>WNGI01001667.1_pt1 | contig 41316 bp, 34 predicted proteins | sample 5400621 | NCBI WGS metagenome assembly WNGI01 (sample SAMN13153374, study PRJNA577476) | soil metagenome | isolation source: 20 cm soil or saprolite under Garry oak tree replicate 1 | place: USA:California | collected 2016-06-15
CGATGATGAACGGCATCCGCATGCTGTGTGGTTTTCGCGTGAGGCGGCGGGGAACCTCAACCTTCGACGGCTTCACGTTGAACAACGCAATCTCGATCGTGATGAGGCGGCTATGCAACTTGGCCCGCGTGAATCGACTCATCGCATCCTCCCCTTCGCGAATTCCGCGTAGGTGATGCTCCCGCCGGTTAGGCCGACGGCTGTGGATATAGACCTCCCAGCGGAGCATCGGACCGTGTGAATATCCCGCCCTCCCTTACGTTGCTTCGGCCAATTGTCGTTCCCCGCCGAGGACTACCGCGGTCCAGGCGAGCCTAGCCAGCTACCGATGTCTGGCGAGAAGATGAACTAGAGACCGTGCATGCTCTTACCCTCCTTCCGCTCGGGAGCAGCAAGTGCTGTGCCGCGTGATCTCACTACGGCCGCGGCACAGCAGAGGAGGACCTGGGGTGTGAACGTCAGGACACGGTGGCCGCTGGGGATCCCCGTCGTTCACATTGGCTTGGCTACGGCCGGCCCGAGCCAAGGGCTTCGGCTGGGGAGCGGAAACGTCCACCAGGCCGACCTGGTTCAGGCCAACTTCACCGTCAAGTCCAGTTGCTCAAACAGGCAGTTGAACGAAGCCGCTCCGCGGCAGCGGCGATGAAGTGATCGAGGCGGGATCGGCTCGTTTGAGGCGCAGCCGTCGACGGCCTCTGGTCACCGCCGCCGGAATCGGCTCCGTTCCGCGTCGACACTCGATGTCCGAGTGCGACGACGGAAAGGAGCGAGTCCATGGGAGCACTGCGAGAGCGGATGGCGGTCGATCTACGATTGCGCGGTCTGATCCCCGTCACGCAGAGACTGTACCTCCGGTGTGCGGAGCGGTTCGTCGCGTACCACCGACGATCACCGCGGGCACTGGGGGAATCGGAGATCCGTGCGTTTCTCGATCACCTCGTCCAGGAGAAACGCGTGAGTCGTTCGACGCACGGGGTGTACGTCGCGGCGATCCATTTTCTCTACCGGGTGACCTTGGACCGCCCCGGCGAGGTGCGACGCATCCCGTTCCCCCGCCGGGTGCGCGAGCGATTGCCGGAGATCCTGAGCGTTTCGGAGGTCGAGCGGCTGCTCGGTGCCGTGAGTCGGCCGAAGCACCGCGCGATGCTGATGGTCGCCTATGGGGCTGGCCTGCGGGTGAGCGAGCTGTGTGCGCTGATTCCGACCGACATCGACAGCCAGCGGATGCTGATCCGGGTGCGAGCGGGAAAGGGGGACAAGGATCGCTACGTCATGCTGAGCCCGCGGCTGTTGGCGACGTTGCGGGCGTACTGGCGCCTGCGGCCACCACGCGGACCGTACCTCTTTCCGAGTCCCCGACCGGGCAAAGCGCTGTCGCGCATGGCAGTCTTTCATGTGGTGCGCCGGGCGGCGCGCCCTGCTGGTGGTGGCGCTCATCGTTTGACGCCGGCCAGTATCGAATCGACGATCGCGGAGACGGGCCGGTCGATGGGGACGGCGAGCGCTTCCCATGCGTCGGGCTCTTCCAGCGTCGCGAACTGAGTCTTCAAGAGCGACTCCGGCATGAAGTGCCCGACGCGATCGCGTAACCGCCGATCGATCTCGTCATAGTCGCCCTTGAGATAGACGAAGCGGATGGACGCAGTATCGCGGACCGCATCGCGCAGCGCGTCTCGATGCCATCTGTGGAGCGCCGAGCACGCCAGCACGACGTCGCGGCCGTGGTCGGTCCACTCCCGGACCGCGCGGCAGAGGGATCGGATCCACGGCACCCGGTCCTCGTCCGTCAACGCGACACCGCCGCGCATCTTCTCGACGTTGGCTGCCGGGTGAAAATCGTCGGCGTCCCCGAAGGCCCACCCGAGCCGCGCGGCGAGCTCCGAGCCGACGACGGTCTTGCCCGACCCCGACACCCCCATGATCACGATGACCATGCAGCTTCCGCCGAGAGGCGGCGGACCAGTTGCGCCGAGAGTGCGGTCCGCCGGATGATCCGCACCGAATGAGCCTGGACGCCGAACTGAGCTGTCGTTGCGGGCAGGTTCGAGGGCGAGTGAAGAATGCCGGACCGCGAACGGTAAACCGTGTCGTTTGCTACTGCGACGACTGCCAGGCGTTCCTTCACCACCTCGGGCGTGCCGATCTCCTCGACGCGCACGGCGGAAGCGACATCGTGCAGGTCGCGCCTGCGTCGCTCGCGTTCCATCAGGGAACCGATCGCATCGTGGGACTGCGCCTGACCCCGAAGGGCCTCTATCGGTGGTACGCGAGCTGTTGCAACACGCCGGCCGGGAACGCTGTCGGCCCCGCGATCCCGTTCGTGGGAATCATTGCGGGGGCCTTCGGCGGGGCGACCGGCGGCCCGGACGCCATTTTCGGTAAGCCGATTGCCGCCATCTTCGGACGGTACGCGATCGGCACCGCGCCGGAGGGCTCCACCGGGTGGAATGTCTGGCTCTATGCGCGCGCGATCTGGATGGTCCTGGGCTGGCGCCTGAGCGGACAAGCGTGGCCGCACCCGTTCTTCGACCGCGCGACGGGCGCCCCGAGTCGTCCGGTCACGACGTTGTCGCCCCACGAGCGCGATGCGCTGCGCCCGCATTGCGGTCCGCGCGTCGTTGCGGGCGCGTGATCGCTCACGGCCGCGGGGCCGGCGCGACGCCGTCGGTCAGGAGCGGCTGGAACGACCCGGCGGGCGCGGCGTCGAGCTCGGCCCAGTCGAGCTCCTCCTCGAGGCCGTGAACGTCTCCGCGATGCCGCCGAAGTCCAGAGAAGAAGGGTGCCAAGGGCAAGGCCTGACGCGTGAGGTCAGAGGAGCGCCCGCGGCACGGGACCCAGACCTTCGCTCGGTTCCCGTGCGGCGGGACGCGTCATGCGGCCTGCTCGGCGCGGCGGCCGAACGTCGCCACCGTCGGCTGCACGAGCCGGGCGAAATCGGCGTACGCCATGTGCACGGTCTGGTCGTGCGTCCCGGCGTTGAACCAGATCTCCCTGTCGCGCGTCAGCGTGGCGTCCGCCCAGACCGGCAGGCCGTAGAGGTTGCCGAAGGGCGGCATGGCGCCGCGCTCGCACTGCGGGAAGAGCCCGGCGAACTCGCTCTCGCTCGCAAGCTGCAGATCCGGCTTACCGGAAGCCTCGGCGAGCTGCGCCACGTCGACCAGGTAGGGTGCCGGCAGGACGGCCATCAGGAACTGGTCGCCGGAGCGCAGGATGACGACCTTCGCCATCTCCCGACCGGGCACGTGCTGCGCCGCCGCGATCTCCTGGGCCGTGAACGCGGGGCTGTGGGTCCGAACCTCGTACGCCACGCGGTTGGCGTCCAGGTGCTCCTTGAGCTTCCGAAGGATCGGCATCGTTGTCCCTCCTGTTTGCTGCATCTCATACCACCGCCCGCGAAACTTGGGAGCATAGAGCTCTACAGCGGCTCGTAACACGCGGCGAATCATGGCACACGGGCCAGGGAAGATTCCAAGACCGTTCTCCCGATGCCGCCGTCCCGCCACATCTTGAGCTTTGCCGAGTACGCCGCGATCCGGCACCCGACTCCCTACGTCGTGGAGGTCGCGCGCGATGGGACCCGCCTTCTGCTCTTCGGCGGTCGCCACAGCTCGCAGCCCGGGGACCCGATGTTCGACCAGATCGAGGCGGCCTTCGCGAAGCTCTCGCCGGCGTTCGCGTTGCACGAAGGGACGCCGCCGGCGGTCGAGCTCGATCGGGAGATCGCGATCCGCAGGCACGGCGAGGCGGGGCTGGTTCGGCACCTCGCAGCGCGCGCGGGCATCGAGACGGCGAGCATGGACATCGCGCTGGAGGAGGAGGCGCGACTCCTTCGGCGCGAGCTCCCGCAAGGCGAAGCGCTGGTGTACCTCGTGGTGCGCCAGCTCGCTTCGTACAACCGCAAGACGGCACGCATGGATTTCGACGGCTACTTCGCCGACTTCTTCGCGCGCATCGCGCCGTCCCTCGAGCTCTCCATCGATTGGCCGCTCATCGAGAAGGAGCACCTGCGCGTGCTCGGGCATCCGCTGGCGGCGCGCCGGGTCACGGCGATCGAGACCGATCCGATGCGCGACGAGCTGCCGACGCAGCGGATCTCGCGCCTCTCGAACCGCCTGCGCGACGAGCACATGCTCGACCGTCTGATCGCGGCGCTCGACGAGCATCAGCACGTGTTCGCGACGGTCGGCGTGTCGCACGCCGTGATGCTCGAGCCGGCGCTGCGGGCGGCCATCGAGAAATGAGACGAAGCGGGTAGCTGCCCCTCCGTTGCGGATGGAACGCGGCGGGGGGCCCAAAGCCCCCCGCCGGGTTCTCGCTTACTGCGAAACGACGGTGAGCCGAGTGGTGCATGGCAGGATCACCGTCGACGCATGGCCGACTTCGTTCAGGGGGTTCGTCTGCACGACGACGGCGGGACGACTCTTGCCCGCCTCGGTTCCTCGCGGTGGGTTCAGATCGGCTGCATAGAGACCACCCCGGACGACGGGTGCTCAACCGCCCACGGCGATGATGAGCTGCGGATGACCCGTCGCTGCCTCGCGGGAGTTGTACCGCACCCCGTTGGAAGAGGGGCTTTCGAGCGCGAAGCAGTACACGCCGTCGCCTTGAATGGCGCTCGTGACGTCGAAGTCGACCACCTGGCCGAGCGCCACGGCGCCCACTGTGGAGAGCACCGGCCCGTCGATCGCGGGCTGCGTCTTGGCGGTGACGGTGCTCTCGTCCCACGCGCAGCTGGTGACCGAGTGGATGCGCCCACCCGCGACGCTCTGGGAGTGCGACACGTTCGACACGTGCAGCCGCAGACGCGCCGATGTGACCTGGCGCGCGCCGACGCCGCTCACACGGACGCGGAAGAACGCGTGCTTGACGGGGCTGCCGTCGACCTCGAGCCGGGCGCTCGGTCCCTTGCTCTTGGCGGGAGTCGCTGCATTCACCATGGCGTTGGCCTCGACGCCCCCGACGGCAGCCCGCGCGGACGGCGGACAGATGCAGTCCGCCCGGCAGGCGCCTGGGCATGAGGCGCTGTCGGCCCCGTCGCACTGTTCACTCGCCTGGTCGACGACGTTGTCGCCGCAGCGTGGGGACGCGGCCGTTGGCGCCGCGGCGGTTGGTGCCTTGGCGGTTGGTGCCTTGGCGGTTGGTGCCGCGGCGGTTGGTGCCTTGGCGGTTGGCGCCGCGGCGGTTGGCGCCGCGGCGGTTGGTGCCGCGGCAGTTGGCGCTGGGGGGCAGGTGCAGTCGGCGCGGCAGCGACCGCGGCACAGGGCGCTGTCGGCCCCGTCGCACTGCTCGCTTGCCTGGTTCACCTTCTTGTCGCCGCATACGGGACAGGCGAAATGCGGTGTCCCGTCCACGCCGACGCAAGAGCCGGCGGCGCCCGATGCGGGGACCTCCACGAGGGTGTCGGTGGCCGTTCCCGTGCCGTCGTCGGTGACGTGTGCGGCGTCACCGGGGTGGCCGTTCGGGATGAAGAGCTGCGGGTGGTCGAAGGGCGCGCTCTCGAAGCGCACCCGGTCGTCGGTCAGCGTCTTCAGGAAGGCGACGACGTTCGCCCTGCGATCCGGCTTCCCGACGAGGCGGCCGACGCCGTCGATCTTGGCGTCGAGGTTGGCGGCGTTGGCGTCATGGAAGTCGCCCCCGCGGGTGTAGAACTCCACCACCTGCTTGAGGGTGAGCATGCCGCCGTTGTGCATGTAGGGGGCGGTCAGCTCGACGTTGCGGAGCGACGGCGCCTTGAACGAGCCGTCGACGGCGAGGACGTCGGCCGGGGAGATCACCGGGAGGGGATTCTGGATCGCCGCGATCTCCGGAATGGCGAGCCCGAGGAAATCACGCCGAGCGAACGAGAGCGGGACGCCGGCGGGGTTCGAGCCGCCCACGCCCACATCCTCCGCGGTCGGGCGTACGCCGATGTTGAAGAAGCCGCCGTCATGGAAGGCGTTCGCGCCAGCTGCCGTTTCCCTCCGCTCGATCGGCTCGACGTCCGCGCCAAAGCTGTCAATGCTCGCAGCGGTGAAGGTCGGGCCCGAGTGGCACTGGATGCCCCCACAGCTGCCTGCGAAGGTGGTGAGCCCGTCCTGCTGCGCCGGGGTCAGGGTGGCGCGCCCCAGCTGGACGCGGTCGAAGAGGCTGTCGTCGGAGACGAGGGTGGCCTCGTAGAGCTGGACCGCCAGCCCGAAGAAGAGCGAGAAGTTCTGCTCCATCACCGTGAACTCGCTGGTGGTGAGCGGCGCGCCGGTGGGAGCGGAGATGGTCCGGACGCCCCCTGGGAACGTCACGACCTTGTCCGAGTTCCACCACTTGGGGTCGAAGGCCGTCTGGACCAGCCTCACGTACGACTGCGTCAGGCCGCGCGCGCCGGGCGTCGTGCGGCTCCGAGCGAGCGGGCCGAGCACGCTGTCGGTCGGATCGACCCACTGCTTGGCGAGCGGCGTGAGGCTGAGCATCTTCTTGCCGACCTTGTTGACCGTCCGGCCGGTGCAGGCCAGGGCGAAGTTGCTCCCGAGCACGGGGACCGCCTGCGAGGCGAGGCTCGCGGGAAAGATCGCGACCGAGACCGGCACGACGCTCCCATCCGCCTGCACCTGGAGCACGCGGGCGTTCGGGTTCCTCGGCCCGGTGCCGTCGACGCCGTTGAAGACGGCGTTGCCGCGCCCGTCCCAGAAGTTCCGGAAGGTGAAGATCGCGTTGATCATCGTCGGCGTGTTCCGTGGCTGCACGCGCCGGACGTTCACGCCGCCGACGTTGAAGATCGGGTCGGGCGTGACCGTGCAGTTCTCCTCGGCCTGGCCGGGGATGACGTCGTTGAACTTCCTGAGCGTGACGCTCTGCGAGGAGACGACGTCGTCGGCGTCGAAGAGCACCGCGGAGCGCCGGTCCTCCACGTTCGCCAGCTTGTGCAGAGGGAAGTTGGCCGCCGTCAGGGTCGCGTTCGGCTTCGCGACCTCGAAGGTCGTCGCAGCGTGGAGCGTCCCGGGGTTGACCTGGTTCTTCAGCCGGTTGTCGGCGCCGCCGTGGAAGTGGCAGCTGCCGCAGGTCTGGATCCCGTCGCTGCCGATCTGCATGTCCCAGAAGAGCGCCTTGCCGAGCGCAACCGCGGCCGCCTCGTCGCGCACGAAGCCGGCGAGGTCGGGCTTGGGAACGGGGACGGTGCCGAGGGCACCGGGCACCTCCGCAACCGCCGCGCTGGCTCTCAGCAGGACGACGACAGCGAGCGATGCAAGGGGCATGCGAGCGAAGCGGTTCAGCGTGCTGCTTCTCATGGAGGCGCCTTTCGTGCCGGCCGCTGCGCTTAGATGCTTCAGCGTAAGCCGTGCGGTTCTCATCAGCAGCCGCCATATAATGCGCCGAGAGTAATCGTAAATTGGATCTTACGTGTACCGCGGCCAGGGTTCCCCCCGGGGAAGCGCACAGCACGGATAGGGATTCCTACAACTCGGGGCCTCCCGCAGCTCGGCGCTGACGAGCGCAGGGTCCAGCTTTCGCAGCTCCCGCGCGAGCGCGGTGTTGATCTTCAGGATGAATCAGCAACGGAGTCGCCAGGCCTCTTCGCCGTCTAGAGCCGGCTGAGCGCCCTTTGGCTGACTCCGGCCAGCCGCGCGAGCTGCTCCTGGGATAGGCCAAGGAATTCCCGCACCCGACGCTGGCGCCGCCCGGGTCCTGCATTCAGGCACGCCACACGGGCTCCTCGATCTGGCGGTCTCCCGGGGGGACGTCGGGCGGCGCCGGCGCGCTGGCTTCGAGCACCCGCAGCGACTGGCGCCTGCTGAGGGTACTCGGGGAGGGCGGGCCGTCAAGCGTGACTGTGAAGCGCGCGCTCAACCACCGCGCGAGGCCGCGTGCCGGGCCCGGGATCGGCGGATGAGCCGGACGCGGCTGCTGAAACTCGGCACACTGGTCACGGTGAGCGTGCGCGGGGTGGTCGTCGCGCTTTGCTCGCATTCCCATTTCAGTGGCCACCCGGGTCCGCCTGGATGCCCGACGGGACGCCGCTCGGCGCCCCGTCGGGCATCAACCTGCCCTTGCCCCGTCACGACACCCGCCGATCCGGCATGTGCCTCGGCGCGGTGAGAAATGCGGGCTTAGAAGAGCGTCACGGCGAGGCGATACAGGGGTTCGAGTCGCACGAGCCCTCACCCGTGGGGGTGCCGCCCTCCTGCATGCAGTGATCGCCCGTCGGCTGCCCGCACTCCGGCGTCTCGTGCTCGGTCTCGTCAGAGCCGCTGCTACCCGACCTTCCCGTGCCTGACCCCGAGTCGTCGCCGGTCTCGTGCTCGGTCTCGTCAGAGCCGCTGCTAGCCGACCTTCCCGTGCCCGACCCCGAGTCGTCGCCGCTCTCGTGTCCGGAGCCCGGCGTGCAGGGGTTCGGGTTGCAGGTGTCGACCTTGACGCCGTGGCGGTCGGTACACTCCGCCGCGGTGGTCTGCTCGCACTCCATGCCGTTATCGTCCGGCAGGCAGCACGCCACCTGCTCCGGAACGTCGTCGCGGAGCACGTCCTCCCCCTGGTCGTCAGCGACTTCGAGGTGCTCGCCCCGCGGATCCGTCCCGAGCGTCTGCTCGCCCGGCCCGGGCCGGCTGCTGAAACGCGCGCGGCCCTTGCCGCGCGCGTTCGTCGAGAGCGTCCCGATGCGCACGCCGCCGAGCGTGACGCCGAACCTCGACCGCGGTTCGAGCTTGCGGCCCAGCACCACGAGCTTGCCGCGTCCTGCATTGCCATTGGTGACCACGACCGCCTCACCCTGGGCATCGGCATCCACGCCGGTCGCGTGCAGCGCTCGCTTGATGCGCACGCCTGCGTTCGCATCGATCGCGAGCACGCTGACCCCGGCAATCAGGCCGGCGGTGGCCATCGCCTGGCCCCACTTCGCTCGACGTCGCTGCTGCATTTGCCTGTCTCCTCGCTGTTGCATTCGCATCTCCTCTCGCTCGCGCCGCTGGCGCGAGGACATTCGCGGGCCCTTCATCCCATGCCACGTGTGCTTGTAAGCTTGCAAACTAACGCCATGGTGTGGGGGAATCCGCATGGTGGGTGTTGGTATCCAAGCAAGGAGGACCCTACGGCACGTGACGCAGCATCGTGAATTGGGAGCTTCCCGCACGCAGATTGGGGTTTACCCCCGAGGCTCCGGGGGGGCTCGCGGGTGAGGGACGGACTTGGTCAGCGGGCAAGTCTACGGCCGCGCGACAACAGGCGGCGGTATGGCTACAGAGCACAATGGTCGCGCCGAGCATGTGGCTCCGTAGAGCGGCGTCGGGATCGCGAAGAGGGGAGGGGGAAATCCGATAAAGGCCCGAAGTTGACCGAAGCTTCCCTATGTCTGACTGCGCGCCGGCCTCCGATTGAATCGACCGACATGGGCGCTCCCGGCGCCGCTGGCGGCCGGACGACAGCCCGCGAAGCCGTCGCCCCCCCCCAGGCGGAGCGCTGTTCTGCGACAGGATCGAAGCCGGCGATCAACCGCGCGCCGCGAGTGAACGTGATGTAGTCGAACAACCACTGCAACGTGACCAGCAGGCGGTTGCGCGCGCCGATCAGAAAATAGATGTGCGTCATGCTCCAGATCAGCCAGGCCAGCCGGCCCTTCATGCGTATGCGCCCGAAGTCGATCACGGCGGAGTTGCGGCCAATCGTCGCCAAGGCACCGTAGTGCCGGTAGCGGAACGGCGGCGGTTTCGGACGGCCGAGCACCCCGGCTCCATGGAGCGCTTCTGGTCGATCATGATCCCTAAGCAGAGGTACGCGGTCACGTGGCGTAAGGGGTCGTTTTTTCCTCACGCAACAGGTGAAACGCCGCGCTGGCAGAAACTCGGCGCTGCAGGCTGCGGCCGATCGCGTGGCCGCCGTCTACCAAACGGATCGATCTCGGCCGGCACTACTTCGCCATGGCGCGCCAGGCGGGAGAATCTGCTTCATCCGCCGGGTCGACAAATGGCGTCGAGCGGACGCGCTAGAACGTCCCTTCCGGGCCGACGGTGGGGATGACCGTGTCGTTGCGGAGGCCGTCGTCGTTGACCTCGTTGGCGCTCCGCTTGAACTCGCTCCGCCCGAGGAAAGCGAGGACCACGCCGAGGCGCCGGGTCACGTCGACGTCGAGGCCGTAGCGGGCCTGCCTTCGTTCCACCGAGTCTGCGCGCAGGTCGACGCCCGCGTTCGCGAACGCCTCGACGTGCGACCAGAGCAGCGTGGAGGCGTAGAGGAAGGGCGATGCCTCCGCCGCCTGCGCGCGTCATGGTACGACGGCGTCGGCCAGGTGCGGGGTAGCGGAGGTGCCGCGGAGACGGACGCGGAAGGCAACGAGCTGGCCGAGGGCGCGCATGCAGAACCGTAGCAGCTTCCAGCGCCGGATCGAGATCGTGCCGGTGGCGCGTGCACGATGCGGCACCGCGACTTCGGCCACATCGTAGCCCCGCTGCTGCATGAAGACGGCGAGGAAGAGCGACGGGGCGAGGGTGCCCGCGGGGATCGTCGATTCGGCGGCGACCCACGCCGTCCGCCGGACGATCTTGAAGGGCACGTTGGCGTCGGCGAGTCGCACCCCGAAGCCGAGGCGCAGCGCGGTGCGTACCACCCTGGTGAGCACGAGACGGAGCCGAGGGTCGTGGCGCGCGAGACGTATGCCGAACGCGCCGTCACGGCTGCGCGCGGCCTGCCAGAGAGCATCGAACGCGGCGAGGGGAATCTGGCGGTCGCTGTCCAGCAGGAAGACGAAGTGACCCGCCGCGCGCGCGAGGCCGGTGCGCAGGGCGGCGCCGTGCCCGCCGTTAGGCTGGTGGATGACGTGCAGGTGCCCATCGGTGCGTGCGAGTCGATCGAGGATCGCGCCCGTGGCATCCCGGCTGCCATCGTCGACGACGATCAGCTCCGCCCCGGGCACCGCGTCGAGCACGTGCTCCTGCACCTCGCGTACGGCGGCCTCGATCGCCCCTTCCTCGTTGTAGACGGGCATGACGGCCGACAGGGGCGCGGTCATAGGCGGGCCTCTGCCGTACCGCTGGGTGCCGGGACCTCCTGCGCTGCATGGGCCGGTGCCGCCAGGCGCGCCGCGAGCGCGCCGCCGGTACGGACGAGCAGGCCGAACGGACCGCGCTCGGCGCTTCCGGGGAACGGGCGGTAGTTCGCCGCGATCCACGCGGTCACGGGATTCGTACTCACGCGCGCGGCCGGCGGAAAGGCGGCGCGCGCCACGACCACCAGCTCGGGGCGCGCCCGCTCGAGGTCGGCGACGACCCGGGCGGCGAGCGTGCGCGTGAGCGGCCCGGCGAGGAGCGGGTACATGCTCGTCAGCCCGGTGGGCGGCCGCCGCCCGCTGGCGAAGTAGAGCCCGGTCTCCGCGCCCCATTCGTAGAACGTCTCGTCCGGGGCGAGCAGGGCGTCGATCTCCCGCGCGAGCGGCGCCGAGGCGAGGAAGTACTCGCCCTCCTGCTGATACTTCCGCCGCGTCCACTCCTCGGGTGGCAGTCGGTACTGCGTCAGGATGGCGCCGAGCAGGATGGCCAGCGTAGCGAGCGCGGCAGTGGCCGACCGCCACACGTGGCGGCCGTCGGCGCGGCCGAGTAGGGCGACGCCCCAGCCGGCGCCGATCGCCAGCGGGGGCAGCCAGAGCTGGAAGTAGTGCGGGAAGAAGCGCCCCGGCAGCGCCATGGCGAGATGCGCGCCCAGGAGGAACGCGGTGAGCAGCAGGACCTCCCGCCGCCGGCCGGCGCACCAGCCCGTGACGAGCGCCGTCGCGGTCAGTGCGGCGAGCGGGAGGCACACGGCACGCGCGAGCGGGCCGAGCCCCGGGGCGCCGAAGGCGGCCGCCAGCGTCGTGGAGAGGGGTGCGGCGTAGGTGCGGTTGTAGGCGAAGACCGCGTCGCGAAAGTCGACCCAGCCCAATCATCCGACAGGCCAAGCCTAGATTTCGCACGCGAGTAGACGGCGAGCAGCTGCTTGTCGAACCAGATGAGACCCGCCTTCGCGCCGTCCCCTGGCCGCGCGCGGTAATTGGTCGACCTCGGAGCGGACGCCCTCGTGGTCTCCACCGTGTAGTAATAGAGGGCGATGCTCTTGCGGGTGACGCCTGGCGGGCAGGTGAGAGGGTCCGGGTAGCCGTGGTACGACTCCTCGGTGGTGCTGAAGACGATCGCATGATTGAAGAGCGGCGCGATCCGCACCCCCCGCGCCTTCATGCTCGGGTCCCAGAGCTCGAGCGCTCCGCGCCACGTGTCGTCCCAACCCTCGTTGAGGAAGAGGATCAGGTTGCAGCGCCGGCGCCAGTTGGGACGGTGGTGGTGCATCGTGAAGTCGGCGTGGATGTTGAGGAACCCGCCACGCTCGGTCTGATGCAGGCCACCGCCGTCCAGGTCGGGGTCGGCGACGAGCCCGCGGATTCCCGTCAGCTCGGAGAGCCAGGCGACGAATTCGGGCGCGTTCAGGTCGTCGACCAGCCGGCCGATGAACGGTGGGAAGTCCGCCCGCCTCGACTTGCCGAGCTTCTTCTCGTTGTAGTGCCGGTACTCGATCCACGAGGCCTCATCCGGCCGCGGAAACTCGCGAGCGAGCCGGAACGTGACGGCGTCGTCGAGGAAACCGGTCAGGTGAACGTGCGGAAACGGCGCGTTACGCCCGTACTGCTCGGTGAGCTCTGGCAGCCGGGGGCGCCACCGGTCGTACGGGAAGAGCGAGGGGCGGCTCATCGGCGATTCCCATGCTCCAAAAAGCGCGCCATTCGCAGAGCCCGGTCGGGCAGCGAATCCGCGGTCAAGAAGTTGACGCCTCGCCGCCCTTATATTCTACGACGTGGCGGCCGATATTCGTATTCGGATGCGGACGGTCGGCGCTCTGATGACCTCGGAGGTCTCGACGGTCGGCCCCGACGTCCCGCTGCTCGAGGCCATCGGCATCATGGCCAGGCGGGCCATCAGCTGCGTCGTGGTCCGCGATGGACCGCCGCCGATCGGCGTCGTGACCGAGCGCGACCTCGTGCGCAAGGTCCTCGCGGCGGGGCGTGACCCCGCCACGCTTCGGGTCGGCGACGTGATGACGGCGCCGGTGCACACCGCGACCCAGGAGGCGAGCGCGCTCGAAGCGTTGCAACTGATCCGGACGCGTGCCTTCCGGCGGCTGCCCGTCGTCGACCAGCACGGGGGGTTGGTCGGGATCGTCACGCAGAGCGACCTCCTGCGCGCGATGATTGCGGACATGGAGGAGGCAAGCCGGCTCAAATCCGATGTTCTCGCCGTCATATCGCACGAGCTGCGCACCCCCATCGCCATCGTCGCCGGCTACGTCGAGCTGCTCATGGATGGGACGTTCGAGCCGCTCATGCCGGCACAGCAGGACGTGGTCGCCCATATTCAGCACGCCAGCTCGCAGCTCGTTGATCTCGTCAACACCGCCTTCGAACTCACGCAGCTGGAGGCCGGCCGCGTCAGCGTCACCCCCCGTCTGATCGACGTGGGAATGCTGTTGGAGGAGCTCGGCGACGAATTCGAGGCCCGCGTTCCCGAGGGTGTGTCGCTCCACTGGCACAACGAGCTCGGGGCCGAGCCGATCCTGGGGGACCACGCCAAGATCAAGACCACCCTCAAGAGTCTCGTGGACAATGCCCTCAAGTTCACGTCGGCGGGCAGGGTGGCTGTGACGGCTACCTGGGCCGAGGGTCTGGTGACGTTCGTCGTCCGGGACACGGGGGTCGGCATCCCGGCCGCGGACCTGTCAACCATCTTCGACATGTTCCGTCAGGGCGACAGCTCGGGTACACGCCGCTTCGAGGGGTTCGGTCTCGGGCTGCACGTCGTCAAGCGCCTGGTCGATGTGCTGGGCGGGACGATCACGGTGGACAGTACACCGGGTGTGGGCAGCACTTTCCGGATGACGGTTCCGGCACCCCGCACGGCGGGCGGCCAGCCCGCGCGCCTGTAAGCGGGTATCTGAGGCTCCGAAGCGTGATCCGGGCTTCCGCGGGGAGTCCGAAGAGAAACGCAAGCGCCGCTACGCCGAGGCGCCGCGCCGGCCGTGAATTTGGCAGCGGACCAACCATTGCCAATGTGGCGAACCCGGTTTACGATCCGACATGTCCAGAACGAAGCCGACGGCGCTGGACCGCTTCGGGAGGCTTCTCATTCCAAAGGCTCTGCGGGAAGCTGCCGGCCTCCGGACGTGGGTGGAGGTCGAGATCGTGGCTGACGATGAGGGTCTCCGGCTCCTTCCCCGCCATCGGGGCGTACTCCTCAAGGAGGTCGACGGTGTCTTGATCGCGGCCGGCGAGGCCGCCGGCGACCTCACGTCCGCCGTCCGGCATGATCGCGAGAAACGGGTTCGCAGGCTCCTCGGGCGCCGGCGATGAGCGTCGTCTTCGACACGTCCGTCCTGGTGGCCGGGCTGGTCGAGGCACATCCCGCGCACCGCGCAGCCTTTCCGTGGATACGACGCGTCCAAGCCGGGCAGCTCCGCGGGTTGATGGCGGTGCACAGCCTCGCGGAAACCTACTCGGTGCTCACCACACTTCCCCATCAGCCCCGCATCGCCGCGGACGCCGCGTTACGTCTGATCCGGCGGAGCCTGCGCCGCTTCAAGCTCGTGTCGCTCGGCGCGCGTGACTACTCGGCGACGGTACGCACGATGGCCGAGGCACGGCTCGTTGGAGGCATCATCTACGACGCGCTGGTGGCGCGGGCGGCAGCCAAGAGCCGAGCGGAGGAGATCCTCACGTTGAACCGGCGCGACTTCGATCGCCTCGGACCGCTCTTCGGCGTGAAGGTGAGAGCTCCGTGAGCCGGCATGCCGGCTCACCCGACCCGAGCGATGATCCCGTCCTCCGCCCAGCGTCCGGCAGCGCCGTCACCTCCTGCACCGCCGCGGCGGGCGGGCGGCGAAGGCCTCGCAGACGACAAGAGTAGGCGTCGGCATGGACCCGGACGCGCGCGGGCGAGTCGAGGCTTTGTTCCGTGGGGCGACGGCTCGAGTACGCGCCGCTTCGAAGGTCTCGGCCTCGGCCTGCACGTCGTCAAGCGCCTGGTCGATCTGCTGGGCGGGACGATCACGGTGGACAGTACACCGGGTGTGGGCAGCACTTTCCGGATGACGGTTCCGGCACCCCGCACGAGGGGTGGCCAGCCTGCACACCCGTAGCGTCCGGCGCCTCATCTGACGGCCTGGGCCGCTCCCAGCTGCGCCGACCGCGCGGGAGATCCGGCCTCGTCTTGATGGGCTCCCTCCGGGCTGAGGTCGCGCTCGGAGGCAAAGAGCACCGGTCGCCGCTCGGGATTGGCCTCGACGTGGACTCGACGACGCAGCGCGAGGGCGCGGAGGTCGGCGGTGGGATCGCGGCGGTCGGGGCCCCGCGGAGGCGAGTCGCGAGGGCGCGCGGCGGCCGCCCGTGCGGCCGACCGCGTCCTCCCGTCGCTCGATGCCTTCGCGCTACTGCCATTCGCGCTGGCGTCAGCGAGAGGTGCGGGGGCGATTCCACAGCGAACGCGGGGCTGTTAAGGTCGCGCCGTGAGCGAACTCATTCTCCACCATTACGACCTTTCCCCGTATGCCGAGAAGATCCGCCTGATCATGGGTTACAAGGGCCTGGCCTGGAAGTCGGTCCAGATCCCGATGGTCATGCCGAAGCCGGATTTGACGTGCCTGACCGGCGGGTACCGAAAGACCCCGGTTCTTCAGATCGGCGCAGACATCTATTGCGATACCAAGACGATCGCGCGCGCTCTCGAGTGCGTGCGCCCGCAGCCGACCCTCTACCCGCAGAACTGCGAAGCCTCGGAGCGCGCGTTGTCGTCAATGGCCGATGCGATGTTCTTGATGGCGGTTTTCGCGCTCCTCGGAGCCGGCTTGTTCCCGCAGGAGTTCATCGACGATCGACAGAAGATGTTGCCGGGCGGTTTCGACATGCAGCAACTCAAGCGCGCGTTCCCTGCGAAGCTCGATCAGCTGCGCGTCTCGCTTGCCGCCCTCGATGCACAGCTCTCCCACGGCCGTCACTTCTTGCTCGGCGAGAAAATCTGCCTCGCTGACTTCTCGATCTACAATCCCGTTTCCTTCCTGCGGACGGCGCCGGCCACGGTCTCGCTCCTCGCGCCGTTCAAGCGCCTCGCGGCTTGGCGCGAGCGCATGACGTCGATCGGGCACGGCGAACGTACCGAGATCGCCGCCGTCGATGCGATCGCGACCGCAAACGCATCGGAGCCGACCACAGAGACGCACGTCGATCCGAACGAGCCCAATGGCTACAAGGCGGGCGACCGCATTACGGTCATGCCTGAAGACTACGGCCTCGATCCGGTTGCGGGCGAGCTCGTGTACTCGGACCCGTACGAGATTGCGATCCGGCGCAGCGATCCTCGAATAGGTGAGGTGGTCGTGCACTTTCCGCGGCAGGGCTATCTGACATTCCGCGGGGCGTAGCGCCCGATAGGCGGCATATCCAGCTGGAGCTCACGGGAGTGGACCCGATGATCGGCCCTATCATGAAGCGGTCGCTGGGCAGGGTGGGGCGGTCGAACGACTCGGCGTCGGCGAGTGCGGCTGCCATGAGCGCGAGAGAGTGGCGTCGTCTGGATTGCCGAGCTGGTCTCCCAGGACCTCGAGGCGGTGCTCTTGCTGAGCGCACCCGCGTGCCAGCCCCATGCCCGCGTCACCGTGCCGTTCAGCGTGCTGATGTCTTCCGCATTGCCGCCGAGATAGAGGTCGGTCACGGTGCAGCCCGAGCCGATCGTACCGGCGGTACCACGCAGCCCGTAGCATGGCGCGAAAGGGCGCGCGGGCGAATTCCTGACCGAACCTATGCGGCGACACGGTGTTGCCGGCGCTGTCACCGCGATGGCGGTGCGCACGGCGGATGATGCAGTGCCCGCGCACTGCCTGGCACCTGCAAAAATTGCCGAGCTCCGAGCGGGGCCGGGATGCCGTGGCCCCATCGCGACCTTCATGGCCGTCGCTTCGCGTTCGACCTTCGGCGTTGTGCCGGGCGACGGACACGAGAACTTGCGCGGCTGGGCGATTCGATGGACGGGACGTTCCGGCTCGGGAAAACGACCGGGCCCGTCACGCAGAGACTGTACCTCCGGACCACCCCGCGCAGCTTCGCTCAACCCCGGTTTGCCGCCGCCTCGCGCACGACCACCGCGGGGCTCGACCGTCACTCCCTGCGCGCTTGGCGCAGCAAACCGCCTCCTGGTTCCGTCAACTCGCCGATTTGTAGGAGCTTATGCCCCGCGATCTACCAGGGCCCGATCGCGGGCCCGCGCAAAGCGCTCGGCGAGCGCACGCGCGTCCTCGTCGAGCACGGGGCCGAGCAGGGCCCAGCTCGCGCTGATGCGCTCGACCTCGCGGGCCGTATCCCGAGTCATGCTCGTGCTTTGTCCGCCGATCGTGTTGGTGGCGAGCCGGTCGCGGAGCGCCAGCGCCATCTCCTGGAGCGACAGTTCGCGTGGTCTCTCCGCGGCGGCGTCGACCAGCTTCTCCAGACGGACGCAGAGCTTCTCGCGCCTCGTGCGCGTCAATGCGGGATCGAGCCGCGTGCCCCGAAGACACTCGGGCTGTGCCGTTGCGATCTTTTGGCAAGCGGCGTGCAGGCGCTCTGCCAGCGCCGCTGCGCCCTCGAGCGTCGCGACCTCGAGCCGCAGCCAGCCCGCCCAGGCCTCATCCAGTGCCTTGCCGGTCTGCTCGGGTGAGGGGGCGTCCTCGCCCGCGAGCGTGACGGCGAGCGCATCCAACTGATCGCAGATCGCCCGGGCCTGCTGGAGGAGCGCCTCCTGTGCGAGCTCGTTGCGCCGGCTCCTGCGCTCGAAGAACCGATCGCACGCCGTCCGGAATCGCTGCCACAGTGCGTCGCTCTGCGCGCGCGGAAGGGGGCCGCTCTCCTTCCACTCGGCCTGCAGGCGCTTCATGACCGTCGTGGTCGCATCCCAGTCGGTCGAGTCGGCGAGGGCCTCGGCCTGCTCGCAGAGCGCCGTCTTCGCCGTCGCGGCGGTGCGGCGCTCGTCGTCCAGACGTGCGAAGTGCGCCTTCCGGCGGTCGAAGAACGTGTCGCACGGCGCGCGAAACTCCCGCCACACGGCCTGCGCGTGACGAGTGGGCACCGGTCCGATCTCCTTCCACTCCGCCTGGAGGCGCTTGATCAGCTCCGCGGTCTCGTTCCAGGCGGTGGACTCTGCGAGGTCTGCGACCTGCGCGCACAAGCCCCGCTTCTTCTCGAGGTTCTCGGCGAGATACGCGTCGGAACGCTTGCGCAGCTCGTTGCGCGCGGAACGGAAACGCTCCCAGAGGCTCTGCGCCTTGTCTGCCGGCGCGCTCGCGACGGCCGCCCATTCCTCGTGGAGTCGCCCGAGCTGGCGCGTTATCTCGGCGAGGTCGTTCGATTCGAGGAGCGCCTCGGCACGTCGGATGATCTCCTCCTGCGCCGTGACGTTCGCCCAGCGCCGCCATTCGTCGGCCTCTTCCGCCTGTTGGAGCCGTCGCAGGAGCTCGTCCCGCGACTCGGACACCCTCTTCGCCCACGCCGGCCGCCGCTCCGACGGTGGGAGCGGCCCGAGGTCGGCGATGGCCGCCTCCGCCTTCTGGAGCTCGCGCCGCGCGACCTTCGCGTCGAACGATTCGGCGTTCGCCAGATCATGCAGCCGGGCGCAGAGGGTCTCGAGCCGCGTTACGTTCTGGCGTTGCGCTTCGCCGCGCCGAGCGTCCGCCTCGTGCTGCCGCCGCGTGAGCTCCTCGCCCGCGCTCTCGAGCCGCCGCCGCAGTGCGACGGCATCGGGGATCTCGGCGGCCCCAACGCTTCTCGAGCGCCTGCCACGTCTTCTCGGCGGGCACGGGTACGGCGGCAGCCAAGGCCTCGGCCTCTACGACCACCGCCTCGAGCTTTGCCAGCAACGCCTGACGGGCACCCCGTTGCTGGCGGCGCGCCGTCGCGTTCTCGCAAGCCAGCCGGAAGCGACGCGCCAGCGCCGCGACCCGGTCGTCGGTGACAGGTGCGAGCCGGTCCCATGCGGCCACCGTATCGTCGAGGGCACTCGGTGCGGCGGTGTCGTCGAGCCCTTCGACGCGCTCGCAGAGAGAGGCACGGACTGCGAGGTTCTCCTGCAGCGCACGCCTGGCGGTCTCGGCTTCGTCCTCGCGGCGCGCGCGGCTCCCGGCCTCGTCGAGGATCTCATCGCAGGCCTTGTGGAACCGATGCGCCACGTCTTCCCTGGGCTCGACGTCACACGCGATACCCGCCCACTCCTGCTGGACGGTACGGACCTGCTTGGCCGCCTCGAGGAGGTCGCGCGTGACGGTCAGCTTCTCGACCACGAGACAGAGCTCGAGCTGCCGGGCGCGTCCCTCCTTCATGCCGATCGGGAGCCGATCGCCCGCGCTCGCGGCCAGGAGCGTCCGGGCTCGCTGGCGGACGCTCTTTGGGGCGGTGCGGCTGTCGGCGACCGCGCGCAGCATGGTCGCGTCGGTGATCCGCTCGAGCGCCTGCAGTGCGAGATCGGTTCGGCCGTCGCCGACCGCGATGCTCCGCAGGATCGCAGGGTCCTCGATGCGCGCGAGCGCCGCGCGTCGGATCATGGGATCCGCTGCGTTCCGAACGACGTCGCGCAGCACGCGATCGCCGGTCGTACGCGCGAGGGCGGCGTGTCGGATGGTCTCGTGTGCTGCGGTCATCGCAATCGCCGCGAGCCTGTGTTCGTCGGAAACGCACGCGAGCGCCGCCTCGCATTCGGCGAGCGACGCGTCGGAGCTGGCCACTGCCGCCCGGATCTCTCGGGCGCGCTCGGTGGCGAAGGCGCGCAAGTCCTCGTTGGTCTCGCCCTGTGCCAGGCCGTCGAGCCGCTCGGGATCTTCGAGCTTCTTGATGGCGATCCGCCGAACCCGCGCATCCGGATCGCTCCGCGCGATCGTTTCCAGGCGCGCTTGGTCACGGACGCCCATCTCCCGTACCGCCGCGGCCCGGACCTCAGGGTCGGATCGACGCCAGCGGGGCCGTAGACGGTCGAGGATATCCATCGCTGTGGTCCTGGACAGCGTCTACTACGGCGCACGTCGAGTGCACAGCATGGGCACCTTCGAGTGCAGCACCCTGATTGCCCCGCTTTCCTGAATCGCAGTACTCTCGACTGCCGCACGCACCATCACGAAGGAGGGGATCAAATGGGGAGCCGGGTCGAAACCTTCATGATCGCGGGCTCGGTCCTGTTGCTCACCGGGCAGAGCTTCGCGCAATGCACCTCCACCAAGGACGCCAGCCTCCTGCAGCGCAGCACACGCAGCGCCGTCGCCTGCAACTACAGGCGCCTGCGCCAAGGGCCCACGGCAACCTGCCACCCGGTGACTCCTCCCCCGTGTTCCGGGACCCTCGCCAGCGATGCGGTGGCGCTTGCCTTCGGCGCCAACAACCCGCCCGCCGCGGCCGTCGATCGGGTGGCGCTGAGAGCGCAGCTCACGTGTCAGAACGCGATCGGGACGGCGGTGGCGAGCTTCGCCGGGACGAAGCTCCGCTATCTCATCCGCGGCCTGACGCCCGCCGACGCCGAGACCAAGGCCCGCCGGGGAATCGACCGGATTCCCAAGCGGTGCACCCTCAACGTCCTCCAGGACGTGAGCGGCATGATCCTGCCCGACGTCGGCAAGCAGTGCGATGCCGCCGTCGGTGCGCCGGGCACGGCCGTCGACACCGCGAGCCTCGACGGTGCGCTCGTGACGCTCCTCGAAACCTGGGTCGACCGGGTCGGGCCAAACCCCGCGCCGCTCAGGCCCAACATCCTGTTCATCCTGACCGACGACCAGCGCTTCGACACGATCGGGCTCACGCATTCGATCGACGGCGTGACGCCGGTGATGCCGACCATCGCCAGCGAGATCGTGAACAAGGGTGTGACGTTCCAGAACAGCTACGTCACCACCGATCTCTGCGCGCCGAGCCGCTCGAGCCTGCTCGCGGCCAAGTACTCGCACACGACCGGCGTCCACGACAACGGCGGCACGGACGGCGGCTTCGCGGCCTTCAACGACGCCTCGACGCTGCCCGTGTGGCTGAAGGCCGCCGGCTATCACACGGGCATCTACGGCAAGTACATCAATGGATACGCCTCGGCCGCACCCTACCAGGCGCCGGGCTGGGACGAGTGGCACGTTTTCAAGGACGTCGCCTACTTCAACTACACGCTCGTCGAGAACGGCGCGCAGAACGCGTTCGGCAGCGCCGACACCGACTACTCGACCGACGTGCTGTGCGCGAAGGCGGTCCAGTTCATCCACGACTCCGCCGGCGGCCCGCCCTTCTTCCTCTACTTCGCGCCGAAGGCGCCGCACGCGCCGGCCACCCCCGCGCCGCGGCACGCCGGCAGCTTCAGCGGCATCCCGCCCTGGCGCCCGCCGAACTACAACGAGGCCGACGTCACCGACAAGCCGGCGTGGGTGCAGGCGATCGCGTCCTGGGGCGCGACCAAGCAGGCGAACACCGACGCGTTCGATCAGCACCAGCTCGAGACGCTGCAGGCGGTGGACGAGGCGGTCGGCGCGCTCATCCAGGCGCTCCGCGACATCGGTCAGGACGACAATACGATGATCGTGTTCGCCTCCGACAACGGCTACTCCTGGGGCTCGCACCGCTGGGAGCCGAAGCAGTGTCCGTACGAGGAGTGCATGCGTGTCCCGCTCGTGATTCGCTACGCGCCGCTCGCGCCGCTGCCGCGGGTCGAGACCGGCGTCGGCCTGAACATCGACCACGGGGAGACGATCGCCGAGCTCGCCGGCGCGACCGCCGATCCCGGAGTCGAGGGGATGAGCCTCCTCCATCTGCTCGACGGGACGGCGCCGAGCTGGCGCACCGACTTCCTCGAGGAGCACTGGGACTCGACGCCGGGCGACGAGACCGACGTCGGCTCGATCCCGACCTACGCCGAGGTACGCGGCCCCCAGTGGAAGTACAACGAGTACGTCACCAACGAGAGCGAGCTCTACGACGAGACGGTCGATCCGTTCGAGCTGTCGAACGTGGTGACGGACCCGGGGAACGCGAGCGTGGTGACGAGCATGGCGGTGCGGCTGCGTCAGCTCCGGCCCGGGTGGCCGTCGCCGTAGGGCGCGTCGCTCCGTCCGTGACATGTCCAGGCGGGCAGCAGCGGCGCTCGCGATACTGACCGGTGCCTGCGTGGGGCTCGCGACGGGCGCCGACGTCCCCGCGCGGCGCGCCGGGGTTCCGCCCGGCATGGTTTCCATCCCCGGCGGGCGGACGCGGATCGGCTCCGACGACGGCGAGCCGTCGGAGCGGCCGACGTTCTACGCCGACGTCGCACCCTTCTGGCTCGACGTGCACCCGGTCACCGTCGCCGAGTTCCGCCGCTTCGTCGAGGCGACAGGATACGCGACGCAGGCGGAGCGCGCCGGCGAATCAGGCGTGTTCGACACGAAGACGGGAACGTGGGGGCTCGTTCGTGGCGTCAGCTGGCGTTACCCCTTCGATCCGTCCAAGGCAGCCGCCGACGATCATCCCGTGACGCAGGTGTCGTGGAACGATGCGGTAGCGTACTGCGCGTCGAGAAAGAAGCGGCTCCCGTCGGAGATCGAATGGGAACACGCGGCGCGCCACGGGCACCGCGCGGGCGACCACTATGCATGGGGCGACGCGCTCGTCGATCGGGGTCGCTATCGCGCCAACACGTGGCAGGGGCATTTCCCTACCGAGAACACGGTCGCGGACGGTTACCTGACGACGTCGCCCGTCGGGACGTTCGGCGCGAGCGCGAGCGGGCTCACGGACATGGGCGGAAACGTGTGGCAGTGGTGCGCGGACTGGTACCGCCCGTACGTCGCGCGCGACGCTCCGTTCACGCCGGGGCCGAAGAGCGAGAAGGTGATCCGCGGTGGATCGTTCCTCTGCGATCCCGAGGTGTGCCATGGATTCCGGGTTTCCGCCCGCGGGCACCAAGCGCCGGATACCGGGCTCGTTCACATCGGGTTCCGATGTGCCCTCACTCCGTCGTCACGCGGATGAGCTCCGATCGCTCGCCCGTCGTCGCGTCGACCGTCAGCACGTTGCCGACGCCCCGTGCGTAGAACTTGTTCTCCATGAGTGCGTCGCGGTGAGCTGACAGAAATTCCGCCGTGCCGCTCGCGCGCTCAGACTGATGCGCGGGCCGCACGTAGAACGGATGAATGCGTCGCATCGCGGGCTTCGGCATCATCCTGAGCGTTCTCTGCGTCGTTTTCGCGCTGGGGACGCGATCCAAGCCGGTTCCCTGTCCCGCCGGGACTTTCGTCGTCAAAGGCGCGACCCCGGTTCCCGCGCGCGTCGTGTTCACGAGCACCCAGGTGTGGCTCGTCGGCCTGTGCAACGAGCCCGCCGCAGCGAACATCAAGGCGCAACGGAAGGTCACGAGCCTGAGCGCCGTCTGGACGTCGTGCAGCGGCGCTCCCGGGCCGGTTGTGCTGAAGGCGAAACTCCGTGCGCCGGCGTGCAGCGGCATGACCGGTGGCATCAAGACGAAGAAAGCGAAGCCCCGGCGCCGGACCGTCGTGGCGTCGCGTCTCGCACCGGGCGACGTCGCCGCCGTCCTGCGCGACGTCGGCGTCCAGGCGCGGATGTCGAACGAGAACCTGCCGAAGCTCATCCGCGGCGCCGCGGAGCTCTACAATCCCGAGCTCGCAGCGCTGATCGCCCAGGGCCCCGCCGCGGTCGACGGTATCCTCGACGCGTTCCGCCAGCCCGCGACGCTCGCCGACGACATGCCGCTCTGCCTGCTCGCGTATGCGCTCGAGCGGATCGGCGACCCGCGCGCCGTCCCTGTGCTCGTCAGCTGGCTCCAGCAGAACCTCTTCGGCCCCTTCATCTGGGCGACCGACTTCGTCACCCACACGATCAAGGTGCTGGACGGTCAGGGCGGCCTCGACACCGACAGCTACTCGTACCTGATCGACGACAAGCTCGACGCGCTCATGCAGGCGCACGCCGGACAGGCCGCCGCCGCGACCGCCCGCGCGCGGGCGTTCGTGCCGCTCGCGGCCCCGCCACCGGACAAGAACAACTGCGCGAAGACGATCACCGTGACCGGCATCAACGCGCAGGGCCAGCAGGAGACGGTGAAGCTCGGCTACACGAGCGTTTTCTACGACATCCAGGAGCAGATCGATGCGACGGTGACCGCCGATCCTGGCAAGCGCGCGCAGCTCGATCGCCTGCGCCAGCAGTACGAGAAGTCGGATGAGGAGTTCTACGGCGCGACGGACTACCGGCCCATCGGCGACGTGAGCGTCGCATCCAATTGCGGAGGGACGGTGACCGAGCGGATGCTGAACGAGGTGGCCGCGCAGAAGGGGCTGCCGCTCCGGCTCGGGTCGGGGAACGGCACGGGCGGCACGGTCGACGGCAAGAACCTGTCCGCCGCGGACATCATCCGCGAGGTGGCAAAGAAGTTCGGTAGCGAGGTCCCGGTGACGCAGCTCGATCCGCTCACCGTGATCGCGCACGAGCGGGAGAGCGGCGAGTCCGCGCACGTCGAGATCCCGGTCTCGGTCAACGGCGACTCCGTCGTCGTCTACAGCAAGGACAACCAGGGGAAACCGCGCCTGCACACCGTCGACCGGGGACGCGCGGTGAACTTCTTCGGGCCGGTCCAGCTACGGTACAACTTCCGGCCCTTCTACGACTACGGCCAGACGACGCCGAAGTTCTACCGCATCGATCCGAGCCGCATCGTCAGCATCTCGGTCGACTCGAGCGCGTGTCCGTGCGAATGGGCGTTCGGCGGCGTCATCCCGGTCGCGTTCACGCAGCCGACCGACGCGACGACGGACCAGCGCGTCCTCACCGTCGCCGGAACCGTCGATGCGCCCGACGTCACGGGCGGGAACCTGCGCGTCAACGGCTCGGTGCAGGGCGTCACGGTGGGTGCCGGTGGCTTTTCGGGCCAAGTGGTGCTGAGTGCCGGCGACAACACGCTTCGGGTGGCGGTCGACGGTCCGGACGGGCGCCGCGGCTGCGCCGAGCGGACGATCCAATCGACGACGCCCAAGACCACGATCTCGGCAACGCTCACCTGGAGCCTCTCCAACGCGGACGTCGACCTCTACACCACGCAGCCGGACAACGAGACGGCATGGTACAGCCACGTCGCCACGGCCATCGGCGGCCGCCTCGACGTCGACAACACCCAGGGCTTCGGTCCGGAGAACTACTTCCTCAGCTCGGAGGAGGGTGACACGGTGGTGCCCGGCGCCTACACCATCCGCGTCCACTATTACTCGGACCATCTGAAGACCCAGGACACGCCCGCGCGCGCGGTCCCGTATCGGGTCGTGATCATCGTGAACGAGGGGACGCCGTCGGAGAAGCGCGAGTTCCACGAGGGGACGCTCACCGTGGACAACTCGGGGAACTCGAGCCCGGGCGGGAGTGGACCGGACTGGGCGACGGTGGCCGAGGTGAATCCCGCTAGCCCCTAGGGCCGCACGAGCACGGCCCGGCGTCGCGCAGTTCAAGGGTCGATCAGAAACCAGATTTACGCTACAGCGCGCGCATGAAAGCGCGCGGAATCCCCTGGCCACGGGTGATGGGGCAGGCAAACGCCGACGGGGAATTCCGCATCGCCGCGCGCTTCTGGCGTATCCGCCTGCGTCTCGATCTCGGCTCCGAGAGCGTGCGGCTGACGGTCGAAGACGGCGCCATCCGCGCGATCGAGCCCTGCGCGAGCGACGGAGCGTGCGACGTCAGCGTGTCCGGCGACCGCGACTCCTGGGCGCGCCTCCTCGAGGCGGCGCCGCTCTGGCAGGACCTCTTCGGCGCCGCCGGCCGCGGCGACTTCGCGATCGCGACGAGCGACCCCGAAGCGTTCTACGCGTACTACCCGGCGGTCCGTCGGCTCGTCGACCTCCTCCGTCGGGAGAGCGGGAGCTGACCATGGACTTCTCGATCGATCACGACCTGCGCGAGACGGCGCGCGACATCGATACGTCCCGCGTCGCCGTGTATCTCCTGACCGGCGAGTACGACTGGGCGGCGACGCCGGCGATGTCGCGTGAGCTCGCCGAGCAGATCCCGGGTGCGTCCTACCGCACGATGGAGGGCCTCGGGCACTTCCCGATGAGCGAGGACCCGAAGCGGTTCCTGGAGTACATCCGGCCGGTGCTGGACGAGATCGCGCGGAGCCCCGCGAGATGAGCGTGGGCGTCACCCTGGCGCTCGTCCGCGCCGTGCGCGGCATCCGGTATGACGAGATTCCCGGCGACGCCCTCGAGGTGGCCCGGCACTGCCTGCTCGACCTTCTCGGCTGCGCGCTCGCCGGCTCGCGCGAGCCGTTGACCGAGATCCTGGTCGAGCAAGTGACGACGAGCGACGGCCCCGCGACGCTGATCGGCCGTCGCGAGCGCGCGCCGTGGAGCGCCGCCGCGCTCGTCAACGGTGCGGCGGGACACGCCCTCGATTTCGACGACACGCATACGCTGATGAGCGGCCACCCCTCGGCACCGGTCGTGCCCGCGCTCCTCGCCCTCGCCGAGAAGGAGGGTGCTCGCGGCGCGGACCTTCTCGCCGCGCTGGTGGCCGGCATCGAGCTCGAGTGTCGTCTGACGGCGCTGCTCGGGCCTGGCCACTACGGCGCGGGCTTCCACTCGACGGCCACCGTCGGCGCCTTCGGTGCCGCGGCGGCGTGTGCGCACCTCCTCGGGCTCGACGAGGAGCGGTGGCTCCACGCGCTCGGGATCGCCGGCACGCAGGCCGCCGGCCTCAAGTCGGCGTTCGGCTCGATGGCCAAGCCGCTGCATGCCGGCCGCGCCGCCGAGACCGGGCTGCTCGCGGCGCTCCTCGCCCGCGGCGGGTTCACCGCCAACCCATGCGTCCTCGAAGCGCCGCAGGGCTTCGCCGCGACGCACGCCGGCGGAGAGCTGAGGACCGATGCGCTCGACCGCCTGGCGGGCCGGTTTCTCGTCCGCGACACGCTCTTCAAGTACCACGCCGCCTGCTACCTCACGCATGCCGCGATCGAGGCGGCGGGGTCACTGCGCACACACCATGCGCTGGCGCCGGAACGGATCGCTCGCGTCGAGGTGCGCGTCGATCCGTCGCTGCTCTCCGTGTGCAACGTCGCCGAGCCGCGGACGGGGCTCGAGGGCAAGTTCAGCCTGCGCGCCACCACCGCGATGGCGCTACGCGGCGATGATACCGCGGACCCTGCGACGTTCACCGACGCGCGGATGGCCGACCCCGGCCTCGTTCGCTTGCGTGACCGAGTCGCCATCGTCCCGGTGGCCGGCACGGGAGCGACCCGGACGGCGGTGACCGTCGACACCGACCGTGGACGGTTCGTGGCGGAGGCCGACACCGGCGTTCCGGCCGTCGATATGAGGGCGCAGCGCGAGCGCCTCGAGGCGAAGTTCCTCGCCCTGGCGACCCCGGTCCTCGGCCGCGCCCGGGCCGAAGCGCTCGCGACCGCGGCACTGGCTGCGCACCAGCTCTCCGGCGCGGCAGACCTCCTGCGTCTGGCGCGGGCAGGTTGAAGGGTTATTTCAGCATCACGAACAGCCCGCGTTGGCTGTCGGTGTCGTTCGGCTGGCCGGAAGCGTCGTGCGTCTCGGTGAACACGAGCACACTTCCGTCGGGGCTCGCGAAACCGGAAGTCGTGCCGTTCGAACCGACGACGGTCACTGCGCCCGTCGCGGCCACGTTGTAAGTCGTGTTCGGTGATTCCGTCTTCGAGTTCTGACTCGCGGTATTGCCTGGGCAGAAGTCGCCGGTGCAGCCGGTGTTGACGCGGGTCTGGCTGCCGGCGAGATGCCCGGCGACACCGCCGCTGCCGTCCAGGTTCAGGATGCCGCTCTGGCCCTGCAGACCGCGCGAGCCGGGGCCGAGGGCGAACTCGTAGGACACGAAGCCGTATGACCCGTTCAGGCTGGCGTTGGTCATCCCGCTGCCCTGCTTCACGCCGATGACGATGCCGGCGTCGCCGCTGCCGACCGGATCGCCGTCGACGAAGGCAAACAGGTTGCCATCCGCGCTCACCGCTCCGGGGTGCGCGATCTGGCCGCTCGGTGAGACCGTCAGGGCGCCCGTGCCGTCAACCGACGCCGGCGCGCTGAAGCTGCTGTTGCTCGTGCTGCCCGTCACCGTTTCGACGTACGAGCAGCTCGGCCCGCCATTGCAGGTGATGTCCTTGGACAAGAGGCTCTTGCTGTAGGTCCCGTTGACGGTGCCGCCGGAGATCGTGATCGGGTCGTTGATTTGCGTGCTCGCAGCTCCGAGGTTGAATGAAACGCCCTGCGCCGCGGTGAAGCTGTCGTTCAAGCTGCCGTCGAGCTGAACGCCGTGATAGTTGCCGCCGACCGTGGGGGCGCTGCTCGCTTGCTTGAACGCGACAATCAGACCATCGCCCGTCGCCAGCACGATGACGGTGCCGGTCGAGTTGTAGAACCCGAGCGGCGCCTGATTGTCGTTCGAGGGCTGCAACAGGATCTGGTTTCCGGCCAGCAAGCTGAGGTTGCCGGCGCGGCTCTTGATCGTGCTGGACGTGTTCCGCGTGAACGCGCGGTTGCACGGCGAGTTCTGGTCGGCCGAGCAGACCTCGCCGAGGTTGACCGTCGACTTCGGGCCGGTGTGCGAGAAGGTCTTGGCCGAAGCGTCGACGTTCAGCGTCCCCGCCTCTTGCTTCATGCTCAGGCTCGCGCCCGTGTCTTCCGCGGAGAAACTCACGAAATTGTAGGTGCCGCCCAGGCCCTGGGGCACCGACGCTTCGCCGGGCGTGGCTGCGTTCTTGAGATCGTCCTGGATCTCCGGATCGATCGCGTTGGCGATGTTGGTGATGGTGTCCTGGATGGTCGCGCCGACGAGACTCGGGTCCTGCGCCAGCGCGCTCACTTTCGCGATGATCGCGTTGATCTCGCCCGGCGTGTAATTGGCGAGGGCGCTGGAATTGCTCGCGACCGCCGCGATCAATGCGCGTGTCGCGTATTCCGAAATCGGCGACAGATTCAGGGTGGTCTGCGTTGCCGGGCAGCCCTGCTGGCCGGGGGTGCCGACCGGAGCGGGCGTGGTGGAGTTGCTGGCCTGGGCGAGCAGATTGCTGCCGAGGTTGGTGCCCGCCGGCAGGGTGAGGGAGTAGTTGCCGTTACTGTCGGACGTGGTTCTCGCAATGGGTGTGGTGGACGTCGGCCGGCCGCTGTTGTCGATGGTGAAGACCAGGATGTTCGTGTTGGCCACCGGTACGAGTCCCGAGGACTGCGCGTAGGCGCCCGGCACGAGGTGCGCGAGCAGCGTTCCCACGAAGCTCGTGTGCTGGAGCATGGCAAGGCTGGCCGACGGCGCGAGGACTGCACCCTTGAGAGTGGACCCTCCCCTGCCGAGGGTGAACATCCCAGGGTGCCGGCGCCGTTTCCGTTTCTCGACGTAGGTTCCCGCGATCGTTTGCTTGTCCCGGTTCACGCGGCCCTTGAAGTTGACGATGCCGCCGTCGTCGCAGGTGGCGCGCATCGACACGTTCACGCGCCGCTTGGCCTTGCCCTTCACCGTGCACTGGGCCGGCTTGTCGTCGCCACCTGCGGCAACGATCGTCCCGGTGAAGCTCTTCGCACCGCTGCCGGTGAAGTCCGCGGTCAATGTCACGGCGGACTTGCCGCGGTCCTGTGCACTGCCGATCCACTGGCCGGCAAAGTTGAACGGAGCGACGGCCACCGCGCCGCTCGCCAAAGTTCCCAGCGCCGCGGCGCCGAGCAGGGTTGCCCTTCCCATCCTCATCCCCTCATCCCCCCCGCTACGTGTCGAGTGAGCTGACGCTAGCAAGCGCTACAGTGAGTCGCAAGTCGAACACGGCCATGCGGCGTCGACGCCGCATCGTCCGCCGCGAGTCAGGCTTGTCAGAGTGAGTCGGCCAGCGTTACAAACCCAGGCAAATGTCTGCTCCTCTGCCACAGCGCACCCGCGTCTACCGGTGTCATCACCTCGACTCCACGCGTTGGGACGACGTCGTCCCGCGCCCCGATGACATCGTCATCACGACGTCGCTGAAGGCCGGGACCACCTGGACCCAGCGCATCGTCAGCCTGCTCGTCTTTCAGACCACCCGGCTGCCGAACACGCTCCACTGGGTCTCGCCGTGGCCCGATTGCCGTTTCATCGTGGGCAGAGCCGAGATGGCGGGGATCGTCGAGGCCCTGCAGCATCGCCGATTCCTGAAGAGTCACCTCGCCCTGGACGGCCTGCCGTACCGGGAGAGCACCAAATACGTCTACGTCGGCCGCGACACCCGCGACGTCTTCATGTCCACGTGGAACCACGTCCGCGCCTACACGCCGCTGGCGCGCGAGATGCTCAACTCGGGAGAGAACGCACCGGCGGAGCCCTTCCTCGAGCCGCCGGAAGACATCCGCGAATTCTGGCGTCTGTGGATCACCCGCGCGACGTATCCCTGGGAGAGCGACGGGTTTCCCTACTGGTCGCACCACCACCACGCACGCAGCTACTGGGACCATCGGCATCTGCCGAACATTCTCTTCGTTCACTACAACGACTTGAAGGCCGATCTCGAGGGTGAGATGCGCCGCATCGCTCGCTTCCTGGAGATCGAAGTCCCCGAGGAGAAGTGGCCGACGCTCTCTGAAGCCGCGACCTTCGCGGCGATGAAACGCGACGCCGAGCTGCTCGGACCGGAGATGAACATGATCTTCGAAGGAGGCGCCGACCGCTTCCTCTACAAAGGGACGAACGATCGCTGGCGCGACGTCCTGACCACGGAAGACCTGGCGCTCTACGAGGCGGCGGCGACGCGCACCCTCACGCCGGAGCTGAAGCGTTGGCTGGAGCGCGGCGCGGCGTCAGGCATCGTCCCCAAGTAGCGGTCTCTGCGGTAGGCGAGGGTAGCGGCGAACGACAGCGCCGCGCCGAGCGCGATGCGTCTTATCACACGCCCGTCCGGGCGACGTCCTCGAAGCAGCGGATCGCGAGCGTCGTCCAGCCCTGGAAGCTCGCGCCGAGACCGCGGCCGGTGTCGCCGGAGAAGTACTCGGAGAAGCGCAGCAGGTCGCGCCAGTGCGGATCGTCACGGAAGCGGGGATCGGCGCCGTGACAGGGCCGGCGCCCGCTGGCGTCGGGGACGAAGAGGCTCGCGAGCCGCCGGCAGAGCTCGTGGGCGACGTCGCCGAGCGTCGCGAGACGGCCGGAGCCCACCGGACATTCGACGCGCACCGAATCGCCGTAGAAGTGGTGATAGCGCTCGAGCGCCTCGACGACGAGGTAGTTGAGGGGGAACCAGATCGGGCCGCGCCAGTTGGAGTTGCCGCCGAAGAGGCCCGTGTCCGACTCCGCCGGCGTGTAGTGGACGCCGTACTCCTGGCCGTCGAGCGCAAGGACGAACGGCCGCTCGCGATGGACCTGCGAGAGCGAGCGGAGACCGTGCGGCGAGAGGAATTCCCGCTCGTCGAGCATGTAGCGGAGCACGCGCTCGAGCCGCTCCCGGGACGGCAGGGCGAGGAGCCGGTGGCCGTGCCCCGCCTCGGCCCACGTGATGTGGCCGGCGAGGTCGGGCCGGTTCTCGAGGAACCAGCGCATGCGTCTGGAGAAGCCGGGCAACCGCTCGAGCGTCTCGTCCTCGAGCACCGTGCACGCGAGTAACGGGATCAGGCCCACCATCGAGCGGACCCGGAGCGGGACGACGCGTCCGCCCGTCTGCAGCTGATCGTAGTAGAAACCGTCTTCCCGCGACCAGAGCCCCGTGCCGCCGAACCCGTTCATGGCGTCGGCGATCGCGACGAAGTGCTCGAAGAACTTGGACGCCATGTCCTCGTAGGCGGCATCCTCGCGCGCGAGCTCGAGCGCCATCTCGAGCATCGTGATGCAGTAGAACGCCATCCACGCCGTGCCGTCGGCCTGCTCGAGGACGCCGCCGCCCGGCAGCGGCCGCGAGCGGTCGAAGACGCCGATGTTGTCGAGGCCGAGGAAGCCGCCGCCGAAGAGGTTGTTGCCCTCGCTGTCCTTGCGGTTCACCCACCAGGTAAAGTTGAGGCACATCTTCTGGAAGACGCGCTCCAGGAACAGCCGGTCGCGCCCGCCGCGCGGCCCCGTCATCTTGTAGACGCGCCAGGCGGACCAGGCGTGCACCGGCGGGTTCACGTCGGAGAACGCGAACTCGTAGGCCGGCAGCTGCCCGTTGGGGTGCATGTACCACTCGCGCGTGAAGAGCACGAGTTGTTCCTTGGCGAAGGTGGGATCGACGCGCGCGAAGGGGACCATGTGGAAGGCGAGGTCCCAGGCGGCGTACCAGGGATATTCCCAGGAGTCGGGCAGCGACAGCACGTCGCGGTTGTAGAGATGCCGCCAGTCAGCGTTGCGGCCGCTGCGGCGGCTCGCGGGCGGCGGTGGCTGCGCCGGGTCGCCGTCGAGCCAGTCCTTGACGACGTAGTGGAAGAACTTCCGTGACCAGAGGAGACTCGCGTACGCCTGCCGCACCACGCCCTGCTCCCCCTCGCCGAGCGTTGCCGGGATGTGGCGCGCGTAGAACGCGTCGGCCTCGCGCATGCGGTCGGCGAACACACGGTCCACCTCCGGGCCCGCGGTCGGCCCGCCGGCTTCCGTCTCCGCCGTGAGGCGCAGGTGGAGCGTCGCTTCGCCGCCGGCCGGTAGGGTGAGAATGTAGTGCGTGGCGGCCTTGGTGCCCGGTCCGTCGGCGCTCACCGCGTCGGTCCGGCCGTGGACGACGTACTCGTGGAAGGCGTCCTTCACGTACGGCGAGCCGTTCGGCGCGCCGAAGAGCCGGGCGACGTTGGTCTCGTTCTCGGTGAAGAGAAGGCCGGGGCCGCCCTCGGCCGTGAGCCGGAAGCGGCCGAGGGATGCGTGCTCGGCCGCGATTGCCCCGTCGCCGGCGCGTACCAGGCGAGGCTTCGGCCAGTAGCCCTCGCCGGTGCGCCCCCACGACCAGGTGTTGCGGAACCAGAGCGACGGCAGAACGTGGAGCGGCGCCGCGTCCGGACCGCGGTTGGCGACCGTCACGCGGATCAAAATGTCGTCGGGCGAGGCCTTCGCGTACTCGACGGTGACGTCGAAATAACGACCGTCGTCGAAGACGCCCGTGTCGACCAGCTCGAGCTCCGCGTCCCGCTTCCCGCGGCGCCGGCCCTCGTCGACCAGCCGCGCATACGGGTACTCGCGTTGCGGATACTTGTAGAGCGCCCTCAGATAGGAGCCGGTGGGCGTCGCGTCGAGGTAGAAGTAGCACTCCTTCACGTCCTCGCCGTGGTTGCCCTCGGGACCGGTGAGGCCGAAGAGCCGCTCCTTGAGGATCGGGTCGCGACCGTTCCAGAGCGCGACCGCGAAGCAGAGCCGGCATTCGCGGTCGGTGATCCCGAGGAGCCCGTCCTCGCCCCAGCGATACGCGCGGCTCCGCGCGTGGTCGTGCGGCAGGTAGTCCCAGCACGTCCCGTCGGCCGAGTAGTCCTCCCGCACCGTTCCCCACTGGCGCTCGGGCAGGTAGGGCCCCCAGCGCTTCCAGTTGCGTTGACGGCGGCCGTCCTCCTCGAGGCGGCGCTCCTCCGGCGTGTTCATCTGCTCGTCCGACATGAACCCTCCGTCAGGGGGGTGTCCGGTGCGTCGAAGTGGCCGGTAGTGGGTGCGTCCCGACGCCGCGCGCGACGAGCGCGTCGAGCGAGAGCGGGCCGGCGCCGTGCGTGCCGAGCCAGACGAGCAGCGCGACGTAGGCGAACTCCGTGAGTCCGACGAGGCTGCCGAGACCGTCGACCTGCTGCCATAGCGCCGTCCGGATCGCGACGCACATGGTGATGATGAGCGGCACGACGGCGAAGCGGGTGGCGAACCCGACGAGTAGCAGGCCGCCGCAGACGAACTCGGCCGTCGAGGCGAGGCGCGCCTGGAACGCCGGCGCCGCAAGACCGAGCTCCGTGAAGTAGTTCGTGACCTTGTCGAGGTCGTGGAGCTTCCCCCACCCGGATTGGAAGAACACGAGCCCCACCGTCAGCCGGGCGAGGGCGGGCGACAGCCACTCGAGCGAGGTGCCCACCCGTTCGGCGAGGCGGACCGCGCTCGTGATCAACGCCGAGATGCGCTTCATGACGTCCTCCGACGATACACCGCTTGTTGTTGTCGTGATGCAGCTCGGCGCACAAGATCTGCGCGCCGCCCAGCAGGCGGCAGCCGCTGCTGCGCCCTGGTTGCGCTCGGTGCCGGGAGGGTGGGAAGAGCGGAGGCGACTTCCTGATGGACGCGTCGCGGCCGCTCTACATTCCCGTGATCCTCGGCACGGTGCGGCGGGGGCGGATGAGCCTTCCCGTCGCGAGGCTCATGGAATCGGAGCTCTCGAGGCGAGCGGGCATCGTGACCGAGCTGATCGACGTGGCCCGCCTGCCGTTGCCCACCGACGACGCCGGCGAGGCCATCAAGGACCCGACGTTCGCCGCGCAGATGAGCCGCGCCGACGCGCTCGTGCTCGTCTCGCCGGAGTACAACCACGGGTACTCCGGGATGCTGAAGCACGTGCTCGACAGCTGCCTGAAGGAGTACATCCACAAGGCCGTCGGGATCGTCGGCGTGTCCGCGGGCCCGTTCGGCGGCACGCGCGGCATCCAGGACCTGCTGCCGGTGCTGCGCGAGCTCGGGCTCGTCACCATCTTTTGGGACGTCAACTTCTCGGTCGTGCAGGACGTCTTCGACGCGTCGGGGGCGTTGCGCGACGAGGCCTACCTGCCGCGCATCGACAAGTTCCTGAAGGAGCTCGTGTGGATGGCGAGGACGCTGCGCCACGGGCGCGAGCAGATCGCGCTCGAGTAGACGACGCATGGGAAGCGAGGTGAACCCGATGGTCTGCCCGAGCTGCGGCGGGGAGATGAACCACCACGCGGAGAAGCTCGTCCTGCCGACGGGACCGGGCGACGCCGTGGATCCCGTCCTCGGCGGCGTCGTCGAGGAAATGCACGCGTGTCCTGCGTGCGGCACGGGCGCCTCGCGCCGCCGCGAGCCTCGCTGACGGCGGCGGCCCTCAGATCATCAGAGATCCGGCGACCGCCGCCAGGACGAGGGTAACTCGCGTCGTCGTGGCGGACGCGGTGGGACGCAGGCGCAGGTACGTCGCGAGACGCACGAGGAGCAGCACCCCGAGCACCGTCCCGTACACGATCGGCTCCCGCACGTCGCGCTTCACCCGCCACGTGAAGTGGATCACGGCGAGCACCGGCGCGATGTACGCGAGGCCGTGCAGCCGCTTCCAGCGGGCATAGCCGAGCCGCTTCAATGCGCCGCTGGTCGAGGTCATCGCGAGCGGGACGAGGAGCACGAAGGTCGCGAAGCCCACGAAGATGAACTTCCGCTTCGTCACATCGGCCCAGATCGCGGGCCAGTCGAGGCCCTGATCGAGGACGGTGTACGTGCTCACGTGGAGCAGCCCGTAGAAGAAGCCGAAGAGACCGAGCATGCGCCGCAGCCGGATCGGCCACGTCCAGCCGAAGAGTGTCTTCAGGGGTGTGCAGGCGAGCGTCGCGACGAGGAAGACCAGCGCGACGAGACCGAGCTGGTTGAGCGCCTGGGCGATCGGGTTGGCCCCGAGCTCGCCGCGCCAGCCGCGGAGGAGGATCGCACCGAGCGGGACGAGCGCGCCGACGACCACGCCCGGCTTGAGCCACGGCAACGGCCGCGCGCGCCGCACGGCTAGAAGAACTCGCGCAGGTCCATGCCGGCGTAGAGTCCGGCCACCTGCTCGGCGTAGCCGTTGAAGGGCAGCGTCGGCCGGCGGCGGAGCTCACCGATCCGGCGCTCCGTCGCCTGGCTCCAGCGCGGATGGTCCACCGCCGGATTCACGTTCGCGTAGAAGCCGTACTCGTGAGGTGCCGCGAGGTTCCACGTGGTCGGCGGCTGCGCCTCCACGAGACGGATGCCCACGATCGACTTGATGCCCTTGAACCCGTACTTCCAGGGCACCACGAGGCGGAGCGGTGCGCCGTTCTGGTTGGGCAGCGTCTTCCCGTAGAGCCCGACGGCGAGAAGCGTGAGCGGATGCATCGCCTCGTCGATGCGGAGCCCTTCGACGTAGGGCCAGTCGAGGACGCGACGCTGCTGCCCGGGCATCTGCTCCGGGTCGAAGAGCGTCGTGAAGGCGACGTACTTGGCGCGCGACGTCGGCTCGACCCGACGGAGGAGATCGCCGAGGGGGAAGCCGAGCCAGGGGATGACCATCGACCAGGCCTCGACGCAGCGCATGCGGTAGACGCGCTCCTCGAGCGGGAACCAGCCGAGCAGCTGGTCCAGGTCGATGACCTGTGGCTTCTGCACCTCGCCGTCGACGCGCACGGTCCAGGGCCGGGGCCGCAGCGTGCCCGCCAGCTCGGCCGGGTCGCTCTTGTCGGTGCCGAACTCGTAGAAGTTGTTGTAGGTGGTCACGTCGCGGTACGGCGTGCGGGGCTCGTCGGTGCTGTCCGTCCCCTGCCGCGCGACGGGAAGCTCGGCCGGGCCACCTGTCGCGCGCGGGGACTTCCGCCCGGCACGCCGGCCGCGCATGAGCCACAGGAGGCTCCCCCCGACGCCCACGCTCGTCGCGGTGAAGAGCGCGGCGTTGCGGACGAACTCGCGCCGCCGGAGGTACAGCGGCTCCGGGGTGAGGTCGGAGGCGGGTGGGGTCGTTCCGAGCTTCGTCATGTGTCGCCGGCTATCCAGGTACGGACCGCTCTCTGGAACGCCGCCGGTTCCTGGACGAACGGATAGTGGCCGCTGCGCGCGAAGAGCACAAGCTCGGAGCGGCGGATGCCGCGATGAAGGCGCGCCGCCTCTTGTGACACTCTTGCGGCCGGAAGCGTTTGGCGTCTATCTCTAGTAACCTAGCCTTCTCGATCCACCTCGGAATGGGCCTGGCGGGGCAGGCCGACCACCGAGGCACTAGCGGCCGGCAAGCACGCTGCGGTCGAGACGCAGCGCCTCGCCCACGGACCACGCCTGGAACGGGCAGCCACGCGGCGTGTGCGGCGGGTCGCCGTCGGCGATCTCGGGGAGATGGCCGACGCCCGCCTCGTCGAGATGCGCAAGCAGCGGGTCGAGAAAGCGGCGGCGCGCCTCGGCGATCACCTCCGGCGTTCCGCCGCGGACGCGGACCCACGCCTCGACGAACGGGCCCATGAGCCACGGCCAGACCGTGCCCTGGTGGTACGCGGCGTCGCGCTCGCGGACGCCGCCTTCGTAGCGCGGCGTGTACGCCGGCTCGTCGGGCGCGAGCGAGCGGAGCCCGAGCGGAGTGAGCAGCCGCCCCTCGACGGCATCGACGACTCGGCGAGCCCGCGTGCCTTCCAGCACCGAGAAGGGGAGGCCGCCGACCGCGAAGATCTGGTTCGGCCGGAACGTCGGGTCGGCGGTGCCGGGCCGGTGATCGACGTCGACCACGTCGTGCAGCGAACCCCGCGCCTCGTTCCAGAAGCGCGACTCGAAGGCGGTCCGACCTCGCGAGTAGAGCTCCGCCCATCGCTCGGAGAAGCGGCTCCCGATGCGCAGCGCGTTCAGCCAGAGCGCCTGCACCTCGACCGGCTTGCCGATGCGCGGCGTCACCACCCAGTCACCCACTGCCGCGTACCGCGCGCATAACCGGAGAGGATCGCTTCGACGGTGGCCTCGAGTGCTCGCCGTTCCCGCTCCGTGACGCGCTCGGCGACCTGGAGGAAATCGTGCACAGCGACGACGTACCAGAGCGCGGCGTCGACCGCGTTGAACTCGGACGCCTCGCCGTGATCGGCGAAGCGGTTCGGTAGCATCCCGTCGGAGACCAGCCCGGCCCACTCGAGGAGGATGGCGCGGGCGTCGTCCAGGCGCCCCGTCGCGAGACAGAGGCCACGGAGCGCGATGAACGTGTCGCGGCCCCAGTCGGTGAACCAGGGATAGCCGGCGACGATCGTCTTCCCGGTGCCGCGCGCGACCACGTACGCGTCCGACGCGCGATGCAGGCGCGACGGGAATCGCCGCCGGCGCGCGCGCTCCGCGGCGCGCGCCGCCGGGCCATCGGGTTCCTCGTCTCCCTCGACGGTGAGCGTCAACACGGCCTCGCTGAGCGTCAGGTCCCAGCGAAACACGCCGGGCGATGCCAGATCCTCGACGTGGTCGAGGCCGCGGGCGCGGTCCTCGGCGTAGAGGAAATTGCGGTACCACTCGGGCTGCTGCGTATACATGCCGTTCGAGCGCGCCGCGATCGCCGGCAGGCCGGCGTACGGGCGCCATACCACGCGGTTGCCCGTCACCTCGGCGTCGAAGCGGAAGTCCGGATTCTCGTGATGGAGCGCGTGATAGTGGCGTCCCGAAACGAGCGGGCGCAGCGCAAGCGTGCCGCCCGCGCCGTCGAGCAGCCGCCAGTAGAGTACGGTCGCCGCGCGGCCGGGCTGGACGAGCACGCCATGCTCGATGCGGCTGCCGTCGGGCAGCCGAAGCACCCACGTGGGAAATGGATCGGGGACGAACGACTCGATGCGCTCGGCGCCGTCAGGATGGATCACGTCGGGCGCGTACTGCTGCGAGGTGAGTGCGACGGTCCCATCGTGGCATTCGAGCCAGGCTTCGGACCCGTTCACCAGCACGACGCGACCCGCCGGCGGCGTGGTCGCGGTCAAGAGGAGCGCGTGGTACCGCCGCGTCCGGATGCCGCTCACGGTTCCCGAGGCGAAGCCGCCCAGGCCGTCGGCCTCGAGCCACTCCGCGCGGCTATGCGAAGGATTCATGGCCGGTCACGAGGTGGTCGCGGCCTGCCGGCGGGGTGCCGTACTGGAAGGCGCAGATCTCGCGCTCGGTACCGCACACCCCGACGCCGAGCATGCGGAGCCGAACGTCGCTCGACGTCCGCAGCTGCCGCTCCGGCTGATCGATCAATCGGATCTCGCGAGTGTCCGGGAAGACGGCGACGGCCTTCATGTGCCTTGGATGTACGCCCGTACCCGAGGGTTTCGCTAGGCCGTTGCCCGGACCGGAAGCTGCCGGGACGGGTGACTACCGGTGGCCGCGAGGGTGCGCTCGATCCGAGCGTTGCTTCGCCGCTGACCGCCGGATAGCAGTGACCGCCGTACTGCGGATATGGCTGACCCGCTCGCAGGCCGGACGGCCCTCGTCACGGGCGCGGGCCGCGGCATCGGTACCGCCATCGCCCGGGCGCTCGACGCCGCCGGGGCGCGCGTCGCGCTCGTGGCGCGGACCGAGCGCGAGCTGCGCGCGGTGGCGAGCGGGTTGGCGCACGATCCCGTCGTCGTCGCGGCGGACCTCGGCACCGCGGACGGGCCCGACGCGGCCGCGCGCGCGGTGCTGAGCGCGTTCGGCGGCCGGCTCGACGTGCTCGTGAACAACGCGGGCACGCTGCTCCGGAAGGACAGCCACACGGTGACGGTCGAGGAGCTCGATCTCCTGTGGCAGACGAACGTGCGCTCGGCGCTGCTCCTCACCGCGGCGGTCCTGCCCGCGATGGTCGCGCGGCGGAGCGGGTCGATCATCAGCATCTCGTCGATCTCGGGGCTGCGCGGTGCCCCGCGGCGGTCGATCTACGCCGCGACGAAGGCCGCGCTCGACGGCATGACCAGGGCCCTCGCGATGGAGTACGGCCCGCAGGGCATCCGCGCGAACAGCGTCGCGCCGGGCGTGGTGGAGACGGCGATGTGGAAGGAGCACCTCGCCAAGCCGGGTGTCGCCGACGCGGTCCTCGACGTGATCCCCACCCGTCGGCTCTCGACGCCCGAGGAGGTGGCCGACGTGGTCGTGTTCCTCGCCTCGGACGTGTCCCGCGCGATCACCGGTGAGGTGATCGCGGCGGACGGCGGCATCCGGTCGACCGTGAATCTCTGGCCCAAGGTGTGAAGGCGTGGCAGCTCGGGCACGTCCAGTGAGACGCATCTGGCATGCGCAGGCCGAGTTGCGCTAGACCGACGCCATGAGATTCGACGGCAAGATCGCGGTCGTGACGGGAGCCGGGTCGGGGTTCGGCGAGGCCATCGCCACCCGCTTCGCCCGCGAGGGTGCGCGGGTGGTCGTCGCCGACGTGAACGAGGAGAACGGGCGGCGCGTCGTCTCGGCGATCGCCAGGGAGGGCGGGGCGGCGCGCTTCTTCCGCGCAGACGTCTCGCGCTCCGCCGACGTGAAGGCGATGATCGACGACGCGGTGGCCGGCTTCGACGGGCTCGACATCCTGGTCAACAACGCCGGCTTCTCGCACCGCATCACGCCGCTCTGGGAGCTCGCGGAAGAGGAGTACGAGCGCGTCTTCGCGACCAACGTGCGCGGCGTCTATCTCGGCTGCAAGTACGCGGTCCCCGTGATGAAGGAGCGGGGCGGCGGGGTGATCGTGAACACCGCGTCGATCGGCGCCGTGGCGCCGCGTCCCGGCGTGACCGCTTACAATGCGACCAAGGGTGCCGTGATGACGCTGACGCGCGGCCTCGCGGTCGAGGTGGCGCCCTTCCACATCCGTGTCAACGCCGTGAATCCGGTCGCCGCGGAGACCGGCTTCATGAAGACCGCGACCGGGCTCGACAAGCTCCCGGAAGAGCTCAGGAAGCAGCTCGTCACGACCATCCCCCTCGGGCGGCTCACCGAGCCGCGCGACGTGGCGGCCGCCGTGCTCTTCCTCGCCTCGGACGAGGCGGAGTTCCTGACCGGCGTGTGCCTTCCCGTGGACGGCGGGCGGAGTATCTAATGATGAGGGCACCGGCGGGTCCGTGGAGGGTAGGGGACGTCCGCATCGCTCGCGTCCTCGAGTCGGAAGGCCCGTGGGACGGGACCATCCTGCTGCCGAACGCGACGGCGGAGAACGTCGAGCGCGAGCGGGACTGGCTCTATCCGACGTTCTGCGACGAGGCCGGAAGGCTCCGGATGAGCATCCATGCATTCCTGATCGAGTCCCAGGGCCTGCGCATCATCGTCGACACCTGCGTCGGGAACGACAAGGTCCGGCCACAGGCCGAGTGGAACAAGCAGCAGCGACCGTTTCTCGAGCGCCTGGAGAAGGCCGGCTGCACGCGCGAGTCGGTCGACCGCGTCGTCTGCACGCACCTGCACGTCGACCACGTCGGCTGGAACACGATGCTCCGGGACGGCAAGTGGGTCGCGACGTTCCCCAACGCGAAGTACCTGATCGGCGGCACCGAATGGGACTTCTTCTCCCGCGCGGAGGATTCGTTCCTGAAGGATCCGGTCGACGATTCCGTCCGTCCCGTGATCGCCGAAGGCAGGGCGGAGCTCGTCGACGACCGGCACCGGATCACCGACGAGATCTGGCTCGAGTCCGCCCCGGGGCACACACCCGGCCACGTCACGGTTCGGATCTCGTCGCAGGGGGAGGATGCGGTCATCTCCGGCGACCTCATGCACCACCCGATTCAGTGCGGGTATCCGGAATGGGACAACCGCTTCGACAACGACGG
>WNGI01000923.1_pt1 | contig 41265 bp, 31 predicted proteins | sample 5400621 | NCBI WGS metagenome assembly WNGI01 (sample SAMN13153374, study PRJNA577476) | soil metagenome | isolation source: 20 cm soil or saprolite under Garry oak tree replicate 1 | place: USA:California | collected 2016-06-15
TCGTACGGAGACGGCGCGTCCAGGCCGAGCTTGTCGACGAGCACCTGCCAGAACTTCGGCTCCAGTGCGCCGACGGCGACGTAGCGGCCGTCCGAGCAGGCGTAGCAGCGGTAGTTCGGCGCGCCTCCGTCGAGGATGTTGGCCGCCCGCGAGTCGTGCCACGCACCGGACGCGAACAGCCCGCGGGTCATCGTGCCGAGGTACGCGGCGCCCTCGGTCATCGCCGCGTCGATCACCTGCCCCTCGCCGGTGGCCCGCGCGTGCAGCAGCGCGGCGAGCAGGCCGACGGCCAGCGACATCGCGCCGCCGCCGAAGTCGGCGAGGTAGTTCACCGGGGGAGTGGGCGGCCCGTCCGCGGGACCGATGCCGTGCAGCAGGCCCGACACGGCGAGGTAGGTGATGTCGTGACCGGCGGTCGCGGCGAGCGGGCCGCGCTGGCCCCAGCCGGTCATCCGTCCGTACACCAGCGTACGGTTCCGCGCCAGGGCGGCGTCCGGACCGACGCCGAGCCGCTCGGCCACACCCGGCCGGAAACCCTCGATCAGCGCGTCGGACCGATCGGCCATGCGCAGGACGACCTCTGCCGCGCCGGGACGCCGCAGGTCGAGCGCGATCGACCGCCGCCCGCGCCCGAGCGCGGATACCGAGAGCGGATCGGACGGCAACTTCTCGACGCGCACCACCTCGGCGCCGAGGTCGGCGAGCAGCATGCCCAGGAACGGCACCGGGCCGATCGCCGGCAGTTCGACGATCCGCACGCCGTGCAAGGGACCTGCCATCAGAAGCCCAGGCTACGGCCGATGATCTCCTTCATGATTTCGGTCGTGCCGCCGTAGATCGTCTGCACCCGGCTGTCGACGAACGCCTGCGCGATCGGGTACTCGGACATGTACCCGTAGCCGCCGTGCAGTTGCAGGCAGCGGTCCATGACCTTGTTCTGCAGCTCGGTCGTCCACCACTTGGCCATGGCGGCCGTCGGGATGTCGAGCTTGTCGGCACAGTGCTCCTCGATGCACCGGTCGACGAACGTCCGCGCGATCTGCACCTCGGTGGCGAGCTCGGCCAGCAGGAACCGGCTGTGCTGGAACTTGCCGATCGGCCGGCCGAAGGCCGTCCTGTTGCGGCAGTACTCCATCGTCGACTCGAGTGCGAGCTCAGCCGCCGCGACGGCGCCGACGGCGATCGTCATCCGCTCGCGGACGAGGTTCTCGATCAGGTAGCCGAAGCCCTCACCCTCCTCGCCGAGCAGGTTGGCGGCGGGCACGCGGGCGTCGGTGAAGAACAGCTCGGCCGTGTCCTGCGCCTTGAGGCCGATCTTGTCCAGGTTGCGGCCGCGCTCGAACCCGGGGGTGCCGCGTTCGACGCAGATCAGCGAGATTCCCTTGGCGGCCTCGGCCGGGTCGGTCTTGGCGGCGACGATGACCAGGTCGGAGAGAATGCCGTTGGTGATGAAGGTCTTCTGCCCGTTGAGCACGTAGGAGTCGCCGTCACGGATGGCAGTCGTGCGGATGGACTGCAGGTCGCTGCCCGCGCCCGGCTCGCTCATCGCGATCGCGGTGATGATGTCGCCGGTGCAGAATCCCGGCAGCCACCGTTGCTTCTGCTCGTCGGTGGCCAAGCGTTCGAGGTACGGCACGACGAGGTCGTTGTGCACGGGAAACCCGATGCCGGACGCCTGCGCGCGAATCTGCTCCTCGCCGAGCACGACGTTGAACCGGAAGTCGGGCTGCCCGCCGCCGCCGTACTTCTCGTCCACGGCGGTACCGAGCAGCCCCTGCCGCCCGGCCTCACGCCAGACCTCGCGATCGACGATGCCGTCCTTGGCCCACTGCTGGTTGTGCGGCGTGACGTGCTTGGCGAAGAACGTGCGGCAGGTCTCGCGGAACGCGTGGTGATGCTCGTCGAACAGCGTCCGGGCGAGGGGCATCAGAACGTTTCGCCGTTCTCGGCCTTCTTGCGGAGCACGGCGGGAACCCGATGCCCATGATCGAGCCGATATTCGCGTCGGCCACCGTCGTCAGGACGTTCTCCTCCAGGCAGCGCACCGACTCGACCACCTCCGCGAACAGCATCCGCTCCTGCAGCTCGTGCAGGTCGATGGCCGCGGGGTCCGCGACGGACGGGAACTCGGTGGCTAGTCCCGGCCACAGCCCGGTCCGCTTGCCGTCGGCGTCGTAGTCGAAGAAGCCCTTACCGCGCAGGCGTCCCGGCCGGCCGAGCTCGACCATCCGATCGACGACGGCCTCGCCGGGATGCGCCGGGAACACGCCGCCGTCGGCCTCGATCGCCGCCCGGGTCTCGTTGCGGATCTTGACGAACAACTCCATGTTCAGCTCGTCGGTCAGCTGCAGCGCGCCGACCGGGTAGCCGGCCTGGGTGGTGGCCTGCTCGACGGTGGCCGGTGGCACGCCCTCGGCGAGCATCGCCAGCGCCTCGTTGACGAACGTGCCGATGACGCGACTGGTGAAGAAGCCGCGGCTGTCGTTCACGACGATGGGCGTCTTCTTGATCCGCGCCGCGTAGTCGAGCGCGCGGGCGATCGCGTCGTCGGAGGTCTGCTCGCCGCGGATGATCTCCAGCAGCGGCATCTTGTCGACGGGGGAGAAGAAGTGCAGCCCGACGAAATCCTGCTTGCGCGCCACGCCCGAGGCCAGCTCGGTGATCGGCAGCGTCGACGTGTTCGAGCCGAGCAGCGCATCGGCTGCCACGGCGGGCTCGATCTCGCCGAACACCCGGTGCTTCAAGGCCGTGTTCTCGAATACCGCCTCGACCACGAGATCGCACCCGGCCAGATCCGCGTTGTCGTCGGTCGGCGTGATCCGGGCCAGCACCTCGTCGCGCTTCGCCTCGGTCAGCTTGCCGCGCGAGATCGCCTTGTCGAGCAGCTTGCGCGAGTAATCCTTGCCCCTCTCGGCCGCCTCCATCGAGACGTCCTTGAGCACGACGTCGATGCCGTTCCGCGCTGTCACGTAGGCGATTCCAGCGCCCATCATGCCGGCGCCGAGCACCGCCACCTTGGTGGCCTCGCGCTTCGGGTAGCCGGACGGTCGCGAGCCGCCGGCGTTGATCGAGTTCAGGTCGAACCAGAACGCCTGGATCATGTTCTTCGCGACCTGGCCGCGGGCCAGATCGACGAAATACCGCGTCTCGATCCGGATCGCCGTGTCGACGTCGACCTGGCTGCCCTCGACCGCGGCACACATGATGTGGTGCGGCGCGGGCATGGGCGCACCCTTGATCTGCTTGCGCAGGTTGGCCGGGAACGCCGGCAGGAACGCGGCGAACTTGGGGTTCGATGGCGTGCCGCCGGGGATCTTGTGCCCGGGCTTGTCCCACGGCTGCGCGGCCTCGGGATTGGCACGGATCCAGTCCCGCGCCTTCGCCAGCATCTCCTCCGGCGTGGCGGCCAGCTCGTCGACGATGCCGGTCTCCAGTGCCTGCGCCGGCTTGAGCCGCTGCCCCTGCAGCAGCACCTTCATCAGCGCGTCGGCGATGCCCAGCATCCGGACCGTCCGGGTGACGCCGCCGGCGCCGGGCAGCAGGCCCAGCGTGACCTCGGGGAAGCCGAAATCGGCCTTGGGATTGTCCAGCGCGACGCGGTGATGGCAGGCGAGTGCGATCTCCAGCCCGCCGCCGAGCGCGGCGCCGTTGAGTGCCGCGACGACCGGCTTGCCCAGCGTCTCGAGCCTGCGTTGCGAGGCCTTGATGCTCGAGACGTAGTCGAAGAACTCCTTCAGGTTCTCGTCGCCGACCTGGATCAGGTTGCGCAGGTCGCCTCCGGCGAAGAACGTGTCCTTCGCCGAGGTGAGGATCACGCCGGACAGCGAGTCCTTCTCGGCGACGAGCCGGTCGACGGTTGCTGCAAACGCGCCGCCGAACGCCCGGTTCATGGTGTTGGCGCGCTGGTCGGGATCGTCCATGGTCAGCGTGACGATGCCGTCGGCGTCCTGGGCCCAGTTGATCATGCTCACACCCGCTCCACGATGGTCGCTACGCCCATGCCGCCGCCGACACACAGCGTCGCGAGGCCGTACCTGAGATCTCGTCGCTCCAGCTCGTCGATGAGCGTGCCCAAGATCATCGCCCCGGTGGCGCCGAGTGGGTGCCCGAGTGCGATGGCGCCGCCGTTGACGTTCACCTTCTCGTGCGGGACGTCCAGGTCGCGCAGGAACTTCAGTACGACCGCCGCGAACGCCTCGTTGACCTCGAACAGGTCGATCTGGTCGATGGTCAGGCCGGCCTTGGCGAGTGCCTTGCGGGCGGCGGGGCCGGGCCCGGTCAGCATGATCGTCGGCTCCTGCGCGACGACGCCGGTGGCGACGACGCGGGCGCGTGGCGTGAGCCCCATGTCTCGGCCGGCCTGCTCGCTGCCGACGATCGTCAGCGCCGCTCCGTCGACGATGCCGGACGAGTTGCCCGGCGTGTGCACATGGTTGATGCGCTCGACCCAGTGGTACTTCTGCAGCGCCACGGCGTCGAAGCCGCCCATGTCGCCGATCGCCGCGAAGGACGGCTTGAGCGCGGCCAGCGCCTCGGGTGTCGTGCCAGCGCGCGGGAATTCGTCGTGATCGAGCAGGGTCAGCCCGCTGCGGTCGCGTACCGGGATCACCGAGCGGCTGAACGCTCCGTCGGCGATCGCCTTCCCGGCACGGGTCTGCGACTCGGCGGCGAACAAGTCGACGTCGTCGCGGCCGAAGCCTTCCAGGGTCGCGATCAGGTCGGCGCTGATGCCCTGTGGCACGAAGCTGGTCGCGTAGGACGTCTCGGGATCCATCGCCCACGCCCCGCCGTCGGATGCCATCGGCACCCGCGACATCGACTCGACGCCGCCGGCGAGCAGCAGATCCTCCCAACCGGATCGGACCTTCTGCGCCGCGGTGTTCACCGCCTCGAGGCCGGAGGCGCAGAACCGGTTGAGCTGAAAGCCGGGGCCGGATTTCTCCAGCCCGGCCGCCAGGGCGGCGGTGCGCGCGATGTCGGAGCCCTGGTCGCCGATCGGTGTGACGACGCCGAGCACCACGTCCTCGATGCGATCGGGATCCAGCGTCGGATTGCGCTTGCGCAGCTCGTCGATCAAGCCGACCAGCAGCGAGATGGGCTTGGCCTCGTGCAGCGAGCCGCTCTGCTTGCCCTTGCCGCGTGGTGTGCGGATCGCGTCGTAGACGAACGCTTCTGTAGTCATGGACTGACCGTCCTCGGGGAGGTGAGCGCGAACTCTTGGGACGTTTATCTCGACGTTGACAGTATCACTGGCGCAGTTGTGCCGATAGGATTGTGAGTGTGACCACGGCAGTCGAGCCAGGCGACGAGGAGCTGACCGTCGACGAGCTTGCCGCGCGTACCGGCATGACCGTGCGCACCGTCCGCTTCTACGCGGCCGAGGGCCTGCTGCCCGTGCCCGTGCGGCGCGGCCGGATCGCGTACTACGGCTCGCAGCACCGCATGCGGCTCCAGCTGATCCGCCAGCTGCAAGATCACGGCTACACGCTCGCGGCGATCGAGCGAGTGCTCGCGCGCATCCCGCACGACGCGTCGTCAGCCGATTTCGCGATGCAGGCGGCGATGCTCGCCCCGTGGACGCCCGAACCTGCCGAGGAGCTCGATCGCGCTGCTCTGCAGCGACGTGCGGGGCGGCCGTTGTCCCGTGCCGAGCTCGACCTGCTGGTTGCGCTGGGCATGGTCGAACGGGCCGGGCGAGCGGGCTTTCGGACCACGCCGTCGATGCTCAGCATGGGCATGGAGCTGATCGACCTGCCGGTGCCTGCCGCCGTGTTGCGCGAAGCCGCCGGGGTGATCCACGAGCACGCGACGGCCGTCGCCGAAGGGCTCACCGAGGTATTCCAGCGCGGCATCTGGGAACCGTTCCGCCGCGGCGAGACGACCGATCGCGATCAGCTCGCCGCAGTCGTGTCGAGGTTGCGGCCCCTTGCCGTGCAGGGCCTGGTGAGCGCGTTCGGGCATGCTGCCGATCGCGCGATGCGCCGCGCGATCGCCGACTAACCCCGGGCTGCCCCCACCCTTCAGCACTGCGGCACTACACCCTTGACCTGTCGCGTTCTGTGTGATTCAGTTCGAAGCTGTCGGAACGACGGTATGGACGGGACTGCACCGCCGCATCCCGGGCAAGTGGGTCTAACCGGCGAAAGCATGACTGGCGCCGCTAGCGGTGGCGCAGATTTGGCCACCGCAGTCAGGACAGCTGCACCGCGAAGTCAACACAATCCAACAGGAGGACTCGTGAGACCGCTGCTGCGTGGCCTGGCCGCCCTGCTCGTCGCAGTGCCGATGATCGCCGTAGCGGTCGTGTCAGCGCCTCCGGCAGGTGCGCAGGACAACGGTCTCGGGCTCACGCCGCTGCTGGGGTGGAGTAGCTGGAGTTTCATCCGGCGGACTCCGTCGGCGGCCAAGATCGAGGCTCAGGCCGATGCGATGGTGAGCAGCGGGTTGAAGGACGTCGGGTACCGGAACGTGAACGTGGACGATTTCTGGTACCAGTGCCCGGGCAGTCAGGGTCCCAATGTCGATGAGTTCGGCCGGTGGGTGATCGACGCGACGAAGTTCCCGTCGAGCGGTTCGCGCAACGGCATCCAGGCGGTGGCCGACTACGTGCACAGCAAGGGTTTGAAGTTCGGGCTGTACATGACGCCGGGCATCTCCAAGCAGGCGGTCGTGCAGAACACCGCAATCGAGGGCACGCCCTATCACGCCCAGGACATCGCGACGACCGCGAGCGAGAACAACTACAACTGCCGGGGCATGGTCGGCATCGACTACAGCAAGCCGGGCGCGCAGGAGTTCATCGACTCGTGGGCGAAGCAGTTCGCCTCCTGGGACGTCGACTACCTCAAACTGGACGGCGTCGGCAGCTTCGACGTCCCCGACCTCGTGGCGTGGTCGACAGCGCTGCGCAACACCGGGCGGCCCATCCACCTGGAGCTGTCGAACAACCTCGCGATCGGCAGCGCGGCGACGTGGAAGCAGTACTCCAACGGTTGGCGCACCGGCGGTGACGTGGAGTGCTACTGCGGTCCGGGCGGGGCGAGCTACCCGCTGACCGACTGGAGCCACGTGTCGTCGCGGTTCAACCAGGTCGCGAACTGGGCGCCTTACGGCGGGCCGGGTGGGTTCAACGACTACGACTCGATCGAGGTCGGCAACGGCAGCAACGACGGGCTGACGCTGACGGAGCGCAAGACCCAGATGAGCCTGTGGGCGCTCGCCGCGTCGCCGTTCATCCTGGGCACCGACCTGACCAACCTGGACCCGACCGACCTGGCGCTGCTGAAGAACACCGATGTGCTCGCCGTCGACCAGGACGCCATCGACGCGACCCGGATCGTCAACGCGAACGGCCAGCAGATCTTCACCAAGAACGAGCCCAACGGCGACGCGATCGTCGGCCTGTTCAACACGAGCGGGACGCCCCAGCTGATCTCGACGAGTGCCTCGACCCTCAACATGGCGCCCGGCACGGACTACCTCGTCAAGGATCTGTGGAGCCACCAATCCACGGAGACGACCGGGGCGATCAGCGCCACGGTGCCCTCGCACGGCGTCGCTTTCTATCGGGTGAGCGCGCTGTCCAATCCGACGCAGGCGCCGCCGAACGCGACGCTCGCAATGAGCCCATTGCCCAACCTGACCGCCGGGCAGCCGGCGACGGCCACGGCGTCCTTCACCGACAACGGCGATCTCGCTGCCAAGCAAGTGCGTCTGGGCCTGCAGGCGCCCGCGGGCTGGTCGGTCACGCCCACGTCGCCGACGACGTTCCCGGCCGTCGAGACCGGGCAGACCGTCCAGGCCACGTTCCAGGTCGTCGCGCCGGCCACGGGCAGCCTGTTCCAGACCGACACGCTGACCGGCACGGCCGCCTACACGTGGGCGGGCAAGACGACGGTCAACCTGACCGCCCCGCAGAACGTCACGACGAGCCCGCCCGTCCAGGCGCCGTACCAGACGTTCTCCTCAGCCTCCGACGCGTCCGCGTCCTTCGGCCAGATCGGCCAGCAGTTCGGGATCTCCGGCGCGGGCGCTGACCTGTTCTCCAACAGCGACGCCTACTCGACGATCTACCTCAAGGGCGCGGTCGGGACGGCGTCGACGGTCGACACGAAGTTCGTGTCGCAGCAGGGCCTGACCGGCTTCGGCAAGGCAGGCATCATCGTCCGCAACGACGCCACCGGATCGGGCACCACGCCCGAAGGCGTGATCCTGTTCGCGTCGCCGTCGGGCGGGATCCAGCTCGAGTGGACCAACAATGGCGGCAACTTCATCAACGCCGTCACGCCCGCGAACGGCACCAATCCCTTCGCGCTACCGGTATGGCTCAAGCTCGAGCGGACCGGCGACAGCTACACCGGCTACTACTCCAACGACGGCAAGGGCTGGTACACGGTCGGCACCGCGACCGTCTCCGCGCAGGCCGCGACGCAGGACGCCGGCATCTTCGTGACGTCGCACTCGGCCGGCACGCCCGCGCAGGTGGTGTTCGACGGCCTCACGGCTGTCGACGGCGCCGTCCCGCCGCCGCCTGGCCCGAAGCTGTACGAGGCTGAGTCGTCGGCGAACACGATCGTCGCCCCGGCGAGAATCTCCAGCTGCACCGGCTGCTCGGGCGGCCAGAAGGTCGGCTTCGTCGGCAACGGCGGCACCGTGACCTTCAACGGCGTCACCGCGCCGTCGGCCGGCAACTACGACATGACGATCTACTACCTCAACGGCCCGCCCAGCCGCGACGCGGTCATCACCGTCAACGGCGTCGATGTGCAGACACTGTCGTTCACGCCGACGGCGGACTTCAACACCGTCGGAACGGTGACGGTGCCCGTGCCCCTTGTGGCGGGTGCCAACACGATCGAGTTCTCCAACCCGGCGGCGTTCGCCCCGGACTTCGACCGGATCGCGGTGGCCGCGACGCCGAACTGAGTCGCCGGCTGACAGGCTGCTGTGGCCTACCTCGGTACCCCCCCGCCGAGGTAGGCCACAGCCACTCTCGTGACGAACTGGTACACGCCGTCCTCGGCGGGTGCGAGCGGCCCGGGCACCGCGTGCGGCGAGCGCAGGCCGCGCTGGACAGACTCGCAGGCGGCCCAGTCCTGACGGTTCGTCAGGTCCCAGAAGTCGACCGCGTATGACGGGTCGGCGGCCATTTCCGGGGGGAATGCCCACACACACTCGATGCGCGTGCGGTCGACGGCCAACGGTGTGAGCAGGTGCGTCATCACGTAGTCCGGGTGCAGGCTGATCAGCAGGTTCGGGAAGCCCACCAGGTACATGACCGTGCGTAGCTCGCGCCCGGACAGGCCGGCGATGGGTACGCCGTTGCTGCGCCCGTCCAGCGACATCGTCTCGACCCCGTCGCGCAGCGTCATCGAGCCGCCAAGCCACGCACCGTCCGGATCGAAGTTGTCGCCGCTCGTGGGCGGGCTGACCTTGCACAGCTCGGGATGGATGACCGAGCAGTGGTAGCACTCCTGGTAGTTCTCGATGACGATCTTCCAATTGGCCGCGACGACGTAGTCGTGCCGGACGACGGCACGCAACCGTTCCGGGACGTATGGCGCGGCGATCGGCTCGACGGATCCGATGTGCGCGTCGAACGAGCCCGAATCGCCCGCCGGGTCGGCGAAGACCCAGCCATGCCACTCGACGACCCGCATCGGCGCCAGCCCGAACTGCGCGGGGTCGAAGCCCTCGACGCCGCGGTGACCCGGTGCGCCGCGCAGCGTGCCGTCCAGGCGGTACGTCCAGCCGTGGTACGGACAGATGATCGCGTCGCCGCTCGCCGTCGCGTCACATGGCAGCAGCTCGTGCCCGCGGTGCCGGCAGGTGTTGGCGAACGCGCGCAGCTCGCCGTCATCGCCCCGCACGAGCAGGATCCCGCCCTGGCCGGTGTCGACGGCTCGCCGGCTGCCCGCCGCGGCCAGGTCGTCGACACGGCCTACGCACATCCAGCGGCCGAAGAAGTTCGCGCGCTCCCAGTCGAGGACGGCCGGGTCGACGTACGCCGCGCGCGGCAACATCCGGCTGCTGCCGAACTCGGCCAGCGCGGGTGCGAGCTCAGCGGCGTCGATCGGCGCGGGCAAGCCACGCATTTCTGCGCCTCCCTACTGGCGGTGCGTGCACAGCTGGTCGGGCCGGTACGTGCTGCCGTCCTCGGGTACCGCGCAGATCGCCTTCAGCTTGCCGGCGATCGCCTGCCCGAGAATCGGCAACGGCTGGTAGTCCATCTTCTTCGGCACGCGAACCTCGACGTAGACCGAGCGGTCGACCGAGGTGAACACAGTCGCGTCCCGCTCCTGGACGGGCAGCCAGTACACGCCGAGGAGGATGACCTGTTCACTCGACCCCGGCGTAAGCGCAGCGGGACGGGCGACGCCGCATCGCAGCACGACCGGCGGGTCGCCCCAGGCGACGACGAACGGCGAGTCGGGCTTCGTGTGGACAGCCCGGGGGTCGAGCGGGCCGAGCTTCGTCGGAAGCGCACTGAGCACCTGCGCGCACGGTGCCTCGGCTGCGGCGTTCGACGGCGGGGGAGCAGCGGTGATCGGCGGAGGCGGGCCCGACGGTGTCGCCTCGTGGGACTTGCCGGAGCCGCCGGCAAGGGCGAAGGCGACGATTACCGTCACCGGCAGCGCGATCGCCGTCGCGATGAGGGCGTTGCGGCGGCTCGGGGCATCGATCGTGGGGCTCCTACAGATGGACCACTGGGCAGGTGAGCGTGCGCGTTATGCCGACGACGCCCTGCACCCGTGCGACGACGAGCTTGCCCAACTCGTCGACGCTGGCCGCCTCGGCACGCACGATCACGTCGTACGGGCCCGTGACGTCCTCGGCGCTCGTGACGCCCGGCAGGTTGCCGATCTCGTTCGCGACCGCTGCTGCCTTGCCCACCTCGGTCTGGATGAGGATGTACGCGTTCACGGTCGCCATCGGCGCGTCCTTCCGTCCTCGCATCATCGGGAAGGTAGAACCTAGCGCAGGCCCGAATACCGCCCGCACAGTGAGGAATTCCGAGATCACCGTTTCCGACGTGGGAGAGTTCGGCCTGATCGCACGGGTCACCGCCGGGCTGTCGATCGCCGACACGACGCTGCTCGGTCCCGGCGACGACGCGGCCGTCGTGCGGACCCCGGACGGGCGCGTGGTGGCGACGACGGACCTGCTGATCGAAGGCCGGCATTTCCGCCGAGACTGGTCCACGGCGAACGACGTGGGCCACAAGGCGGCCGCCCGGAACTTCGCCGACATCGTGGCGATGGGCGCGGTGCCGACGGCGTTGCTGGTCGGATTCGGCACGCCCGCCGACCTCGAGCTGTCCTGGGTCGACGGGCTGATGGCCGGGATGCGCGAGGAATGCGGCGAGGTCGGCGCCGGCGTGGTCGGCGGCGACGTGGCAGCGGCCGACGTGATCACGCTCGGCGTGACGGCACTCGGCGACCTGCAGGGCCGCGAGCCGGTGACCCTCGCCGGGGCGGAGGTCGGCGACGTCGTGGCGCTCGCCGGACGGGTGGGCTGGGCCGATGCCGGATATGCCGTGCTTACCAGGGGATTCCGCTCGCCGGTGCAGGTCGTGGCGGCGCACCGGCGGCCCGAGGTGCCTTACGCCGAAGGGCCGAGGGCCGCTGGGCTCGGCGCTACGTCCATGACCGACGTCAGCGACGGGCTGGTCGCAGACCTGGGCCACATCGCCGAGGCGAGTGGCGTGCGGATGGATCTGCGCGCCGATCTCGTTCCCGTGCCGATGAAGCTCAAAGAAGTGGGAGCCGCCCTCAACACCGACCCGCTCGTGTGGGTGTTCACCGGGGGTGACGACTACGCGCTGGTCGCGACGTTCCCGCGCAAGACCGATCTGCCGGCCGCCTGGACGGTGATCGGCGCGGTGACCGAGGGCGAGGGAGTGCGGGTCGACGGTCGCCGATGGCCGGTCGGCGGACACGAGCACTTCCGCTAGAACGGCATTGCGCTGTCGGCGACCTGCTCTACCGTCGAGGTCGTGTTCACGATCGACCCGACGCCCTACGACCACCCCGACGTCGCCAGCCTGGTCGCCGAGCTACAGGCCGAGTACGTGCAGATCTACGGCACGCCGGACGAGACGCCAGTTGACGATCGGGAGTTCGACCCGCCACAGGGCCTGTTCCTCGTCGGCCGGCTCGACGGCGAGCCCGTCGCGGCCGGTGGATGGCGGCGCATCGACGGCGCGGTGAGCACCGGTGAGATCAAGCGGATGTACGTCGTCGAGCGGGCGCGGGGGCGTGGGCTGTCGCGGCTGATGCTGGCCGAACTGGAATCCACGCTGGCCGAAGCCGGCTGCGAGCGTGCCGTGTTGATGACGGGCGAGCCGCAACGCGCGGCAATCGCGCTCTACGAGTCGAGTGGGTACGGGCCCGCTGATGCTTACGGCATCTACGCCTGCGCGCCTGATGCCTGCTTCTTCGCCAAGAAGCTGAAGGCGCCCTCGGTGATCGGCCCTGGGACGGGCGGCCGCGCTAGGCGCGGGTGACCTTGCCTGCCTTCAAGCACGAGGTGCACACGGTGAGGCGCTTGCGGGTGCCGGGAGCCACGAGCGCGCGGACGGTCTGCACGTTCGGGTTCCACCGGCGGTGGGTGCGGCGGTGGGAGTGCGAGACCGACATGCCGAAGCCCGGGCCCTTGCCGCAGATATCGCAGACGCTGGCCACGACGGCCTCCTTGATCGGTACGCAACATCAGAACGCCCGGCCACCTGCCGGGCAACACGCCGAGTTTAGCTGGCCGCCCTGCCGCGGCCAAACCGGGCACCGCCCGGGTCGCGCCAGTATCGTACGGCGAGCCGATTCGGCTCGGCTCGACGAAGGCGGGGTGGATGTGCTGAGCAAGCTGGACGCCCCGGCCGTCCGCCGGTGGAGCATCGCCGCAGCCGACGCGCTCGCCGAGCATCGCGCCGAGATCGACGAGCTGAACGTGTTCCCGGTGCCCGACGGCGATACCGGCACCAATCTGGCGCTGACCATGCGCGCGGCGAGCGACGCGCTGGCGGCCGACCCGTCGGCGACGGGCGCCGCCGCACTGCGGGTGATGGCGCGCGGCGCCGTGATGGGCGCGCGCGGCAACTCCGGCGTGATCGTGTCGCAGATCCTGCTCGGCTTCGCCGACGCGGTCGACGGCGACTGCGATGCACCGGCCATGCGACTGGCACTGCGCAAGGCCGCCGAACACGCATACGCGGCGGTCGCCGAGCCGCTCGAAGGCACCATCCTGTCCGTCGCCCGGGCAGCCGCGGACGCGGCGGACTCGGCCCCGGACGGCGGGCACACCCTCGCCTCCGTGGTGGGCGCCGCGCTGTCCGGCGCCGCCGTCGCGTTGGATCGCACCACCGAGCAACTGCCCGCGCTCGCCCGGGCGGGTGTCGTCGACGCGGGTGGTCGCGGCCTCGTCGTGCTCCTCGACGCGCTGGCGAGCGTGGTGACCGGCGCGGCCAGCACCATCGGGCCGCCGCGGCGCGCGGCCCGTTCGCGCGAGGTGCTGCAGTCGGCGCGCGAGGCCGGCAGCGACGAGTTCGGGTTCGAGGTGCAGTACCTGCTCGACGCCGACGACCCGGCCGTGACGCGGCTGCGCGCCGAGCTGGCCCGGCTGGGCGACTGCCTCGTCGTGGTCGGCACCGGCGACGGGCTGTGGAACGTCCATGTCCACGTCAACGACGTGGGCGCCGCGATCGAGGCTGGCATCGAGGCGGGGCGGCCGCACCGCGTCACCGTCGTCCGCTTCGCCGACCAGGCCATGGCCGCGGCGTCCGGGCCCAGCGACCGCACCGGCTCGGCCGTCGTGGCGGTGGCACCCGGCGAGGGCCTGGCCCACCTGTTCGAGGGCGAAGGCGTTCACGTGGTCGGCGGCGGGCCCGGCCACAACCCGTCCGCGGGTGAGGTGCTCGCGACCGTGCGGGCCTCAGGCGCCGCGCAGGTCGTGCTGCTGCCGAATGCCTCGCAGGTCACCGGCGTCGCCGAGGCGGCGGCCGAGCTCGGACGGGCCGAAGGCATCGAGGTCGCGGTGGTGCCCACCCGTTCGCCGGTGCAGGGCCTGGCTGCCGTTGCCGTGCACGACGCGTCGCGTTTCTTCGGCGACGACGTGATCGCCATGGCCGAGGCGGCGGCGGCCACCCGCTGGGCCGAGGTCACCGTCGCGCAGCGCGAGGCGCTGACCAGCGTCGGACGCTGCCAGGCGGGCGACATCCTCGGCCTGATCGACGGCGAGGTCGTCGAGCTCGGCACCTCGGTTCTTGACGTGGCGCGGGCGACGCTCGACCGCTTGCTCGGCATCGGTGGCGAGTTGATCACCGTCATCGCCGGCCGCGACGCCGAGCCCGGCCTCACCGACGAGGTCCGGGCGCACATCGAACAGGCGGCGCCGTTGATCGAGGTTGCCGTCTTCGACGGCGGCCAGCCGCACTACCCGCTGCTGCTCGGCGTCGAGTAACGCGATGGCACGACTCGACACGCCGCTGGTCGACGTCCTCGGCGGACGCACCGCGAAAGCACTCGACGCCGGGCTCGAACTGCGCACGGTGGGCGACCTGCTCGGGCATTACCCGCGGCGGCTGGCCGAACGCGGGGAGCTGACCGATCTCGCGTCGCTGCGCGTCGACGAGGACGTCACGGTGCTCGCCGAGGTGCGCACCAGCAAGGTGATCCGCAACCGGAACCGGTCGGGATCACGCCTGGAGGTCGTCGTCGGTGACGCCCGGGGCACGCTGAAGCTCACTTTCTTCGGCAACCGGCAGACCTGGCGCGAACGCGAGTTGACGCCGGGCACGACCGGCCTGTTCGCCGGCAAGGTCAGCGTCTTCAACAACACGCGGCAGCTCACCCACCCGGAGTACGTCATCCTGCGCGGCGACGGGCTGGAGCGGCTCGAGGCAGACGACTTCGCCGGTGCGCTCATCCCGGTCTACCCGGCGACGAAGGACATGCGCACCTGGCAGATCTCCAATGCTGTGAAGATCGCGCTGACCATGCTCGACCCGGTCGCCGATCCGCTGCCGGCGCTGCTGCGCGCCAAGCGCGGGTTGCTCGACCTCGACGCGGCGCTGCGCGGCGTCCACCGCCCCGACAGCCGCGACCAGTGGCACGCCGCCCGCCACCGGCTCAAGTGGGACGAGGCGATCGGCGTCCAGCTGGCCTTGGCGCAGCGGCGGGCAGCCGCGGCGTCGAATCCGGCCGTGCCGCGTCCGGCGAAGCCCGACGGCATCCGCGCAGCCTTCGACCGCCGGCTGCCGTTCGAGTTGACCAAGGGCCAGCGCGAGGTTGGCGCGCAGCTCGCCGAGGAGCTCGAACGCCCGCATCCGATGCACCGGCTGCTGCAGGGCGAGGTCGGCTCGGGCAAGACGGTCGTTGCCCTGCGCGCCATGCTCCAGGTGGTCGACGCCGGCGGCCAGGCCGCGTTGCTCGCCCCGACCGAGGTGCTGGCCGGCCAGCACGCCGCGTCGATCGACACGCTCCTCGGCGAGCTCGCCCACGCCGGACAGCTCGGCGGCGCCTACGAGGGAACCCGGTTGGCGTTACTCACCGGCTCGCTGCCCGCAGCCGCGCGCAAGGCGGCGTTGCTGGACGCCGCGAGCGGGGCGGCCGGCATCGTCGTCGGCACGCACGCGCTGATCCAGGAGCACGTGAGCTTCGCCGACCTCGGGCTCGTCGTCGTCGACGAGCAGCACCGCTTCGGCGTCGAGCAGCGAGACGCCTTGCGCGGCAAGGCGAAACAGCCTCCGCACCTGCTGGTCATGACGGCCACGCCGATACCCCGAACGGTGGCCATGACCGTCTTCGGCGACCTCGACACGTCCGTGCTGACCGAACTGCCACTGGGCAGGTCGCCCATCTCGACGACGGTCGTGCCGGTGGGGGAGCGTCCGGCCTGGCTCGAACGCGGCTGGCAGCGCATCCGCGAGGAGGTGGCAGCGGGGCGGCAGGCGTTCGTCGTCTGCCCTCGCATCGGCCCGGGCACCGAGATCGACGCCGACCTCATGGCCGACTTCGCCGACGTCGAGGTGCCAGGTCGGCGCCCCCCGCTCGCGGTGACCGACACGCTGGCGATGTTGCGCGACGGGCCGCTGGCCGGATTGCGGTTGGCGCCACTTCACGGTGGTCTACGCCCAGAGGAGAAGGATCAGACGATGGCCGGTTTCGTCGCCGGGGAAGTCGACGTGCTGGTCGCCACGACGGTGGTCGAGGTGGGCGTGGACGTGCCGAACGCGACGGTCATGGTAGTGCTGGACGCCGAGCGGTTCGGCGTATCGCAGCTGCACCAGCTGCGCGGGCGCATCGGCCGGGGCACCGCGCCAGGCCTGTGCCTGCTCGTCACCGATGCGCCGCCCGACACGCCGGCGCGCGAGCGGCTCGAGGCGGTGGCCGCGACGACGGACGGCTTCGTGTTGGCCAGGCTCGACGTCGAGCAGCGCCGCGAGGGCGACGTGCTCGGCGCGGCGCAGTCCGGGCGGCGCTCGCAGCTGCGGCTGCTGTCGCTGTTGCGCGACGAGGAGCTGATCGTCGACGCGCGTGCCGAGGCGACCGCGCTGGTCGCGGACGATCCCGAACTGCGCTCGCATCCGCTGCTCGCCGAGCGGGTCGCGGCCTTGATCGGAGCGCAAGCGGAGTATTTGGAGAAGGCATGAGATGACGCGCATCGTCGGCGGTGCCGCCAAGGGCAGGCACCTGGCCGTGCCGCCGCACGGCACCCGACCGACGTCCGATCGGGCGCGCGAGGCGCTGTTCAACACGCTGGTCGGGCTGGTCGACGTCGAGGGGGCGCGGATGCTCGACCTGTTCGCCGGCACCGGAGCGGTGGGCTTGGAGGCGCTGTCACGAGGCGCCGTCCACGTGACCTTCGTCGAGTCCGATCGCAAGGCTGCAACGGTGCTCGCCGGCAACATCGCGACGGTCGGGCTGCCCGGGGCCGTTCTGCTGCGCTGCTCGGTCGAGTCGTTCCTGCTCGCGACCGGCACCGAAGCGCCGTTCGAACTGGTCTACGCCGACCCGCCCTATGCCGTCGCCGATTCGGCCATCGCGGCACTGCTGAACAGCCTGGCGCAGCCGCGATGGCTCGCGCCGGACGCGGTCGTCGTCGTCGAGAGATCCTCGCGCGGTACCGAACCGCGCTGGCCGGATGTGATCGAGCCGATCAAGCAAAAGCGCTATGGCGAGGGGGTGCTTTGGTACGGTCGGCGCCGATGACGAGCGGAGCGGTCGCGGGGTCGAGCGATGGGTGACGAATCCAAGGTGCGACGGGTCGTCTGCCCGGGTTCGTTCGACCCGGTCACCAACGGCCACCTCGACATCATCGAGCGTGCCGCGCGCCTGTATGACGAGGTCGTCGTCGCTGTGTTCGTCAACCGCAACAAGTCCGGGCTGTTCACCGTGGACGAGCGCATCGCGATGCTGCAGGAGGCGACCGGCGAGTTCCCGCAGGTTCGCATCGACACGTTCCGCGGCCTCACCGTCGACTACTGCAAGGCCAACGACATCCCGGTGATCATCAAGGGTCTTCGGGCCGTGAGCGACTTCGACTACGAGCTGCAGATGGCGCAGATGAACCGGGGCCTGGCGGGTATCGACACCCTGTTCATGCCCACCAACCCCGAGTACAGCTTCCTGGCGTCGAGCCTGGTCAAGGACATCGCCGGATGGGGCGGTGACGTCTCCGCTCTCGTCCCGCCGACCGTCCTCAAGCGACTCATCGAGAGAGCCAAGGGCAGCGACGAAGCATGACCGTGCTCCCCGCCTTGGCGCTCCACTCCGCTCCTCGCTGCGTTCCTCGCTCGCTGGCGCTCGCTGCGGTACTCGCTGCGATGCTCGTGAAGAACCTCGGCTCGTGACTACGCAGCCGCTCCGGCGCGCCGACGAGCTGCTGAGCGAGCTCGCCGAACTCGTCGAGACCGCACGTGCCGTGCCGATGTCGGGCTCTTGCGTAGTGCCGCGTGAGCACGTGCTCGACCTGCTCGACGAGCTGCGCGACGTCATGCCGCCGGAGATGGACCGCGATCGTCGCCGAAGCACGAGCACGGGCCGACCAGCTCCTGTCCGATGCCGAGGTGCGCGCGTACGAGACCGTCGAGGCCGGCAAGGCCGAGCATGCCGAGCTCGTGTCCGCCAGCAGGGTGCACCAGTCGGCCACCGAGGACGCCGGACGGCTGCGCGCCGAGGCCGACAGCCACGACGCCCGGATCCGGGTCGAGGCCGAGGAGTACGCGGCCGCCATGCGCGCCGACGCCGACGCGTTCGCCGATCACACGCTCGCCGACCTGATCGCGGTGCTGCGCCGGGCGACCGACACCGCCGAGCAGGGCCGCCACCAGCTCGCCGCTCGTCGCGAGGGCCGTCCGGCCGACGAAGATCCCGCGATTTCGGAGTAGGGCCCTCGCTCCGCTAAGCTGACCTACGGCCTCATCCCGATCAAGGCCGGTTACGCATGCCCGAGAAAACGACGCCGAAACACCGCCTCGACCCACGCGCTCCGTTCGTCCTCGATACGAGGACGCTCGGCCGTGAGCCGGGTGCGATGCGCACCGTTCAGCGTCGTGTTCCCGCGCCTGCGGGGCTGCGCTTGGATCTCATCGGGGTGCCGGAAGGCGCCCCGCTCGATCTCGACCTGCGGCTCGAGTCGGCGTCGGAGGGCGTGCTCGTCACGGGCACGGCCGCCACGACGATCGCAGGCGAGTGCGGGCGGTGTCTCGATCCGGTCTCCGCGGAGTTCCGCGTCGACATCGGAGAGCTGTTCGCCTACCCGGGCAGCCTCACCGACGAGACGACCGACGAGGACGAGGTCGACCGGATCGTCGACGATCTGATCGACGTCGAGCCGGTGGTGCGTGACGCGGTGGTGCTGGGCCTGCCCATGACCCCACTGTGCCGGCCGGACTGTGCCGGGCTCTGCTCCATCTGCGGGCAGCGCCTGGACGACCTGCCGGCCGATCACGTGCACGACATGCTCGACCCCCGCTGGGCGGCTCTCACCGAGAGATTCGCCGGCGGGACAGGATCGTCTGAGTAGAGGAGTTACCGAAATGGCCGTTCCGAAGCGCAAGATGTCGCGCAGCAACACCCGCTCGCGCCGGGCGCAGTGGAAGACCAGTGCGCCGAACCTGGTCACCTGCTCGAACCGCGCGTGCGGTCAGCCCAAGCTGGCGCACACTGCGTGTCCGACATGTGGCCAGTACGACGGCAAGCAGGTTCTTGAGGTCTGACGGCGTAGGCATGGCAGCAGCCGCCCAACCGTCCAACCCGGCCGAACTCGCAGACGCGCTCGGCATCACGCTCGACGCCGCCCTGTTGCAGCGTGCCCTCACGCACCGCTCGTTCTCCTACGAGCACGGTGGGGCGCCGCACAACGAGCGGCTGGAGTTCCTCGGCGACTCCGTGCTGGGCGTGGTCATCACCGAGACGCTCTATCGCGCGCATCCCGATCTGCCCGAGGGCAAGCTGGCCAAGCTGCGCGCGTCCGTCGTGAACATGCGCGCGCTGGCCGATGTCGCGCGCGAGATCGGCGCCGCCGGACTCGGCCCATACCTGCGACTCGGCCGCGGCGAAGAGGTCACCGGCGGGCGCGACAAGGCCAGCATCCTGGCCGACACGGTCGAGGCCCTGCTCGGCGCCGTCTACGTCGAGCATGGGCTGCCCGCCGCTGCGCAGGTCATTCACAAGCTGTTCGACAACATGCTCACCGACGTCGCGAACCACGGCGCCGGTCTCGACTGGAAGACCAGCCTGCAGGAGCTCACCGCCGAACGCGGCTTCGGCGTGCCGGAGTACGTGATCACGTCGGTGGGCCCCGATCATGCCAAGACGTTCACCGCACGAGCCTCGGTCGGCGGCGAGCTGTTCGACGCGTGCACGGGTCGCAACAAGAAGGAGGCCGAGCAGGCTGCCGCCGAGACCGCGTACGGCGCGCTGCTCGCCCGATCGGAGAGCTCGGCCGACTCGCTGCCCGAGGCGTAGGGTGCCCGAGCTGCCCGAGGTCGAGACCGTACGGGCCGGCCTCGAACGCTGGGTAGCGGGCCGCGTCGTCGACGAGGTCGAGGTGCGTCATCCGCGGACCGTCCGCCGCCACGTTCCCGGTGCCGCCGACTTCGCGGCGAGGCTGCGGGGCCGGCGGATCGAATCAGCTCGGCGGCGCGGCAAGTACCTGTGGTTGCCCCTCGGCGATTCCGAGTGCCTCGTCGCGCACCTCGGCATGAGTGGCCAACTTCTCGTCGAGGCAGCGTCGGCGCCCGACGAGCCCCACCTGCACGTCCGGATGCGATTCGCCGATGACGGACCCGAGCTGCGATTCGTGGATCAGCGGACGTTCGGTCACGTGCTGATCGACTCGCTGGTCGAAGCCACGGACGTGCCCGCCGACACCGTCCCGCGGCAGATGGCGCACATCGCGCGCGACCCGATGGATCCGGCGTTCGCGGACGCCACGTTCATCGAGCGCGTCCGGCGTCGCCACACGGGCATCAAGCGCGCCCTGCTCGATCAGTCGCTGATCTCGGGCATCGGCAACATCTACGCCGACGAGAGCCTGTGGCGTGCGAAGCTGCACGGCGAGCGGTCGACGGCGACGCTGGCCCGGCCGCTGATCAGACGGCTGCTGGGTGAGGTCCGAGCGGTGTTCGCCGACGCGATCCGCGCGGGCGGCACGTCCTTCGACTCGCTCTACGTCAACGTCAACGGCGAGAGCGGCTACTTCGACCGCACGCTGAATGTCTACGGCCGAGCCGGCGAGCCGTGTGCCCGATGTGGCACGGCTGTCCGCAAGATCGCGTTCATGAACAGATCGAGCTATTTCTGCCCGACCTGCCAGCGCGTGCCGCGACGCTCGCCCGGGTCGAGATCGGTCGATGTGTCCCCTTCCATCCGGCCGCGGACCGGCGCAGACCGCGCAGACCAGCGGATCTTGGTCGGTGAGATGTGACGCGGACTCGGTCGGGCAGCCTGTTGTTGACCAGCCGTTACCGGAGTGCGACCATGAAGTGACTTGACGGGAGCTCCGCGGTCCGCTGTGCCCACTCTCGGGCCTTGCAATCGGCGGCGGATGCGCGCCCCTTCCGCCGCGTCGTTCAGAGACAACCAAGTCGATGACTGGCATTTGATAGGCACTCCGGCATCGACGCTGTGGTGTGAAAGGTCGCTACATGGCACGCGCTTTGCTGGGGTACGTGGGCAGCGCATCGGAACAAACTCTCACTCTTGAGGTAGTACGCCTGCGACGACGCGTGCAGGAGCTCGAGACTGAGGTCGCCGAGCTGCGAGACACCCGTCAGCAGGAAGTCGATCCAGCGCTCGATCTCGAGCTGCACCGGCTTGCCGAAGGCGCCCAGCCCGCTCTGGCGTAGCTCCGCCAGGCCGCGGACGGCCGTACTGGTCTGCCTACGGCAGGTCACCGTGAACGCGCGCTAGATTCTCCCGGAGACGATGTCGCAAGCCGATCCGGGAGATTCGTGCACCTCAAGTCACTGACGCTCAAGGGCTTCAAGTCCTTCGCATCGTCGACGACGCTGCGTTTCGAGCCCGGCATCACGGCCGTCGTCGGCCCGAACGGCTCGGGCAAGAGCAACGTCGTCGACGCAATCGCCTGGGTGCTCGGCGAGCAGGGTGCGAAGGCGCTGCGCGGCGGCAAGATGGAAGACGTCATCTTCGCCGGCACGGCAGCGCGCCCGCCGCTCGGCCGCGCCGAGGTCACCTTGACGATCGACAACGCCGACGGCGCCCTGCCGGTCGACTACACCGAGGTCTCGATCACCCGGCGGATGTTCCGTGACGGCGCGAGCGAGTACGAGATCAACGGCGACTCGTCCCGGCTGCTGGACATCCAAGAACTGCTCTCCGACTCGGGCATCGGTCGCGAGATGCACGTCATCGTCGGACAGGGCCAGCTCGACTCGGTCCTGCAGGCGCGTCCGGAGGATCGCCGCGGCTTCATCGAGGAAGCGGCCGGAGTGCTCAAACACCGCAAGCGCAAAGAGAAGGCGCTTCGCAAGCTCGAGGCGATGCAGGCCAACCTGACCAGACTGACCGACCTCACCGCGGAGCTGCGCCGTCAGCTCAAGCCGCTCGGCCGGCAGGCCGAGATCGCCCGCCGAGCCGCCGGCGTGCAGGCCGAACTGCGAGACTCGCGGCTTCGCCTGCTCGCCGATGACCTCGTCCACCTGCACGGCGAGCTCGATCGCGAGGTGGCCGACGAGGAAGTCATCCGGGCCCGGCGCGCCGAGGTCGAGGCGGCCCTCGCCGAGGCGCGAGCGCGCGAAGCCGGCCTCGAGCAGGCGATCGCCGAAGCCGCGCCGGTGCTCGCCAGGGCGCAGGAGACCTGGTATCGGCTCTCCGCGCTCGAGGAGCGCTTCCGCGGCACCGCCTCGCTCGCCGCCGAGCGTGCTCGACACCTGTCGGCGGAATCGGCCGAGGTACGCGGCGGACGCGAGCCCGAGGCGATGGAGGCCGAGGCGGCCGAGGTTCGTGAGGAGGAGGCACGACTGCAGGCGGCGCTGGATACCTCCCACGCCACGCTCACCGCCGCGGTCGCGCATCGGCAGGATCTCGAGGGCCAGCTCACTGCTGCCGAGCGCGCGCTGGTGGACGCCGCCCGGGCGGTGGCCGACCGGCGCGAGGGCCTGGCCAAGCTGACCGGCCAGGTGAACGCGCTGCGGACGCGGGCGACGGCCGGTGGCGACGAGATCGCCCGCCTCGCGGCCGCAGCAACCGACGCGCGCCAGCGGGCGGCCGCCGCGCAGCTCGAGCTCGACCAGTTGCTCGCCCAGGTCGGTGCGCTCGATGAGGGAGAGGTGAGCCTGGACGAGCGACACGAGGCAGCCGTCGCCGCGCACGAGCAGGCCGAAGCACGGGTGCGCGAGCTTGCCCAGGCCGAGCGTGACGCCGAGCGCGAACGGTCGACCTGGACAGCCCGCCGCGACGCCCTCGCACTCGGCCTGACCCGCAAGGACGGCGCGGGCGCGCTGCTCGCCGCCGGATCGCGACTGCCGGGCGTGCTCGGCTCGGTTGCCGCGCTGCTCACCGTCGACGCCGGCCACGAGGCGGCGCTGGCCGCGGCGCTGGGTGCGTTGGCCGACGCCGTCGCGGTCGCATCGTCCGCCGACGCGACCGCCGCGCTGCAGCTGCTGAAGGCTGACGACGGGGGGCGCGCGGGGCTCGTCATCGGCGGCGCGCCGACACGCGTCGACCGGTCGGGCTGGCCGTCCCTGCCGGCTGACGCGCGATGGGCGATCGACGTCGTGCGGGTGCCGGACGCGTTGCGTGGTGCCATCGAGTACGCCCTGGACCAGGTGGCCGTCGTCCCGGACCTCGCCGCCGCGCAGACATTGCTCGCCGACCACCCCGCGGTGCGGGCGGTCACCCATGCCGGCGACGTTCTCGGCGTCGGATGGGCGGCAGGTGGCTCCGCCTCGGCGCCCAGCGCGATCGAGGTGCGAGCGGCGGTCGACGAGGCGCAGCTGAAGGCCGACGAGGCCAGCGCCCTGCATGAACGGCTGCACGCCGGGCTGACCGAGGCGACCCGGCGCGCCGAGTCCCTGCGCGCGGCCGTCGTCGACGCGCTCAGTGCGCTCAACGAGTCCGACGCGCGGCTGTCGGCCGTCGCGGAGCAACTGGCCGAGCTGGGGCAGGTCGCGCGGTCCGCGGCGGCCGAGGCGCAGCGCATCGATCAGGCGCGTACCGATGCCGAGCAGGCCCGCGACCAGGCACTGGCCGGCTTGTCGGCGCTCGAGGAGCGCCTGCACGTCGCCGAGACCGAGCCGGGTGACCAGGAACCGTCCACGGACGAACGCGACCAGCTGCACGTCCGGGTCGGCACCGCCCGGCAGGCAGAGATGGAGGCGCGCCTCGCGGTGCGCACGGCCGAGGAACGCGTGCGCGCGCTGGCCGGGCGTGCGGAGCAGCTGCTGCGCGCCGCCGAGACCGAGCGCGCGGCACGCCGCCGCCAGCAGGCAGCCCGCGAGGCCCGTGCCCGTGGCGCCGTCGTGGCCGCCGCGGTGCGGGACGTCGCGCAGGCAGTTCTGGTCAAGATCGCCGTGTCTGTCGCGCAGGCGTCCGCGGAGCGTGACGAGGCCCAGCAGGCGCGCGTGGTGCGCGAGGGTGAGCTGCTGGCCGTGCGCGGCGGCACTCGCCAACTCGACGAGGAACTGGCCCGGCTCACCGACGCGGTGCACCGCGACGAGATCGCGCGCGCCGAGCAGCGCCTGCGCATCGAGCAGCTCGAGACGCGCGCGGCCGAGGAGTACGGCGTCGAGGTCGAGGCCCTGCTCGCCGAGTACGGGCCTGACCAGCCGACGCCGCCGAGCTCGCTGGAGGTGGCCGAGTACGAGCAGTCCCGCGATCGCGGCGAGCAGGTCGTCGCGCCGCAGTCCGGGCCCTTCGACCGGGCCACCCAGGAGAAGCGCGCTGCCCGCGCAGAGCGTGACCTTGCCCTGCTCGGCAAGGTGAACCCGCTTGCGCTCGAGGAGTTCGCCGCTCTCGAGGAGCGCCACCAGTTCCTGTCGACACAGCTCGAGGACATCAGGGCGACTCGGCGCGACCTGCTCACCGTCATCAAGGAAGTCGACGACCGGATCATGGAGGTCTTCACCCGCGCGTACGAGGACGTGGCCCGCGAGTTCGAGATCGTGTTCGCGACGCTCTTCCCGGGCGGCGAGGGGCGTCTCGTGCTCACCGAGCCCGACGACATGCTGGCGACGGGCATCGACGTCGAGGCACGCCCACCGGGCAAGAAGGTCAAGCGGCTCTCGCTGCTCTCCGGCGGCGAGCGGTCGTTGACGGCGGTTGCGCTGCTCGTGGCGATCTTCCGCGCACGGCCCAGCCCGTTCTACGTCCTGGACGAGGTCGAGGCCGCCCTCGACGACATCAACCTCGGGCGGCTGATCCGGCTGATCGGCGAGCTGCGCGCGAGCAGCCAGATCATCCTGATCACGCACCAGAAACGCACGATGGAGATCGCCGACGCCCTCTACGGCGTGACGATGCGCGGCGACGGCATCACGCAGGTGATCAGCCAACGGCTGCGAGACGGCGAGAACGAGCCGGACCGCGAAACCGCAGGCGTGAGTACCTGACGCGTCGGATCGGTCTCGGCGGCCGACGCTATGCGCGGGCTATGAATGATGTTGTGCTCGCGTAACAGTCGGCCTACCCCGCGCCGGGGTTGACGTATTCGTCGCGTACCTTGTCGGGGTGACTCAGAAGGCCCCTTCCACCACAACTTCTCGCCTGCGCCCGTTGATCGCCGTGGTGGCACTCGTCACCAGCACCGCACTAGCGCTCGCTGCCTGCTCCTCCGGCGGCAAGGCCAAGCTCCCGCTGGGCACCGTGACGAAGACTCTCCCGGCGAGCGCGTCCAGCAGCGCTAGCACCAGCGGCGCGCCCGCGACGAAGTCGTCCAAGCCCGCCGGGCCGACCAAGCCGGTACACGTGAGCCTGTTCGAGGGCGACGGGCAGACCTACGGCATCGGGATGCCGCTGATCGCGCAGTTCTCGAAGAAGGTCACCGATGCGCATGCGTTCGACAAGGCCGTGACCGTGCGCGTCAACGGACAGGCCGCCAAGGGTGCGTGGTTCTGGGTCAATTCGAACTCCGGCTACGCGATGGAAGCGCATTACCGGCTGCAGGACTACTGGCCGGCGCACTCGAAGATCGAGATGAACATGCCGCTCAAGGGTGTGAGCGCGGGTCCCGGATTGGCGTTCGACGACAGCTTGACGCTGGAGATGAACATCGGCGCCGCTCACATATCCTCAGTCGACGGTGCCGGGGAGAAGATGACCGTGACGTCCGACGGCAAGCAGGTCAAGCAGTTCGGGGTGTCACTGGGCAAGGCGGCAACACCGACCTACCTGGGCAAGAAGGTCGTCATGGAGAAGAAGAACCCGCAGTTGATGGTGAGCGCGCCGGGCGAGTCGAACCCTTACCGGTTGAAGGTGCCGTGGTCGGTACGGGTCACGAACTCCGGCGAGTTCGTGCACGCCGCGGCCTGGAACACCGGCAACATCGGCTCGCGCAGCACGTCACACGGCTGCACCAACTTGACCGTCGCCGACGCCGAGTGGTTCTACAAGTTCGCCAAGATCGGTGACGTCGTCACGTACACCAACACCGGCACGTCGAAGACTCAGCCGTCCTGGGACGGGCTCGGCGACTGGAATGTGTCGTGGTCGGACTGGACGGCGGGCAACCTCCTCAAGAACGGCTGATCGCGGCCCAGCCGATCCGGCCCGGCTCGCCGGGCTGAGAGGATGACGCGGTGAGCTTCCTCTGGATCGCCCTTGCCGTCGTCGTGGTGGCGGCGTTGGCTGCCGCCGTCTTCGTGATCCCGCGGCGCCGGTCCGGCCCGCCTGCCCCGCCGGCGCCCGCCGCGCCGTTGCCCGGCGTCGAGGACGAACCGGCCGCGACCACCGTGGCCGGGTCCGAGGCGCCGGCCCCTACGCTCGAGACTCCGGAGCCGGCCGCCGGGCGGCTGCACCGGCTCCGGGCCCGCCTGGCCAGATCCCAGTCGACGCTCGGGCGCGGCCTGCTGTCCGTGCTCGCCCGCGACGATCTCGACGAGGCCGCGTGGGACGACGTCGAGGAAGCGCTGCTCACCGCCGACGTCGGCGTGGGCGCGACGGCCGAGATCGTCGACCGGCTGCGCACCCGGACGAAGGTTCTCGGCACGCGTAGCCCGGCCGAGCTGCGCGCGCTGCTCGCCGACGAGCTGGTCACCGCGCTCCAACCAGACCTCGACCGCGCGTTGCGCACGCAGTCCCACGAAGGCAAGCCCGCGGTGCTGCTCGTGGTCGGCGTCAACGGCACGGGCAAGACCACCACATGCGGCAAGCTCGCTCGCCTGCTCGTCGCCGACGGGCGCAGCGTGCTGCTCGGGGCGGCGGACACGTTCCGCGCCGCGGCGGCCGACCAGTTGCAGACGTGGGGCTCACGCGTGGGCGCCGACACGGTGCGTGGTCCAGAGCACGGCGACCCGGCGAGTGTGGCGTTCGACGCGGTGCGCCAAGGCGTCGAGCAGAGCGTCGACGCCGTCGTCATCGATACGGCGGGGCGGCTGCACACGAAGGCCGGCCTGATGGACGAGCTCGGCAAGGTGAAGCGCGTCGTCGAGAGGCAGGCGCTCGTCGACGAGACGCTCCTCGTGCTCGACGCGACGACCGGCCAGAACGGGCTGGCCCAGGCGCGGGTGTTCACCGAGGTCGTCGACGTCACAGGCATCGTGCTGACCAAGCTCGACGGTACCGCCAAGGGTGGCATCGTGATCAGCGTGCAGCGCGAGCTCGGCGTGCCGGTCAAGCTGATCGGGCTGGGCGAGGGTCCGGACGACCTCGCCCCCTTCGATCCCGAGCAGTTCGTCGACGCGTTGCTCGGCTGAGGAGGCGGCACGTGAAGGCGCTCTACAAACCGGCAGCGGCGCCGGGCCTGGAACTCGTCGACCGGCCCGAACCGGACGCGGGCCCGGGCGAGGTCAAGATCCGGGTTCTGCGCACAGGCGTCTGCGGCACGGACCTGCACATCGAGGCATGGGACGAGTGGGCCGCGGGCGCGGTCGCCGCACCGCTGATCGCCGGGCACGAGTTCGCCGGTGAGGTCGTCGCGATCGGCGCGGGTGTGCGCGACGTCGAGGTCGGCGACCTCGTATCGGGCGAAGGCCACATCGTGTGCGGCACATGCCGCAACTGCCGCGCCGGGCGCAGGCACCTGTGTATCCGTACGTCGGGAATCGGCGTGAACCGCGACGGCGCGTTCGCCGAGTTCGTCGTCATCCCGGAGAGCAACGCGTGGGTGCAGCCGGCCGGCTTCGACCCTGACCTGGCCGCGATCTTCGACCCGTTCGGCAACGCCGTGCACACCGCATTGCAGTTCCCGGTCGTCGGCGAGGATGTGCTGATCACCGGCGCGGGGCCGATCGGATTGATGGCAGCGGCGGTCGTCCGACACGTCGGCGCCCGTTACGTGGTGATCACCGACGTGAGCGAGCCGCGCCTGGAGCTCGCGCGGCGGATGGGCGTCGACCTCGCGGTGAACGTCACGACGAGCAGCATCGCCGACGCTCAGGACGTGCTCGGTATGACCGAGGGATTCGACGTCGGCCTGGAGATGAGCGGGCATCCGTCCGCGCTTCCGGACATGATCGACAACTTCACGCACGGCGCCAAGGTCGCGATGCTCGGGCTGCCCGCGGCGCCGATCACCGTCGACTGGGCCAAGGTCGTCAGTCACATGATCACGATCAGGGGCGTGTACGGCCGGGAGATGTTCGAGACGTGGTACGCGATGAGCGCGATGCTGCGCTCGGGCCTGGACATCTCGGCGGTCATCACCGACCGGTTCCCGGCGACGAGGTGGCGAGAAGCGTTCGAGACGGCTCGGGGCGGCAAGTGCGGCAAGGTGGTTCTCGACTGGACGGCGGTGTAGCGATGTACGGCGCGATACGTGACGAGCTGAAGACGACGCTGGGCGAGATCCGCGACGCCGGGCTGTACAAGAACGAGCGCGAGCTCGCCTCCCCGCAGTCCTCGCACATCTTGGCCAAGGCCGGCGGGCCCATTCACACTGAGGTGCTCAACTTCTGCGCCAACAACTACCTCGGGCTGGCCGACCACCCGGCGTTGATCGAGGCGGCGGCCACGGCCTTGCACGAGTGGGGTTTCGGCATGGCCAGCGTGCGGTTCATCTGCGGCACGCAGACCCAGCACACCCTGCTGGAAAGGCGGATCTCGGCGTTGCTACACACCGAGGCGACGATCCTGTACTCCTCCTGCTTCGACGCCAACGGCGGCCTGTTCGAGGTGCTGCTCGACGAGCGCGACGCGGTGATCTCCGACGAGTTGAACCACGCGTCGATCATTGACGGCGTCCGGCTGTGCAAGGCGCGTCGGCTGCGTTACCGCAACCGCGACATGGCCGACCTCGAGGCGCAGCTGGCGGCGTCCGCCGACGCCAGACGGCGACTCGTCGTCACCGACGGGGTGTTCTCGATGGACGGCTATCTGGCGCCGCTCGACGAGATCTGCGCGCTCGCCGAGCGGCACGACGCGCTGGTCATGGTCGACGACTCGCACGCGGTGGGTTTCGTCGGGCCGTCCGGGGCCGGCACGCCGGACCTGTTCGGCGTGCAGGACCGCGTCGACATCGTCAGTGGCACTCTCGGCAAGGCGCTCGGCGGGGCATCCGGCGGATACGTCAGCGCCCACGCCGAGATCGTCGAACTGCTCCGGCAACGGTCCCGCCCGTACCTGTTCTCCAACGCGGTGGCGCCCGCCGTCGTGGCCGGCTCGCTCGCCGCGCTCGACCTGGTCGCCGGCAGCACCGAGGCCCGCGAGACGCTGCGTGGCAACACGACGCTGTTCCGGCAGCGCATGGGCGAGGAGGGTTTCGACGTCCTGCCCGGCGAGCACCCGATCGCGCCGGTGATGTTCGGCGATGCCGCCCTCGCCGCGCGGATCGCCGAGGCGATGCTGGCGCACGGCGTCTACGTCATCGCGTTCTCGTACCCGGTCGTACCCAGGGGCAAGGCGCGCATCCGGGTGCAGCTCTCCGCCGCTCACTCTGCAGCCGACGTCGAGACCTGTGTGCAGGCGTTCGTCGCCGCCCGCGCGTCGGTGGCCGCGTGATCAGCGAGCGGCGTTCGCCACGATCGCGTCGTGCACGTATTGCGCCAGGCCCGGGGCGACGTCCTCGTAGAGCTTGCTGAACCGCGGGTCTGCCACATACATCTGCGCGAGGCCGCGGTGCGTGTCGTGATCACAGTCGTAGAACCACCGACTGATGTATTCGCGATGCGCCTCGGCGAGGTCCATGGCGGCCGGGCTGTCGGGTGCCGTGCCGGCGCGCAGCGCGTCCGCGAACGCCCGCAGACCCTCGTCCGCCTCGGCTTTGAGCTTGACCCAGTCCTGCTTGGTGTACTTCGACGTGCGTCGCTGTGACTGCTTGTAGGCCTCAGTGGTGCCCCAGCGCTGCTCGGCCTCCTCGGCCCACTCGCCGCCGACCTTGTCGGTTCCGAAGACCTCGAACTGCTCCTCAGGGGTGAGCGAGATACCCATCTGCTGTGCCTCCAACTCCTTCTCGATCGCGGCCGCCATCGCCTGCAGCCGATCGATGCGCTCGCTGAGCAGCCGATGCTGGCGGCGCAGGTGCTCCGCGGCGTCCGCGCGCGGGTCGGCGAGGATCTTCGCGATCTCGTCCAAGCCGAAGCCGAGCTCGCGGTAGAACAGGATCCGCCGCAGCCGCTCGAGGTCGGTCACCCCGTAGCTGCGGTATCCGCCGGACGTGCGATCGGTCGGCGCCAGCAGGCCGATCTCGTCGTAGTGGTGCAGCGTGCGGACCGTCACCCCGGCGAGGTTCGCCACCTGCCCGACGGTGTAGCTCGTGCTCATGTCGACCACGGTGCATCCTCCCGTCGCGTGAGGGTCAAGCGATGACGCTCAGCCGAACCGCTCGCGGGACGCGAGCGCGCGGCGCAGGTCGTCGGACGCGTCGACGACCGAGCGGCGGATCCCGCTGTCGAGGTCATCGTGGCCGAGCAAGGCCTCGCTGAGGTCCAGCGTGGCGCGGTCGACGGCGGTACGCGGATAGGCGAGGAGCGCGAGTCGCGCGACGACCCAGCCGCTGCGCAGGCCTGCCGTGCCGGCGATGCGCTCGAAGTAGCGGCGCACGAACGGCGCGGTGATCGCGGTCTGCTCGGGGCGCCAGAATCCTTCGGCCGTCGCGTACAGCTCGTGGTTCGAGCGGCCGGCGTCGGTGAGCATGCTCTGCCACGCGACGGCCTTCGCTTCCGGATCGGGCAGCAACGCGCGGCACCTCGCGGCATGCACGGTGCCCTGCGTACTGCGGTCCTGCGCGAGCTCGCGGTCGATCCCTGCGGAGTCGAGCGCGCCGAGCGACGCCAGGCGCTCGATCATCGCCCACCGCAGCTCGTCGTCGACGGCCATCCCCGGCAGCAGCGCGTCGTCGCGAAGCCATTTCCGCAGCAGCTCGACGTCATCCGAGGCCGACACGAACGCGCGGACGCCGGTCAACTGGCGCCCGGACGCCGGCGCAGCGGCCGTCATCGTCTCGTGCGCGGCGGCGGCGAGCCGGGCAAACGCATCGGCGCGTACCGGGCCGGCGGGCAGGTACGCGCCAGCGAGCGTGTCGACGGCCCAGCCGAGGACCGTGCCGAGCACGACCTCCGACGGCTCGCCCTCGGCCGCGGACTCGACGATGCGCAGCGCAAGCGACGGCGCGATCTCGGCGTCCGCGACCCCCAGCCGCAACGCGTTCCAGATCGAGACGCGGGCCAGCTGGTCCTTGATCGACGGCAGCAGGGCCGGCATGCGCTGCCACGCGTCGTTGTCGAAGGCGATCTTGGCCCAGGTCTCGTCCGCCACGTCCGGCAGCACCAGTGCCGGCATCGACCTCACCGGGATGCGCACCGGATCGAGGATCAGCGCCCGTTCGCGATGCAGCTCGCCTGCGTGCGCGTCGAGCGTCGCGACCGAGACGGCGTGCGGGCGCGCGACAGCGCTCGACCGGGCCACCCGCACGATGCCGTCCTCGACGGTCGCGCGCAGGGTGTCGAGGCCGGCCGTGCGCAGCCACGCGTCGGCCCACCCCTGCATGTCATGCGCTCCGGCGGCCGTCCACGCACCGATCAGGTCGGCGAATGTGGCGTTTCCGTACGCGTGCGCATGGAAGTGGTCACGCAGTCCGCCGAGCAGGACGTCGTCGCCGAGATGCGCGCCGAGCTGCCTGAGCACGGCGGCGCCCTTGGCGTAGGAGATGCCGTCGAAGTCGTTCAGCGCGGTCTTGGCGTCGGCCGCGCCGTTGCCGGCGACCGGGTGCGTCGACGGCCGGCGGTCTGCGGCGTAGCCCCACGACTTGCGCCGCGCGCCGAACTCGACCCACGGCTGCTGCTCGGTCACTGCGTCGCTGACCCGGTAGCCGAGGTATTCGGCGAAGGACTCGTTGAGCCACAGGTCGTCCCACCAGCGCATCGTCACGAGGTCGCCGAACCACATGTGCGCCATCTCGTGCGCCACGAGAACTGCGAGCTGGCCGCGCTCGAGGTCGGTGACGCGCGAGCGGAACACGTAGGTATCGCGGATCGTCACACAGCCCGGGTTCTCCATCGCGCCGGCGTTGAAGTCAGGAACGAACGCCTGGTGGTACTCGCCCCACGGGTACCTGATCCCGAACAGCCGGTGGAACTCGTCGAGGCACCGGCTGGTCAGCTCGATCAGCTCGGCCGACTGGCCGTCGAGGTGCGCGGCCAGCGACGCCCGGGCATGCACGCCGAGCCGGATGCCGTCGTGCTCGGCGATGACGGAGTGGTAGGGCCCGGCGACCAGCGTCGCGAAATAGGTGGCGATCGGGTGCGCGGTTTCGATCCGCCACCGGCCGGCGCCGACCTGTAGCGCGGGGCCGTTGCCGATCACCGTCCAGTCGGCCGGGCAGTCGACGGTCAGCGCGAACGGCGCCTTGAGGTCGGGCTGGTCGAAGCAGGCGAACCAGCGCGGTGCCGCGTCGAGAAAGGACATCGCGTAGAGGTACACGGAGCCGTCGGCGGGATCGACGTGCCGGTGCAGGCCCTCGCCGTCGTTCGAATACGCCATCGTCGCCTCGACCGTCACTTCGTTCTCGGCGGCCAGATCATGCAGTGGCAGGCGGCCGGCGGCGTGCGTCGCCGGGTCGACGTCGTGCCCGTTGAGCTGCACCCGATGCAGCTCGCGCGGGGCGACGTCGAGGAACGTCTCCGACCCGGGTTCCGCGGCGAACCGGATGGTCGTGGTCGACCCGAACAGCTCCGCGCCGCGGTTCAGGTCGAGGCGGACGTCGTAGCCCGAGATGCTGATGATCTCGGCTCGACGTTGGGCCTCCAGTTGGGTGAGGGAGGGCATCGGGTCACCCTAGAGCGTCGGCCCGGTCTGCGGCGCCTGCCCGGGATGTCCGGTGGCGCTCGCCACGGTCGGCGGTGTTCACATGTCGGAAACACAGTTGGGCCGTTCCCGTTAACAGTCCGCCGAGAACCTGTGCCCACGCGACGATGCGATCCCGCACCCACACTTCCTGACCGAAACGGGGGGAGCCCCTGTGTCCCAACTGCTACTCGCGGCAGACCCGATCAGTATCGACACCGGCAACACAGCTTGGATGCTTGCTTCGGCAGCCCTTGTCTTGCTGATGACGCCTGGTCTGGCCTTCTTCTACGGCGGCATGACTCGCTCGAAGAGCGTGCTGAACATGCTGATGATGAACTTCATCTGCATCGCCGTGGTAGGCGTCCTCTGGGCGATCTACGGTTTCTCACTCGCGTTCGGCCGACCGCACATCGGTTCCGGGCTGATCGGCGGGAGCCACGAGCTTTTCGGGCTCGGCAATCCCGACATGCTCAACAGCGTCTGGGGCTTCGGGCCGATCTACAAGGTTGGCGCCGCGGCAACGGACGCGACGCTGACGGCGGGCGTACCCGTCCTGGTGTTCGCGATGTTCCAACTCATGTTCGCGATCATCACCCCGGCGCTGATCTCCGGCGCGGTGGCCGACCGCACCAAGTTCTGGGGCTGGACGGCTTTCGTCGCGATCTGGTTGACGGTCGTGTACCTGCCGGTGGCCAACTGGGTGTTCGGCACGGGCTGGATCCTCAACAAGCTCAACGCCGAGGACTTCGCAGGCGGTACCGCAGTGCATACCAATGCCGGCGCGGCCGGCCTCGCGCTGGCGATCGTGCTCGGTAAACGCGTCGGCTGGCGCAAGGACCCGATGAAACCGCACAACGTCCCGTTCGTGCTGCTCGGCGCGTCCCTGCTGTGGTTCGGCTGGTACGGGTTCAACGCCGGCTCCGAGGGAGCGGCCGACGGCATCGCCGGCCTGGCGTTCACCACGACGACGGTCGCCACGTGCGCCGGCGTGCTCGGCTGGCTGTTCGTCGAGCAGATCCGGGACGGCAAGCCGACGACAGTCGGTGCGGCGTCCGGTGCTGTCGCCGGCCTGGTGGCGATCACGCCGGCGTGCGCGTTCGTCAGCCCGCTCGGCGGTATCGCGATCGGCCTCATCGCGGGTGCGGTGTGCGCGATGGCGGTCAGCCTGAAGTACCGCTTCGGCTTCGACGACTCGCTCGACGTCGTCGGGGTGCACCTCTTCGGCGGTATCACCGGCACGCTGCTCATCGGCATCGTCGGCTTCGACCACGGTTACGCGACTCCCGGTGGCCTGCAGCGTGGCCTGCTCTACGGCGGCGGCTTCTCGCTGCTCGAGAAGCAGGCGGTCGCGGTACTCGCCGTGGCCGGGTACTCGTTCGTCATGACGTACATCATCGGGACCGCCATCAAGAAGCTCGGCGGTTTCCGGATCTCCACCGAGGCCGAGATCACCGGTATCGACGAGTCGGAGCACGCGGAGACCGCATACTCGTTCTCGAGCGTGCTCGGCGGCGGCCTGACCGGCTCGGCGGCAGCGACGAATGACGCCCAACCGGCGGCGGCCAGCAAGGAGAGGGTGGACGTATGAAGCTCGTAACCGCCGTGATCAAGCCGTTCAAGCTCGACGACGTCAAGGCGGCGCTCGAGGTGCTCGGTGTGCAGGGCCTGACCGTGAGTGAGGTGCAGGGCTTCGGTCGCCAGCGCGGCCACACCGAGGTGTATCGGGGCGCGGAGTACACGGTCGACCTCGTTCCGAAGGTGTGCGTCGAGGTGCTCGTCGAAGACCTCGATGCGGACAAGGTGGTGGACGCGGTCGTCGAGGCCGCCCGCACCGGCAAGATCGGCGACGGCAAGGTGTGGGTGACCGGAGTCGACACGCTGGTGCGGGTGCGGACAGGTGAGCGAGACGCGGACGCGCTCTGATCGCACTCCTGACCTCGCCGCGGTCCGGGCTGGTGTCGTCCTGCACCAGCCCGGACTCGTCGGCGAGTCTTTGCGCGTGGCGCTCGCGGACGCCTACGACGAGTGGCTGCGCGAGCTGGCGTCGAGCCTGCCGCTCGGTCCCGGCACCGCTCTGGTCGCCGTCGGCAGCCTGGGCCGGCGCGAGCCGGCGCCCTACGGCGACCTCGATCTCGTCCTCCTGCACAGCAGCCGCGGTGGGAAGGGGCTGACGGAGCTCGCCGACTCGATCTGGTACCCGATCTGGGACAGCGGCGTCGGGCTCGACCACTCGGTTCGCACACCCGAACAGGCCGTCACGGTCGCTCGTGAGGACCTCAAGGCACTGCTCGGCCTGCTGGAACTGCGCCACGTCGCCGGCGACGCGTCGGTGTCCGGACCGCTGCGCGAACGCCTTGTGGACACGTGGCGGGCGACAGCGGCGAAGCGTGCGGGCGAGCTGCGCGAGCTCGCTCACGAGCGGGCCAAGCTGGCCGGCGACGCCGCGTTCCTGCTCGATCCGAACCTCAAGGACTCGCGCGGCGGGCTGCGCGACGTACAGGCGCTGCGCGCCCTGGCGCTCGCGCAGTTGATCGACGTCAGTGCGCCGGTGCGCGAGGCCCGTCGTGCGCTGCTGGACGTGCGCGGCGAGTTGCACCGGCGCACCGGCCGCGACGAGGACGTGCTGCGCCAGCAGGAACAGTCCGCCGTCGCCGACGCGCTGGGCCTGGCCGACGCGGATGCCGTGCTTCGCCTGATCAACGAGGCTGCCCGCACGATCGGACTCGCGCTCGACAACGCGTGGCGGCGCGTGGACGCGATCGGCGGCCAGAGCGGCTTCTCGCCGAGGCGGATGCTGCGCAACGCGCTCGGGCCACCGGGCCCGGTCCGCGCGCCGCTGGCCAAGGATGTCGTGGCCCAGGACGGCGAGGTGGTTCTCGCCCGCGACGCCGACCCGTGGGCCGACCCCGTCCTCACGCTGCGCGCCGCCCGCGCCGCTGCCGAGCACAACCTGCCGCTGGCGCCGTTCACGCTCGAACGGCTGGCCACCGAATCTGCGCCCATGCGCCAGCCCTGGCCGCGGGCGGCCCTCGACGATTTCGTCGCGGTGCTCGGTGCGGGCGATGCCGGCATCCCGGTCATGGAGTCCCTCGACCAGGCCGGGCTGCTCGTCGCGCTGATGCCGGAGTGGGACGCGGTGCGCTTCCGGGCGCAGCACAATCCCGTCCATCGCTATACCGTCGACCGGCACCTGCTCGAGGCGGCCGCGCAGGCGGCGGCGCTGACCCGTCAGGTGTCGCGCCCGGACCTGCTTCTGCTCGGCGCGCTGCTGCACGACATCGGCAAGGGCTTCGACCCCGAGGACCACAGCGAAGCCGGTGCGCGCGTCGCCGAACCGATCGCGAACCGGATCGGCCTGTCCTACGGCGACGCGGCAACGGTCACCGCGCTCGTTCGCCATCACCTGCTGCTGCCAGACACGGCTACCCGGCGCGACCTCGACGACCCGGTGACGATCAAGATCGTGACCTCGGCCGTGGGCGGCTCGGTCGAGCTGCTCGAACTGCTTCATGCGCTGACCGTCGCCGACGCCCTCGCGACCGGGCCGACGGTGTGGAGTGCCTGGAAGGAACGGCTGATCGACGAGCTCGTCCGGCGCACCCGTGCCGTTCTTGGCGGCGCCGTGCTGCCCCCGGCGCTGCCTCCGCTCGACGAGCGTCAGCGCCGCCTCGCCGACGGCGGCGTGCTGGCCGTCGAGGTCGACGGCGACGAGGTGCTCGTCGCCGCGCCGGACTCGATCGGTGTGCTGTCCAAGGCCGCCGGCGTGCTGGCCCTGCACTCGCTCGACGTCCGGTCCGCGTCGATCCGCACCCACGCGGGCATGGCGGTGAACGCGTTCGTCGTCGAGCCCCGGTTCGGATCGCTGCCTGATCCCGCCGTCGTCCGCGGTGATCTCAGCCGCGCGATCGACGGCTCGCTGGCGATCGATGACCGCCTGGTCGCCAAGGAGCGCTCCTATGAGCGCGGCACGCCGGCGCGGCCGCATCGCCCGCCGAGCGTGCACTGGTTCGACGAGGAGGCCACCGACGCGACCGTCCTGGAGCTGCGCACCGACGACGCGATCGGCCTGCTGCACCGCGTCACTGCGGCGTTGGAGCGGTGCGGCGTAGACATCCGCACCGCGCGGGTCTCGTCGCTCGGCGGTTCGGTCGTGGACGCGTTCTACGTCACCACCGCGGACGGCAAGCCGATTCCGTCGGACATGCGGGTCAGCATCGAGGCCGAGCTGACATCAGCGTGAGGCGCGGTGACGCCGGCTCGCCGGTCGAGCGAACGCCGAGGGCATGACCGGTCGGCCGGGCCATTGAGATGTCTCACATCGAGTTGATTCCGTGCCATGTAACCGGCCGGTAATGTGGATGAAGCCTCGCGGGCCGATGTCGTCCCGGTCTGAGTTTCAGTCCGAGCAGATCTGCCACGAGGGGAGCACGTGTGAGCTTCTCCGCCATGCCGCCGGCACAGGGTCTGTACGACCCCCGGTTCGAGTCCGATTCGTGCGGGGTTGCTTTCCTGGCAGATCTCAAGGGCCGGCCGAGTCATGCGATGGTCGCCCGGGCGCTGACCGCGCTGCGCAATCTCGACCATCGCGGCGCGGCGGGTGCCGAGCCGTCGTCGGGCGACGGGGCGGGCCTGACTGTCCAGGTGCCCGATGCGTTCCTGCGTGCCGCCGTCCCGTTCGCGCTGCCCGCGAAGGGCGAGTACGCGGTGGGCACCGCGTTCCTGCCGGCGGACGAGGCCGTGCGCGACAAGGTGGTTGCCCTTGTCGAGACGGTGGTGGCCGACGAGCACCTGACCGTGCTCGGCTGGCGCGACCTGCCGATCGAGCCGCACGGGCTGGGCCCGACCGCGCGTGGCGTCATGCCGGCGTTCGCGCAGCTGTTCGTGGGCGGCGCATCTGGCATGGATCTCGAGCGGCGCGCGTTCTGCCTGCGCAAGGTGGCCGAGCACCGGGCCCGTGAGGCGGGCCTGGAGCTGTACTTCCCGTCGCTGTCCGGGCGGACCCTGGTCTACAAGGGCATGCTGACCACCAGCCAGCTCGGCACGTTCTTCCCGGACCTGCGCGATGACCGGTTCGCCAGCGCGATTGCCCTGGTGCACAGCCGGTTCTCGACGAACACGTTCCCGTCCTGGCCGCTCGCGCATCCCTACCGGTACATCGCGCATAACGGCGAGATCAACACCATTCGCGGCAACCGGAACTGGATGCGCACCCGCGAGGCCCTGCTCGCCAGCGACCTGCTGCCCGGCGGCATCGGCCGGCTCTTCCCGGTCTGCACGCCGGACGCGAGCGACTCGGCGACCTTCGACGAGGTGCTGGAGCTACTGCACCTGGCCGGGCGCAGCCTGCCGCACGCGGTGCTGATGATGATCCCCGAGGCTTGGGAGAACTCCACCTCGATGGACCCCGCCCGCCGTGACTTCTATCGCTTCCACTCCTCGCTGATGGAGCCGTGGGACGGCCCGGCGAGCATCACGTTCACCGACGGCACGGTGATCGGCGCGGTGCTCGACCGCAACGGACTGCGTCCCGGGCGGTGGTGGCGCACGTCGGACGACTTCGTCGTGCTGGCCAGCGAGGCCGGCGTGCTCGACCTCGACCCCTCGACGGTGGTCGAGAAGGGTCGCCTGCAGCCGGGGCGCATGTTTCTCGCCGACACGGCACGCGGGCAGATCGTCCACGACGACGAGATCAAGGCCGAGTTGGCAGCCGCGCTGCCCTACGGCGAATGGCTGCACGCCGGCCAGCTCAACCTCGACACGCTGCCCGACCGCGAGCACGTCACGTTCACACACGAGTCGGTGACCCGTCGCCAGCAGGTGTTCGGCTACACCGAGGAGGAGCTGCGCGTCCTGATCACCCCGATGGCCACGAACGGCGTCGAGCCGATCGGGTCGATGGGCACCGACACGCCACTGGCCGGTCTCTCGCAGCGTCCGCGCCTGCTCTACGACTACTTCACCGAGCTGTTCGCCCAGGTCACCAACCCGCCGCTGGACGCGATCCGCGAGGAGATGGTGACGTCGCTGTCGGGCATGCTCGGCCCGGAGCAGAACCTGCTCGCGCCGAGCGCGGCGTCGTGCCGGCAGGTGGTCGTGCCGCATCCGGTGATCGACAACGACGAACTCGCGAAGATCTGGCACATCAACGCCGACGGCGACCTGCCCGGATTCCAGTGCAAGCTCATCGACGGCCGCTACCGCGTGCACGGCGGGGGAGAGGCACTGGCCGGGGCGATCGCCCGGGTTCGCCGCACGTGCTCGGAGGCCATCGACGCGGGCGCGCGGATCCTCATCCTCTCCGACCGCGAGTGCGACCCGGACCACGCGCCGATCCCGTCGTTGCTGCTCGTCTCCGCCGTGCACCACCATCTGGTCCGTACCGGGCAACGCACCAAGGTCGGGCTGGTCGTCGAGACGGGCGACTGCCGCGAGGTGCACCACCTGGCGTTGCTCGTCGGCTACGGCGCTGCCGCAGTGAACCCGTACCTCGCGTTCGAGACGATCGAGGATCTCGTCGAGCGCGGGGCGATCAGCGGCATCAGCTCGCAGGAGGCCATCAAGAACTACGTCAAGGCGCTGAGCAAGGGCGTACTCAAGGTGATGTCGAAGATGGGCATCTCGACGATCGCGTCCTACCTCGGAGCGCAGGTGTTCGAGGCGTTCGGGCTCTCCCAGCAGGTGGTGGACGAGTACTTCACCGGGACGCCGTCGCGGTTGGGCGGCGTCGGCCTCGACGTGCTCGCCGCCGAGGCGGAGGCGCGGCACGCCACGGCCTACCCGATGGTTCCGGCAGCGCGCGCACATCGCCGGTTGGACGTGGGCGGTGAGTACCTGTGGCGCCGCGAGGGCGAGGTTCACCTGTTCAACCCCGAGACGGTGTTCCTGCTGCAGCACGCGACGCGTGAGCGCCGCTACGAGGTGTTCGCCGAGTACGCGTCGAAGGTCGAGGAGCTCAACCGCGCCGGCGGCGCACTGCGGGGCCTGTTCGAGTTCAAGCCGGATCGCGCGCCGGTGCCGCTGGACGAGGTGGAGCCGGCGTCGTCCATCGTGAAACGGTTCGCGACCGGCGCGATGTCCTACGGCTCGATCTCCGCCGAGGCGCACGAGACCCTTGCGATCGCCATGAACCGCATCGGCGGCCGGTCGAACTGCGGCGAGGGCGGCGAGGACGCCAGGCGCTACACGCCGGACGCCAACGGCGACTTGCGCCGCTCGGCGGTCAAGCAGGTCGCGTCCGGGCGCTTCGGCGTGACGTCGCACTACCTGGTCAACGCCGACGATCTGCAGATCAAGGTGGCCCAGGGCGCGAAGCCCGGCGAGGGCGGCCAGCTGCCTGGCTTCAAGGTGTACCCGTGGATCGCGCGCACCCGCCACTCCACACCCGGCGTCGGCCTGATCTCACCGCCGCCGCACCACGACATCTACTCGATCGAGGATCTCGCCCAGCTGATCCACGACCTGAAGAACGCGAACCCGGCCGCGCGCATCCACGTCAAGCTGGTGGCCGAGTCCGGAGTCGGCACGGTCGCGGCAGGTGTCGCGAAGGCGCACGCCGATGTCGTGCTGATCTCGGGTCACGACGGCGGTACGGGCGCCGCGCCGCTGACCTCGCTCAAGCATGCCGGCCTGCCGTGGGAGCTCGGGCTGGCCGAGACGCAGCAGACGCTGCTGCTCAACGGGTTGCGTCCGGATCACCGTCCAGGTCGACGGCGCCATGAAGACCGGCCGCGATGTCGTCGTGGCCGCGCTGCTCGGCGCCGAGGAGTACGGCTTCGCCACGGCGCCGCTGATCGTCTCCGGATGCGTGATGATGCGCGTCTGCCACCTCGACACCTGCCCGGTGGGCGTGGCGACGCAGAACCCCGTGCTGCGTGAGCGGTTCACCGGTCGCCCCGAGTTCGTCGTCACGTTCTTCACCTACATCGCCGAGCAGGTGCGCGAGCTACTCGCCTCGCTAGGGTTCCGGTCACTGGACGAGGCGATCGGGCACGTCGAGGTGCTCGACACGAGCAAGGCGATCGAGCACTGGAAGGCCGACGGGCTGGACCTGACGCCGATCCTGGCTAGCCCGGTGTCGCCGTACGACTCGGCGTTGCGGCGCACCCGCGACCAGGACCACGGCCTGGACGCCGCGCTCGACAACACGCTGATCCAGCTGTGCGAGGGTGCGTTGCTCGACGGCGACCGCGTCTCGCTCGAACTGCCCGTGCGCAACGTCAACCGCACGGTCGGCACGATGCTCGGCTCGTACGTGACGCGGCGGTACGGGGCGGCGGGGCTGCCGGACGGCACGATCGACATCACGTTCCGCGGCTCGGCGGGGCAGTCGTTCGGGGCGTTCGTCCCGCACGGCATGACCCTGCGGCTC
>WNGI01000389.1_pt1 | contig 41214 bp, 39 predicted proteins | sample 5400621 | NCBI WGS metagenome assembly WNGI01 (sample SAMN13153374, study PRJNA577476) | soil metagenome | isolation source: 20 cm soil or saprolite under Garry oak tree replicate 1 | place: USA:California | collected 2016-06-15
ATGGCCCATGAGCTGGAGGTGCTCGAGCTCGGCCGCAAGATCCAGTCCCAGGCCGAAGAGCAGATGGGCAAGGCCCAGCGCGAATATTTCTTGCGCGAGCAGCTGAAGGCGATCCAGCGGGAGCTGGGCGAGCTGGACACGGAGCACGCCGAGCTCAGCGAGCTGCGCGAGCGCATCGAGAAGGCGGGATTGCCGCCCGAGGCAAAGCGCGAGGCGGACCGCGAGATCGCGCGACTCGAGCGCATTCCCTCCGCCTCGCCCGAGTCGTCGGTCATCCGCACCTACCTGGAGCTCATCGTCTCGCTCCCGTGGAACGCGTCCACCGGCGGCGAGGTCGACGTCAAGAAGGCGCGCGAGATCCTCGACGCCGACCACTACGACCTCGACAAGGTGAAGCAGCGCATCGTTGAGCACCTGGCCGTGCGCCGGCTGAAGCAGGTGCGAGGCTCGACCGATCGTGGCCGGGAGCCGATCCTCTGCTTCGTCGGTCCGCCCGGAGTGGGCAAGACGTCACTCGGTCAGTCGATCGCGCGCGCGATGGGACGCAAGTTCGCCCGCGCGTCGCTCGGCGGCGTGCACGACGAGGCCGAGATCCGCGGGCACCGCCGCACGTACATCGGCGCGATGCCCGGCCGCATCCTGCAGGCGATCCGCCGCGCGGAATCGAACGACCCCGTCTTCATCCTCGACGAGGTGGACAAGATCGGCGCCGACTGGCGGGGCGACCCCTCATCCGCGCTGCTCGAGGTCCTCGACCCGGAGCAGAACAAGGATTTCCGCGACAACTACCTGGACGTGCCTTTCGACCTCTCGAAGGTGATGTTCATCACCACGGCCAACTCGCTCGAGACCATCCCGCCGGCCCTGCGCGACCGCATGGAGGTGCTCCACCTCTCGGGCTACACCGAAGAGGAGAAGGTGCAGATCGCGGAGCGCTTCTTGATCCCGAAACAGGTTTCCGCCCACGGGCTGCGAGATGGCGAGATCACGATTTCGGAAGAGGCGGTCCGTCTCATCATCCGCGAGTACACGCGCGAGGCCGGCGTGCGCAACCTCGAGCGGGAGATCGCATCCTTGATCCGCCGCGACGTCGCGGAGATCGCCGGCGGCAAGCGCCTGAAGCGCATGGACGACGTGAAGAAGGTGCGCGCAGCGCTCGGCAAGCGGCGCTTCTACGACGACGTGGCGGAGCGCATCGACCGGCCCGGCGTCGCGACGGGACTGGTGTGGACGCCGACGGGCGGCGAGATCATCTTCGTCGAGGCCACGCTCACCCCCGGCAAGGGTGAGCTGAAGCTGACGGGACAGCTGGGGGAGGTCATGAAGGAGTCAGCGGCTGCGGCGCTCTCCTATCTGAAGTCGCACGCCTCCGACATCGGGATCGACCCAGCGCTCTTCGACAAGAGCGATATCCACGTCCACGTGCCCGCGGGCGCCCAGCCCAAGGAGGGCCCGTCGGCCGGCGTGACGGTGCTGACCGCGATGGCGTCCATCCTCACCGGTCGGCCCGTGCGCGATGACGTCGCGATGACCGGCGAGATCACGCTGCGCGGCAAGGTGCTGCCGATCGGCGGGATCAAAGAGAAGGTGCTGGGGGCGCACCGCGCCGGATTGCGCAGGGTGCTGGTCCCGTCGCACAACCTGGCCGACCTGGACGACATTCCCGCAGACCTGCGCAAGCAGATGCAGTTCGTGATGCTGGAATCGATCGATCAGGTTCTGCGCGAGGCGCTGGCGCCGCGGAAGCCGGTCGCCCTGAACGGAAACGGCGCGCGGACTACCGTCGTTGCGCGCGCTGCAGGATCCAGTCGTGCGCGGCAAGCTCCGCCGAGTCGTCGAGGTGTGAAAGGGCGCCGGCGCCCCGTCGCCTGAGCGCCGCCGCGATCAGGTGATCCGCAAGGTGCGGATTCTTCGGCAGGAGCGAGCCGTGCATATACGTCCCGATGACGCCACCCTGCACGCATCCTTCGCGACGATCAGCTCCGTTGTTGCCATGGCCCTGAAGCACTCTGCCCAGCGGCTTCGCTTTCGGGCCGAGGAAGGTGCGGCCGCTGTGGTTCTCGAAACCGACCAGCGTGCTCGGGCTTAGGCCCTCGATCTCGGCCTGAACGACGACGTCGCCGATGAAGCGCCTCTTCCCCGCCTCCGTCCTCACGTCGATGAGCCCGATCCCGTCGTAGCGCTCGCCGTCGCCGGTCTGGTAGTAGTGGCCGAGCAGCTGGTAGCCGCCGCAGACAGCCAGGATCTGCGCTCCGTTTTGAACCGCACGCTGCAGCGACGCCTGCTTGAACTCGCGCAGGTCGTCGTAGATCAGCGCCTGCTCGCGGTCCTGTCCACCGCCGAAGAAAAAGACATCGACGTCGTCCATCTGCGTCGTGGAGCCGCGGCCCAGCTCGACGAGAGTCGTGTCATAGCCGTGCCACTCGGCTCGCCGGAGCAGCGTGAGGATGTTGCCGCGGTCGCCGTAGATGTTCATCAGGTCGGGGTAGAGCCAGCCGACGGTGAACTTCATGTTTCCCAGTATGGGGAAGCCCACCCGCGCCTCACCAGCTCGGCCCTGAGATCGAGCATCGCGGTGTAAGTGCACAGCAAGTAGGCCGTGTCGCCTTCGCGGGTCGACTTGATGAGAAGGTCGAGCGCCTTGCCCGAGTCGGTCTGCGGCTGCTCGGCCGCGACGCCTGCGTACTTGAGCCGCACCGCCAGGTCGTGCGCGCGGTTGCCCGCGGGGATGACGACGTCCGCCTTGCCCTTAAGCATCTCGAAGTCGACGTCCCAGATCCATGACACATCGGTGCCGTCGGCCTTTCGGTCGTTGAGGCCGACGATGAAGTTCTTGCCCTGCGCCAGCTCGACCGCCGTGCGCACTGTTTCGTTGAAGCCGGCGGGGTTCTTCGAGAGCACCAGGATCAGGTGCCGGCCGCGAAACTCGACCCGCTCCTGCCGCCCGAATGCCGCCTTGAACGTGCGAAGCCGGTCGGCGATGTACGCGGCTGTCAGGTCGATGCTGCGGGCGGCGGCGTACGCGGCGAGCACGTTGTAGCAGTTGTACAGACCCCCCAAGGGCATCTCGATGCGCGTCCCCTCGATTGTCAGCGCGAGGCTGTCGAAGCCGTCGAGCTTGATGTTCGTCGCGGCGATCTCGGGGGTCGGCCGCGAAAAATCGTGGTTGGGGCAGCGGTAGACACCGTCGTGTCCGACGTAGACCGCGTCGAAGATGAGGCTCGATCCGCAACGTGGACACGTGCGCGCGTCGGCGGCGTGCGGCAGGGTCGTCGACGCGACCGATATGTCGTCCAGTCCGTACCAGAGGGGTTTGTGGGCCAGGTTGAGACCAATCTCGGCGACGCGAGGGTCGTCCGCGTTGAGGATGGCGCGCGACGTTTCCGGCACCGCGCCCAGTGCCTTTTCGATTTTCTTGGCGATTGTCTCGAGCTCGCCGTAGCGGTCGAGCTGGTCGCGAAAGAGGTTCAGCACCAATGTGGCCCGCGGCTGGATCTCATCCACCGCTTTGGGGAGGCTCGCCTCGTCGATCTCGAACACGCCCCAGTCCGCTTTCAGCCTGCCGTCGGAGCCGGCGCGATTCAGCGCCGCCGCCGTCACACCGAAGATGAGGTTCGCCCCGGCTCGGTTCGCGACGACCCTGTGCCCGGCGCCCTCGAGCAACCAGCTGAGGAGCCGCGCGGTGGTCGTCTTGCCGTTGGTCCCGGTCACGACGATCGAGCCGTACGTCAGGTCCTGGGCGAGGCGCGTGAGGATCTTCGGGTCGATGATCCGGGCGACGTCGCCAGGCAGCGTCGTACCGCCGCCCCGCCTGCTCACGCGGCTCAGCGTGCCGGTGGCCTTGCCGGCCCAGACCGCGGCGGTTTTGCGGATCAACTCCAGGCACCGACGGCGCGCGAAACCGCGGTCCAGCAGTCCAGCTTCCCGATGGCTTGCCTTCCTTCTTCTTGTGTGTTGACGCGTTTGTAGAACGCCGAGCCGCTGCCGGTCATCTGCCAGCCGGGACCCAGCTTCACCGCAAATTGTTTCAGGCCTGGCTCGACGTGCTCGGCCGCTCGGCGCAGCTGGTTCGGCCCGTCGCCTTTCACCTCGTCCCACGCACGGTATACATCCGCGGTCGAAAGCTCGACGCCCGGCCACGCGATCGCGAACCAGGCCGGCTCCATCTCCATCCTGGTGAGGTGCTCGCCGCGGCCTTCGCCAACCGCCCTTCCACCGGTCAGGAAGAACGGGACATCGGAACCGAGCTCCCTTGCGATCGGCTGCAGATCGACGTGGAGCGCGAACATCGCCTTCATTGCTCTCAACGCCGCCGCGGCGTCAGAGCTCGCTCCGCCCATGCCCGATCCGGGCGGGATCCGCTTATGGAGCTGAAAGGCCGCGGGCAGCGGCTTGCGCGCGGCGCGTTCGAGGGCGGCCTGCGCCGCGAGCACAGAGTTGTCCTTGGTTCCCGCGCTCAATCCTGAGATCGTGATGCTCGTTGCATCCGCCGGTGACACGACCAGCAGGTCGTGCAGCTCGATTGCCTGGAATGTCGTGCGAAGCTCGTGGAATCCGTCCCTGTCGCGTCCGACGACCTCGAGATCGAGGTTGAGCTTGGCGCGCGCCGGAAGCGCCAGGGTCAATCGCCGATCGGCTTCAAGCCCGCCCGGTACCGGACCGCGCGATCTCTGTAGTGCTGCGCCGTCGTGCCGACCCAATGATTGGACGAACCGTCGAGCGCCTTTTTGATCGTGGCCGGGACGCCGGCGGCCATCTGTCCCGGTGGGATGTGCACTCCCTCCTGCAGCACCGCGCCTGCGGCCAGCATCGACCCGGCGCCAAGGCGGCTGCGCTGCAGCATCGTCGCTCCCATCCCGACCAGCGCCCCCTGCTCGACGACGCAGCCCTCGAGCTGCGCGGAATGGCCGACGCTTGCGTTGCGCTCGATCACTGTCGGCAGGTTTTCCGCGCAGTGGATGACCGCGTTGTCCTGGATGTTGGCGCCCTCGCCGACCCTGATCGTCGCCTCGTCGCCGCGCAGCACCGCACCGAACCAGACGCTTGCGCCGGCCTCGATCTCCACGTCACCGATGAGCACGGCGGTCGGTGCGATGTAGGCGTCGGGATGCACCTTGGGGCGCCGCCCGCCGAGCTCGAACTCCACTGCCGCCTATAATCCTATCCTCGTGAGTTTCTCCAACCAGGTGCTGAAACGTGGCTAAGCGAACCGCGTCCGCGAAGAAGCAGGCGCGCGCCGGCGCCCGCCGCGCGACGCGCAATCGCGCGACCCGCTCGTCGGTCAAGACGCTTATCGTCAAGGCGCGAAAGTCGCTGAAGGACAGCGCGGGCGAGGCAACGGAGCGCGTTGCCGTCGCGAGCGAAGCGCTTCGAGCGCTCGACCGCGCCGCCGCCAAGGGCGTCCTCCACCGGAACAACGCAGCCAGGCGCAAGTCGCGGCTCGCTCGGCAGCTGGCCAAGATCGCCGTCGCGGGGCCCGCACCGGCGAAGGGCAAGAAGGCCGTCCCGGCTGCGCCGGCCAAGCCCGCGGCCGCCACGAAGAAGAAGTAGCTACTTCCTAGAGGCGCGTCAGCAGGACGTCCAGGCCGAGGTCGGCGTCGACCTGGCCTGACTTGACCTCCCACTCGTAGTCGCGAATCTGCCGCAGCGCCTGCTCGAGGCGCTCGGAATTCGCCTCCTGCGCGGTGTCGAAAGCCTTCTGGATCACGAAGCGGTGCTCGCTCATGCCGTCCTGGACCTGCTGCAGCGATTCGCCACGGTCCTGTCGCGCTTTGACCTCGAGCACGAGCGCGATGTGACGCGCCATCCGGTAGGCGACCGACGTCGGCTGCATCCCGCCGCGCGTCAGGTTGCGCGCGATGTCCAGCGCGTGAGGCGTGGGGCGCGGGAGCAGGTTGTCGGTCAGCCTGAAAATTTCGTCTTCTCGGCCGCCCGCCAGAAGCTCGGTGATCGCCTCGGAGGTGAGCTTGGCGCCGGAGGCTTTGTAGGCCGCGAGCTTGGTGAGCTCGGAGTCGATGACGCTGAGGTCGGGTGGCGTCACACGTACGACCTGGGCCGCGATCCCGGGGGTCAGTCCATGCCTCTCGACCGCGCGCGTGGCCGCCCAATCGCCGAGCGCTCGGCCTTTGAGATGCACCATCTCCTCAACCTGGCCCCCCGCGGTGTTGATGGCCTTCGCCAGCTTGCTGCTGGCGCTGATTCGGCCGGCGACTGTGATCAGAAGGCGCGTCGTGGGTGGAATCTCCGCCACGGCCGGCGCCAGGCTCTCGGCCCGGTTGGCGGGGATCATGCGCGCGAAGACGACCCGATACGGATCGAGGAACGGAGCCTGGAGCACCGCGTCCTGCAGGCGCGGGGACGCGAGCCCCGCCCCTTCGAGGGTTTCGAGGCCGAAGTCCGAGACGAGCTCTCCGCGCCACTCGTCGAGCGCGGCGCGCGCCTTCTCGTCGACGAGGAAGCGCTCCTCGCCGTGAAGCAGCAACGCCGTCGCCCCTGCGCGGCTGGTCGCCCGCGGCATGCGTGGCATCGTACTTACAACGGCAAGGTGATCGTTCCCTCCTGGTCCGTGCGCAGAACGCTCGGCGGAAAACCGGCGGCCAGGCGGCCCGATGACCTCGACGCGAGCAGCTGCGTGCTTGTGGTGATCGCGTTGTGCTCCAGCTCTGGTGAGAGGCGGCTGCGGCCGCCGCGCGGAAGAAGCAGAAACGTGCACGCGCCGCGAAGGCGGCTCGCCGCGACCGTCTGCGCGTCGAGGTCGAGGTCGCTGAAATCGCAGAAGCTTTTGCCGTCGCCGGCCACCGCGCGAAGTCCCATGTAGGCGGCGCCGACCTGATCGCCGGGCGCGCCGCGCTCCGGCGCGAGCACCTGCAGCTCGAACCCCGCGACCCGGGCGGTCGCTCCGGCCACCATCTTGCGGATCGAGGCGCCGCGCGCCACCTGCTCCAATGCCGTGGTCCGCCACGCGGAGCCGGTCAACGCGACGTCCGGAAGCATCACCGTCGTGGCGGGGCGGTCGAAGCCGGCGAATCCGCCGATGTGACCAAGACCCGGCGCCGTGATGACGATCGCGTCGAGCCTGTGCTGCCACGGCGGAAGCTGGGTGCCGAGCTCGTCCCGCAGTCTCACTGGACTGGGACCTCCATCGATGAGGATCGCGCCGCCCGGTCCCCGGAGCAGCACCGCTTGCCCGTCGCCGACGTTCATGATCACCGCCTCGGGCGAAGCCCCCGCCCACGCCGCCAGTGCCGCGAGAGAGATCGCCGCCGGCGCGATCGCCGCGACCGCGAAGCTCACCTTGCGGCGGTGGCCCGTCGCATTCGCTCCGGCGATCGCCGGTCCGAGCGCGGCGTAGTAGGCGACTCCGAGCCAGGTCGGAAACTTAGGCACTGTGATCGCCGCCACCGGCATACGCGCCAGCACATAGCCGACCTGTTCGATGAACGCGATAAGGCCCACCATCGGCAGCGCGACCAGGCGAGCCACTTCTGGGACGGAGGACAACGCTCCAAGAAGCAGGCCGCCGGCGACCAGGACGGGAAGGATGGGCAGCGTCAGCGCGTTCGCTATTGGAGCCACCGGCGACAAGACGTGAAAGTCGGTTGCCATCATCGGCAGTGTTCCGACCTGGGCGGCGCAGGTCACGGCGAAGGGTTCGCGCAGGACGTGGGGTAGGAAGGCAACGCGCCTGGCGATGTCCGGCGTCAGCAGGACGATCGCCGCGGTGCCGGCGAACGACAGCTGAAAGCCGACGTCCCAGGCCATCTCGGGATGCCAGCCCAGCATCGCTGCGGCCGCGACCGCGAGCGAGGTCCAAACATGAGAGGGGCGGCCGAGCTGCGAGGCGGCGATGGCAAGGCCGCCCATCGCCGACGCGCGCACCGCAGCAGGCGTCGCGCCGCCGACCATCGCGTACAGGGCGATCAAAGCGAGCGCCGGCCAGGTCGCCGCGCGGCCAAGCACCGGGTTCAGCGCGCCCTGGACGATGCGGGCGAACACCGCGACCTTGAGCCCGCTCAACACGAGCAGGTGAATGAGACCCGTCGCGATGAGCGCGTTCTGGAGCTGGGCCGGTATGCCCTGATGGATCCCGAGCACGATCCCCAGGAGCACGGCCGAATGTGGCGGTGGCAGCGCGGCGGCCACGGTCGCGGTGAACCTCGAGCGGAGCCATGCCGGAAGCGCATCGATTCCAGTCGCGTCCGCCGTCACATCGAAGCTCCCGGCGGTGAGTTCGAGGAACACGTGGCGCTGCGCAAGGTAAGCGCGACGGTCGAACGCGGGCATGTCTCGCGGCAGCGTCAGCTTGCCGGTCGCCCGGACCTGGTCGCCGAAGCTTGCCGCGGCGGGCCCGCTCCACCGAACCAGCAGGTTGCCAATGCCGGCGACTCGCGATCCATTGACCAGCATGTCGGCCGGTTCGACGAGCACCTCACCGCCGGCACCGACCGGACGGCTGTCATCGGCGACTCGCCCGGCCATTGCCATGGTGGCGCCGGCCAGCGCGGCGGCCCGGAGCGGAATGTGCGGGTCGACTGGCGGCAGCTCAGCCCGACCGACTGCCAGGAGTGCGGCCACGACGGCCAGGGCGATCAGGGCCGGCCGGAGCAGCAGCGAAAGCGCGAGGAGCGGCACCGCCGCGGCGATGGCGATCGCTCCGGCCGCCGGCTGCGCAGGGATCAAGACGACGGCCGCGGCGAGCGCGGCGGACCATGACAGCGCCAGGACGAGCGCCGGGTAGCGCGTCACAGCGTGAGATACCGGCGCGCGACCAGATAGTCCGACTCGCTCATACCGAGGATGTCGACGAGCTCGCGCGTGTTCTGGAATCCGCCGAAGTTGGTGCGGTAGTCGATGGACTCCTTCGCGAAGGACGCGGTGAAGCCCGGTACTCCCTCCAGCTCCTCGAGCGTCGCCTGGTTGAGGTTCGTCCGCACGACCACGGTGCCGGACGACGTCTTGGCAAACGGGACCTTGACCTGCTCGCCGTCCTTGAGACGCCCGGCGAGGTTGGGCAGGCGCGACGTGTCGGCGTCAGGGCTGAATCCGCCGGCCGCCGCGATCGCGTCGAACACGCGGTCGCCGCGCGGCAGGCGATAGAGCCCGGGATTTTCGACGGCTCCGACGACGTGGACGAGAAGCCCAGGTTGAGCGGGGACGTCAAGGGCAGGGTTGTTGGCGGGTGGCGGCGCGAGGTTGGACGCTGTGGCGGTCGAGCGGTACACGTACGCGCCGGCGAGCAATCCGGCGGCGAGAGTGACGGGCGCGAGCACCAGGAGGAATCGCTTCCAGCCAGGCACGAATCGGAGGCGAAGGGGCATGGCCCGAGCCTAGGAGGCGTCGCGAGTCATTCCAATCCAGGGTGTTAAGGCGGACTCAGTAGCGGATCTTGGGGTCGATGGCGACGCAGCTTGGTTCCCGGGGAAGGATTCGAACCTTCGGTCGAGGATCCAAAGTCCTCTGCCTTACCGCTTGGCCACCCGGGAGCGCGCCCACAACACTACCTCGGGGCTTCGGGATGGAAACCACGTGACCTCTCCGGCCGACCGCGCGTTTTGTCGGTGATGAGAAACGCGCTGTTGGCAAGCCTGGTGATCTTGACGGCCGCCTGCGGCGGCTATCAATTTCCCGGAGGCTCGTCCACGCCGGCGGCCGGAACAGTCAGCGGCCGCGTGCTGGCGGTGCCCTGCGCGGCGATCGAGCCGGCCGACGGCCAGTGTGTCCGGCCGGTGCCAAACCTCGAGCTGGACTTCGTCCTCCGCGGGGAGAGCCGAACCGAGAAGACCTTCACCGACGCGAACGGCAACTATTCGGTCGCCCTGCCGCCCGGCACCTATGCCGTTAAGGTGAAGTCCTACATGCGCATCATCAGCGGACCCACGAACCTGACCGTCGGCGCGGGCACGAGCACGGTCGCGAACTACGTGCTCGATACCGGGCTCCGAATCTCAGGGCCGGCGCAGCCAAGCTCTTAGCGCCGATTGTCTGGCGGCTCTCGGGAGACATGGCCGGGGCGCGCGTATCCGTTGGGCGCCACGTTCGACGGCAACGGGACGAACTTCGCGCTTTTCAGCGAGGTGGCCGACAGCGTCGAGCTCAGCCTCTTCGACGAGCACGGCGCAGAAACCAGGCTGCCGCTCGACGAGGTGGATGCCTTCTCATGGCACACGTACCTGCCGAGCGTTGGCCCCGGTCAACGGTACGGCTACCGCGTGCACGGTCCATACGCCCCCGAATACGGCATTCGCTGCAACCCGAACAAGCTCCTGCTCGATCCTTACGCGCTGGCGATCGAGGGCCAGGTCACATGGGACGCGGCGTGCTACTCGTACAACCTGGGCGACGAGGATTCCATCAACGAAGCGGACAGCGCGCCGTACGTGTTCCGTTCGATCGTCCAGCATCCCCATTTCGACTGGGGCGGCGACCGCCGGCCCGACACGCCGCTGCACGAATCGGTCATCTACGAAGCGCACGTGAAAGGTATGACGAAGTGTCACCCGGACGTGCCCGAGGAGATTCGCGGCACATACGCCGGTCTGGCCCATCCCGCGATCGTCGAGCACTTCACGTCCCTCGGCGTGACCGCGGTGGAGCTCATGCCGGTGCACCAGTTCGTCCACGACCATCGGTTGGTCGAGCAGGGCTTGCGCAACTACTGGGGCTACAACACGATCGGTTTCTTCGCGCCGCACAACGAGTACGCCGCCAGCGGCAACCGCGGCGATCAGGTCAACGAGTTCAAGTACATGGTGCGCACGCTGCATGAGGCCGGCATCGAGGTGATCCTCGACGTCGTCTACAACCACACCGCGGAGGGCAACCACCTCGGGCCCACGCTTTGCTTCAAGGGCATCGACAACCGCGCCTACTACCGGCTCGTCGGCAAGACTCCCGAGTACTACTACGACACGACGGGTACCGGCAACAGCCTCAACGTGCAGCATCCCCACACGCTGCAGCTGATCATGGATTCGCTGCGGTACTGGGTCACCGAGATGCACGTGGACGGGTTCCGGTTCGACCTGGCCGCCACGCTCGCGCGCGAGTTTCACGAGGTCGATCGCCTGTCCACGTTTTTCGACATGATCCAGCAGGACCCGGTGATCAACCGCGTGAAGCTGATCGCGGAGCCGTGGGACATCGGCGAAGGCGGGTACCAGGTCGGCAACTTCCCCGCGCTGTGGTCGGAGTGGAACGGCAAATACCGCGACAGGGTGCGGGACTTTTGGCGCGGCGAGCCCTCCACCGTCGGCGAGCTCGCCTCCCGGCTGACCGGCAGCTCAGACCTGTATCAAAACGACACCCGGCGTCCGGTCGCGAGCATCAACTTCGTCACCGCGCACGATGGCTTCACCCTGCGCGACCTGGTCTCCTACAACCAGAAGCACAACGAGGCGAACGGCGAGTTCAACGCCGACGGCGAGTCGCACAACCGGTCGTGGAACTGCGGCGTTGAAGGTGACACCGACGACCCGGCGGTGCTCAAGCTCCGCGCGCAGCAGCAGCGAAACCTGCTCGCCACGCTTTTCCTTTCGCAGGGCGTGCCGATGTTGTCGATGGGAGACGAGCTCGGCAGGACCCAGAAAGGCAACAACAACGCGTACTGCCAGGACAACGAGATCTCGTGGGTCAACTGGTCCGAGATCGATCATCCGCTGCTCGAATACGTGCGCCGTTTGATCGCGTTCCGGCGCGAGCATCCGATGTTTCGGCGGCGCCGGTGGTTCCAGGGCCGGCCGATCCGCGGCGCCGTGGACATCGCGTGGTTCAAGCCCAACGGCGAGGTGATGTCAGACCAGGACTGGGTCTCACGCCACGCGCGCGCGCTCGGCGTGTACCTGAACGGGAGAGCGATCCCCGGTCAAACGGATCACGGGCGGCCGATCGTCGACGACTCCTTCCGGCTTCTCTTCAACGGGCACCGGCGAGCCGTGAGCTGGCAGCCGCCCCCAGACTTTGGCGCGGTATGGAAGCTGGTGCTCGACACCGGCGCATTGGAGTTTCAGGCCGACCCGCAGCCGGCCGGCGGCCGCGTGATGACTCGCGCCCGAACTGTGGTCGTCCTGGAGGCTAGGGAACCAGATTGATGAGCCGGTCGGGCACGTAAATCACCTTCGAAGGACCGCGACCATTCAGCGCCGCGCGAACTTTCTCGCTGGCGAGAGCCGCCTTCACCGCGTCGGCCTCGGACAGCCCGGCGTCGACCTCCAGCCGGTCGCGCAGCTTGCCTCCGACCTGCACGACCAACACAACCTTCGGCTCCGCCGCCCCTGAGGCGTCGAACTCCGGCCAGGAGGCGTCCGCGATCAGCCCCTTCTCGCCCAGCCGCTCCCACATCTCCTCGCACGCGTGCGGAGCGAGAGGGTTCAGCAGCCTGAGCAGCGTGCGCACCGTGGCGTCCCACTCCGCGTCGCGGTTGCCCCCGGTCTGCAGGTAGTCCTGCATCGTGTTGGCGAGCTCCATCAAGAACGCGACCGCGGTGTTGAAGCGCAGCTCGTCGTAGTGCTCGGTGACCTTGCCCACCGTCTGGGCCACCTTGCGGCGCAGCACCGTCACGTCGACTTTCGCACCTGACGCCACGCCCTCCGGGACGATCGAATCCGGCTCGAGCACCAGTCTCCACACGCGCTGAAGGAACTTGACGACTCCGTTGAGGCCGGCCTCGGTCCACTCGACGTCCTCTTCCGGCGGTCCGATGAACATCTCGTAGATCCGTCCGGCGTCCGCGCCCTGCGCGCCCGCGAGCTCGTCGATCGAAACGCCGTTGCCCAGTGACTTCGACATCACCTGGCCGAAGCGCTTGACCATCCCCTGGTTGAACAGGCGCATGAACGGCTCGGTGTAGGCGACCAGGCCTGCGTCATACAGCACCTTCACGAAGAAGCGCGAGTACAGGAGGTGCAGAATCGCGTGCTCCACTCCGCCGGTGTACTGGTCCACGGGCATCCAGTGGTTCGCCAGCTCGGGGTCGAAGGGCTCGGTTTCGTCGCGCGGGCTCGCGTAGCGCAGGAAGTACCAGGACGAGTCGATGAAGGTGTCCATGGTGTCGGTCTCGCGCCGAGCGTCTTCGCCGCCTATCGGGCATTTGGTCTGGTACCAATCGGGCTGCTCCGACAGCGGCTTGTATTCGGCCGGCAGCTCGACAGGCAGCTGCTCCCGGGGCACCGGCACGATGCCGTGGTTCGGACAGTAGACGACCGGGATCGGCGCCCCCCAGTACCGCTGGCGCGAGATCAGCCAGTCGCGCAGCCGGTATTTGACCGCCCGCTTGCCGATGCCATTCTGCTCGAGCCAGTCGCAGATCCGCTCGATCGCGGCCGTCGAATCGAGCCCGTCGAACTGTCCGCTGTTCACCAACACTCCCGCTCCGAGATACGCCTGGCGCAGAAGGCGCTGCGGGCCGTTCCGGGGTGCGATCACCTCGCGGATGGGGAGGTCGTACCGCCTGGCAAACTCGAAGTCGCGCTCGTCATGCGCGGGCACGGCCATGATCGCGCCGGTGCCGTAGGTCACCAGCACATAGTCGGCGACCCAGATCGGGATCTTCTCACCGTTGACCGGATTGATGGCGAAGCCGCCGGTGGCGACGCCGGTCTTCTCGCGCTCGGTTGACAGACGCTCGATCTCGGTCTCTTTCCGCGCCTTCTCGACGTACTCACGCACACGCGCCCGATGTTTTTCCGTGGTGACGCGCTCGACCAGCGGATGCTCCGGGGCGAGCACCATGAAGGTCGCGCCGAACAGGGTGTCCGGCCGCGTGGTGTAGATGCGCACGACCTCGCCAGGCAGCCCGTCGACCGGAAAGTCGACCTCGGCCCCCGTGCTCCGGCCGATCCAGTTCGTCTGCATGACACGGACCTTGTGCGGCCACTTGTCGAGCAGCGACAGATCGTCGAGCAGCCGGTCCGCGTAGTCCGTGATCTTGAGGAACCACTGCTCGAGGTCGCGTTTTTCGACCTCGACGTCGGGATGCCGCCAGCAGCGGCCGTTGATCACCTGTTCGTTCGCCAGCACGGTTTTGTCGACCGGACACCAGTTGACCGGCGCCGTCGCCCGATAGGCGAGTCCCCGCTCCAGCATCAGCAGGAAGAGCCACTGCGTCCAGCGGTAGTAGTCAGGTTCCGAGCTGGTGACCTCGCGGTCCCAGTCGTAGAGGATTCCCGCCATCTTGAGCTCGCGTTTGCCCTTCGCGATGTTCTCGAGCGTCCACGTCCTGGGATGCAGGTTGCCACGCTTCATCGCCGCGTTCTCGGCGGGGAGGCCGAACGCGTCCCATCCGAAGGGATGCAGCACCTCGAACCCCTGCATCCGCTTCATCCGCGCGAGCACGTCGCCCATCACGTAGTTGCGCAGGTGTCCAACGGTCAGGTCACCTGAGGGGTACGGGTACATGACCAGGTCGTAGAACTTCGGTTTCGGCGAGGCGTCGTCGGCCTTCATGACCCCGCGCTCGGCCCAGATCGTCTGCCACTTCGGCTCGATCTCCTGCGGAACGTAGACGCTACGGCGGGGCCGGCTGGACATGGTGTTCAAATTTTAGGGATGCAAGTTCGTGACCCACGATCGCGACCATCAGCAGCGCCGCGCCGGCCGCCTGCAGGATCCCGAATCGCTGACCCGCAAGCGTCACAGCGGCGACGAGCGCCCACGCGGGTTCCGTGGCGAGGATGAGCGCTGTGCGGTTGGCGCTGATGTGCGCCTGGACCCACGTCTGGATCAGATAGCCGAACGCGGAGGCGAAGAGCGCGGTGACCACGATCGCCAGCCATACCGCAGCTGTTGGCGGGCGCAGCGACCAGGTCCCGCCGGCGCTGAAGAGCACAGCGCAGGTGCCCATCTGCACCATCGCCAGCGGCGCCGACGAGGTGCCTGGCGACCAGCGGCCCAGCAGCACGATGTGCACCGCAAAGAGGACGGCGCAGGCGAGGACGAGTGCATCTCCCAGGTTCATACCCGAGGGGCCGCCGGTGAGCAGCACGAGGCCGGCGAGCGAGATGACGACGGCGGACCACGTCCACCAGTGGATCGGAGCGCCGAACAGCCTGTTGATCACCGGCGTCAGGACCACGAACAGGCCCGTGATCAAACCCGCGTTGCCGGGGCTGGTGATGGCAAGGCCGGCGGTCTGGGTCAGATATCCCCCGGCGAGCGCGATGCCGATCGCCGCGCCGACGCGCAGCTCGCGCCGCGTCGGCAGGCGGTGGACGACCAGGGCCATGACCGCGACAGCCAGCAGGAAACGAATCTGCAGGAAGGGCAGCGTCGGGTACTGTGTGACTGCGTCCTTCACCAGGACGAAGGTCCAGCCCCACACGGCCGTGACCACAAGCATTAAAAGGACGTAGATCAATGGAGCGGCTGTGGGCGCCGTGGCGCATGCAGTACATCGGCGGCATGCAGAAACCCGGGTGTCTTTTCGAGCGGGTCGTCGAGCATCCCGACGATGAGGACGCTGACCTGGTCGTATGGCGACCGCCAGGGGCGATCGTGATGCTGAACAAGTTTCCGTACAACCCTGGTCACGCGATGGTGGCGCCTCTTGCGCATCGTGCGAGCCTCGTCGATCTCGACGACTCTCAGACAGCGGATGTCATGCGCGCCGTCAAGCGCACCATGGCGGTGCTGAAGCAGGTCATGAACCCCGACGGATTCAACGTGGGCGTCAACATCGGGCGCGAGGCGGGCGCCGGAATCCCGGACCACGTCCACTTTCACATCGTGCCGCGCTGGAACGGGGATACCAACTTCATGGCCGTGATCGATGACGTGAAGGTCGTCAACGAGGCGCTGGGTCAGACGGCAGCCAAGCTCAAGCAGGCGTTCGCCGCCACGTAAGGCGGCCGCCCGCCACCGTCGCGACCACGCCCCGGTCGTCGACGACAGTCATGTCGCACAACTTGCCAGGGCGAAGGGCGCCGAGGTCCGCCTCCATGCCCGCCGCGTATGCGGCGTTGGATGTGTAAGCGCGCAGAGCTGCGGCTTTTGTGAGGGACAGCTCGGGATACCACTTCGCTTGCTTTCTCCATGTGGTGGCTGCTTCGATGCCCGCCAGCGGATCAGCCGTTTCCACCGGCGCATCCGAGCCGAACGCGAGCCGCACGCCCGCCTTGGCCAGCGCCCGCCACGCATAAGCGTGCTTGGTCACCTCAGACCACATCGCGTCGGCAAGCTCTCGATCGGCGACGGCGTGGATCGGCTGCATTGACGCGATGACACCCAGGCGCGCCATCCGTGTCATGTCTTTCGGGTTCACGCACTGCGCGTGCTCGATGCGCGGCCGCCACATCGACCATGCGTTGCGGTGCGGTGCGAGTGCGTCGAGCGCGCGGCGGACGGCGCCGTCGCCGATGGCGTGGAGGCACACGTTCAGCTCCGCGCGCGCGGCGCGCTCGACCAGGTCGACAAGGTCCGGCTGCGTGAGACGAGCCGTGCCCGAGCCGTCGAGCATCTCCGCCGTGCGGCTGCCCAACGATCCGTCGAGAAACGCCTTGACTCCCCAGATCCGGAGCCAGGGATCGCCCCAACCCGAACGAACCCCCATCCGCTCCGCGTGCGGCAGGTCCTTGAGCGGGAGGTTGTAGGACACGCGGACCGGCAGCGGCCCAGACGCCCGAAGGCGCTGCAGCGATGCCAGCGTGGTGGCGTTGTCCATCGAGTGAACGGAGGTCAGACCGAGCTGAGCGAGGTCGCCGAGCACGGCGGCAATTGCAACGTCGAGATCCGCGTCGGAGGGTCGGGGCAGGTCTTTCGAGACCAGCTGCATCGCGGTCTCCCGGAGGATCCCCGTGGGTTCTCCGGCGCCGTCGCGGTCGATCAATCCTCCCGCCGGAGCCTCGCTCGCGGCTTCGATGCCCGCGGCACGGAGTGCCGCGCTCGAGGCCCACGCGGAGTGCCCGTCCTTGCGCCGCAGGTAGGCCGGCCGACCCGCGACGGCCGCGTCGAGCTGCTGCCGGGTGGGAAACGCGGTCTCGGGCCAGACGTCGTTGTACCAGCCCGACCCGATGACCCAGGCTCCCTTCGGCAGCGCCTTCGCCCAGCGCTTCACACGCGCCAGCGCGTCCGCCAGGTCCGTTGCGCCCGTGAGGTCGACCGAAAGCTTGCGTTCGGCCAGGTGCGCGAGGTGGATGTGGGAATCGATCAGGCCCGGCCACACGGCGCCGCGCAGCCGGACCACCTCGGCCTTGCGGCCTGCCGCCGCACGCGCGCCCTCCCCGACCGCGATGACCCGGCCGTCAAACGCGGCGACCTCCGGCTTGCAGCCGGCAAACAGGACGGGCGAGATCAAAGACCGTAGGACTTGGCGATGATCTCTTTCATGATCTCGTCGGTCCCGGCGCCGATCCGCGCAAGCCGCGCGTCGCGCCACGCTCGCTCGACCGGAAACTCGCGCATGTAGCCGTGGCCGCCGAGGATCTGGATGGCGTCGTCCGCGACCTCGCACGCGACCTGCGTCGCCAGCAGCTTGGCCTGGGAGATCTCGCGCACGGGATACTCGCCCTCGTCCCAGCGCTTCGCCGTCTCATAGACGAAGGCCCGGGCGGACGCGATCTTCGTGCCCATGTCGACGAGCTTGTGCTTGATGACCTGGAAGTTCGAGATCGGTTGGCCGAAGGCCATCCGGTTGCGCGCGTACTCCATCGTGTACTCGAAGACGTGATTCGCCCCGGCCACGGCACCCGAGGCCGTGATCATTCGCTCGCCCTGCAGCTCCCACATCAGCTGTTTGAAGCCCTCGCCCTCTTCCCCGATCAGGTTCGCGGCGGGAACGTGGCAGTCCTCGAACACAAGCTCGGCGGTGTCCGAGGAATGCATGCCGAGCTTCTGGAGCGTCCGCGAGACCTCGAATCCGGGCGTTCCTTTTTCGATCACGAGCAGGTTGTAGCCAGAGTGCCCTCGCTCGCGCTCGCCCTTGGTTACGACCAGGGCCCAGTGGCAACGCGCGCCGTTGGTGATGAAGGTCTTGCGCCCGTTGACGATGAACTCGTCGCCGAATCGTCGGGCCACCGTCGTGATGCCCGCCACGTCTGAGCCCGCATCGGGCTCCGTGATGGCGATGGAGGCGATCTGCTCGCCCCGGATCGCGGGCGCCAGCCAGCGCCGCTTCTGCTCCTCGGTGCCGAACTTGAACACGGGCGGGGTCGCCATCTCGGTCTGCACGGCAACCGCCATGCCAAGGCCGCCGCTCCCGACCCGCGCCAGCTCCTCGGACAGCACGACAGCCGAGAAGTAGTCGCCGCCCTGGCCGCCGTACTCGGGCGGATAGCGAAGCCCGAGAAAGCCAAGCTCCCCAAAGCGCTCGAAGATCGAGTCGGGGAAGGTCTTCTCCTCCCACTCCTCGAGGTGGGGCTGGACCTCCTTCTCCAGGAACCTCCGGATGTGCTGGCGAAGCTCCTCGTGGGCGTCCGTGAAGTACATCGGCTAGGAGTGTAGGCCGCAGACAAGTGCGACTCGGCTTACGGTATGCTTCACCGCCGTACCCTCAACCGTCAGATCAAACACGCGCTGGGAGTTGGATTGGGCTCAGTCATCAAGAAGCGGCGCAAAAAGATGCGCAAGCACAAGCACAAGAAAATGCTGAAGAAGACCCGTTGGGCTCGGCGCGCACACGCCTAGGAGTTAAGCCATGGGCACCTGGATAGTCCTTGCGATCGTCATCCTGGTCGTGCTGTGGCTGGTTTTCACCTACAACGGGCTGATCGCTGCCCGCAACCGGACCCAGGAAGCCTGGTCGGAGATCGATGTCGAGCTGAAACGCCGGCACGACCTGATCCCCAACCTGGTGAACACCGTCGCCGGCTACATGGGCCACGAGCGTGGAACCCTGGAGGCTGTCACCAACGCCAGGGCCAACGCGGTCGCTGCCGGCGCGACCGGCGACCCGGCCAAGATCGGCCAGGCGGAGAACATGCTCTCCCAGAGCCTGCGCAGCCTGTTCGCCGTGTCGGAGAACTATCCCGAGCTGAAGGCGATCTCCGCGTTCACGAACCTGCAGGAGAACCTGACCGCGACCGAGGACAAGCTCGAGTTCTCCCGCCGCTTCTACAACGGCAACGTGCGCGACTACAACATCAAGCTCCAGACCCTCCCCACCTCGCTCATCGCGGGCGTCCTCGGCTTCAAGCCATTCGGCTTCTTCCAGGCGGACGAGGGCGACCGGGCGGTGCCGCAGGTCAACTTCGGCAACATGCCCGCCCCTGGCTCGCTGCCGCCGCCCCCGGCGGCCGGACCCGGCGGGCCTCCTGCGCCAGGTTCAGCGGGACCGCCCCCACAGAGCTAGCCGCTAGGCCGACTTCGCCCAATCCGACTCGAACCTCGTCGCGTACGTCTGGACCGCGGCCGCGTCGGTCGTCTCGACGTCGAGCTCGTGGTTGACGCCTAGACCGCTCAACGTCCAGTTGGCGGAGCCGAGCACCAGCAGACCATCGAACAACCCAATCTTCGCGTGCAGCAGCACCCCTTTCGGAACGGGATACCAGCGCACCTCGACCCCGCCCGTCCGCAGGAGCACGAACGCCCGCTGGTTGTAGGACTGGTTGGGGTCCAGCACGACGCGTACGACGGCACCGCGTCGATGCGCGAAGACCAGGTCGGCAATGACCTCGGCGTCGGTCAGCGTGTAGACCTCGGCCATCACTCGATGCGCGGCGTGGTAGAGGGCGGATTCGAGCATGGCGCGGATCTCGCTCCCCGGCGCCGTCTGCGCCACGGCGCCGACGATCTCGGCGTGAGGCGACGGGTGACCGCCGGCGAGATCCCAGTCCTGGTCGAAGATGCCGACGACCCGATCGACCTCTGCGGCGACGCGTATCTCGAGCACGTAGTCGTGATTGCGGTCGCTGTGCCGGCCCCAGTTCATGCCGCCGACTGCGGCCTTTTCGTCGGCGACGAGCAGCTTGACGTGGTCGATCTGATGCCGCGTGTCGTCGACCGGGTAGAACCGTTCCGCGACGCCTAGCGCGTCGAGCTGCACCGCCGACCGCCGGCTGGGCTTGACCGTCGGGTCGGTGATGACGCGGACCTCGACCCCTCGCGCCTTCGCGGCGCCTAGCGCTTGCACCACCTCCTCGCGTCCCAGCTCGTACATCTCGACCATCACCCGCTCATGGGCCGAGCCGATCAGCCCGCTGACGAGGGTGAAGATGCTCGCGTCCTGCCAGAGGCGAACGTCGGCGCCAGGAGGCGGCCCATCGGGCGGGGCACTGGCTGGGCGCGAGCAGCCCGCTAGGGAGAGAAGGATGGAGAGCAAGCAGACCGCTCGAACCACAGCGGGCAAAAACTACGCCGCGAGGGTTCAAGCGCCAACCCAGCCTGTTAAGGCGGAGCCTAGATCGTCTCCACCCGCATGCCCGGCCGCGCGCCGAGCAGCTTGTCGGCTCGGGCTTCGCGCACGCCAACCTCGAGGTACCCCATGCTGCCGACATACACGAACGGCTCCCCGGGCCGCGCTTCCGCGTAAGTCTTGGCCGTGGCGACGACGTCGTGGTTGTGCACGCGAAGCTTCCGGACCGGCGGCTTGAGATTCGTCACCAGGTTGCCGAACCCGTCCGTCCACAGCACGCGCGGACCGGTGTCCGGCAGGCCGAGCGGCGGATCCGTCCGCGGGCCAAGCGAGTCGACCGGCACACCCGAAGCGAGCGCCGCCGCGGCAGGGGCGAACACGTCGCGGCCCTCGAACGTCGGGGCGGCGTTGGGTCGCGGGGCGAGCTCGTGCACCGCCTGCACACCAACCTCGTCGATCACGATGGCGAAGAGCCCGTTGTCAGGGCCGATGTAGAAACGCCCGCCGGCCTCGACGATGAGGCGCCTCCTCGTGCTCCCCACGCCTGGATCGACCACCGCGAGGTGAACGGATCCGCCGCCGAAGTGACGCGTGCCCGCGAACAGCATGAAGGCGCCCGCCGAGACATCGAACCGGGGCACCTCATGCGATACGTCGACGAGCACCGCGTTGGGACACCCGGCAAGCACGACGCCCTTCATCGCGGCGACCAGCGGGGAGCCCGCCCCGAAGTCGGTCGTGAAGGTCACGACCGGCGGCGCGACCAGTCCACTACCAGTACCTTGTTTCTTTCCAGGGGTCTGCTTCGTCGTGATAGCCGCGCTGCTCCCAGAAACCTAGCCGGTTGCGTTCCATGAACTCTAGCCCGCGCAACCACTTCGCCGACTTCCAGAAGTATTTCGTGGGCACGAACAGGCGGAGCGGCCAGCCGTGATCCGAGGTCAGGTCCCGGCCGTTCCACGCGTAGCACAGGAGGTTGTCCTCGCCGTCGAGAACGCTGAGCGGCACCGAGGTCGTGTAGCCGTACTCGCAGTGCGCCATCACGTACTTCGCCTCAGGTTTCGGCTTGACACGATGCAGGATCTCGCGGATCGGAACGCCCGTCCATCGGTCGCCGAGCCGGCTCCAACCCGTGACGCAATGGATATCGGCGACCACGTCCTTCGAAGGCAGCGCGCGCAGCTCGCGGTAATCGAGCGTCAGCATGTTCTCCACCGCGCCGAAAACGTTGAAGTCCCACTTCGCGATGTCCGTTTTCGGGACGGGTCCGAAGTGGAGAAGCGGCCAGCGGTCAGGGGCGGTGAGGGTCTGGCCGGGCGGGATGCGCGCGGGGTCCACGCCCTCCGGCACGCGTTTGTTTTTGAAGAAAGAGGCCACTCAGGGCGAGTATAGGAGCGCGGGTATACTGGCCCCCTCGGCCCGGAAAAGTGACCGTGTGGGCCCGTGGCGCAGCTGGGAGCGCGCTTGAATCGCACTCAAGAGGTCAGGGGTTCGAATCCCCTCGGGTCCACCAATTTTTATCTCAGCGGTTACACTCGGCCCGCACTTCAGGTGCACCCGTCTCAGAACCGGAACCCGGAGGTTTAGGAAATGGGTTGGCTTTCGTTTCTAGACTTCCTAGTCGAGCCGACATTCATCGACCGGCGCCATCCCCCCATCCCTGTCTCAGCGAAGGTCATGGGCTGGATTGCATTAGCCCTGTCAGCGTTTTTCTTGATCGCCTTACTCCTCGTAGGCGTGGGGTCGGTGATCCAGATCCGCAGCCACCCGACGCATTTCGCCGCGGCGCTCGTCGGACTGGTGCTGGTCGCCATCACACAGGTCATGGCCTTGGTCGGGGCGTGGCAGATGACGCGGGGCAACCACAATGGCAGGCGCCTGCTCCTCCAGGCGCTCATCCTCAGCGTGATCGCCTCGCTCATTTACAACATCGGACTCTCCAACCTGGGTCAATTCGTCATCCAGGTCGTGATCAGGGCCGTTCTGTACTTCTTCGTCGTGATCAGCCGTTTCCCCGACGAGGCAACATCGGGCTCGAGCGATGGCGCAACGGTGGCGAGACCGGGCTAGGGCTCGAATTCGGTGCGCCCACTCCAGACAGCGCGTATTTGCCGCGGCCCGTTGACGTGCCCTGGTTCGCTGTCCCCAAAGGGCGCCAGAGCGTGCTCGAAGTAATCGTCGGCCACGAGCTCATGACTCAGTCGAAATTTTTTGGTTGAAGACTTGCTCGAACAGCCGAGTGACAAGTGCCTGGCCGGCCTCAGACATGTCCCCTCCCCTATCCAACTATTTCGCTGAATTCATACTGTCCCGCGTGGCTGAGCATCGCGCGCGACTGATAGGCAACCGCTGGACGCTGGTCGGCGCCATTCTCTACCTACTGGAGTGGGTCGCAATCGCCGGCTTTAACCCGGGCAACACACCGACGTCCTTCCTCAAGCCCGACGCGGTCGTCACCATGTACGCATCACACGCTGGCGGAGTCGCCGCAGCAGCGAGCTGGTTCAGCGTGGTCTTGCTCGGGCGGATCCTCTTCACTGTTGGCATCCGCGACTCGCTCAAGCGCTCCGGTGCCGACACGCTGCTCGCCGACTTCGCGGTCGGCGCGATGGCCGTCAGCGTGATCCTCGAGATCGCGTCGTATGCGCTAGCCGGCGCCGCCGCCGCGCTCGCCCACGCCGGTGGGGACCGAGCGGCCATAGTCGCGGTCGATGCCGCCGGAGGCTGGGTGAACGCCATGATCTTCGCGCCCCTGGGACTCTCGGTCCTCGCGGCGGCCTACGCGCAGCTGCGCTCCGGCCTGTTCCCGGCCTGGCTCGCCTGGCTGGGCGGGGCGAGTGGCGGGATCACCGTCGTGCTGGGGCTGGTCATCGGACCCGCGTTGGCCGCGGGCCCGGGACCATTCCAAACTGTGCAGATACTCTCATTCGCCACCCTCGGCTTTTGGGTGTGGATGCTTGCGACGGGAATCATCTTGTTCCGCCGCACCACCTAAGACCTACCCGACCTGCGCCCCTGATGGCGACACCACGTACCACGACGCGGCCGACGCCCCGGCGCTCGTGGCGAAGAAATCCCTGAAGCCGGCGACCATCGAACGGACGGTATCGCTCAGCCCAGGGCTTGACAAGTTCAACCGCCTGGCCCAACATGCCTAGACATGTCTAGTCCGGAGGTGGAGGATCGTGATGAGCAGAGCTAGAGGCGGCGGGCTGGTGTCCCTTCTGGTCGCGTTGGTGGCGGTCGCGGGTTGCGGAGGCGGTGGCGGGAGCTCGGCATCGACCCCAAGCTCCTCGACCAAGGAGCTGGTCGTCGTCAACACTGGCGGCGATTGGGGGGCGTGTCAGCGAAAGTCGTTCTTCGATCCCTTCACCGCGAAAACAGGGATCAAGGTCATCGATGGCCCATTCCTTACGGATGGACAGATCAAAGCGATGGTCCAGTCCAAGCAGTACAACGTGGACGTCGTCTACCCGAGCGCAAACCTCGCCCTCCCCAGCGCCGGCAAGAACAGCCTCGAACCGATTGACTACAAAGTGGTGAACAAGGCCGAGCTCGCCGCGGGGACATACACGACATACGGCACCTCGATCGACATCTACGCGTGGGCGATGGGTTATCGCACCGACAAGTTCGGCGGCCAGACACCGAAGACGTGGGCGGACTTCTTCGACACGAAGAAGTTTCCCGGCAAGCGCGCGATGCCGGGTGACAACGATGTCCCCGCCGTTCTCTACGCCGCCCTTCTTGCTGACGGCGTGGCGCCAGACAAGCTGATTCCTCTCGATGTCAACCGTGCGCTGAAAAAGCTCGGCACCATCAAGAGCAGCATCGTCTGGTATGCCACCGGCAGCCAGGGCCAGGATTTGCTCAAATCCGGCGAGGTGGCCATGGGACAGGAATATGCCAACCGCGTCACCTCTCTTCGCGATGCCGGCTCGCCGGTCGACATCAGCTGGGACGGCCAGGTCGTGGCGGGCGATCTGATGGGCGTGCCGAAGGGCGACCCCAACGCCAGCGCGGCAATGCAGTTCATCGCGTTCGTCACCAGCAAGGACGTAAACGGAACTTTCTCCTTCTGCGCGGCGGGTGCGCCCAGCAACGTCAAGTCGACGCCCAATCCGAAGATCGCCAACGACCTTCCGACCACACATCTCAATCAAACACACGTCGTGGAGACGAGCGAAGCCCTGGCTGAATACGTCGCCGCTCATCTCGACACGATCACGACATCGTTCAACAACTGGCGCTCAAGCTAGGGACGGCATTGGCACAGACCCCGCGCATCACCGGCTCTCGCCGCCGAGGCGGGAGCCAGGCGTGGTGGGGACTCCTGGCGCTTCCCGCGGCACTCTTCATGGTCTTCTTCTTCGCCTGGCCGCTGGGTCAGATGATCTTCCGCAGCTTCATGGATCCAACGCCAGGACTCGACAACTACATGCGCTTTGCCCAGACCCCATCCGGCGTTCGGTCCCTGTTCGAGACCCTCGGCATGTCCGCGCTTGTGACGATCATCTGCGCGGTGGTCGGCTACGTCTACGCCTATGCCGTCCGCTTCGCCTCGCCGCGAATCGCCGCTGTGTTGCTTTTCGCCGTCTTGTTTCCGGCCGGGGTCAACCTCCTGGTTCGAACGTTCGCCCTGCAGGTCGTGCTGCGCGACACCGGGATCATCAACCAGCTCTTGATGCGCATCCACCTGATCAGCGAGCATCTGACGCTGATCAGAACAGAGACTGCGGTGGCGCTCGGCATGACCTGCATGCTGCTGCCGTACATGGTTCTCCCCGTCTACTCGGTCATGCGTGGAATCAACCCGGAATACGTCCAGGCCGCGGCCGGCCTCGGCGCGCGGCCGATCGTGGCTTTCGCCCGCGTCTTCCTACCCATGAGCCTGCCTGGGCTTTACGCGGGCGGCTTGATCGTGTTCGTCGCCGGGCTTGGCTTCTACGTTGTGCCGCAACTGCTCGGGGACAATGCCGGCGGACGGTTTCTCAGCCAGTACACGGCGGACTACATGGCGCAGGCGGAGTGGGGCTATGGGTCGGCGATCGGGACCATCCTCCTGCTGGTCACGCTGACCACACTTGCGACCGCCGCCCGGGTGCTCAAGGTCGGCGAGATCCTCCGCCAGTCTTTCGGCGGCGCCCGATGACGACACGCTCGTGGCAGTGGCTGTGGCGTGCGTGCGCGGTCCTGACCGCCGCCATCCTGCTCGCTCCGATCCTGGTCGTCGTGCCGATGAGCTTCACGAACTCATCCACCCTGGCCTTCCCTCCGGAGGGGCTTTCCCTGCGGTGGTACGCGGAGCTGCTCACGAACCCGCAGTGGACGCTCCGGATTCCGGTCAGTGTCGAGACTGCTTCTGCCACTGCCGTTCTCGCGACGCTGCTGGGGACGCTCGCGGCGCTGGGCATGACACGCGGCAGGTTTCCTGGGCGCGGGCTCCTGACGGCTCTCTTCCTCGCGCCGCTCGTCGTCCCCATCATCGACCTCGCCGTAGGCGATTACTTCGTGTGGGCGCTGGGCTGGCAGGTCGGTCCCGTTGGCTTCGGCGGCAGCTTGGCGGGGACTGTGCCCGGTCTCGTCCTCGCGCATACGGTGCTCGCCTTTCCCTTTCCATTCCTCACGGTGAGCACCAGCCTCACCACCGTGGACCGGACGCTGGAGCTGGCGGCGGCGGGCCTTGGAGCCAACCCGTGGAAAACGTTCCAGAAGATCACCCTGCCGCTCATCCGCACCGGCGTGATCACGGGTGCGATATTTGCCTTCCTGACCTCATGGGACGAAGTCGTCGTCGCGTCCTTCCTGGCCAGTCCGCGCGTGAGCACGGTGCCAGTTCAGATCTTCACGGAGTTGCGCCAGTCTTATGACCCGGCGGCCGCCGCGATCTCGAGCGTCCTGCTTGCCGCGGCGGTGGTCCTGGTGGGTCTGCTCGCGCTGATCCCGTTGCTCGCCAGGCGGGCGTACGGCCGGTCGACCGACAACCTGGCCGAAATCGTGAGCGGAGAGCGCGGCGTGATCGCCGCCACGAGCTGAGCAGGCGATGGCATTTCTGGAGATCCGCGATCTGACCAAGGTCTACGGAGACAAGGTCGTCCTCGACGGCCTCAACCTCTCCGCCCAGGACGGCGAGTTCATCTCGCTGCTCGGACCGTCCGGAAGCGGGAAGACGACCGCGCTCAGGCTGATCGCCGGGTTCCTGCAACCCGACGGCGGAAGTATCGCGGTCAACGGCAAGGACATCACGAACCTGCCTGTGCACCGCCGAAACATCGGCATGGTCTTCCAGAGCTATGCGCTGTTCCCGCACATGACCGTGGGCCAGAACATCGCGTTCGGCCTGGAGCAGCGCCGCTTCATCCGCAAGGAGATCACCAAGGCGGTCGACGAGTCGCTGGACATGGTGCGCCTGAAGGGCTTTGCCTCCCGCCGGCCCGCGGAGCTGTCCGGGGGGCAGCAGCAACGGGTCGCGCTGGCGCGTGCGCTCGTCTTCAAACCGCAGCTGCTGCTTCTTGACGAGAGCCTCAGCGCGCTCGACAAGAAGCTTCGCGTGCAGATGCAGCTCGAGCTGCGGCAGATTCAGAAGGAGGTTGGAGTCACTGCCGTCTTTGTCACGCACGACCACGAAGAGGCGCTGACGATGTCCGACCGGGTGGCGGTGATGCGGGACGGCAGGATCGTGCAGCTGGACACACCTTCGAATGTGTACCGCGCACCGGTGGATGACTTCGTCGCTGAGTCGCTGGGAGAGGCGAACTTCCTGCATGGGGTCGTGAGAAGCAAAGACGGATCCGGCTTTGTCCTGGACCTTGGCGATGGCATCATCCTGCCGGTCCCTACGGATCGCCCGGTCCAGGTTGGCGAGACGCTGACGGTGGCCATCCGGCCGGAGGACATCGAGCTTGCGCCTGCACGATCCACCGGGTCGAACGTGGTCGGCCGGGTGCGATCGATCGCATTCGCCGGCAACACGACGCTTTACGTCGTCGAAGCGCTCCATCGCGAGATTCGAGTCAGACGGCCGAACACGGCCGGCGTGAAAAACGGCGTCGCCGTGGACGAGGAAGTCGCCCTGGCCTGGGACTCCTCAGCCGCGCTGGTGCTGGCGTGAAGCTGAAGCACGAAGCGATCGCCGAAGCGCTGGCCGCCGAGATCCGGGCCGGCTTGCACGACAGGGGGTCTCGCCTCGCCGGCGAGCATGAGCTCGCCAAGCGATTCTCGACGAGCCGGACCACGGTCCGCCAGGCCCTGGCGGTTCTTCACGAGGCCGACCTCATATCCACGGCGCCGGGGCGTGGCTCGTTCGTCATGTACGACGACCGCCCTCTGGATGACCGGCTGGGCTGGACCCGAGCTCTCGCCCGTGAAGGCATCAGCCTCTCGGTTCGCGTGGTCCGGATCGAGCTCATCCGAGATGAACAGCTCGCCGAACAGCTGCACGTGCCGGGCATGGAGATGATCGCGATCGATCGCGTGAGGTATGTCCCGGACGGCGCTGCGGTCTCGCTGGAGCGAAGCCGAGTCCCCGCCGACGGCAAGCTCAGGGACCTTCCGTTGAGCGGGCTGCACCAAGACTCGCTGCAGAGCACCCTGCGAGATGCGGGGCTCGTGCCACACCACGGTGAGGAGCTGGTGGATGTGGGTTTGTTGATCAAGGAAGAGGCGAAGCTGCTCGGCAGGCGCGCGGGAACCGCCTTCCTGCACACGCGGCGGACGACGTGGACCAGGTCTGGACATTGGATCGAGCACGTCGAGAGCCTGCTCGATCCGCAGCATTTCCGGTTGCGCTTCCGGTTGGGTGACGGACAGTGACGCGGTCGTCGGAGCTGAAGAGCGCGCTGGGCGCTCTGTACGGCCTGGCGATCGGCGACGCGCTCGGCATGCCGACGCAGCTCCTGTCGCCCGAGGACGTCGATCGTCGCTTCGGCACGATCACCTGGTTCCAGCCGGCGCCCGACGACCATCCGATCGCGGCCGGTCTTCCCGCCGGTCACATCACCGACGACACGGAGCAGGCGCTCCTGATCGCGCGGCTGTTGATCGACGGACACGGACGCATCGATCCCCACACCCTCGCCAATGCGCTGGCTCACTGGGAGCGCGAAATGGTGCGGCGGGGATCGCTCGACCTGCTTGGACCGTCGACCCAGCGCGCAATCTCGGCGGTCGCCGCGGGCACCTCGGTCGAGGAGGCGGGCCGTTTTGGCGACACGAACGGCGCCGCGATGCGCGTCACCCCAGTTGGCATCGCGAGACCGGTCGAAGACTTCGACGGATTGCTCGAGGCGGTCGTCGACGCGAGCGGCGTCACGCATAACACCACGCTTGCTCTATCTGGCGCCAGCGCGGTGGCGGCCGCGGTCAGCGCAGGCGTTGGCGGGGCAGGCCTCGACGGCGCGATCCAGGTCGGCCTGTCAGCCGCGCGCGCGGGGCGCAACCATGGCGCCTGGGTGGCAGGGGCCGACGTGGCCGCCAGGATCGAAGCCGCCCTGGACGGCGTCCGCGGGCTGGCCCGCGACGAGCTGGTCCGGTTCATCCGCAACGTCGTCGGCACCAGCGTCGCGACGCAAGAATCGGTGCCCGCCGCTTTCGCCATCCTGCAAGCGACCCAAGAGGCCGGCGCGTGGGAGGCGTGTCTTGTCGCGGCCTCGCTGGGCGGAGACAGCGACACGATTGCGGCCATGGCCGGGGCCATCGCCGGGGCGTGCCAGGGCGTCGGCGCATTTCCGGCGGACGCCCTGGACCTCATAAGGACTGTCAACAAGCTCGAGCTCGAACCGATCGCCGAGCAGCTCCTTCGGCTGCGGAGAATGGACTAAGCCTCCGGCCGCCACTCCTGGTTGAGCGGTCCAAGGATCGAATCCTCGAGCTCGAGCATCCGCTCTCGCTCGGTCTCCATGTCCTGCTTGCGGAGCTCCTCGTACGTGAGTCGCTTCGGTCCACCACGTCGCCGGTGGCGCGCATACAGGAAGAGGAAGAGCGCAAATGCGAGGAGCGGGGCCAGGAAGAAGGACATGCCGCCCGCGAATCGCAGGCCGTCGGAAGGCGGCTCGCAGGCTCCGGGGGCGAAGCTCAACAGGCCCGCGGCGGCAGGCGCGTAGACCACGCCATGCTGCGCGTCGAAGGCCGCCCCATGCGTGACCGGCGTTCCCGAAACGGATCCGATCAGGTGCCCGTCGCCGTAGAACGCGCTCACGGTGCTGTCGGTGTTGCCGTGCGGCGACGCCACCACGAACCGATCGGCGGCTGCGTCATACGTGACGATGTCGCCGCCCGCCACCGCGCGGCTCACGTCGAACGCGTTGTTCTGCAGGTTGACCACCGCGACGCTGCTCCGGCAGGTGGTCAGGGCAAGCTGCCGGCCCGGGTTGATCGCGAGCCCGTATGGGTGGCAGCCCGCAAGCTTGATCGTGCTCACGACCTTGCCGTCCGCCGGGTTGATCTTCAGCAGCGAGTCGGTCGTGGGCGTCGTCACGTAGAGCATTCCGTCCGCCGGGTCGTAGCGGGGCTGGCCGACAGGGGCCTTCAGCGCGAACCGCTGCTGGGCGTCCGTGCCCGCCACGTCGACCGACACGACCTCGCCCCCGATTCCGGTCGAGACGAAGACGCGCTGCAGCCCGGCGCTGTAGTCGAGCAGGTCGGCGCTGGTCTTGTCGACTGAGATCTTGTCGATCACCTGCATCGCGCGCGGCGAGTGCGGGTCGGTGTCGACCACCACAAGATTGCCGTCCGCCATCCCGGCGTAGAGGCGATGCAGGTTGGGCGCCAGGCCAAGCCCGTTCGGCGTGCCGGCCACGTCGATCGTGCCCACGAACTGAGGCTTGGCCGAGGACATGTCGACCACGGCGACCTTGTTGTTGGTGCGGTCGGCCAGGTAGATGCGGTGGGCGGACTGGTCAGCCTCGACGCCGTCGAACGAGCCGGCGGCGAGAGCGGGCAGGGCGACCTGTCGCACCGTCGACTGGCAGCTTGCGCAACCGCTCAGGGCCAGGACTGCGCCGGCGCACGCAGAGACCCACAGCAGGCCAGAAACCACCATGGCCGCGGTGGAACCGCGCCCCTTCATACACCCGAAAACGTGCCGGTACCGAGAAGTACGGGCGGTCGGGCGCTAGTTGTCCGGGGTCCTCCCCGCGGCCACCAGCTCGCGCAGCCGCTGCCTCGTAAACCGGCCGACGAACAGGGGGACAAACTGCGGCACTCTGGAGTCGGCCAGGCGCTGGATGGACTCGTCGGCGGCCAGGTCGATCGATTCCTCGGGCACCCTCCCGTGGTATTCGGCCTTGATCGTGCGGACCTCAGATTCGATCTGCCGGAGCACGCTCGCGTCGAATCCCGCCTTCATGCTTTTCTCCTCACCACGAAGCTACCGGGACCTCCCCAGGCCCGGGCAGGGCCGACTGCCAGACGCATCATAGGGCCTTCCCGGGCTGGGCTTCGGGCGCCCTTCGCGACACCGCAGATGGCGCCCGGTGGCGCGTCGCCAGGACCGAGCCGGCGAGGACCAGCGCGAAACCAAAACCCATTCCGAGGGTCAGGTTCTCGTGCAGGACGACCACGCCCAGGATGGCAGCCACCGCGGGGTTGACGTACGTGATCACCGTGGCTCGAACCGGTCCGATCTCAGCGATCAATCGGAAGAAAAGAAGGAATGCGATCGCGGTGCAGACGACAGCCAGCACGGCGACGGAGCCGATCACGGCAAGGCTCGGCACCGAGTGCGGCCACTGCAATGCCGCCACGGGCGCGTATCCCACTGCGCACAGCGCAAGCGCCACGCCGATCACGGTCACTGAGGGCACCCCGGTGAGATAACGCGCGAGGATGGCCGGCGCCGCGGCGTAGCCGACCACCACAAGAACCATCTGGATTAGCGCGACGCCATCCGTTGCACGCAGATCGAAGCCGACGATCAGTGCGACGCCCGCCAACCCGATCACGAATCCCGTCAAGCTGCCGAGCTCTAGATGCTCGCGATTGCCCAGCGCGGTCGCGATCGCGACGCCGACAAGCGGCACGGCAGAAATCAGCAGGCCGGCGAGTGCGCTCGAGATGCGCTGCTCAGCGCTCGACAGGAAGAACCAAGGACCGGCGATCTCGATCGCCGCAAATGCGATCAGCGCGACCCAGCGGCTGCCGATCTCGCGCAGCCCTCCGCGCGCGAGGACAAAGGGCATGAGGATCAGCGCCGCAATGCCCGTCCGCACGAAGACGAGGGTCGCCGGAGTGAGCTCGCCCACCGCGATGCGGATGAAGAGGTAGGGAATTCCCCACAGCACGCACATCGCAGCGAACAGCAGGAGTCCGCGGCGAGTCATCAACCTGTAAACCTACTGGCTCGACGGGAGCTTCCGTATTCGCTGGTTGAAGAACGCGACCGGGCGTGGTTAGACTGGCCGAAAGACCAGCGTTCTTAAGCCGCCGTTCAGTGGGGGGGAAACGACATGAAGAGCATGAGATCGGTCTGGAAACCCTTAGCGGTCACCATGGGGGCGTTGGTGGCCCTTGTGGCAGGCGCCGGCCCTGCCCAGGCGTCAGTCGTCCAAAGTCAAACCAACCTGGTGCAGCCGGCACCCTTCCCCCAGAACAAGCAGAACGCGATGGCGGCGCCAGCTGGAGCCAGTTCTCGGCTGCGGCCGGCGGTGACAATACGGCCAGCTTCAACGGCGGCAACATTCACACCCTGCCCGGCTTCGCCAAGCTGGCTCGCCAGCTCGGGGTCCCCGGTCTTGCCTCGGACGGCGATCCCACGATCGCCTTCGCCCTGGACGGGACGGCGTACTACGGTTCCCTCGCCGGCGTGCGCGGGGTCGTCACCAACTCAGAGCTGATCACCGTGTCGCGCTCCACCGACGGTGGCACCACCTGGTCTGACCCGGTGCTCGCCACCAGCCGGACAAACCCGGTGGACTTCAACGACAAGATCAACCTCTGGGTGGACCGCAGCCCGAGCTCGCCCCTGAAAGGCACGGTGTATGTGAGCTGGACGCTCTTTCAAGGCGGGCCTGGCCGCGCCGAGCCGATCGCGTTCTCGCGGTCGACCGACGGCGGTCGCACCTTCTCGCCGACACAGCAGCTGACGCCCGCCCACAACAACAGCAGCATCGGCGGCCGGCAGGGTTCGGCAATCCGGACGGCGCCCAACGGTGACGTCTACGTCTTCTTCGAAAGCGGCACGCAGATCAACGGCGCCAAGACTGACGCCCAGATGTTCGTCAAGTCGACCGACGGAGGCGTGCACTTCAGCAACCAGGCGGTCGCCAGCACGGTGGTGCCCATACCATCACCGCTGCCCGGCACCAGCTTCCGCAACGACAGCTTTCCCTCCGTCGACATCGGCCCTGACGGCAAAATTTATGTTGCATGGGCCGACTATCGCAGCGGGCGCGGCAAGGTCGTGCTCACCACCTCGTCGGACGGTGGCGGGACATGGACAGGCGCTTCGACAGTCCTTGATGTGGCGGGACGCAGCGCCTTCTTCCCGGGGGTGGCGGTGTCGCCGGATGGGCAGAAGGTGACGGTCGCGACGCAGGCCGTCGACGCAATGGCGGCGGGGACCCATCCAGGTGCCGGTGTCGTCCACTACGACAGCTACCTCGCGGAGTCGGTGAGCGGGGGTGCTTTCTCGTCAGAACACAAAATCTCGGCCTCTTCTGACCCGGACGGGTCGTCCACGAACGGGCTCACGGCCCAGTTCCTGGGCGACTACAACACCTTGATCAGCGACAACGACCACGCCTGGTTCATCTGGACGGACGCGCGAGCGGCTACCCCGTGCGCCGCCGTGGACGCGTTCCGGGCGGGAACCGGCGGAGTACCCAACGTACCGGCGTCTTGCGCGGGGACCTTCGGCAACACCGACATCTTTGTCGGTCGGGTCAGGCTCTAGAAAACGCGAAAGGGGGCGCGCAAGCGCCCCCTTTTTCATGCCTCGACGAAGATGGTGGCGGTTTCCTTCAGCGCCGCCGGGGAGCGCGAGGACAGGTAGGCGTAGAGGGCCGCGCCGAGCACGAGCCAGGCGAGGTCGATCCACGGTGCGGCGTTGGCTGGAGCGGTCAGGCTCACGATGCCCAAGCCGGCGAAATCGATGCCGAACGACGCGAGCAAGACCGGGATGAAGATCACGATCCCCAGCACAGGCACCACCACGTTCCAGATCGGGTTCAACTCGTCGCGGCGTTCGCGCCAATAGAAGACGAGGTTGCTCAGGTTGGTGAGTATGTAGATGACGACCACGATCAGCGTGACCATGGTGCCGAGCAGCGCAAAGGCGTTGAGCGGGCTACTCAACACGAAACCGAGAACTACGGCGATCGCGATCCCGAGCGCCCCCTGGACGTGGACGGCCACGTAAGGCGTCTTGAATCTTGGATGCACGGCCGCGAGGCCCCGCGGCAGGATGCCGGCGCGACCCAGCGCAAATCCCATCCTCGTCGCCGCGTTGGCACCCGCGTTGGAGTTTGCGATCGCGCTGTTGATGATCGCGAGCAGGACGAGGATCGAGAACGGACCCCAGACCTTCGCCGCCAGTCCGTCCCAGGGATCGCCACCGTTGAAACCAAAGAACCCGTTCTTGGGATCCGCCATCTGGCTCGGCCCGAAATAGACGGTCGCGGCGTAGTAGCACACGAGGTAGAAGAGTCCGATCAGCACGCACGACCAGACGACGGCCTGCGGGATCGTCCGGCGAGGGTTCTTCGCTTCCTCGCCAAGAGGCGCCGCGGCCTCGAACCCGATGAACGCGAGCACCGTGTAGACCATTCCCGCGAAGACCGAGCCCAGTCCGCTCGAGTTACCCGTGCCGGGGCTGAAAACGCTGAGCGTGTTGTTCGACCCGGCGGCGATGATGAGCGTGATGGCGAGCGCAAGAAAGACCACGATCTCAAAAGCGCCCAGCGCGACACCGGCTTCGGTCGAGATGCGGATCCCTCGGTAGACAAGGACCCAGACGATGGCGCCCGCGAGCGCGGCCAGCGGCGCCCACAACCAGGTCGGCGTGTTGAAGTGGCTGTTGAGATAAACCGAAAGGACGTTGCCAAAGATGAGGTACAGGAGAGGAGCGACGAGCGGCTCGGCCATCATGAAACCCCAGGCCACGAAGTAGCCGACCGTCGGATGCAGGCCGCGGGCGTTGTACGTGTACAGCCCGCCGGCCGACGGGAGGTGTCGGGCCAGCTGCCCGATGCTGATGGCGACCATCAGGCATGCGACGAGCGCGAGCACGACGGCCAGCGGAGTCGCCCCACCGGCGTAGGTGGTGGCGAAGATGATCGAGAACGCGACCGCGGCCGCCGGCGCCATGTGGGTGATCGACTGGAAGAGGACGGGCGCCAGCCCTATCGCGTCGCGCTCCAACCGGGCTGCACCAAGTTGACCCTGCGTGCTCATGCTTCCCTCCCCTTTTTTGAGTGGCTCGGAGATAGCACCTTGCCGAACGGCCGTCAAGTATCGCCCGACCTGAAGCCGTTCTCTAGGTGATGTTCATGCGATTCAGGCTGACCCGCCTGATGATGTGGATGGGCCTTGCCGCCGCGGCGACTTACTTCTTCGATCCGGACCGGGGCGAACAGCGCCGCAAGGACTTGAGGAAGCGGGTCGACAAGATGCGCAAGGTCGGCGAGAAGGCCAAGCTCCAAGCCGGCTTGTAGCCCAGTCGGCCGGAAAATGTTCCGGTGCATCAACGTGCCCAGGTCCTCGGCCGGCGCGCGCTGAACCGCGCGCTGCTCGCCCGCCAGTTCCTGGTTGAACGCCGGCGCGCCTCCGCCGCGGCCTCGATCGAGCACCTGGTCGGCATGCAGGCCCAGGCCCCGAACCTGCCCTACGTCGGCCTCTGGTCGCGGCTGCAGGGTTTCCGCCACGCGGAGCTGTCGCGCCTGATCCAAGACCGGAAGGCGGTCCGCATCTCCCTCATGCGCAACACCATCCATCTCGTCACGACGCGCGACGCACTGGGTCTGAAGCCTGTCTTCATGCCGCTCGGTGAGCGAGGCTACATGCGCGGCAGCCCTTGGGGCCGCGATATGCGAGACGCGGACATGGCGGCCATCCGTCGCGCCGGAAGCGAGATCATGGCCGAGCGGCCGCGCACGATCGCGGAGCTGGCCAAGCTCCTCGCCCAGCGATTTCCCCAGCACGACGGACCTGCTATGGCGTACGGCGTTCGCTACATGGAGGCCCTCGTCTTCACGCCGCCCCGCGGCGTCTGGGGAGGAAGAGGCCTCGTCACGCTGACCACCTTTGCGTCGTGGCTCGGACAGCAGCCCGGTCCCGCGTTTGCGGTCGAGGATCTCGCGCGCCGTTACCTCTCCGCGTTCGGGCCCGCCTCCGCCGCCGACATGCGTGCATGGTCCGGGCTCGCCGTGCGTGACGTTTTCGAACGGATGCGACCCAGCCTGAAGGTCTTCCGCGACGAGCAGGGCGGCGAGCTCTTCGATCTGCCGCGTGCGCCGCGTCCCGATCCCGAGATCGCCGTGCCCGTCCGGCTGCTGCCGGATTTCGACAACATCCTGCTCGGGCATGCGGACCGCACAAGGATCCTGCCGCCTGGCAAGCATCTCGGCATGTTCAGCAGCAACGGTGTGATGCAGGGCAGCGTCCTGATCGACGGCTTCGTCCGAGCCATGTGGGTACCGGCAAAGTCAGCTCTGGTGATCACCCCGTTCGAGAAGCCCATCCCGAAAGCCGAACGCCAGGCTGTTGTCGAGGAGGCGTTACGGCTGGCGGACTTTCTGAACCCAGGCGAGAAGCACGACGTCCGCTTCGCGCCGGTGAGGAGCTAGGCCATCACCGGGACCGGACTCGCGTGCTCCGCGGGCGCACGTTCCTCTTGCGCAAGCGCCGCCACCGCCGCCTGGACAACCTGGGGATTCCACTGCGTGCCCGCCCCTCGGCGAAGCTCCTCGAGAGCCGACTCCCAGGTCCGCGCTCCGCGGTAGGCCCGAGCCGACGTCATCGCGTCGAACGAGTCCGCGACCGGGATCACCTGCGCGATCAGCAGCAGGCGCCGCCCGACGGTGCCGTTCGGATAGCCTCGGCCGTCGTATCGCTCGTGATGGGTGAGCACCAGGTCGAGCACCTTCGCGTACTCGCTGAACGGCCTCAGGATGTCGAAGCCGAGGCGTGGGTGCGTCTCCATCACGCGGCGCTCCGCGTCGGTCAGCTTGCCGGGCTTGAGAAGGACGGCGTCCGGGATGCGAATCTTGCCGATGTCGTGGACCTTCGCGGCAAGTTCGATCATCTCCACCTCCGGGCCGTTGAAACCGAGCTTGCGCGAGATGGCGTTTGCGTAGATCGCGACACGCTGCGAGTGCTGATATGTATACGGGTCACGACGGTCGACCTCGTCGGCCATGCGCTCCATCGCCCGCATCGCGTCGCGGCGGATCTCGATGCGCTGGCGCAACGAGTGGTAGGCCAGGACAGCTGGTACCACTGTGAGAACCAGCAACCACGGCCATCGGGCCGCTGCATACGCCGCGATGGCGCCGATGAGGTAGAGGATCGCGAACTGGGCGAGGACGACCTTCTGCGTCGTGCGCATGATCGCGAGGGGGTTGCGCGACGTGCCGAACGCGACGGCCGTCGCGACGAGGACGTGGTTGGTGACATAGAAGGCCGCCGCGGCTGCGATCACCGCCAACGCGTCCTGCCCGCGGTTGATTCCGCCGCCGGCTGTAACGCCTGCGGCCAGAAGCACGAGGCCGGCCGCCCAGGCTGAGAAATACAGCTGGGAGGCGTTGAAAAAGAGCGAAAGCGCGACGACGCCCAGGGGCGGCTTCTCGCGGTTGGCAACCACTCTTCGCGTTGCCGCGATCGCGATGTCGACACCAGAGATGGCCGCCACGAGGGCGGCCGCCTGCGCCACAGGCAGCAGCAGGACCGCGGCGAAAAAGACCGCGGCGGCGACGCTGATCTTTTCGCTCAGGCTGACGTGCAGGGGGAACCGCAGTGCGAGCAGGCCGCCCGCAGCCAGAGTCGCGATCACCCACCCGTCGACGGCCACCCCGGCCAACAGCGAGAACGTCGCGGTGAAGACCGCCGCGGCCGCCAGGCCGACGGCCAGGCGGTAGATCTCAGATCGCCGGCCCGGCGCCAAGGTCTACGCCTGGCGCAGGACGAACTTCAGATGCGTAGGCGTGCTGCTGGTGCCGTAGCTGTAAGCGAGCACCGTGCCCGATCCCAGCAGGCCGGTCGTCACCTGGGCCAGGTACGAGTACCTGAAGAGGAGACCAGTCGGCGTCGTGATCGCCATATCGACCGCCGTCACCGGGCGGCCGCTTGAGTCGTAGGCGCGCTTGGCCGTGTAGCTGGCGAGGGGCAGCCCGAGGCTCGTGGCGTACGCCGTCCAGACACTGTCGTAGACGAGCACAATGTGCCCGGCCGGGGTGATGACGGGGACGATCGGATCCCAGTCGCAGTGCGTGTACGCCGCCTGGGCGGCCCCCGGCGACGCAAGCATTAGCCCAACCGCTGTTGTGGCGGCAATAAGCGCCTTCTTCACGATCCTTCCCTCCACGGACTGAACCCCAGACTTGGAAGATGAACGCTAATGGCGGCCCGGTCGATCCCCTGTAAAAAAGGTGTAAGTGATAGTCCTAGACGGCCAGGTCCTTGCGCGCGAAGCGGAGCGTGCCCAGCGCCAGCGCCACCGCCCCTACCCCCACGATCACGGCAAGGTTGGCCAGCTGCAGACCGTGCAGCAGCGGGGTTCCGTAGTAGTAGAAGGCGGAAAGCCTGAGTGTCGCGTCCGGCAGCTTCAGCTCCGGCCCCACAAAGGTGAGGAAGAACCAGGCGGCGAGCAGGAAGCTGATCAAGCCCGTATCGGCCGCCGTGCTCAACCAGCCCGAGGCGAGGTAGCCGATCGCGGCGACGAAGAGAGCCATCGGCACGAGGCCGAGGCTCGCCGCGGCGAGGTTCGAGGTGTCGAGCTTGATCCCGGTGGCCGACGACGCCACGGCGGTGGCGACCAGCGTCGCCAGGCCGACGATGGCGGTCGACGTCGCCAGCGCCGCGAAGCGGCCGAACAGCACCACCGGTCGGGACTGAGGGGTCGAGAGCACCAGGTCGAGCCGGCCGTCCTCCTCATCGGACGTCCATCGGTTGACCTGTGTGACGGCGAAGGCCATCAGGAGCAGCGGGAGCAGAGAGAACAGCGCTCCGAGGAAGGCCGCGTTGAACTGCGCATTGGCGCCGCCCAGGTTCTTGATCAGGTCGGTCAGGAACGGCGAATTCGTGTAGAGCGTCTTGAGCCGGCCCTCGACCTGCTGCACGACAACGACCATCCAGGCCGCGCCGCCCGCGATGCCGAGGGTCCACCAGAGTGTCGGCATGGCGATCACGCCGAGGCTGCGGGCGTAGACGGAACGGAGCGACCAGTCCCCCAGCGGGAGCGCCGTCTTCGACGAGGCCGATCCCTGAGGCCGGCGCAGCACGCCGGGGAGGGGCACCACATCACCGACGTCGCGGCGCGAGAAAAGCCAGACGGCCGCCCCGCTCAGGACGAGGGCCGCCGCGACCAGCACGAGCATGCCGCCCACGTTCACGCCGAAGCCGGGCACCAGCGGTTTGCTGAGGTTGTAGTAGTAGATCGGCGACAGGCGCGAGATCCAGTCGGTGTTCGGAATCACGCGGTGGACCATGTCGACGACGATGAAGATCAGCAGCAGTCCCGCCGTCCATCCGGCGGCGGGTCCGCGCTCGTGCGTGAACTGCGAGATCAGAAGGGCAACCCCGCCGATCACGGCGCACAGGAGCGCGAGGTCGAGCCCGAAGAGGATCGCGTCGCCCAGGCCAAAGGACGCCTTGAAGGCCGTTCCGCCGACGAAGGCGAGGAGTCCGATGATCACGGCCATAGCGAGCAGAGCCGTCCACATCGCGGCGAGCTTTTCGATCGCGACCCGGACCCGGCCACGCGGCACCGACAGCAGGACGTCGAGCGACGACCGATCCTCTTCACCCCGCAGCATCCTGCTCGCGGCCAGCAGCGGCCAGATACAGATCAGGAAGATGAAGATGCCGATCTTGAAGGTCGCGTAGCCGCCGACAGTGTCTGCCGCGATCGCGTCGGCATTCCAGACGAACGTCTTCGCCAGGCTGACGAGGGCCGCGCGCGCCTCTGGCGTCTTGACCAGCTCGGACACGCTCGCCATCGGGGAGACGATGACCAGGCCCATCCCGATCCCCCAGCCGAGGATCGCGACTCGGTAGTCGCGAAGGGTCTTGAGGTAGACGTTCCTAAGCCACACCGGCGGCTTCCTTCGGCGCTTCGCCGTCGCGCTCGTAGAAACGAAGGAAGACGTCCTCGAGGCTCGGCTCATAGCTTGTCAGTGAGACAACCGGAAATTGCGCCGCCGCCTTGATCACAGCGTCCGCGGCGCCCTGCATCGCAAGTCGGACGGCTGACCCTCCGCTCAGGCTCTCGACATCGGTCACTCCGTCGAGCCGCACGAAGGTCTCGACGGCGACCGGGTGCGCAAAAGAGATCGTGATCTCGTACCGCTTGATGTCCTTCAGCTCGGCGACGCCGCCGACGCGCACCAGACGGCCCTCGCGAATGATGCCCACTCGCGTACAGGTCTTCTCCACGTCGCTCAAGACGTGTGACGACAGGAGCACGGTGCGACCTTCGTCGCGCGCCTCCATGACCATGCCGTCGAAAACCTGCTGGTTGAGCGGATCGAGCCCGTTCGTCGGCTCATCGAGTATCAGAACCCGAGGCTTGTGCATGAAGGCCTGGATCAGCACGACCTTGCGCTTGTTTCCGGTCGAGTACTGCCGGAACTTGCGGCTGGTGTCGAGATCAAGCCGCTCGATCAGGCGCTTCAGATACGCCTGGTCGACTCCGCCGCGCAGGTTCGCGAAGTACTCGAGGAGCTGCCCACCCGTGAGATTGGGATCCAGCGAGGGCTCGCCGGGTACGTAGCCGATCAGCCGCTTCACCTCGATGGATTGCCGCCAGCAGTCGAGGCCCGCGATCCTCGCCGCGCCGGCATCGGCGCGGAGCAGCGCCATCAGGACGCGAATCGTCGTGGTCTTGCCTGCACCGTTGGGGCCGAGAAAGCCGAACACCTCACCTTCCCCGACCTCGAGCGAGACGTCGATGACGCCCCGCTTGTCGCCATAACTCTTGGTAAGTCCCTCGACTTCGATGATCGATGCCGTCATTTGCTTGGCCTCCTCCGCCTCCAGCGGTCGATGATTCCCGTGCTCTCACGAAGCCAGAACTCGTGCACCTCGACCATTTCCTTCATCCGCCGCCTCGCCTTTCCAGGGCCAAGCAGCGATTCGGCTCGCTTCATCGCATTGAGCGAGTCCCGCACCCGCGCAAACGTCCCGGTGAATGTCGATTCCATCTCGTCGGTCGCCTCGTAGAGGACGCGCTTGCTGCCCGGCGTCCCAAGCCGCCGGACGATACCGACCCGCTCCAGGTCCCGCGCCGCCACGCTGGCGCCGCTCTTGCTGATGCCGAGCGTCAAAGCGATCTCATCGAGGCTGAGCGGAGCTTCGCTGGCGAGCAACAACCCAAACACGCGGCCGATGCTCAACGCGAGCCCGTACTTTCCGTAGAGGTGTCCTATGTCGTCGGCGATTTGCAGTCGGCCGTCAACCCGCGTGACCGGTCTTTTTTTGTTCTCTATATTCAGCACATACTGAATATAGCAAATGTATGACGACTACGCCGCCCAGCGTATGTCCGGCCCGCGGGCGTAGACGGTCCTCACCCGCTCGGGTGGGATGACGTGGACCTCATCGCCGACTCTCAACACCTGCCATTCCCCTTCATGCACAAGACGGTGATGGAAGTGGCAGAGGAGAACAAGGTTGCCCAGGTCGGTCGCACCACCTCGCGACCAGAACTCGATGTGGTGCGGAGTCGACCAACCCACAGGCCGGTCGCAGCCCGGCCACCGGCAACCCCGATCTCGCACCTGGAGCGC
>WNGI01000480.1_pt1 | contig 41133 bp, 32 predicted proteins | sample 5400621 | NCBI WGS metagenome assembly WNGI01 (sample SAMN13153374, study PRJNA577476) | soil metagenome | isolation source: 20 cm soil or saprolite under Garry oak tree replicate 1 | place: USA:California | collected 2016-06-15
CGCATGGCGTGCACGCGAGCACGGCGAGCACGTAGAGCGGGACGAGACCCGCGTGGTAGAACGCCGAGTACTGGCGGAGGATGCCGCCGAAGACGACGTAGGCGAGCGCGGCGAGCGGCAGCGTGACGCGGGTGCGCCAGCCGGCGGCAGCGGCCAGCAACAGGCCCGCGGTCACGGCCTTGAAAGCCGCGAGCGCCTCGGGACTGGCGACGAAGCGCCGGAAGCCGACCGGCAGCGTATAGAGGACCTCGAGCACGCCCATCGGCGCGATCAGGGCCCGCGGCAACGACGCGCTGCTCGCCAGGTCCTCGACCACCACGTGCCCGAGCAGGATGGTGCAAACGAGGATGCGGATGGCCGCCAGGGATTCCGGCGCCGCCTCGCCGACGTTCCGGAAGAACTCCGGACGCCGCACGATCCGGAAGAGCAGGAAGAAGAGGATCGGGACCAGCGCGAGCCCGGCGGCCGCCCTCTCCGCGAGCCGATCAGCCATCAGCGGTCGAGTCTAGTGGTCTCGGGCGCCGGCAATCCACCGGTGCGCGGGCATTTTCCGCTTGACGGGCGCGCGGATGGCGCCTTACAAAGCGGCCCGAAACGGGGTCGCCAGCGCGCCATGCTCGAGCGCCGCATTGTGTTCGTCGACGCCGCCCGCGGCCTCGCGGTGGCGCTTGCCCTCTACATCCACAGCCTCGCGACGTTCGGCGCCTGGTACCATCTTCCGCGGCTCGGACAGGCGCTCGTGCGCCTCGTCACGAGCGCGGCGACGCCGACCTTCATCGTGCTCTTCGGCGCGATGCTCGAGATGGTCTACTACCCCGGCCTGGTCGAGGGCGGGAGGCGCCGCGTGCGGGTGCGCCTCCTTCGCCGGAGCTGGAACTGCTACGTCGCCTACCTCGCCGTCGTCGCGGCCAGCGTGGTCGGAGGCCGGCGCGGCATGCTGCACGGCGTCGCCGCCGCGCTGTCGCTCGGTGACGCGCAGTACGGGAACATCTTGAAGTTCTACGCCTTCGCGCTCGTGCTCGCGATTCCCCTGCTCGGCTTCCGCCAGCGCCGGGGCCTCCTCCCCACGGTCCTCCTGGGGCTCGCACCATGGGTGGCCGTCGCGTGGCTCGACCGTGTCTCCTGGCCTCCACCGTCGAGCGATCTCTCGTACCTGAGCGCGATGCTCGTCGGACGGCCGATCGGACGTTCCTGGATCAGCCTGCTGCACAGCCAGGCACTGGTCGTGACCGGCATGACGATCGGGTGGAGCCTGTCGGCCGGTAGCGGGGAGGAGCGCGGGAAACGCTTCCGCCGCACCGCGACGCTGATCCTGCTCGCGGCGCTCGCCGCGTCGTGCGCGGTCGTCCTGGCCGTCGGCCCACGCGACGCGTTCGGTGGATACACGACGCTCCGATACCGCGCGAGCCATCACGTCGGGTACTACGCGTTCGGGCTCGTCGAGGCGACGGCACTCCTGATCGGCCTCTCGCTTCTGCTCCCTCCCCGCATGGCATATCGGCCGGGGCTCGCGCCGTTCCTCTGTCTCGGCCGCTCCTCGCTCCTCGCCTTCACGCTCGGCAATTGCCTGCTCGACTTCTGGCCACGAGCCTGGGTGCTCCCCGTCACGACCGGTCTCGTGGCGAGCGCGCTCGTGCCTGCCTGCGTGATGTGCATCGTGCTGCTCGTCGAGAGCCGCCTGTTCGAGCCGGCGGCCGCTCGCGGCTCACCGGCGCCGGCCGCGGTGCCGCGGCCGCTGCGCAAGCTCGGCTGAGCGACGCGCGCGCGTCCTTACTTCACCGCCCGCGCGGCCGGCGACGTCGCCGACCGGCGGACCGCGGCGCGCAACGCATCCGCCCGCGCGACGCGCGCAAAGACCCGCGGCGTGCCGTCCGTCTCGGGGAGATGGAGCGTGGCGTAGCCGAGGAGACGGCCAGGAAACGTCGGCGCGACGTCGATCTCGTCCGGCTTCGGGTTCACCAGCTCGACCGTGTGAGCTCGGAAGAGGCCCTCCTTGATCACCAGCCGGCGATCGGTGAGCGCGAACTCGGACGTCCGCCACGTCACGGCCGGCGCGACGAACCCGAGCGCCGCGACCGCCGCGGCACCGAGGCAGACGAGGCGGACCGTCGACGGCGCGAGCTCGTTGTGCAGGATGATCATCGTCGCGGCGAAGATCACGAACGCGGCGAACCCGAGCGCGTTGCCGAAAATCACGGGATGGAGGCGGGTGCGGAATACCACCCGCTCGCCGGGCCCGAGTTGGCGGTCGACGTACGACATGCGCCGCCCGTCTTCTAGGCGCGGCCCGCACCTCGCGCAAGCATCGCGTCGGCCGGCGCTTGGCAGGTGGCACCGAAACCTCTACCCTGCGCACTCTGGCCTTCGCGAGCCCGATGCCGGCGTCCTCTCTCGATACGGTGTCGATCAACACCATCCGTTTTCTCTCCGCCGACGCGGTCCAGAAGGCCAACTCCGGCCATCCCGGTCTGCCGATGGGCGCCGCCGCGATGGCGTACGCGCTCTGGACGCGGTTCCTGAAGCACAGTCCCACGAGCCCGACGTGGCCGGATCGCGATCGGTTCGTCCTGTCGGCGGGGCACGGCTCCATGCTGCTCTACTCGCTGCTCCACCTCACCGGCTACGACCTGCCGCTCGAGCAGCTCCAGAGCTTCCGGCGGCTCGGCAGCCGGACCCCGGGGCACCCCGAGCGCAACCTCGCGTCCGGCGTCGAGACCACGACGGGGCCACTCGGCCAGGGGCTCGGAACCGCCGTCGGAATGGCGATCGCCGAGGCCCATCTGGCGGCCCGCTTCAACCGTCCGGGCCATACCGTCATCGATCATCATACGTACGTGCTGGCGAGCGACGGCGATCTCATGGAGGGAGTCGGCGCCGAGGCGTGCTCGCTGGCTGGCCACCTGGGGCTCGGGAAGCTGATCGTCCTCTACGACGACAACCGCGTCTCGCTGGCGGGCACCACGTCGCTCTGCTTCACCGAGGACGTCGGCCAGCGCTGCGCCGCGTACGGCTGGCACGTCGCGCGGGTGGACGACGGCAACGACCTCGACACCGTGACGCGCGCGATCGACCAGGCGCGGGCCGAGCGTGCGCGGCCGTCGTTGCTCCTCGTCCGGACGCACATCGGCTTCGGGGCGCCACACAAGCAGGACACCTTCGAGGTGCACGGGGCGCCGCTCGGCGAGGACGAGCTCCGCGCTGCCAAGCAGAAGCTCGGCTGGCCGACGGAGCCGTCCTTCCTGATCCCGCCGGAGGCGCTGCAGCACTTCCGGAGCGCCGTGCCGCGCGGCCAGGAGCTCGAGCGCGAGTGGCGGCGAAAGACTTCGGCCTACGCGTCGGCCTTTCCCGACCTCGCCGCGGAGCTCGAGCGCCGCTTCGCCGGCACCCTGCCGAAGGGATGGGACCGCGACCTGCCCGGCTTTGCGGCCGACGCCAAGGGACTGGCGACGCGCAAGGCCTCCGAGTCCGTCCTGCAGGTGCTCGCCCCGCGCCTGCCCGAGCTGGCCGGCGGCTCGGCCGACCTCAACCCGTCCACCTTCACGTGGCTCAAGGGTGCGGGCGATTTCGAGAGTCCCGCTCGCTCGTCCGACGGCGTCCAGGGCGCGGTCGGTGGGCCGTGGGGCTACGAGGGCCGGAACCTCCATTTCGGCGTCCGCGAGCACGCGATGGGCGCGGCGGTGAACGGCATGGCGGCGCACGGCGGCTTCATCCCCTACGGCTCGACGTTCCTCATCTTCTCCGACTACATGCGTCCCGCGCTGCGGCTGTCGGCCCTCATGGAGCTCGGCACGATCTGGGTCTACACGCACGACAGCATCGGGCTCGGAGAGGACGGCCCGACGCACCAGCCCGTCGAACACTACGCGGCGCTGCGCGCGATTCCGGGCCTGCTGTTCATCCGACCGTGCGACGCCGCCGAGACGGTGTGTGCCTGGAAAGTGGCGATCGAGAACCGTCGTCGTCCGACGGCGCTCGCCCTCACGCGCCAGAACGTGCCCGTCCTCGACCGCACGACGTACGCGCCGGCGGACGGGCTCGCGCGCGGCGCCTACGTGCTGAATCCCCGCGTGACCCGGCCCGATGTCGTTCTGCTCGCGACCGGCTCCGAGGTGCAGCACATCGTCGCGGCCGAGACGCTCCTCGCCAAGGACGGGATCCAGGTGCGGCTCGTCTCCATGCCGTGCTGGGCGCTCTTCGAGGAGCAGCCGGACGACTATCGGGACAGCGTGCTGCCGCCGTCGGTTGGCGCGCGTCTTGCGGTCGAGACCGGCGTCTCGCTCGGCTGGCATCGGTGGGTGGGCCCGCGCGGTGCCACGGTGACGCTCGACCGGTTCGGCGCGTCGGCGCCGGCGGCCGACGTCATGCGCGCCTTCGGCTTCACGGCCGAGCAGGTCGCCGAGCGCGCCCGCCACCTGCTGGCCCGGTGAGCGAGTGTCGAGGATGAGGAGGGGCAAGATGGCGAGGCAGAAGGCGACGTCCGTCCCGGCGGTCAATCCGCTCGTCGAGCTCCACAAGCTCGGGCAGTCGCCCTGGCACGACAACATCCACCGAGCCGTCCTTTCCTCGGGGCGGCTCGCGCGCCTGATCGCCGCCGGCGAGGTGACGGGGCTCACCTCCAATCCCACGATCTTCGAGCAGGCGATCGCGTCGAGCCGCGACTACGACGCCGAGCTGCACGCGCTCGCCGCCAAGCGGAAGACCGCGGAGCAGATCTACGAGGCGATCGCCGTCCACGACATCCGTGACGCAGCCGAGCTGTTCCTGCCGGTGTTCAAGCGAACGTCGGGTCGCGACGGCTTCGTCAGCCTCGAGGTCGCCCCGCGGTTCGCGCACGACACGGAGCGGACGGTGCGCGAGGCGCACCGGCTCTGGCGCGCGGTCAATCGTCCGAACCTGATGATCAAGATCCCGGCGACGCGCGCCGGCGTGCCCGCCATCGAGCAGGCGATCGCCGATGGGCTGAACGTCAACGTCACACTCATCTTCTCCCTCGCCCGCTACGACGCCGTCATGGACGCGTACCTGCACGGACTCGACCGGCGGCTCACAGCAGGCAAGCGCGTCGACCGGATCGCGTCCGTCGCGAGCTTCTTCGTGAGCCGGGTCGACACGGCCGTCGACCGCCTGCTCGACGAGAAGCGCGGGGGCGGCGCCGGCGAGGCCACCCCGTTGCTCGAGGCGCTCCGCGGCCAGGCGGCGATCGCCAACGCCAAGCTCGCCTACGCCGCGTTCCGCCGGAAGTTCGGCGCCGAGCGCTTCACCACGCTCGCGCGCTCGGGCGCCCGGGTCCAGCGGCCGCTCTGGGCGAGCACGTCGACCAAGAACCCGGCCTACCCCGACACCTACTACGTCGAGGCGCTCGTCGGACCGGACACCGTCGACACGATGCCGCCGGCCACGCTCGACGCGTACCGCGACCACGGCCGTCCGGAGGTCCGCCTCGAGCGCAACGTCGACGAGGCGGAACGGGTGCTCGAGCGCCTCGCGCAGGTGGGCGTCAGCATGGAAGCCGTGACGGAACGGCTCGAGGTCGAGGGCGTCGCGGCCTTCGCCCAGTCGTACGACGCGCTCGTCGCCACCGTCGCGGCGCGGCGCGAGGCCGTGCTGATGGGGCGGAGCGGCGACGTTGCGCTCGGACGCGCGGCCGCGCGCGTGGAGACGGCGGCGCGCGCCATGGACGAGGCGCGCGTGGGCGCGCGGCTCTGGCAGAAGGACCCGACGCTGTGGAAGCCGGACGACCCGAAGCACCAGGCGGAGATCGCCGACCGCTTCGGCTGGCTCGCGCTCGTCGAGCGCATGGAAACGCGCATCGCCGAGCTCGAGGCCTTCGCGGCCGAGGCCCGCCGCGACGGCTTCGCGCGGGCGCTCGTCTGCGGGATGGGCGGCTCGTCGCTCGCCCCAGAGGTGCTCCGGCGGACCTTCGGCGTGGCGAGCGGCCACACCGACGTCGCGGTGCTCGACTCGACGGATCCCGCCGCCGTCCGGAGCGCCCTGGCCTGGAGCGAGCCGGCCCGCACGCTCTACCTGATCTCATCGAAGTCGGGGACGACCACCGAGCCCGACGCGTTCTTCCGCTTCTTCTGGGAGCAGGTACGTGCGACCAAGGGTGACCGCGCGGGCGAGAACTTCGTGGCCATCACGGACCCCGGCACCGCGCTCGAGCGCGAGGCGACGGAGCGCGGCTTTCGCCGGACATTCCTCAATCCGGCCGACGTCGGCGGCCGTTACTCGGCGCTCTCCTACGTCGGCCTTCTCCCGGCGGCGCTCCTCGGCGTCGACCTCGCGCGGCTCCTCGAGCGCGCCCGGCGGATGCGGGTGGCGTGTGGCCCCGCCGTCGGCGCGCGCGAGAACCCGGGCCTTCGCCTCGGCGCCGTGCTCGGCGCGCTCGCCCGGGCCGGCCGGGACAAGCTCACGCTGATCGCGTCCGAGCGGGTGGCCCCCTTCGGGCCGTGGGTGGAGCAGCTGATCGCCGAATCCACGGGCAAGGAGGGGAAGGGGATCGTACCGGTCGACGGCGAGCCACTCGGGCGCCCGGCGGACTACGGCAAGGACCGCATCTTCGTCTACCTCCGGCTCGGCCCCCGCCACGACCGCGCGGTGCGTGCGCTCGCGCGGGCGGGACAGCCGGTCGTCACGCTCGCGCTCGGTGACGCGTACGACCTCGGCGGCGAGTTCCTGCGCTGGGAGATCGCGACCGCCGCCGCGGCCTGGGTCCTCGGCATCGACCCCTTCGACCAGCCGGACGTCCAGGCGGCGAAGGACAACACGGTGCGGTTACTCCGCGAATACACGGCAAGCGGCCGGAAGCCCGCCGTGTCCGACGCCGTTCCGGTCGCGGCCGCGGACTTCTCGGCTCGGCTCTTGACCCATCTCCGTGCGGCACGCCCGCCGGATTACGTCGCCGTCACCGCCTACGTCGAACGCACGCCGCGCCGCGAGCGGCTTCTCGCGGACCTGCGCGCCGCCGTCCGTGGCCGTTTCCGGGTGGCGACGACCGTCGGCTTCGGCCCCCGCTTCCTCCACTCGACGGGGCAGCTCCACAAGGGCGGGCCGGCGACCGCCGTCGTCGTCCAGCTCACCGCCGACGACCCGGCGGACGAGGCCGTCCCCGGCGCGGGCTACACCTTCGGCGTGCTGAAGGCGGCCCAGGCGGCCGGCGACTACGAGGCGCTCGCGAGCCGCGGCCGCCGCGTGCTGTCCGTCGCCCTCGGGGCCGACGTCGAAGCGGGCCTGCAGGCGGCGATCCTCGCCGTCCGCCGGGGTGTCGTCGGGCCGCGGCGTCCGCGCGTCCCGGCGTCGCGGAAGGCGCGTCAGACGGGCACGTGACGGGATGGCGCCGCACGTCCTCGCGGGCGACATCGGCGGAACCAAGACCGACCTCGCCCTCTACACGGTCGAGCCGCCGCAACGGCTGACGCTCGTCCGCCAGCGCACCTACCCCAGCCGCGAGTACGCGAGCCTGGACGCGGTGCTCGCGGACTTCGTCCCGGGCGGCGGCGAGCGCGTCGCCGCCGCGGCGTTCGGAATCCCCGGACCCGTGCTGGGCGACGTGGTGATCACCACCAACCTGCCGTGGCGCGTCGACCGCACGGCGCTCGCACGCGCCATCCCGTGCGAGCGCGTCCGTCTCCTGAACGATCTCGAGGCGACGGCTTACGGCGCCGCGTTCCAGCCGCCCGAGGCTCTCCATATCCTGAACGCCGGGACGGCAAGGCCCGGCAACCGCGCCGTCATTGCCGCCGGCACCGGCCTCGGGCAGGCGTTCCTTTTCTGGGACGGCACGCGCTATCGCGCCGCCGCCACCGAGGGCGGTCACGCCGACTTCGCGCCCCAGGACGACGACGAGTGGGCGCTCGCTCGGTTCCTGCGGCGCCGCCATCCGGACCACGTCTCGGTCGAGCGCGCCGTCTCCGGCCCCGGCCTCTTCGCCATCTTCGCCTTCCTCACCGAGGAGCGCGGACGTCCGGTCGACGCCGCCATCCGCGAGCGGCTCGCGACGGGCGACCCGGGAGCCGTGATCGGCGAGGCCGCCCTCAAGGGCGACAGCCCGGTGTGCGCGGAAGCTGTCGAGATGTTCCTCGGCCTCTACGGCGCGCAAGCGGCGAACCTGGCGCTCACCGTGATGGCGGTCGGCGGCGTCTTCGTGGGCGGCGGCATGGTCGTGAAGCTCCTGCCGCTCGTAGCGGCGCCCTTCATACGCCGCTTCACGGCGAAGGGGCGCTACGCGGATCTCCTCCGGGGCATCCCCGTCCGCGTCCTCCTCGATCCGGCGACGGGCCGGCTCGGCGCGGCTCACGCGGCCTGCGATCTGCTCGAGTGACCCCGGCCCGCGCGGGCGTTGACGCGCGCCGGCCGACGGTGTTACCCGGAGGCCGCTTGCTTGCTATCCGCACCGCCGGCCGAACGACCCTCGCAGCCGCGGCGCTGCTTCTCGTCGCCGCGTGCGGCGAGAAGGCGATCGATTGGAACGCACCGGAGAACTTCGTGCTGCGCGAGAAGAGCTCGAAGGTCGATGACAAGGTGAAGCTCGAGTACGTGTCGCTCGTCGACGCCACCGCCAAAGCGGTGTACGACGCGCTGGCCGACGTCGAGCATTTTCCCGATTTCATCCCGGGCGTCGACAACGTCCAGCTGCTCAGCGTGAGCGGCGACACGAGGACGGTCCAGATCGCGCAGCGGGTCATCGGTCGCCAGTCGAACGCCAAGGTCGAATGGACGTTCCACCCCGACCAGCTCCGCATCGAGTTCAAGACGCTGGTCAGCAATCTCTCGAACAACGACGGGACCTACGAAATCACGGCGTCGCCCGACGGCAAGCGGTGCATCGTCCACAGCACCTTCCTCGTGGCCGAGCCGGCCGGTTCGGCGGCGCCGATCGGCGTCCTCGCGTCCGGCACGCGCGAGGCCTTCCTCGCCGCAGCGCGCGGCGTGAAGGCGCGAGCGACCGGCGCCAAGAAGTAGCGCCCGCTACGGGCCGAGGCGCGCGCCGCCGTCGGCCGCGAAGAAATGGAGCGCGCCCGCCGGCGCCGCGACGCGCGCCGGCAGCTCCCCGCCGGGCCCGAGGAGGCGCACCGTCACGTCGTGCTCCCCGACCCGGGCCCGCACGATCGTCTCGGCGCCGAGGAGCTCGCGGCGTGCCGGATCGGGCACCGCGACGAGCGCGCCGGCCGGCTCGGTCACGGGAGCGAACGCTTCCGGCCGGACACCGACGACGACGCGGCGCTCGCCGCCGAGCCGCGCAGGGAGCCACGGCGGCATGGCCAGGCGCTGCCCACCGACGCACAGCGCGCCGTCCACGACCTCGGCCGCGATCAGGTTCATCGGCGGCGTCCCGACGAAGCCGGCGACGAACGTGTTCGCCGGACGCGCGTAGACGTCGGCGGGCGCCGCGACCTGCTGGATCCGGCCGCGCTCGAGCACGACCATCCGGTCCCCGAGCGTCATCGCCTCGGTCTGCTCGTGCGTCACGTACAGCGTGGTCACGCCGAGCCGGCGCTGCAGCTCGCGGACGTGCTGGCGGAGCGCGGCGCGCAGCGGTGCGTCGACGTTCGACAGCGGCTCGTCGAGGAGGAAGAGCGCCGGCCGGCGAACGAGCGCCCGCGCGAGCGCCACCCGCTGGCGCTGCCCGCCGGAGAGCTGCGCAGGGCGGCGCTCGAGCAGCGATGCAACGTCGACGAGGGCCGCAGCTTCCTCGGCACGCCGCCGCCGGTCGTCGCGTACCACGCCCTGCATGCGAAGCGGGAACTCGATGTTCCGCCGCACGGTCATGTGCGGATAGAGCGCGTAGCTCTGGAAGACCATGGCGACGTCGCGCCGGTGGGGCGCCAGGCGCTCGATCGGCCGGCCGTCGACGCGGATCGAGCCGCTCGACAGCGGCTCGAGCCCGGCCGTCAGCCGGAGCAGCGTCGACTTCCCGCAGCCCGACGGGCCGAGCACGGTCACGAGCTCGCCGTCGGCAACGGCGAGCGTGAACTCGGCGAGGGCGACGACGTCGTCGAACCGCTTGGTGACCTGCTCGAACTCCGCCCGCGCCATCAGCGGCCGCTGCCGGCGAAGACACCCGAGCGCAACGCCGGCTCGATCACGACGATGACGGCGAGCGCCGGCACGAGCATCAGGGCCGCGACCGCGCTCGCGAGGCCGGGGTGCCCGAAGGCCGTCAGGTAGTAGACGAGCGGCGGCAAGGGCCGGTTCGTCACCTGGAGCAGCAGCGCGAACCCGAACTCGTCCCACGAGACGAGGAACACGAGCATGCTCGCCGCTGCGATCGACGGGCGGACGAGCGGCAGGCTCACGCGCCAGAACGCGGCCGCGGGACTCGCGCCGTCGAGCCGTGCCGCGTCCTCGAGGTCCCGCGGCACGCTCCGGAACGCGCTCCGGAGGACGAGGAAGGCGAGCGGCAGCGCGAGCAGCGTGTGGGCAAGCCAGAGGCCGGTCCCGAAGGGGCTGTTGTAGATGCCGAGGCGGATCGAGAGCGCCGCCAGCGGGATCGCGAGCGCGATCGTCGGAAACACCCGGGCGACGACCAGCGCGCCGTCGAGACCGCGGTCGACGCCCGGCTGCCGCGCCGCCGCCCACGCCGCCGGCAGCGCGATCGCCAGCGTCGACGCCACCGTGAGCGCAGCCACCAGCACGCTGAGTGCGAGGCCGCCGCGCAGGTCGACGGCGTCGGCCAGCAGGCGGACGTTCTCGAGGGTCAGGGTCCGCGGCACCCACGTCGGCGGCCACGCGAAGCTCTCGCGCTCGGGCGTGAACGCCTGCTTCAGCACGAGGCCGAGGGGCAGCAGATCCGCTGCGGCCACGGCCAGGACGATCGCGAGCGCGACCCGTCTCACGGCGCCGTCCCGCGGCGGACGAGCGGCAGCGTCAGCACGACGCTGAGGAGCGCCAGCAGGGTCGACGCCGCCGCCGCGGCGCCGTCGTTCCCGTAGTCGGACCACTGATGGTATGCGTAGGTCGAGAGCACCGGCAGACCTTCCGCGCCCGCGAGCATGAGCGGCGTCGCGAACACGCGGAGCGCGTCGAGCCCGCGCAGGAGGACGGCCGAGAGCAGCGCCGGACGGAGCAGCGGCAGCGTGATGAAGGCGAAGCGCCGGAGCCCTCCCGCACCGTCGAGGCTCGCCGCCTCGCCGAGCTCCTCGGGAATGGCGGTCAGCGCGGCGAGCAGCATCAGGAACACGACCGGCGTCACGTGCCACGCGTCGGCCGCGACCACGGTCAGGAACGTGAGCGGCCGGCCGGGCAGCAGCCACGCGACCGGGCCGACGCCCGCGGCCGCGAGCGCCGCGTTGGCGTAGCCGCGCGGCGCGAACACGTAGCGCATGACCGTCAGGAAGACGACCTCGGGCAGCGCGAACGGGATCATGACGACGGCGCGCAGCAGGCGGCGTGCGGGCAGCCGCGCCGCGAGGACGACCGCGAGCGCGAGCCCGCCGGCCACCTCGACGGCGACGATCGCGATCGGCAGCACCACGTTGCCGACGACGGCGCGCCAGAAGAGCCCGTCGGCGACCAGCAGGCGGAAGTTGGCGACGCTCGGAAAGGCGCCGGTCAGCGTGTCGGTGAACGACAGCTTCACGGCGTAGAGCGTCGGCTGCACGAGAAATGCCGCCAGGTAGAGGAGCAGCGGCGCCGCCGGAAGCCAGGGACGGAGCGCGCGCACGGCCTACGGGCTCGCAGCCGCTTCCCGTGCGGCGGCGTGCAGGACCGCATCGGGGTCTCGGTGCTCGAACACGACGGCGCGGAACGCCTCCTGCCACCGCCGGCTGAGCGCCGGCCGCGGGCGCACCTCGGCGCGCATCGCGGCAAAGCCCGCGAGCGGCTCGCCGTCGCCGACCGCCACGTCGCGGCGCGGAGAGAACCAGCCGAGGCGCTTCGCGAGCTCCGCCTGCGCATCGTGCGAGAGCACGTGGCGCACGAGGCGGAGGGCCGCCTCGCGGTGCGGAGCGTTGCACGGGATGCCGAGGTAGCCGCCGCCGAGCACGGTCGCACGTCCCCGCGGGCCGCGCGGCAACGGTGCGGACCGGATCGGCTCCGGGCTGAGGCCCTGGCTCTCGTACAGCGACATCACGAACGGCCAGTTGAGGTGCAGCAGGATCTCGCCCCGCGCCATCGCCTCCGCCACCGTCGGCTCCTTGAACGTCGCGCTCTCGGGATGGAGGTACGGCGCGAGCGCGGCGAAGAAGCGAAAGGCGGCGAGCGCACCGGCGTCGTCCAGCACGTCGCCGCTGCCGCCCGCCGCCCAGACGAACGGCAGGACCTCGCAGGTGAGCCCCTCGTAGAGCGAGCCCTTGAACGCGACCTTGCCGGGGTGGGCCCGCGCGACGGCGAGCAGCGCCGCCCAGTCGGCCGGCGGCTCGCCGAGCGCGGCATGGTCGTACACGAGGGCCTGCCAGCCGAGGCGATGCGGCAGGAACCGGAGACCGTCGATCGTGCCCGCGCGCACCGCGTCGTGGAAGAGTGCGGCGAGCTCGGGCTGCAGCTCGGTCGCGTCGATGGGGCAGACGTACGGGGCCGTCGGTGCGAGCGCGTAGACGTCGAGCTCGACGAGGTCGAGGGTTCCCCGACCTCCAGCCGACTCGGCCGCGACGGCCCGGCGGATGTCGGCGTACTGCTGCGCCACGAGGACGACGCGGACACCGCTCTCGCGCTCGAAGTCGGCGACCAGCGCCCGATACACCGGCAGCTCGCTCGGCAGCAGCCCGACGGCCACGGTGAGCGACCCGTGCTCGGTGCGACATGCGACCAGGAAGAGCGCCGCAACCAGGCAGGCAACACGGCCAGGCACGGCGTCGCATAACACCCCGCCCGCGCCCCGGCCACGACCGTCCACGCGTGGGCCGCGCAGCGCCGGATCGATGCCGCCCTGACGCACCCGAGCGACGAGATGAAGCGACGTCTGGACGCCCTCGGCTACGTCAACTGACGCCGCTTGCGCGGCGGCTCCCGTCGTTTCGACCCCGGTCTACCCGGAAGCCGTGATTTAACCTCTTGGCAGCAGCGCGGTATTGACCTGCGGACAAATGTCCCCCGATCGCGGGAGCATCAAGGAGCCCACATGAGGACCGACGCCAGGTCCGGCCGCGCGCCGGTCACCCTGAACGGGCGGACGACCCCGCCCATGGACCAGAAGCTGCTCGAGGTCCTGACCGCGCTCCGGAAGGGCAACTTCGCGCCACGGTTGCCCGCCAAGTGGACCGGGATCGCAGGGAAGATCGCCGACACCGTGAACGACGTGATGGACGTGAACCAGCGCATGGCACGGGAGCTCCGCCGCCTGGCGACGGTCGTCGGCAAGGAGGGACGGATCGACCAGCGCGCCTCGCTCGCGCATTTCACCGGGGCCTGGGCCGCGTCGCTCGATTCCGTGAACGCGCTGATCGGCGACCTCGTTCATCCGACGAGCGAGATGGCGCGGGTGATCGGCGCCGTCGCCAAGGGCGACCTCACCCAGACCATGGCGCTCGACCACGACGGCCGCTCGCTGCACGGCGAGTTCCTCCGCACCGCGAAGACCGTGAACCGGATGGTCGGGCAGCTCGGGGCGTTCTCTTCCGAGGTGACGCGCGTGGTCCGCGAGGTGGGGACGGAAGGCAAGCTCGGCGGCCAGGCCGACGTGAAGGGCGTCGCCGGGACGTGGAAGGACCTCACCGAGAGCGTGAACTCGATGGCGGCGAACCTGACCGCCCAGGTGCGCAACATCGCGGAGGTGACCACCGCCGTCGCGACCGGCGATCTCTCGAAGAAGATCACCGTCGACGTGCGGGGCGAGATCCTGGAGCTCAAAAACACCATCAACACGATGGTCGACCAGCTGCGGTCGTTCGCGTCCGAGGTGACCCGCGTGGCCCGCGAGGTCGGCTCCGAGGGCAAGCTCGGCGGCCAGGCCGACGTGCGCGGCGTCGCCGGGACGTGGAAGGACCTGACCGACAGCGTGAACTCCATGGCGGGCAACCTGACCGCCCAGGTCCGCAACATCGCCTACGTGACCAAGGCGGTGGCCAACGGCGACCTGTCGCAGAAGATCACGGTCGACGTGAAGGGCGAGATCCTCGAGCTCAAGAACACCGTCAACACCATGGTGGACCAGCTGAGCTCCTTCGCCGCCGAGGTCACGCGCGTGGCGCGCGAGGTCGGCACCGAGGGCAAGCTCGGCGGACAGGCCGAGGTGAAGGGCGTCGCCGGCACCTGGAAGGACCTGACCGACAGCGTCAACCTGATGGCCACCAACCTGACCGTCCAGCTGCGCGACGTCTCCAAGGTGGCAACCGCGATCGCCGGCGGCGACCTCACGCAGAAGATCACCGTCGACGTCCGCGGCGAGATTCTCCAGATCAAGAACGTCATCAACACGATGGTCGACCAGCTGAGCTCCTTCGCCGCGGAGGTCACACGCGTGGCGCGCGAAGTGGGCACCGACGGGCGGCTCGGCGGGCAGGCCGACGTGAAAGGCGTCGCCGGGACGTGGAAGGACTTGACCGACAGCGTCAACGTGATGGCCGGCAACCTGACGGCCCAGGTGCGGAACATCGCCGAGGTGACGACCGCGGTCGCGACCGGGGACCTCGCCAAGAAGATCACGGTCGACGTGCGCGGCGAGATCCTCGAGCTCAAAGACACCATCAATACGATGGTGGATCAGCTGCGCTCGTTCGCGTCGGAAGTCACCCGCGTCGCCCGCGAGGTCGGCTCCGAAGGCAAGCTCGGCGGCCAGGCCGACGTGCGCGGCGTGGCCGGCACGTGGAAGGACCTGACCGACAGCGTGAACTTCATGGCCGGCAACCTGACCGCGCAGGTCCGGAACATCGCCGACGTGACCAAGGCCGTGGCGGCCGGCGACCTGTCGAAGAAGGTCACCGTCGACGTCCGCGGCGAGATCCTCGAGCTCAAGAACACCGTCAACACGATGGTCGACCAGCTGCGATCGTTCGCCGACGAGGTGACGCGCGTCGCGCGCGAGGTCGGCACCGACGGCAAGCTCGGCGGCCAGGCGGAGGTCAAGGGCGTCGCCGGCACGTGGAAGGACCTGACCGACAGCGTGAACTCGATGGCGAGCAACCTGACCGCCCAGGTCCGGAACATCGCCGACGTCACGACGGCGGTCGCCACCGGCGACCTCTCGAAGAAGATCACCGTGCACGTGAAGGGCGAGATCCTGGAGCTGAAGAACACGATCAACACGATGGTCGACCAGCTCCGGTCCTTCGCCTCCGAGGTGACGCGCGTCGCGCGCGAAGTCGGCACCGAGGGGAAGCTCGGCGGGCAGGCGGACGTGAAGGGCGTCGCCGGGACGTGGAAGGACCTGACCGACAGCGTCAACTTCATGGCCAGCAACCTCACCACGCAGGTCCGGAACATCGCCGACGTGACGAAGGCCGTCGCCACGGGGGACCTGTCGAAGAAGATCGCCGTCGACGTGAAGGGCGAGATCCTCGAGCTCAAGAACACCATCAACACGATGGTGGATCAGCTGCGGTCGTTCGCCGACGAGGTGACCCGTGTCGCGCGCGAGGTCGGCACCGAGGGCAAGCTCGGCGGCCAGGCGAGCGTGCCCGGCGTCGCGGGCACGTGGAAGGACCTCACCGACAACGTGAACTTCATGGCCGGGAACCTGACCGCCCAGGTGCGGAACATCGCGGCGGTCACGACCGCCGTCGCAGGCGGCGACCTCTCGAAGAAGATCACCGTCGACGTCCGGGGCGAGATCCTCGAGCTGAAGGACACCATCAACACGATGGTCGATCAGCTGCGGTCCTTCGCGGCGGAGGTGACGCGCGTGGCGCGCGAGGTCGGCACCGAGGGCCGCCTCGGCGGCCAGGCGACCGTGCCCGGGGTGGGCGGCACGTGGAAGGACCTCACCGACAGCGTCAACTTCATGGCGAGCAACCTGACCGGCCAGGTGCGCAACATCGCCGACGTCACCAAGGCCGTGGCCAACGGCGACCTGTCGAAGAAGATCACGGTCGACGTGAAGGGCGAGATCCTGGAGCTCAAGAACACCGTCAACACGATGGTGGACCAGCTGAGCTCCTTCGCCTCCGAGGTCACGAGAGTAGCCCGAGAAGTTGGCACCGAGGGAAAGCTCGGCGGTCAGGCGCAGGTAAAGGGCGTCTCGGGCACCTGGAAGGACCTGACCGACAATGTGAACCTCATGGCCGCGAACCTCACGAACCAGGTGCGCGGCATCGCCAAGGTGGTGACGAGCGTCGCCAAGGGCGACCTCGACCGCAAGTTCACCGTCGAGGCCAAGGGCGAGATCGCCGCGGTGGCGGACACCATCAACAGCATGATCGACACGCTCGCGACCTTCGCCGATCAGGTGACGACCGTCGCCCGCGAGGTCGGCGTCGAGGGCAAGCTCGGCGGGCAGGCGAGCGTCCCGGGCGCGGCGGGCACGTGGAAGCACCTCACCGACAACGTGAACGGCCTCGCGGCCAACCTGACCACCCAGGTCCGCGCCATCGCCGAGGTCGCCACCGCGGTGACCAAGGGCGACCTGACGCGCATGATCACCGTCGAGGCGAAGGGCGAGGTGGCGGCGCTCAAGGACAACATCAACGAGATGATCGTCAACCTCAAGGACACGACGCGGAAAAACAGCGATCAGGACTGGCTGAAGACCAACCTCGCCAACTTCAGCCGCATGCTCCAGGGCCAGAAGGAGATGCTCGCCGTCGCGCGGCTCATCCTCTCGGAGCTCGCGCCGCTGGTCGGCGCCCAGCACGGCATGTTCTACATCATGGACGCCTCCGGCCAGGAGCCGATCCTCCGGCTGCTCGCGAGCTACGCCCACAAGCCGCGGAAGGGCGTCGGTACTGCGTTCCGTCTGGGCGAGGGGCTCGTCGGGCAGGCCGCGGTCGAGAAGGAGAAGATCCTCCTCACCAACGTGCCGCGCGGCTACGTCCACATCACGTCGGCCCTCGGCGAAGCGCCGCCGCTCGACGTCCTGGTCCTGCCGGTGGTGTTCGAGGGGCGCATCAAGGCGGTCATCGAGCTCGCCTCCTTCGACCGCTTCAGCGCGACGCACCACGCCTTCCTCGATCAGCTGATGGAGAGCATCGGCATCGTCCTCAACACGATCGAAGCCAACATGCGGACCGAGGACCTGCTGAAGCAGTCGCAGTCCCTGGCCCAGGAGCTCCAGGTGCGACAGCTCGAGCTGCAGCGGAGCAACGCCGAGCTCGAGGAGAAGGCGAAGCTGCTCGCCGACCAGAACGTCGAGGTGGAACGGAAAAACCGGGAAGTCGAGCAGGCGCGTCAGGCGCTCGAGGAGAAGGCGTCGCAGCTGGCGCTCACCTCCAAGTACAAGTCGGAGTTCCTCGCCAACATGTCACACGAGCTCCGCACGCCGCTGAACAGCCTGCTCATCCTCGCCGAGCAGCTGTCGGCCAACATCGACGGGCACCTGACGGTCCGGGAAACGGACTACGCGCGGACCATCCACAGCGCCGGGACCGACCTCCTGAAGCTCATCAACGACATCCTGGATCTCGCCAAGATCGAATCCGGCACGGTCACCGTGGACTTCGCCTTCGTCGCGCTCGCGGAGCTCGAGGACTACGTGGAGCGGACGTTCCGTCCGGTCGCGGAATCCAAGGGCCTCGGCTTCCGCGTGGAGGTCGACGCCCGGACGCCGGAGACGCTGCAGACGGATTCGAAGCGCCTCCAGCAGATCCTGCGGAACCTGCTCTCGAATGCCTTCAAGTTCACCGAGCGTGGCAGCGTCACGTTACGCGCGGGCCTGGCGACGGAAGGCTGGGACCCCACCAACGAGGTGCTCAACCGCGCGCCGAGCGTCGTGGTGTTCTCGGTGAGCGACACCGGGATCGGTATCCCGCCCGCCAAGCAGCGGATCATCTTCGAGGCGTTCCAGCAGGCCGACGGCAGCACGAGTCGCAAGTACGGCGGCACCGGTCTCGGGCTGGCAATCAGCCGCGAAATCGCGCGCCTGCTGGGCGGCGAGATCGCCGTCGTCAGCGCCCCCGACAAGGGCAGCACGTTCAAGCTCTACGTGCCGCAGTCCCGTCATCCGGTGCGGGCACGCGCGACGTACACCCGCAAAGATGCCGCCGAACCTGCGCCCAGCGCCGCGCTGTCGCGGCCCTTCGTCCCGGCCGACGACGTCCACGACGATCGCCGGGACCTCGGTCCCGACGACCGCGTGCTGCTCGTCGTGGAGGACGACCTGCCGTTTGCCGACGTCATCGTCGACGTCGCGCACCGCCACGGCTTCAAGGCTGTCGTCGCATCGCGCGGTGTCGAGGCGCTGGCGCTCGCGCGCGAGCTTCGGCCGCACGCGATCACGCTCGACCTGAAGCTGCCCGACGTGAGCGGGTGGCGCGTCCTCCGCCAGCTGAAGAAGGACCTCGCACTCCGCCACATCCCCGTCCACGTGATCTCGGTCGAGGATGAGCTCGCTGCCGCCCTCGCCCACGGGGCGCTCGCCGCGGCGTCGAAGCCATTGACCGGCGCGGGCGTCGACGCGGCCGTTGCGCGGCTCGACGGCTGGATCAACCGCACCGTTCGCAACCTCCTGCTCGTGGAAGACGATGACGTGCAGCGCGCGAGCGCCGTCAGGCTCATCGGGAACGGCGACGTCCGTACGCTCGCGGTGCCGACGGGCGCGGACGCTCTCGCCGCCGTCGAGCACGATCAGTTCGACTGCACCGTCGTCGACCTCGGCCTGCCCGACATGGACGGCATGGAGCTGATCGAGCGGCTCCGGCGCTCCCCGTCCTTCGGCGATCGCCCGGTCATCGTGTACACCGCGCGCGACCTCGATCCGCAGCAGGAGCAGCGTCTCGGCCGGCTCGCGCAGAGCATCATCGTGAAGGACCCGCTCGCGGCCGACCGCCTGGTGGACCAGACGGCCCTCTTCCTCCACCGCGCCGTTGCCGGCTTGCCCGAGGCCCAGCGGCGGCTGCTCGAGCGGCTCCACGACGACCGCGTGGCGCTCGGCGGCAAGAAGATCCTGCTGGTCGACGACGACGTGCGGAACCTCTTCGCCATGACGAGCGTCCTCGAACGCCACGGCATGACCGTCGTCTCGGCCGAGAACGGCCGGGACGCGATTGCGGCGCTGCACGGTACCCCCGGCATCGATGCGGTGCTGATGGACGTCATGCTGCCCGAGATGGACGGCCACGAGACCACCCGCGCGATCCGGGGAACGGCGGGATTCAAGACCTTGCCGATCATCGCCGTGACCGCCAAGGCGATGAAGGGCGATCGCGAGAAGTGCATCGACGCGGGGGCGTCGGACTATCTCGCCAAGCCGATCGACACCGAGCAGCTGCTCTCGCTGCTCCGGGTCTGGCTCGGGCGGTAGGGGCGCAGGATGGCGGACGCGACGGACCGGACCAGCATTCTCATCGTGGACGACAGTCCCGAGAAGATCGTCGCCCTGGAGTCGATCCTCGACGAGCTCGGACAGGACATCGTGAAGGCGGCGTCGGGCCGGGAGGCCCTCCGGCACCTGCTCACCCGGGACTTCGCTGTGATCCTGCTCGACGTTCGGATGCCGGTCATGGACGGGTTCGAGACCGCGGCGCTGATCCGCGAGCGCGCGCGATCGGAGCACACGCCGATCATCTTCGTGACCGCGTTTCCCGACGAGACGCACGTGGCCCGTGGCTATTCCCTGAAGGCCGTCGACTACATCTTCACGCCGGTCGTCCCGGACGTCTTGCGTACCAAGGTCGCCGTCTTCGCCGACCTCCACCAGATGACGGCGCAGGTGAAGCGCCAGGCGGAATCGCTCCGCCAGCGGGCCGCTCAGCTCCACCGGCTGAGCACGGCGTCGCTCGAGATCAACGGCGCGCAGTCGTTGGACGACATGGTCAAGGTGGTCGCGGACAGCGCCCGCGAGATCCTGGGTGTGCCGCGCGCCGTCGCGACCGCCCGGGTGCACGACCGCCGTATCCACCGCGCGACATCGCCCGCGGCCCTGGCGGCGCCGCTGGACGGGGCAGAGAACGACCTGGTGATGTCGATCGTGCGCAGCACGAACTTCCTCGCCGTCCCTCTCACGCGGCGCGACGGCCGCAACATGGGGGAGCTCCAGGTCTCCGGCAAGCCGCACGGCGCCTTCACGGAGGAGGACGAGGACATCCTCGTGCAGCTCGCGCAGATGACCTCCATCGCCGTCGAGAACACCCTGTATGGGGAGCTGCGCGAAGCGAACCGGTTGAAGGACGAGTTCCTCGCGACGGTGTCTCACGAGCTCCGGACACCCCTCAGCGCTATGCTGTCATGGGTCTGGATGCTGCGGCGGGGAGGTCTCGACGCAGAGGGCGCGGCGCGCGCCATCGAGGCGATCGAGCGGAACGTGAAGGCCCAGACCCGGATCGTCGAGGATCTGCTCGACGTATCCCGCATCGTCACCGGCAAGCTACGGCTCGACACGCGCCTCGTCGACCTCGGCCCGATCATCGAGATGACCACCGACTCGATCACGCCCGCGGCGGAGGCGAAGGGGATCACCGTCCGGAGCTCGATCGACGGTGCGACGCCGCCCGTGCTCGGCGACGCCATCCGCCTGCAGCAGCTCGTGTGGAACCTCCTCACCAACGCCATCAAGTTCACCTCGGCGGGCGGCCGGGTGGACGTCGTCCTCGCAACGTCCGGCGCCGAGGTGGAAGTACGGGTCTCCGATACCGGCATCGGCATCTCGCAGGATTTCCTGGCGTACGTCTTCGAACCGTTCCGCCAGGCGGACGGCTCATCGGGCCGCAAGTCGGGTGGCCTCGGCCTCGGGCTGGCGATCGTCCGTCACGTCGCGGAGCTGCACGGCGGCCGCGTGGAGGCACGCAGCGCGGGGGAAGACCAGGGGTCGACCTTCGTCCTCACGCTGCCCGTCGCGACCGGCCGCGAGGCGATCGAGGAGCTCACGCCGTCGCCGCCGTCGGCCGAGACCGCAGCGCCGCGCACGGCGGTCAGCCTCGCGGGAAGCAGTGTCCTCGTCGTAGAGGACGAGGCGGATACCCGTGAAGCGCTCGCGCTGATCCTCGCCCAGGCGGGGGCGACGGTCACGTCGACCTCTACGGCGGCGCAGGCGCTCGATGCGGTCGCGGCCGCGCGACCCGACATCCTTCTCTGCGACATCGGTCTCCCGACCGAAGACGGCTACGTGCTCATCCGAAAGCTGCGCGCGCTCACCGCCGAGCAAGGCGGCGCGACGCCGGCCGTCGCCCTCAGCGCCTTCGCGCAGGCCACGGACCGTGCGCGGGCGGTCGCCGCTGGTTTCGACACGCACGTGGCGAAACCGATCGACCCCGACCGCTTGCTCCGGACTCTTGCGCGGGCGCTGTCGCTCGCCGTCGGGGACGCCGACCCCGGCGACCCATACGAGCCCGCACTCGCCTCCGAAGCCGGTCGCTGACTCAGCGCTGCAGCTTCGCGGCCACGGTCACCGCGCGGAGGTTGCTCCGCACCTGGGTCGCCATCGAGACCATGCTCGCCTGCGTCGTCGGGCCAACGGCTTTTTTCACGCCGACCGTGCGAACGCGTGAGAGGAATGCCGTGAGCCAGGTGTCGGCGTTGTGCAGCGCCACGATCGCCTGACGGCGGCGGCCCGCGTTCAGCAGCGCCTCGGCGCGCATCCTGCTCGTCTGCATGTGCGCGAGCTCGCGCTCGAGCAGCGTGTGCACCCTCAGCGAACCTGCCACGGCGTTCAGCTGTGCCGTGAGCGCCGCGGCCCCGTCGTCGACCGCCTTGAACATACCCGCCACCGGCGTGGTGGTGGTGGTCACGGTCGTGGTCGTCACCGTGCTGGTCGTGGTCGTGTCGGCGAAGGTGGCCGTTGCGATCGAAGCTCCCATCACCGCCGCGAGCCATGGCCGGATCGTCCGGTACCTCATCGCGTTACCCTCCCTGCCCCCCGGGGGCGCCGTGCCGAAGCGCGCCATCGACCGTGACAGACAGCAAGCCGGGTGCCATCACCCGCCAGGCCGTCTTCCACCATAAATGGAGGCCGCGCAAGCGCGCGTGCGTCGACACCGCCACGCCGGCGGACGGAAAGGTGCGCGCCTGCGCACACCGCATGTCGGGACCGACCGGTCAGTGCGTCGATATACGCAGCAAGGCGGGTGCCGATTCGAGCGACCCGTGATCGCCGATCGCGTCGGCCATGGCGACGAACTCGCGCCAAGCCGCCTGCGCAGCATCGCGCCGTCCGCTGCCGAGCAGCGCCACCGCCAGCTGGTAGTGCGCGCCGTAGTGGTGCGTATGCGTAACAGGGATCGAGGCGATGCGCTTCCAGCAAGAGGCGACGCGCCTCCTCGGTTCACGGGCTCGGCGAGTGGAAAGATCGTCGACTCGGCCGCGAGCGCCACGACGTACCACAGCATGGCGAACGTCATCGCCGGATGGCGTCGCCGGGCCCGCCAGGCAAGCCGCCGCGCCGCGCGCGCGGCGCGGCGGGCTGACGTCGCGGTGCGCACGCGGGGTGACAAGTCTCCGCGCCCAGCCAGCGCCGTAATTTCGCAGGAAAGTCGATTAGCAAGCTCGCTGGCGTGTCGCCAGCGACGCCCGGGCCGCCGCACTACGCCGCGACGCTCGGGCCCGGACCCGATTGACCCCGTCGGGCAGGGGCTGCTACTCGCAGAGTACCAGATCGGTTCACGATTGGCCGCGACACGACGCGGCCGGAAGGGGAAGCCATGACCAGCACCCGTCCGCTCGTCGCTGCGCTCGCCGTGACGGCGACGCTGTTCGTATCGCCGCTCCGCGCCGACGTCTCTCCCGGGGACAAGATCACGGATGCCAACATGGACAAGGTGAAGGACCTCACCTCCCCCGGGCTCCAGTGGTGCATCAAGCACGGCTTCCCGCTCACGATCGGCGAGACGAAGCACGTCGAGTGGCCGCGGGCGTACAAGGAAGCCACCGAGAAATATGCTTCCCAGGTGAAGCTCACGGCCGACGGCCGGACGATGGAGAACTACGTCGCCGGACAGCCGTTCCCCAACCCCGACGGGAAGGACCCGCAGTTCGTGATCAAGGTCATGTTCAACTACGACTACGGGTACGTGAACGGCCTCGACGACACAGACCTCAGGAACTTCGACGCCGACACGGGCGCGATCGCCGACCACGGGCCGCTCACCGTCGAGCGCCACTTCCTCCTGGACCACTTCCGGCGCCTCTTCTGGACGGGACGGCTCTACGTCGACCCGAAGCCCGACAAGCCGAATCCCAACGGCTACCGCGCCCAGCAGGGCCTCTATCCGATCCTCGAGCCGTACGACCTGAAGGGCGTGGGCGCGCTCGGCAACCGCTACACGTCGCCGGACAAGCAGGACGATTCCTGGCTTTACCTGCCGTCGCTCCGGCGCGTCCGCCGACTCTCCACCGCGCAGCGCTCGGACGCCCTGTTCGGTCAGGACACCGATGTCGACAGCTACTACGGCTACTCGGGCCAGGTCGGCTGGATGGAGTGGAAATTCCTCGGCGAGCGCGACCTGCTCGGCATCGTGCACGCGCAGCACTACCCGGTGAAATGGCACGACAAGGTCGACTGGGCGTTCGACGAGGTATGGGAGAAGCGCCACGTCTACATGCTCGAAGGCGTCTCGAAGCTGCCACAGTACGCCTACGGCAAGCGCGTGCTCTTCATCGACAAGGAGACATGGGGCATCCCGTACACGGACATCTACGACCGCTCCGGGGAGCTGTGGAAGATCTGGATCAACGACGTGAGCTACCGGAAGAAGGCCTTCGAGGGCGCCAACGTGATCGAGTACGAGGACGAGCTGCCCTTCGCGCCGGCGATCGTCATGATCGACATGCAGCTCGAGCACGCGACGAAGGCCTCGCTGCCGAGTCCGCGCTTTCCGGGCGAGCAGGGCTGGTACTACCACCAGGGTGAGAAGGCCGGCATCGCCGACGATTGGTTCACGGTCGCGGCCCTCGTGAACGCCGGCCACTGACGCGCGTCCGCCGCACGACGCGGGGTCCGGCTTGACGGGACGGCCGCGCCCGCCGTAAGAGGTTTACAGTGTTCACCTCGCAGGCGGCGGGCGCTCCCACCCGGCGAAACGCCCGCGCCGCGATCCTGAACGCCGCGCGGCGCCTGTACTTCGCGCACGGCGCGGACGGCGTCTCCGCGCGGCGGATCGCGCAGGCGGCGGGCTGCAGCGCCACCGCCCTCTACCTCTAAACCACACCTACCGCGACTCGATTCCCGGCTTCCTGGACCTCGTCTGGGACCTCGCCGAGCGGCCGCGCCGCGCGTTCCGCGCCCGCTGGACCGACACCGAGATCGCCGCGCTCTGGCAGGCGCTGTCGTTCAAGGTCGAGTATCGGTGCTTCAACTGCGTCTCCACCTGCCCCGGCGAGATCGAGACCGCCTTTCACGCCGATCGCGCCGTCCGACGCCAGTACGTGGACGAGACCCTCAAGCCCCTCACCCACGCGCGTGCCGTCGAGGACGAGCAGTTCGTGATCGACACCCCGAGCGCGCGGGAGCGGCACGGAATTCCGCCGGGGCAGTGGCGCACCCCGATCGATCGGGCGGCCACGCCGGCGCGCGGCGTGCGCCTCGTCTCGCTCCGGCGCATCCGGACGCAGAGCGTCGACGCGATGATGCGCTGGATGCCGCAGTACTTCCGCGGGGAAGAGGCGCGTGGGCTCGCGTTCACCACCCAGTTCCTGCTGAGCGGCACCGGGGGCGGCGCCTGGGCGATGCGCATCGCCGGCGGCCGGTGCGAGGTGAGGCCCGGCACGATCGAGGCGCCCGACCTGACGATCCGCATGCCGGCGCGCCTCTTCCTCGCCATCCACCGCGGCGACCGGAGTGCCGCCTGGGGCCTCGTGACGGGTCGCATTCGCCTCGCCGGCCGCCGGCGTCTCTTCCGGCACTTCCCGCGGCTTTTCCCGACCGAGGCGCCGAGCTCCCCCCTCGCCCGCTGGCTCTTCCTCGCGCGGCGGCGGTGGCGGCGACCGCAACGGCGGCGGCCGCCGGCCTGAATCAGTACGCCGATCGGTCGATGAACGCGCCGCTCGGTGACCCCTCGCCGTTGCAACTGCGCGGGTCGGGCTCCGGTGCCGGCGGCAATTTGGCCCAGTTGACCTTCAGCTGCTTGGAATCGACCACCGTGACGCCGTCGGGGAAGCTCAGGTTCTTGCCGAGGAGCTCGGGCGGCTGGGGCATACCGCCGACGAACCGGACCATCGACACGCGGCCACAGCCGGTCGAGAAGTCCGCGTTCAGGTTCAGCTCGGCGAAGTAGAGCGTGCCGTCGGAGCCGACGGCCATGCCGATCGGGTTCTTCACCGTCCCCGGCGGGGCGATGGTCCGGACGAACACGCCGTTGGCGTCGTACTCGTTGATCACTGGAGGGAAGAGGACGCTATCGACGTACCAGTGGTCGGTACCCGGGACGCGGACGATGTCGGCGGGAATCGTCACGCCGGGGGTGGGAAAGATCGTCTTCGTCGGCGGCGTGGTAACGAGGCGGTCGACGCTGTTACAGTCCGCCGCGCTCGTCGGGAACGGTGGCGAGTACTTCCACACCTTGGCGGCACCCGTCTCCGGCACGTAGATGTTCCCGGCGTCGTCCATCGCCGGCATGCCGGCCTGCGCGAGGTTCTTGTCGAGGAAGCAGTAGCTGTCATAGCGGGCCTGCGGACCCCGGAAGAACACGGTCAGGGTGCCGTGGTGGGCAGGATTGGTGTCGCTCGGGTCCCCGCTACCGACGTCGTTGCCGTACATGTTGCCCTGCGCATCGAAGACGCAGCCCTGCGGGTCGGCATTGCCCTGCGGCGGCTGTCCCGGGTCGGTCCCTTGCGGGGTCGTCTCGAAGCCCGGCCATCCGGTGTGGATGTGGCGCTTCGCCCACTTGCCGTTCCGCTTGAACACCGCCCAGCCGTCGGCATCCTTTCCGGTATAGAAGCGGCTGCCGCGACTTGTGACGCTGCAGCGCGCCTGGGGCGGGTTCCGGTCGAGGCACGCTTCCCGGTACGTGTCGTCGGCAACCACGAACTTCCCGGTGAGTCCCTTGCCGCGCGGGAAGAAGCAGAGCTTGCCGTTCACGTGGCGCCCGACGCGCGGCGGCGTGCCGAGGATGTCGGGGTTCGGGGGGTCGGGGTCGATGAACACGACCTTCGGCGGCAACGGGGTACCGTTCACCAGGTACGCATCCATGTACTCGCCCTGGGTGCTCAGCACCACGTCGAAGGCCCGGGCGGCCGCGTGGGGTAGCAGCAGCGCTGCCAGGCCAAGAGCCGCGATGAGCGCCCGTCCGCGTGCGATCGGCATCATGGATCCTCCCGGCGCTCCGTACGACGGCCGACGGACGACGGTCAATGAAAAAACGTCCTGCCGCGCTGACCGCACGGTCAAAGCGACCGGAACGTGCTCACGCGTTTTTTGTAGTTGACACCGGTTGCGGACCCCACCTACATCCGCGGTGGCTTTCGCGGGAGGTGACGCAATGGACCGTTCGAACCGCCGCATCGAGACCCTGTTGGGACTGGCCCTGCTGCTGAGCGCCCCCGCCGCCGCCCGAGCCGAGGACTGGCCGATGTACGGCCGCGACCTGAAGCACAGCTTCACGAACTCCGCCGCGCTCATCAACGCCAGCAACGTGACGACGCTCCTGCCGGCGTGGACGTTCCTCACCGGCGACGCGGTCAGCGCCTCGCCCGCGATCGTCAACGGGGTCGTGTACGTCGGGGCGTGGGATGGCTTCTTCTACGCCCTCGACGCGAACACCAGCTCGCCAAGCGGCGCCATGATCTGGAAGTTCCAGGTGGACTGTCAGAGCGATATCTTCCCGATCCCGGCGCAGTGCCCCGGCGGGCCGAGCCCCACGAACGACCGTGTGACGACGGACGGCGGGCTGATCACCTCGTCGGCCGCCGTCGTCAACGGGAAGGTCTACTTCGCCGGCGGCAAGACGATGTACTGCCTCAAGGCGAGCGACGGCTCGCTCCTCTGGAAGCGGGTCGTCTGCGGCAATCCCGAGGCGTCCAACTGCGAGCAGGATCCGAACGACCCGATCCGCATCTTCTCCTCGCCGGCCGTCTTCAAGAACCGCGTCTTCGTCGGCATCACGACGGACGGCGTCACCGGATATCGCGGCGCCATCGTCGCGCTCGATGCCAAGACCGGGAAGATCCGCCGCCGCTTCGAGGTCGACCCCATGCTCGATCCGGACGGCAAGCCGCTGCGCGGCCCCGGCCGCAACCGCGGCTGCGGCGGCATCTGGAGCTCGGGCGCGGTCGACGAGCGCAAGCGCCTGGTGTTCTTCGGCACCGCCGACTGCGGCGCCGACGCGCCGCCGCCGTACCACGAGGCCATCCTGGGGCTTCGGACGGGTAGCTTGCGGGCCAAATGGGCCTATCGCCCGCGCGCCGGGGACACGTGCGATTTCGACTTCGGCGCGTCCGCGAACGTCATCGACCTCGGCGGCAATTCATGGCTCGGGGTCGGCGGCAAGGACGGGACGTACTACATCCTGAATCGTCTGACCAAGAACCGTGGCGGTGAGCTCGTGTGGCGGTCGAACGTCGTCTTCGGCGGCTACTCGGGCGGCTTCATCGGCTCGACCGCTTTCGACGGCCAGCGGGTCTACGGCGGCACGGCATTCGGCGAGCTCGGGAACCCGAACGGCGTCTGCGACCCGAGCGACCCGCGCGACACGGCCCAGCAGCAGCCGACGATGCACGCCTTCGACCCGGTCGCGCGCAGCGTCCCGTGGGAGCAGAACGGGGGCGCGTCGTCAGCAGCGTCGGCCGTGTCCGGCTCCCCGGCCGTCGTCTTCAACGGGACGCTGTTCCCGCCGTCACTCCGCGCCTTCGACGCCGCGACGGGGACGCCGCTCCAAAGCTTCACCTTCCCCGGATCGGTGAACTCCAGCCCGGCGATCGTCGGCGGCCTGCTCGTCGTCGGCTCCGGAAATTCGTTCAACGGCAGCGGCAGCGCCGTGAACGCATACAAGCTGCCGTAGCGTCGTGACGCGCACCGGGAGAGGCCGACGGACCTCCCCCGGCGACGGATCCCCATCGCCGGCCGTGGCCCCCGTCAACACGGGAGTGGCGGGATTCTCCGCGCCGCGATACGTGGAGGGTGTCGGATGACCATGATCGCGAGCATCGCCGTGAGCCCCGAGAGCGCGGACGTCTTCCGCGTCACCGTCACCGAGCGCGAAACCCACACGGTCCACCGCGTGACCGTGCCGGCGTCGTACTACGAGAAGCTGACCGGCCGGCGCGTCGCCGTCGAAGAGCTGGTCCGCCTGTCGTTCGAGTTCCTGCTCGAGCGTGAACCCAAGGAGTCGATCCTGCGCACGTTCGAGCTGCCGGTGATCGGTCGCTACTTCCCGGAGTTCGAGCGCGAGATCACCCGGCGCCTCGGTGCGCGCGCCGGGTGAAGCGGGGGAGGTCATACCCGACAACGAGCGACGCGACCCGGACCTCAGCCGCCGGGCGTTTCTGCGCGGCGCCGCCGCCGGCGGCCTCACCCTCGCCGGCGGGTGCAAGTACGGCACCCAGCTCTTCCTCATCCACGACACGCCGAAGGCGCCCGCACAGCAGCCCGCCTGGGCCGGATCGCGCGTGCAGCGCTACCGGCCGCTCGGGCGCACGGGCTTCCAGATGTCGGACATCTCGTTCGGCTGCTCCGGCCTCGACGACGCCGCGGTGGCACGGCGCGGCGCCGAGCGCGGCGTCACCTACTTCGACACGTCGCCGGACTATTCGCGCGCCGGCTCGGAGCTTGCGCTCGGGACCGGGCTTCGCGGCAGGCGCCGCGACGCCCTGTTCATCGTCTCGAAGTTCTGCACTCCCGACGGCCACCTCGCTACCGACGCGCCCGTCGCGACGGTGATCGCGTCGGTGGAGGGCAGCCTCCGCCGCCTCGGCATCGACTACCTCGACCTCTGTCACATCCACGCCTGCAACTCGCTCGACCGCCTGATGGCGCCGAACATCCACGAGGCGTTCGACCGCTTGAAGCAGGCGGGCAAGGTGCGCTTCATCGGCGTCTCGAGCCACACGCCCGACCTCGAGACGGTGATGGCGCACGCCGTCGACAGCGGACGGTTCGACGTCATCATGGTGGCGTACAACTTCCGGAACTGGCCCGATCTCACGAACATCTTCCGACGGGCGCACGAGAGGGGCGTCGGCGTCGTGGCGATGAAGACGCTGAAGGGCGCGCGCCACACCCAGCTCGCCGACTTCACGCCCAGCGAGCGGGAGTCGTTCGCGCAGGCGGCGTTCAAGTGGGTGCTGTCGAACCCGCACGTGAGCGGCCTCGTCGTCACGATGAGCCGCCGCGAGCAGATCGACGAGTACCTCTACGCTTCGGGACAGGCGGTGACGGCCTCCGACGTCAGCCTGCTCGAGAAGTACGATCGTCTCGTCGCCCGCGATTACTGCCGCCCCGGGTGCGGCGCGTGCCTCGACGCGTGTCCGTACGGCGTCCCCGTCGACGACGTGCTGCGCTACGACATGTACGCCCGGAACTACGGTCAGAGGCGAGAAGCGGCGCGCCTGTATGCCGAGCTCGACGTCGACCGTCGCGCGGACCACTGCGCCACCTGCAGCGCACCGTGCGAGCGCACCTGTCCCTTCGAGCTGCCGATCCGCGACAAGCTGGCGCGCGCACACCATCGGCTCGCATGCGCCTAGCGGGGCGCCTCTCGACGAGGTTCCTCGCCAGTGCGATCGCGCTCGTGATCGCCGGAACCGTGGTACGCGGCGAGGCGGCCGTGCGGCGGCTCGCGGAGCGCGGACCGCCGACGCTCGTCGTCGGCGGGCTCTTCACCCTCATGTCGCCGGCGCTGATGGTCGTGAACGGGCTCCGGCGGCGGAGCATCCGCCTGCAGGCGTGCCAGCTCGGGCACGGGGTCGAGATGCTCGTCGCCGGCACGGTGCTGCTTCCCGCCGGGCTCGTGCTGGCGCCGTTCGTTTCCCAGAACCTGCCCGGCGCGTGGATGGACGGCCTCGTCGACGCGATGCAGGAGGATTACTGCTCGCGGCCGCTCGCGAGCCTCATGCCCTAGAACCGTCGGCGACTACGGCGCCGGCTCGGCTGGCAAGCGGTAATGTGCGCGACATGGTAGGCACGGCGCGCCGGGTATGCGCTCACGCGTCGATCCCGCCCTGCTCTCCGCGCTCGCCGTCGGCCTCGTGGTGAGGCTCGCCCGCATCGCCCGCGCCCCGCTGATCCATCCCGACGGCCCCGCGTACCTCGCGCTCGCGAGCGATCTCCTGCACGGCGACGTCCGCCGCGTCCTCGAGTCGTATTACTCGCCGGCCTATCCCGGGCTTGTGGCGATCGCGATCGCCGCCGGCGGCTCGCCCGAGGTCGCGGGCCGGCTCGCCGCCGCGGGAGCCGGACTCGCCGCGCTTCCCCTGCTGCACACGCTCACGCGCCGCCTGCTCGGCGCGCGGGCCGCGGGGGTGGCTGTTCTCACGGCGGCGCTGCATCCAGCGCTCGTCAAGGCCGCGGCGGACGTGCTTCCGGAGACGCTCGCGGGCGCGTTCCTGCTGGCGTGGCTGGTCGTCCTCGTGCGGGCGCAGGGCACGGTCGGCCTTGCCGCGGCCGGCGCGCTGGCCGGTGCTGCCTACCTCGCCCGGCCAGAGGGCGTGCTCCTCGTTCCGCTCGGCGTCGCCTGGGCGGTGCGCCGGCAGCACCGTGCGGCACTCGTCGCGTACGTGGTCGCCGCGCTCCTGGTCATGAGTCCCGCCCTCGTCGCGCTCCACGCGCGCAGCGGTCTCTGGCAGCTCTCACCGCGGGAGGCCCGGCTCGCGGCGACGGCGGCCGTCGGCGCCGAGCCGACGCTCGTTGCGACGCTCGTCCACCATCCGGTCGCGCTCCTCGCTCGCACGCTCGTCGGCGGCGCGACGCAGCTCGTGTACGACGCGAAGGCGCTCGGCGTGCTGCTCGCGGTGCCGTTCGTCGTCGGCCTCGCCGGCGCCGCCGGTCGCGCGACGGTCGGGCCGCTCCTCGTCGCCGCCTGCTTTACCGCGCTGCCGCTCGCCCTGAACCCGAGCCCGCGCTACGCCGTCCCGCTCGTCCCGCTCCTCCTCCCGTCGACCGCCGCGGGACTCCTGGCGCTCGGCGAGCGCCTCGGGCGCCGCGCGCGACCGGTGGCGGCCGCGCTCGCCGCGGGTCTCGTCGTCCAGGCCCTGTGGATCAGCCACCCGTTCGACGCCGCCTGTGCGCGCGAGGTGCAGGAGCTGCTGCTCGAGCGGTACGGCCCGGGCGAATCGCTGGTGGCGGTCGATGGGCGTTTCGCGTATCGCGCGCACGGCCGACCGGTCGTGCCCCGCACCACCGCTCCGGACGACGCGCTCGCGCTCGCCCGCCGCGAGAGCGCGCGCCTCTGGCTCACGCGCCCGAGCTGGCTGCCACCCGACTGGCGGCCGCCGCCCGACGCGCGTCCGGTCGCGCGCCCGTGTGGCGGCACGTTCGTCCTGTTCGAGCTCGCCCGCTCCTGACGGCTGGATAGGTCGCCGGCGACGATCTATCGTCCGTCGCAATGCGGAGCGCTCGGCCCGCTGTGATCGGCCTGCTCGGCGCGTTCACGTTGCTCGGCTGTCCGGCACACGGCCGACCGCGCGCCTCCGGGCCCGTGCGGGTGGCCGCGACGTCCACCGACGCCGCGCTCGAGCGGCAGGTCTTCGACCTCGTGAACCGACAGCGGCGCACGCTCGGTCTCCGCGCGCTCGGGCTCGACGCGCGCATCACCGAGCAGGCGCGCGCGCACAGCGCGGCGATGGCCGACGGCCGGACGCCGTTCGGTCACGAGGGATTCGCCGAGCGCTCGGACGCGCTCAAGGGCGTGCTGCGCTGGCGGCGGACGGCGGAGAACGTCGCCTCGAACCGCGGGCACCGGGATCCCGCCGCCGAGGCGATGCGCGGCTGGCTCGCGAGCCGGGCGCACCGCGAAAACCTCGATGGGCCCTACGACCTCACCGGGATCGGCGTGGCCCGGAGCCGTTCCGGCGAGGTGTTCTTCACACAGTTCTTCGTCGGACGGTGAGCGGAGAGGAGAAGCGATGGCAGAGAGCGAGATGCTGGCCGCACGCGTCCAGGCGCTCGAGGATCTCGAGGCGATCAAGCGGTTGAAGCACCGGTACTGGCGCTGCCTCGACCAGAAATGCTGGGACGAGCTCGCCGAGTGCTTCGCCGCCGACGCGACCGTCGACTACGGGAGCGGCCAGTACCGCTTCCAGGGCGTCGACGCGATCATGCACTTCCTGCGCACGTCGCTCGGCGAGCAGTCGGGCACCGTCGGCATCCACCACGGCGGCCATCCCGAGATCGAGCTGCTGAGCCCCACGGCGGCGCGCGGCAGCTGGGTGCTCTGGAACTTCCTCTTCAACGCCGGTCAGAAGCGGAACATCCGCATCGGGGCGTACTACGCCGACGAGTACGTGAAGGTCGGCGCCGAGTGGAGGATCCGCCACACGGGCTACACCGCGCTCTTTCACGAGGAGTGGAGCCGCGAGGACACGCCGAGCGTGCGGGTCCTCGTCCCGTCGCATGCCGGGTTCTGAGAAAAGCTACCCCGCCGGGGTCGCGCGCTCGACCGCGACGGGGAGGCCGTTCAGCACCGCGTTGCCCGACAGCGGATCGAGCGCGAGCTCGTCGGCCAGACGATTGCTGTTGGCACCCGCGTGCTCGGCGGCGACCTTCAGCCGGACGCCCCGCAGGTCATGGCCCCAGCCGTGCGGGATGCTGACGACGCCGGGCATGACCGTGTCGGTGACCTCGGCGGGCAGCTCGATCGTCCCGACGCGTGACGTCACCCGCGTCACGTCGCCGTCGGCGATCCCGAGGCGCGCGGCGTCCGCCGGGTTCATCTGCGCGGTGCAGCGCGGGTTGCCCTTCACCAGGACGTGCAGGTTGTGCATCCAGGAGTTGTTCGAGCGGAGGTCGCGACGGCCGATCAGCACCATCTTCCCGTTCGCCGACGCCCCGTCGTCGAGCGCGGCGCGCAGCCGCTCGACGTCCGCGACGATGGGCTCCGGCGCGAGCTCGATCTTCCCCGACGGGGTCCGCAGCACCTCGGGGATGCGCGGCTCGAGCGGGCCGAGATCGATCCCGTGCGGCCTCGCCTCGAGGTGGGCGAGCGTGAGGCCGTCGGACTTCGCGCCGAAGGCGTCCCCGTACGGACCGGTCCGCAGCATGAGGTCGAGGAGGCGCTCCGGGCCGCGACGCGGCGCCAGCGCGGCGAGGATCTCCGCCGGGTTGCGACCATGGATCGGCGACGCCGGCGCGGCGACGTCCTGCTCCACCCGCTGCGCCACGACGAAATCGTCGAGCGCGTCGACGTCGGCCCCGTCGCCCTGACCGGCGGCGATCGCCGCGAGGCGGAGCAGCGTCCGCCACTCGGGCACCTGGTCCGCCGGTGGCTCGAACGTCGCCGGCGAGTACGTGGCGACGTTCCGGATCGCCAGCTGGCGGAGGATCACGTCGTAGTGCGACTGCTCGAGCGGCGAGAGCCCGGGCAGGACGACGTCGGCGTGGCGGGTGGTCTCGTTCACGTAGATGTCGAGGCTCACCATGAACTCGAGCGTGTCGAGCGCGCGGTCGAGGCGCTCACCATTGGGCGTGCTGAGCACCGGGTTACCGGCGACGGTCACGAGCGCACGGATCTGCCCGTCGCCCGGCGTCTCGATCTCCTCGGCGAGGCAAGCGCACGGGAGCTCGCCGTAGACCTCCGGCGCCTCGCGGACCCGACTCCGCCGGCGGCCGAGACGCACCCCCTTCCCTTTTCCCGGAGTGCCACGCGTATGCGGGCTTCCGGTGGCGGCGCGCGTGAACATCGCGCCACCCAGTTCGTCGAGATGACCCGTGAGCAGATTGATGACGTCCACCAGCCAGCTCGCGAGCGTGCCGAACTCCTGGGTGCAGGTGCCGATCCGGCCGTAGACCGCGGCACGCTCGCTCGTGGCGAGCTCGCGAGCTAGCCGCCGGATGGTCGCGGCGTCGATGCCGCAGCGCCGCGCGACCACCTCGGGGGCGAACGGTCGCGCGAGCGCCTCGACCCGCTCGACGCCGACGGTGTGCTCCGCCAGACGGCCGAGCCGGACGAGGCCCTCGGCGAAGAGCGTGTGGACGATCGCGAAGAGGAAGTACGAATCCGTTCCCGGCCGGATGAAATGATGCTCGCTCGCCTCCGTCGCGGTACGCGTGCGGCGCGGGTCGACGACCACCACGCGGCCGCCGCGCTGGCGGATCGCGCGCAGCCGGCCCGGCACGTCGGGCGCCGTCATCAGGCTGCCGTTCGACACGAACGGGTTGGCGCCAAGCATGAGCAGGTAGTCGGTCCGGTCGAGGTCCGGCACGGGCGTGCTGAGCATGGTGCCGAACATGAGCCCGACAGCGACCTGCTTCGGCATCTGGTCGACGGTGCTCGCCGAGAACACGTTCTTCGTGCCGAGCGCGCGGACGAAGACCGCCCCGTAGAGGCTCAGCGCGAGGCTGTGGACGCTCGGGTTGCCGAGGTAGACCGCGACGGCGTCGCGCCCGCGCTCGCGGATGACGGCGCCGAGCCGCCGCTCGATCTCGGCGAAGGCCTCGTCCCAGGTGGCGGGCTCGAGCGTGCCATTCCGCCGGACGAGCGGAGCGCGCAGCCGATCCGGGTCGGCGTCGAGTTCCTTCAGGGCGTAGGCCTTCGGACAGATGAAGCCGCGGCTGAAGACGTCGTCGTCGTCGCCACGGATGCCGATGACCTCCCGGCCACGCGTGCGGATCTCGAGCCCACAGGTCGCCTCGCAGAGCGGGCAGACGCGATAGCTGGTTCCAGCATGCATGCGCACGGCTGTAGCCGAGACGACCGCTTCGTGCCAGGCCCGGATGAGGGCGAAAACAAAACCCCGATAGCCGTCCCGGCTGTGCGCCGGCCCGCCGGTGACACGCGGGGGCTATCGGGGTTCGGTGGATGCCTGGGTCCCCGTTCGGGGTGACCCAGCGACGTTCCGTGAGTCGACCCTAGGGGGCAACCACCTCACAGATCACCGTAGGGGAATACGTCACTGGATCACCTCCTTTCTTCGGCGAGAAAACCAGACGGGCCCATGCCCCGCCGCCAGGAACCGGACCGCCGCTGCCCGTTTCCCGGCCCCGATCACCAGCACCCATTGCCGGCCCTGGGGCCTGTGTGGACCCCGATCGGGAAGCCATGTCGCGACGTTACCCTCGCTGTGTGCGTCTGTCCACATACCCGCGGCCCAGCCTTTGCAAGTTTGTGGATCTCGACATGCGAGCCATTCTCGGAATTGCTGTCGGTGCGTTCGTGCTCGGGAGCGGTGCCGTGGCGATCGGTGATTCGCCCGAGGCGCGGCGCGTCACGGGCACTGTCACGCGCGTGCACTGTCCGAGCGGCCACGTCTCGGTGCGCGCTGAAGGACGCGACGTCGACCTCGAGCTGCGGCGCGCGAAGGCGTGCCATCTGAAGCCGGGCGACCGGATTGCCGTCTGGCTGCCCGGACAGGCGGCGCCTCAGGCGCCGAAATGGCGCGATCTGCGCGGCGATCCCGGTCCTCCGGCGGCCGCGGTGCCGCCACCCGCGGGGTATCCCGTTGGCCCGGGCATGGGGCCGATCGGCGCGGGCTCGCCGAACGCGGGGCCGGGATCACCGGTCGGCGCTGACGGCGCTCGCTAGGTAGCAGCCGCGCCCCGAGTCCGGGACAGGCGCAACTGCGGACCAGGCCGCGGCCCGACCGGGGACTGCGCTGCGCTCGAGCACCTTGTGCCGGGATCATAGAGGGCGTACCGTGACCCGTTCGCTCCGATGCCCGCGCACGGCTCCCACGCTCGTCGAAGCGAGTAGCGCATCAGGCGCCCGTCTCTTTTCCCCGAGCCCAGGAAGGCGTGCTCATGGAGTATCGGGGGCACCGGGTGTCCGTGCAGGCGGACACGCGGGCGATTATTGGGGCTCGTCATCCGCACCTTCGGGAGACAGCGAGCGACCTCCGCGCCAGCTGGCTCCTGCTGATTGCCGGCATTCTCGTCACCCCCTTCATGATCATGGGGTACTTGGGGCTCGCGGTCTTCCTCTGCGTGCCGCTCGTCGGCCTGCGATGGATGTTCCCTCGCCCGTACAGACCTTCACGCCTCCGCCCGGATGGCAACGCGCCGCTCTACCCGGGTGTAGGATATCCCTGGGATGCGGCCAGAAGGACAGCATGACAATGACAAAGCTATTCGTCGGAAACTTGTCGTTCGAGGTGACGGAAGACGATCTCCGTGCGGCGTTCGTCGCCTACGGCCCGGTGAGTTCCGCGACCGTTGCGACCGACAGGTCGGACGGCCGATCGAGGGGTTTTGGCTTCATCGAGATGGCGTCGCAGCCGCAGGCGATGGCGGCGATCCAGGGACTCGACGGCACCGACCTGAAAGGACGCCGCGTGAACGTGAGCCGGGCGCGCCCCCGGACCGAGGGTGGTGCCCCGGGGAATGCGCCACGCGGTTGGGCCGTCGTCGGCGAAGGGCGCAATCGCTGGTAGTTCTCGCATCACCAAAGGCGAGAGAGGTGCGTCGATGGCGACCAGGGGCAGTGCCCTTCGGGCAGAAGGCAACGGCAGCCTGCGCACCCTTTGTGTACATTGCGGCACGTCGATTCCGACCGAGGTCGGGCATGCCCACCCGCTCGATCAGGCTATCCGGCGCGAGACGTGGGGGCTCGTCGGCCACACACATGGCGCGTCGAGCGTGTTCCCCACGTGCAGTGCTTGCTACGATACGGGATGGCGACCAGCTGGCTTCGTGCGCCTGAGCGGCTGACGTCGTAGATCAAACACGCGGCCGCCAGACTCCGTCTCGAATGCGCACACCGCCGTTGGTTCGTCGAGCTTCCCGGTCGGCAAGAGGTGCACCCAGCCGACGATTGCGTTGACGATCGCGGTCTCTTTGGGTGGGCATCGTCTCCTCCCGATGAGCGTCAGCCGGACCGCGACAACGGCACCCCCATGGCGCGGCCGAGGAGGACCTCGTGATACGCCACTTTCGTATCGCTGACCCTGATGCCCGTCGGGGTCACATCGTAGAGCCGAAGCTCCTTGCTGTGCTCGCTGGCGCGAACCTTGACGACCGAGATCAGCCGCTCGAGCTGTCCGTCGATCTCGACGTATCGCTGCAAGATGATGGCGTCCGACAAGAAGGCGTTCTCGCGGGGACCGAGCCGCAGCACCGTATAGGCGTCCTCGATCTCCAGCGTCATCATGACCGTGACGCCGAGGCCGGTGAGCACACCTACCAATCGGTAGAGTGACTCGCGGAAGTCCTCACGGAAGCCGGGCGAGACCGCCATTTCGAAACCCGAGAGCGAGTCGATGACGACGCGCTTGGCGCGCGTGCGGATGACCGCCTCGCGGATCGCGTACAGTGTCTCGTCCACCGAGAGATCGAGTGGCCGCAGGTAGACCACGGCTAGGCGTTCCGTACGGATCATCTCCTCCAGGTGCTGTCCGAGCGTCGTTGTCTTGAGATAGCCGGCCGGGCGCTTCTCGAAGAGCGCGAGCACGCCGGGCTCGTCGTGCTTTATCCCCTCGGAGAGGAACTGAGCAGCGAGCACGGTCTTGCCCGAGCCGGAGGGGCCTGCGATGAGAGCGGAGTATCCGCGCGGGATGCCGCCGCCAAGCATCGCGTCGAGGCCGCCGACGCCGGTGGAGAGGCGCGCGCTCTCCGTCACGCTCGGTGCTCCGAAGTCATCCTGGGAGGGCTCGTCTTCCGGCTTGGGCAGGCGCGGGTATACCGTTAGCCCGGCGCTGGTGATGCGGAAGGTATGGAGCCCAGGGAGATCGCTGCGTCCGCGCACCTTCACGACGCGCATCTTCCGCACGACGGAGTTCCGCTCGAGCTGCTGGCTGAGAACGATGATGCCATCGGCGACCGTGTAGACTGGGTGGTCCTGGACCTGCGCCTCCGCATGCTCGCCGATCAGGAACGTCGTGGCTTCCCAGGCGGCGAGGTGAACGGCCAATCGGTGGACGAAGTCTTGAAGCGCCAGCTCTCCACCGTCCGCATCGCGCGTCGCCCGGATGACCGAGCGGAACGAGTCCACGACCACCAGGCGCGGATTCACGTCTCCCATCGTGCGGATGATCTTGTCGAGCACCGCGCCGAGCCCTCCCCGCATCAGCTCGTCGCCGAGCGAGACGAAGCGGATCACGCCGTTGACCTTCGCAGGGTCGAAGAAGCCGAACGTCTGCTGGTAGCGGAGCATCTTGAGCGGAGGCTCGCCGACCACGGTCAGGTAGAGGCCCGGTCGCTCGGGGCTCGCGTTGGCGAACATCAACTGGTGAGCGAGCGTCGTCTTGCCGGTGCCGGGGGCTCCGACAATGAGGTTGAAGGACAGTTCGGGGAGCCCTCCGCCCAGCACGTCGTCGAGTCCGGGAACCCCGGTCGCTAACATCGTAATGGGTGCCTTCGTTCCCGTCATCCAGCGTCCTCCTGGGATTCCGATTCGGGCGGCAGGGCGTCGGGCCAAGTCTGCTTCAGCAGGCTCCACGTGAGCCGCTCGCCGAGGGCCCTTACGAGCAAGCTCATCACCGTCACGAGGATCGTCACGGAGGCTTCCTTGATGACCTCCGGTTCCTGCTCATGAAGGCACGTGCGGAGCGCTTCTCCCACCCCCTCGCCTCTCACGAGGGGAACGACGTGCGTACCGAGGAAGGGAAACTCGGGTTTGGAGAGCACCACGGCCCGGAGAACCAGGGCGTTGACCCCGATCGAGCCGAGCACCAGCGACAGCCGCTCCGAGAGGCGCTCCAGCACGCGCCCCGCCGCGGCGGCGGCGACGGCCGAGGTCGTTGGCCCTGCACCCGTCTCGTGCTCCAGCAGCTGCGTCAGCGCGCGGCGCACGCGGGGCGTCGCGTCGTTCATCCTGGTGGCCTCGCCCCCGTCGCTCGCGATAGTCATGGGTTTGTACAAGGCTACCGCCCACCCCCCGAGTTTGCAAAAAGGGCGAACGGGCGAAGACACGCACTCCTACACCGGAGGACTACCCGGCGAAGAGGGGGTCACGCGCCCCGCGCCCGGTCGATCTTCGCTGCGGCCTCAGCGAGGTCGGCCTGGCTCACCATGTGGTAGTTCCCGAGCGGGTGGTACTCCGCGACCATCCTCTGACGGTCGATGTCCGCGTCGAGGAGCCGGAGGATGGCTGGGTGCTCGTGCTGGCGGAGCACAGCGACTTCCAGCCCACCTGATTCCGAGAAGGCGGACACGTGCGAAGGGGCTCAGTTGCTCCCTGTCGCCGCCAACGACGCGACGGTGCCCACCAACTCTTCCACGTCGAACGGCTTGCTGACATGCGCCTGGAACCCCGCGGTCGACATGCGAGATCGGTCCTCAGGGCGGACGTACCCCGTCAGCGCAACGACCGGAGTCTTCCGTTCCTCGCCGGCCTCACGGGCCCGGACCTGGCGGACGAGAGCGAACCCGTCTTCGCCAGGCAATCCGATGTCGCTCAGGATCACATCGGGGCGGGTCCTGTCGAACGTGTTCATCGCCTCCCTCACGGATTGCGCAGCGACGACATCCGCGCCGGCCATGCGCAGGAACAGCACGACCGCATCGCGTCCGTCAGGGTCGTCTTCGACCACGAGGACGCGCACGCCGTCGAGCAGCGTCTGGCCTGCTGAGGGGTGCGCTACCGTCCGGCCAGGCGTAGCCTCCGGAGCCGCTCCCTGAGAAGCGAGTGTCGGAAGCCGCACGGTGAATGTCGCACCCCGTCCGAGGCCGGGACTTTCGGCCTGAACCGTTCCGCCGTGCCGTTCCACGAGCGCCCGTACGATGGCGAGACCGAGGCCGAGTCCTCCATGGCGGCGCGTGGTCGAGGCGTCCGCCTGCGTGAACCGCTCGAAGACATGGGGCAAGAAGTCGGGCGCGATGCCCTGCCCCGTGTCGGATACCTGAATCACCGCCTCGGAGCCGATCGTCGTCAGGCGCACCTCGATGCGTCCTTGCGGCGGTGTGAACTTGATCGCATTGGACACGAGGTTCGCGACGACCTGTTGCAGGCGGATGACATCGCCCGCGACCGGCTCCGGCATTCTCTCCGGACAGGTCAGCTTCACGTCCAAGGCTCGCGCGGCGGAGGCCGGTTTGACCTGGTCGAGAGCCCCCTGAGCCACTGCAACGAGATCGACCGGATGCTTCTCGATGTGGACGCTCCCGCCGATGATCCGCGAAACATCCAGGAGATCCTCGATGATCCGCGCCAGCGCCTTGGCGTTGCGCTCGATGGTCGCGATCGCGTCCGTGGTACGCTCAGGATCGAGCTGGTCTGAACCGAGCAGCCTCGCCCAGCCCATGATCGCGTTCAGGGGCGTCCGCAACTCATGGGAGACGACGGCCAGGAACTCGTCCTTCAAGCGGTTGTCGGCCTCGGCCTCGATGCGTAACGCCTGGGCCCCATCGGCCTCGTCCTGCTCCCGCATCGAGCTGACGATCAGCTGCTCGTTCATATCCCGGAGCTGCTCCATCAGCGCTCGCCGATCGTCCGGCGTCTCGGTCGGCGTGCCGCGAGGGTCGGGCGGTGGTGGCCCGCGAAGCTCGTGCGAGATGGTGGCGAAGAACTCCTCCTTGGAGCGATTCGTGGCTTCGGCCTCGGTGCGGGCTGCCTGCTCCCGGGTCAGGAGCTCGTCGCGTGCCGCGTCCGCTCGCCTCCGCCCCATCCCGATCCACGTCGCCGGGACCGCAAGGCCAAGGAACCCGGTCAGCCGAATGATCGCATCGAAGAGGCCACTATCCGCGAGCGGGGACGCGAAGAGCAGCGCCAGCGAGAACATCATCAGGCTCCCAGCCCACCATAATATCCAACCACCACTCGTCATGCCCGCCTCCAGGAGTCCGCGCCGAGCACGCATGGGTAGGGGCCGGGGCCTCCACGATCGCGCTGCGGGGCTCTAACGGGCTCGAGTTTGTCATACACCCGTTCGGCCGGACACGCCAACTCCATCAGTGAAAAACCATCCCACTGTAGCCATCAAGCGGCGTACGAGCACATTTGCACATGCCGCTGGCATTGCAGTCCGTTTTTGAACGCATGACCATTCTATTCTTTATCGTCCAGCATGAGTGTCATTGTGCTCTCCTTCCTCGCGAGCAACGACGTACGTTGCACCGGTACGCCCGACAAGACACGTGCCGTCACCTCCGCAAGGCCCGCG
>WNGI01000188.1_pt1 | contig 41130 bp, 38 predicted proteins | sample 5400621 | NCBI WGS metagenome assembly WNGI01 (sample SAMN13153374, study PRJNA577476) | soil metagenome | isolation source: 20 cm soil or saprolite under Garry oak tree replicate 1 | place: USA:California | collected 2016-06-15
GAGCGGGGCTGACGGGGCTCGAACCCGCGACCTCCGGTGTGACAGACCGGCACTCTAACCAGCTGAGCTACAGCCCCTAGCCCCTTGTCGGAGCGCCGGAATATAGACCCACGCTCAGGTCAATTCAACGGCGGCCGGCACTTGAACGCGTTCTGCACTGACGGCTTCGCCCTCTCGTATTGGGCGACGAAGCCGAGCATCTGGTCGGCCGTCGGAGGATGGACGCGCCGGCCCAACTGCAACGCCGCTTTCGTCCGCCCCAGCCGGTCGAATACGGCGTGTGCTTCAGGGCAGCGACTCGCGCCCTTCGCCTTCGTCATCGTCTGATACGGCCCGTTCAGCGTCAGGACCGAGGACAGACCATACCAGAAGCTCGCGTTGATACGAACCTGGTGCTTGGGTCCGAGCGTGTCGGCGGTCGTCCTCGGCGTGAACCCGATGACCGTGAGCAGCGAGTCGAGCCAGGTGTAGGCCGCGGGATACGCACCGGCCTGGGCGAGCTTGGAGCCGCCGGTCAGCATGATGACGGATGCGGCGAGACGTTGTGTGGAATCGCTGGATGCAAGTCCCGGCCGCAGCGAGGGCTTGGCCGAGTCCACCTTCTGAGCGAACGCGGCGCGTAGCCGGTTCAACGCGGCGGTATCACCCTTGAGCCGGTTCGCGGCAGCGGTATCCCACACCGCTGCATCGACGGTCGCCTTCGCGATCTGCAGGCTAGTGCCGACATCGTTGGGCTCGCGTGCCAACGCCTTCTTGTAGTACGCCATCGCCGAGTCCGTGCGACTCATCAGCTCGAAGGCGCCGGCGCGGGCGCGGATGTAGCTCACGTTGTTCGGGAAATGCCGGTACGCGGCCGCCGTGAACTTGTCGAGCGTCGCGGTGTCCATCGCCTGCTGTGCCGCGCCGATCGCCGGCTTCAAGGCGGTGGTGTCGGCCTGCAGCGTCGAATCCTTTTCGAATTTGGCCATCCAGACGTCGCTCGCGCAGCGATAGTTGTTCGCTTCGGTGCAGATCGTGAGCTTCATGTCGAGCAGCTGCGCATCGCCGGGCATCGTGCCGAGCCCTTCGTCCAGCACTTCGACGGCCCGCTGGTACTGCTTCATCTGCCGCAGCTGCTGCGCGACGCCGAGACGCTTCTGCGTGTTGCGCGGCTCTCCCCGCAGCTGCCGGATGTACGCCTCCATCGCCTTGAGCGTGTCGCCCTTCTGCATGTAGCGTTGTGCGATGTTCTCGAGGGCAGTGCCGTTGAGCGAATCGCCCTTCAGGGCGCGCTCGGAGGCCGCGATGATGCTGTCCGCCGGGAGCCGCTGCGCTTCGTAAATCGTCGCGACGCACAGCCACGCGCCCGTCGAGTTGGGCTCGAGCGTCAACGCCTTCTGTGCCTCGGACCGCGCGCGCGAGAATTGTCCCTTCTTGCGTTCTTCATTGCAGTTGCGGACCGGCTCGCTCACGCGCACGGTCGTCGCGATGCGCTGGGCGATGACCTCGGCGAGTGCCGCCGCGGTTCCGGGATTGCCGTTGGTGGCGGTGAAGCGGCCGGCGATGCCGGAGCTGCCGATGTCGATCATCTCGACATCGGCACCCAGCGTCGTACCGTTCTTCAAAAAGGTGCCGGTCATGTACGCGTGCACCTGGAGGAAGCGCGCCAGCTGTTTCGCCTGCTGATCATCGAGCAGGCCATTGCACGGAAATCCCGACTGCGCGAGCGCTTCGCACAGTTTCGCCTTCGGGACCACCATCACCTTGCTCTTCACGAGCGAGTTCACGCGATCACGCACGGCATCGGACAACGCGATGCTCGTGGCCGAGTCGCCGGGCAAAGCCTGGAACGGCAAGATCAACAGGCGCACGGTCGGCTGCTGCGGCTGCGCAAGCTGTTGCGCCGCGGTCGCCGTCGCTACGCCGATCGACAAGGCCACTGCGAATTGAAGCGCTCTCACCGTGGACGTTCCTCCGTTACGGGCTGCTACACCAGTGGGCGAAGAGGGATTCGAACCCCCGACATCCTGCGTGTAAGGCAGGCGCTCTGAACCGCTGAGCTATTCGCCCGTGCCATTGGGGGAGCGGAGGTGCTAGAGGGCCAGGCCTACGGGAAACAGCACGCAGTAGCCCAGGACGAGCAGCACCGGCGCGAGCGTCGTGGAACCCTGTGACAAGAGCCAGTAACCCAGTGCGAGCGACACCACCGCGGCGCCGAGAACAATGTAGTTCTTCGGTCCGAAGCGGAGGCGCGAACGGGCAAGTGTTTGATCCGGCATTTCTGGCGCCTGAGTCTATTCGGTAATTTCAACGTCGTCAAGCAGTTGGCCTCCATCCGGTTCCGCGGCCAACGCCGCGCGCTTGGCCCGGTCCCGTTTGCGGCGCACGACCACCAGCGCCACGAGCAGCGCGCCAATGGTCAACCAGAAGAATCCCATCGCGGCGACCCAGGAGAGCCAGCCGTAGCGCGACCGGACGTCCCGCTGCCAGCGCAGCTCGAAGTCACCCTCCGTGATGTGATATGTGTCACGCAGCGCCGCGTCGAAGGACTCGGCATGGGGCAGGTTGGCCAGCAACGGCCCGAGCCCTTGTGCACCGCCCCAACGCTCCAGGAGCAACACCGCCGTCGTGGCCAGCGCGTAGCCGGTCGCCGCATCGCCCCGTGCTCCCCGGAGCGCGCGATCCACGTCGTCGAGATCCATGCGGGCGCCGCGCGCCAGCTGCCAGTTGAGGCGCAGGGCATCGAGCCGGTCCCATTCCTGTGCCGCCACCGCGGCGTATCCCTCCTCGAACCAGAGCGGCAGGTGATGCACGACGTGCCAGCGTAGCGTGAGGTGGGCGAGCTCATGGCGTAATGTGGCGGTCGGGCGGTCGGACGGTCGGGCGGTCAACAACACGATCGTACCGGCCTCCGGGAATGCGGCGCCTTCGCTCCACAGGGGCAAGCGGCCGCGCGTCAACGAGTCATACTTCTCCCGCGTCGGCGCGAGGATGATGCGCAGCGCCCGATCCGGGGGTGCACCGATGCCTGGGAAGTTCGTCGCGTGATCCGCTTCCTCAGCGATGGCCGTCGCCAGGCCCTCCTGCCCCGGCCACGCGATGACGGTGACCCGCCCGACGACTGTCGCTGTTGGTGAGGGACTCTGCAGCAGCAGGGCGACGAGAGAGAGCGCTAGTCTCGCGGCGGCTCCTCGCCCCGGGCGACAAGCTCGAGCATCTCCTGACACTTCTTGCCCCAGGGATTGAACTTGTTCGCCTTGAAGCCGTCTTCCCACGTGGACTTGGCCTTCGCCTGATCGCCCGCGTACCAATGCGCGCGGCCCAGCTCGTAATACGCCTCGATCAGGTTCGGCCCGAGCTTGAGCGTCTTCTGGAAGAATGTTTCGGCGTCTTCGTACATCTCGCGCTGCAGATACACGAGGCCGAGATAAAAGTGGGCGTACAGCGTCGCCTTCTTGTCGTTGTCGAGGCGGATCGCCTTCGAGAGATGCTCGATCGCCTCGCCGAAGATCCGCTTCTTCAGGCAGATGTAGCCGACGTTGATCCGCGCGAGCGAATTCGCCGGCTCTTTCATGAGCACCTTCTGGAAAGTGCCGAGCGCGTCGTCGTAATCCTCGTGCAGCATCTGCGCCCAGCCCAGGAGTGACTCGGCCTGCGTTTCGCCGGGTGAGAGCTGCAGCGCCTTGGTGAGTGCCTGGATCGCGCCGGCATGATCCCCGAGCGAGATGAGGCTCCAGCCCTTTTCGATGAAGGTGGTCGCGCCGATGTGATCGGCATGGAGGACCGGACGCGCGCCCGTGAATTCCGGCGCCGCGGCCGCCTTGGTATCGGCCGTCAGCTTCTTGTAGCGATCGACGAGCTGGCGAATGTCCTCTTTCAGCTGTGTCAGCTCACCCAGCTGACCGTCGACCTTCTTGAAGAACGCGATGATCTCGCGCTTCGCCGCTTCGCGCTCGGCGTTGCCCGGCGCGCCTTCCAGCTGGTGCGTGATGGCGTCATACTCGCGGCGCAGCGCGGCGACCGGTGACTCCGTCATGCCACTCCCTGCAAGGCAAGTTTCTCCGTCGAATTCAGCAGCTTGTTGGTATTCAACACGACGATCGTCCGGCCATTCTGCACGACGAGACCGGCGATGTACTCGGCCGCGAGGCCCTTCACGATGCCCGGCGGCGGCGTCACGGCCTCCGCGGCCACCTGCATGACTTCGGTGACGACATCCACGATGACGCCGATCTTGCCGCCGTCGAATTCGAGAATGACCGTGCGCGTGTCCTCGCGCAGCGGGGCCGCCGCGCCGAGGCGCTTGCGCAGGTCGACGAGCGGAACCGCCCTGCCCTGATATTGCAGCACGCCCTCGAGAAACTCCGGCGCCTTGGGAAGCGGCGCGGGCGCCTCGTAGCGGAGGATGCGCTCGACTTGAAAGATATTGAACGCGAAATCCTGGCCGCCGACCTTGAACGTGACCAGCTGGACGTCATCGCCCCCCGTACTGGTCGTCATAGGATCCGATCTCCCAGCGCGTCGAGATCGAGGATCGGGACCAGCCCTCCCCCACGGCTCTCCCCCTGCTCCGCCACGCCCACCGCCCACGGCAGTGTCTGGCCGCGCGGCACCGGCAGCGGCTGCTCGCGGACCACGGCATCGGCGTCGTCCACCTCGAACGCGACCTGACGACCCGCCGCTCCGGGGGCTGATGCACCGATCTCCACCAGCACGACGGTGCGCACGCGGGCGGCGGGGTCGACCGGTGCTGCGGTGCCGCTGAGCAGTGCCCCCAGGTGGATCAGTGGCACGAGACGCCCGCGCAACGGCGTCAGGCCGCGCACGGCGGGAAGCGTACGAGGCACGGTGAGCACCTCGGCGACATCCCCGACTTCGAGCACACGGCCGACCGGCAGTCCGTAGGTCTTGCCGGCGGAACGGACCAGCAAATAACCCTTCATCGCGGTGTCCCCATCCTGAAGGATGGGCTCGGCAAGGCACTGTCCTTAAGGACAGCGTATCGCCGAGCGCAGGCTTTAGCCTGTCGAGTCACGACGTCTGCCCTTTCCGCCGCGCCAACTCCGCCGCGACGCGATCGGCGATCTGGCCGAGCGGGAGCACCGCATCGACGCCACCCGCCTGCACCGCAGCGCCGGGCATGCCGTGGATCACGGCCGTCTCGCGGTCCTGCGCGAGGCCAGTGCCGCCCGCGTCGCGGATCGCGCGTAAACCGGCGGCGCCGTCACGCCCCATGCCCGTCAGCACGACTCCGACGCTGCGGGGGCCATAGACCTCGGCGATCGAGCGGAACAGCGGGTCGGCGGCGGGGCGTACGCCCCACACGGGCGCCGTTTGATCGAGCGCGATCACGGGTCCATCAGGAGCGGAATGCACTCGCATATGATAATCGCCGGGGGCGACGTATGCCGTATCCGCGACGATCGGTGCGCCCTCAGCGGCCTCCACCACACGCACGACGCTCATCGAATCGAGTCGCTCTGCCAGACTGCGCGTGAACTTCGGCGGCATGTGCTGGACGATGAGAATCGCGGCCCCGCGGCCGGTCGGCAGGCGCGGTACGACGTCGGCGAGCGCGCGCGGCCCACCGGTCGACGCCGCCACGCCCACGGCCAGGAGCGCGCGCCCGCGCAAGGCGAGCTCGGGCGGGTGCACGACTGGCGCGGGCGGGCGCGCCAGGACCTTCACGTGCGAGACGTCGGCCGCGAGCGCCCGGCGCACGGCGGCGAGGAGCTGCGGCGCCAGCGCTTCGAGTGCGGCGCGCGGATGGCCGAACACCTCAGGTGGTGGTTTCGCGACGATCTCGACCGCGCCGAGCTCGAGGGCGCGAATCGCCGCCTGCGTGCCGGGCCCCGCGTGCGCGCTGACGACGACGATGGGACGCGGCGACTCCGACATGATGTAGCCGATCGCGCCCAGGCCATCGAGCTGGGGCATCTCGAGATCGAGCGTCACGACGTCGGGCTTGTGCTGGTGCACTTTGCGGATCGCGTCCAGCCCGTCGCGCGCCGTGGCGACCACGCGAAACTCTCCGCCGTCCTTATCGCCGCCCAAGACGTCCACGAGCACGCGCCGCATGAGCGCGCTGTCGTCCGCGACCAGCACGGTGGGCCGGGGGGAGGCCGCGCTCTCAGATGACGTTGACATCGGCTCCGACCGACCGGATCTCGACGCGGCCATCCTTGACGTGAAACCGGACGCTGCGGCCGCGCTCGCCGCCGACCGATTCCCGGATGATCGGGATCGCCGCGGCGCGCAGGGCGCTGCGCGACGCCAAGAGGTTGCGCTCCCCCATCTGAATCGTCCCGGGGGTGACCAGCTGGCCGAACATGCTGGCGCCGCCCGCAAGCTTGGCGACGAGCCGGCGCGGGTCGGCGCCCAGTCCCTTGAGCCGCTCGATCAGCAGCGGGACGGCGGTCTCTGGGAACTTTGCGCGGTTGGTGATGTCGCGCGCGAGGCTGATGGACGGCAGCAGCACGTGGGCCATCGCACCGGCGTTCGTCTGCGCGTCGTGCAGCATGATCGCCACGCACGACCCGAGCCCCAGCGTGACCAGCACTCCGTCGCCCCGCTCGGCGGCCCAGTCGGCCACCTTGACGATGACTTCTTTCACGCGGGGGGAGGCTTCGTATAAATCCGCTCGCGCGGGTCGACGAGCCGGAGCCGCTCGCGCGCGGGGCCGAACAGCGTCTCGACTTTACCCAAGAGCAGCACGCCGCCGGGCGCGAGCGCGTCCACGAAGACCTGAAAGAGTCGCTCCTGCGCCTGGCGCTCGAAATAGATGACGACGTTGCGACAGACGATCAGGTGATACGGAGGACGGGGCGGCCGCTCGCGCATCAGGTCGTGCGCCCGCACGTGCACGAGCTGGCGCACGAGCGGGAGCGGCTGGTCGTCGCGGAAGTAGCGGAGCTTGAGCTGTGCCGGCATCTCGGTGAACGCGGCGTCCGGATACTTCGCCTCTCGCGTCCGCTCGAGACTCAGCCGATCGATGTCGGTCGCGTCGACGACGGCGCGGCCGCCGGCCTCCTCGCCGAGGGTCTCGAGCACGAGCACGGCGATCGTGTAGGGTTCTTCTCCCGACGCGCAGCCCGCCGACCAGATGCGGAGATCGGGATCCGCGGCGCCGAGCCGGCGGAGATGGGGCCGGAGCGCATCCCACGTTTCGAGGTTGCGGAAGAACTTGGTGACGTTGATCGTGAGCGCGTCGAGCAGCTCCTGATACTCGCGCGCGTCGCTATCGAGCAGCCGGCTGTAATCGTCGTAGGTGTGGACGCCGCGGGCCCGCATGCGCACCCCGATGCGCCGCTTCAAACACTTGTCTTTGTACGATTCGCAGCTCAGCCCCCGCGCCTTGGAAATCTTCTGCGTGAGCGCCTGAAAGGCGCGCTCGTCCGTTCCCGCCGCAGTCACGAGAGGCTGCTCAAGGTATCCAGATTGGCTTTGACGAGTTCGTGCTTGGGGTTCAGCTCGAGCGCGCGCCGCCAGAGCGCATTGGCCTGCTCGCGATCGTTTCGCTTGTAGGCGATGTTGCCGAGCTTGAAATACACGTCGTCGCCGAGCTCGGGGGACAATTCGATCGCGCGCAGATACAACGCCCACGCCTCATCGTAGCGGGACCCGCGGTAGGCCAGATCGCCGAGATTCTTGGAGAGCTGGGGCAGCGACGGCTCATCCTGCAGCGCCGCCCGCGCCAGCTGCTCCGCTTGCGGCAGCGCGCCGGCCAGCTCATGCAGCACCGCCAGATTGTTGCGCAGCACACCATGCTGCGGAAAGGCCTCGACGGCCTGCGTGGCCACCTGTTCGGCGGTCTCGAAGTCGCCGGCCGCGGCTGCCGTGAGCACACGCGCCCAGTACCAGATCGGCGGCACTTTGCCGGCAAACAGCTCCTTGGCGCGGTCGAGCCGGCCGGCCGCGCTCGCGTGATCGCCTTGCTTCAACGCGACGATGCCCCATCCCACGTACACGCGCGGATCGGTGCGCGCGCGCGTCGCGGCCTCGGCGTAGGCCGCCTCCGCATCTTCCAGGCGGCCGAGCTGCTCGTAGGCGAGCCCCAGGTTGTGGAGCACGGCGGGGCGCGAGCCGCCCTTTTCCGCCGCCAGCCGGAGCGCGTCCATCCCCTCGCGCCAGCGCGCCTGCTTCAACGCGACGAGACCGATGAAGAAGTGCGCGTTCGCGTCCGAGGCGCGCAGCTCCGCCACGCGGCGAAACTCGCGCGCCGCTTCCTCCAGCATCCCGGTCTTGTAGAAGGCGATGCCCAAGTTCCGGTGCTCTTCCACGCGCGCGTCCGTCATCTTCACATCTTCCGCGCTGGCCGTGCGGCCGGCGCGATGCAGGAAGCCCGCGGTCACCAGGCCGTACAGCGCCTTGCCGACTTCGAATTCGCCCAGCCCGGAGTCCTCGATGACCTGATTGACGTCACGCGATCCGTCGAGCAGCGGCAGCAGCCGATCCTGCACCTCGGTCAACTTCGCGTCGCTGATCGCCAGGCGATCGCGGTCCACGACGAAGATCAAATCGAAGGAGGGAATCTTCTTCTCGATCAGGCCCCACTCGTCGACGCGGCGCGCACCTTCGAGGAGCAACGACTCCGGGTTGATCGAGACCAGGAAGTCCTGCTGCTCCGGCCGGACATCCGCCTCGAAATTGAACGTCCCCTGCGTCCACGTGAACAGGTAGTAAACCGACTCCTCGATCTGCATCCGCATGTAGCGCTCGAGCTCCTGCTGCGTGAGCACGTTTTGCATGACGAGGATCTCGCCGAGCTTCTTGGTGCGCTCTTTGGCCTGGCGGTGGATCGCGGCGTCGAGCTGTTCCTGCGTGATCTTTTCGTGCTTGACGAGGATGTCGCCGAGGCGGTCGCGCCGGTTGACGATCGACGCGTAGCTGATGCGGCCCTTGTCGAAATAGATGTAGCCGAAGTTCGAGCGGTCGGCGATCGACAGGCAGCCCGTCTTCTGGCCCAGCGCCAGCAGCTGCAGCACGTCGGGCAGCGACGCTTCCTTGAGTGATCCCTTGATGGCCATTAGCGGAGGTCCTCGATCACGCGGTCCCCCGAGGCGGGCCAGTCCCACACCATCTTTTCGCGGCTGCGCACACCCCCCGCGCTCGACACGACGATCCCGCTGGTCCTAAGCCCGGCCGTGCGCCGCGGCGCGGGCGTCCCCTCGAGCACGTCGCGGGCGAGACCCGCCGACACCGGCGCATCCTGGGCGGCGGCGGCCTCCACAATGCGCTGCACGATGCCGCTCAGACTGCGGACCGAATCGATCGGCCGGTCGGCGAGATAGTCGAGCAGCGCCGGCTCGATGGGCACATGCTGATGCGTGAGTAATCGCTCCACCAGCCCGCGGCGCAGCTCCTTGTCGGGATCCGAAATCTCCGTCACGAGCCCGCCCTCGAGCCGGGACACGATGCGCTCCTCGAGTCCCTCGAGCCTGTTCGGTTGCGCGGGCGCCGTGAAGATGAGCTGGCGGTCCCCGTCGACCAGGTGATTGAACAAATTGAAGAGCTCTTCCTGCGTCCGCTCCTTGCCGGCCAGCAGTTGGATATCGTCGAGTAACAGCGCGGTCGCGCGGCGGTAGCGCGCCCGCCACCAATCCACACGGTTGCCGTCGATCGCCGCGATGAGCTCGTCCACGAACTGCTGGGTCGAGAGACACGCCACGATGGCCTTCTTCTTCTTCGCGAGCTCGAGGCCGATGGCATTGAGCAGATGCGTCTTGCCCAGGCCGCTGCGCCCCACGATGACCAGCGGGTTGTACTTCTTGCCGGGTTTGGAAATCACGTCGCGCGCGGCGTTGAGGGCGACCTCGTTGGACCGCCCGGCGACGAAACTCTCCAGCGGGAATGCACCCGACGGGGCCGGCGGCGGCGCGGCGCCGTCACGGATCCGGGCGGCGGCGGCTTCGGCCTCCTCCATGTCGTCGGGATCGCGGAACACCTTGTCCCCGGCGGCCTGCGGATCCAGCGTGGCGACTTCCGCCTCGAGGGCCTTGAGCCGCTCGACGTCCTGCACGTACGCGGCGATCGCGTCATCGACCGCCGCGGGCGATTCCTGGTCGAGCAGCTTCTCGAGCCGGCCCGTCCGGTACCCCTCGCCTTCCCAGCGCAGGACCGCCTCGGCAACGCGTGCGCGCCAGGCCTCAACGGCTTTCCCGACGGTGACGGTGACGTCACTCAAGAACTGGGAGAACTCGTCGCCGGAAGACGCCGGAGTCGCCGGAGGCGGCGCACCCTTCCCGCGTCCCTCGTCCCCCTTCCCCGGTATGCCCAGCACTCGCCGCGCGGCTTCTTCATTGATCGGCATGTCGTTGACGGCCTGGAAGGCAATCAGCCGATTCAGCGCGCCCATCAGCTCGCGCACGTTGGGATATTCGACCTTCGCCACCGTCTCGAGCACGCCGGGCTGAAACGACGAGCCCCGTTCCTCCGCCTTGCGGCGCAGGATCGCCACGCGCGTCTCATAGTCCGGAATGCCGATGTCCACGACGAGGCCGCCGGAGAAGCGCGAAATCAGACGCTCGTCCAGGTCGGCGATCTCCGCCGGCGGCCGGTCGCTCGCCAGCACGATCTGATGCCCGGACTGCTGCAGCGCTTCCGTGAGCCGCAGCAATTCTGTCTGCATCTCCTTGCGATTCGTCAGGAACTGAACGTCGTCCACCAGCAGCACGTCCACGTTCTGGAAGCGGCGGCGGAAGGAATCGCCCTGCCCCGCCGCGATCGCGGCATGGAATGCTTCGACGTACTCGTCCAGGGTCAGGTATTCGATATTGAGCTCGGAGGCGATCGCCTTGACCGCATGCCCGACGGCCATGAGGACGTGGGTTTTGCCGAGGCCGGAGCCACTATAAATGAAGAGCGGGTTATAGGCGGAGCCGGGGTTCTCGGCCACGGTGCGACCCGCCGTGACGGCCAGTCGGTTCGCCGCCCCGACCACGAACGTCTCGAATGTGAACCGGGGATTGAGCGTGCTCGTCATACCGTCGGCGCCCCCGCAGCCAGCTTCTTGAGCACGAGCTCCGAGATCCCCTTCAAGGTCTCGAACACCCCTCTGCCGTGCAGCGCATCCGCCGCGAAGCTCGGCACACCGCGGAAATTGAGCGCGTCATCCAGGTCCGCCGGGGTCAGGATCAGCTCCGCTGGCAGGTCTTGCTTGTTGTATTGCATGACGAACGGCATGGTGCGCACGTCGACACCGTGCTCCAGCAGATTGCTCTGGAGGTTCTGGAGACTCTCGATGTTTTCGTCGAGCTGGCGTACCTGGCTGTCGCCGACGAACACGACGCCGTCGGCGCCCTGGAGCACGAGACGGCGGGTCGCGTTGTAGTAGACCTGTCCCGGGACCGTGTAGAGCTGGAAGCGCGTCGAGAATCCGGAAATCTGACCCAGGTCGATCGGGAGAAAATCGAAGAACAACGTGCGATCCGTCTGCGTGGCGAGCGAAACCATGCGGCCGCGTCGCGTCTCCGGCACGCGCCCGTACACGTAGTGAAGATTCGTCGTCTTGCCGGACCGCCCCGGTCCGTAATAGACGATCTTGCAGGTGATCTCGCGGGTCGTGAAGTTGACCAGGGACACGGGCTATCTCCCAAACAGCGTGTTGAGGCTGTCCGTCAGCTCGCGCTCGAAGTCCGCGGCCAGGACCTGCTTGGGCACGGCACCTTTGGGACTGGCTGCCTTCAAATCCCCCGCAAGTTGCTCATAGAATAACTGCACCAGGCCGAGCGATGAAACGTCGAGGTCGTAGACGGCGAGCACGGCCAGCGTGCCGCGCTCGGTGACGAACGTCGCCAGGAAGAAGCCGGTCTTCGGGCCCTGGTGGCTGAGTGCCGCGAAGGGCGGCTGTCGCAGCTGTCGCGCCAGCTCGCTCGTGGACGCGACGATCGCCGCGGCCAGCGCGGCGGCGGACATCACGTCGACGGCGCGCGAGAACCCCGACTGCGCCAGGACCTGTCCCGAGGGCGTGAGCACCAGCACCAAGCGCGCCGACGCTTCGCGGACGAAGTCGGTCAGCGGTTGCAGCGTCCAACTTTCGACGGCGCGCGTCTGGGGACTCATAGCCCGGCCTCGACCGCGCGGAGCAGCTCGAGCCGGACGAGCCCGATGTTCACATCCGGCTCCGCGACCGCAACCACAAGGATTCCAGCTCCCGGGACGACGAGCAACGCACCCTGCTCCGCTTGAAGATGCCAGAATGCCGCGGCGCCCGTACCGGCGGCGTCCATGGCACGCCGCAGTCGACCGGCCAGACTGGCCGCGAGCGCAGCCACCGCGGGCCCCTTGATCCCCTCCATCAGCTGCTCGGCCACGACGATCCCGTCCTCCGCCGACACGAGCATCGCCCCGCGGACGCCGCGCACGCGTGTGATCATGTCGAGCGTCTGACTCACTGCTGCTCCAGCCAGCGGCGCGCCATCAGCGTGGCGCGCTGCGCCAGAATCGCCAGCCGGCCGAGCGGCATGCCGCGCTCCCGGACGACGAGCAGCAGCGCGCCGGACGTCGGATGAGCAAGATGCACGTTGCCCTGCTGGCCCTCCGCGGAGAGACCAGTCCACGCTCCCAGCCCGAGTAGCTTGGCGGTCCGCGCCGCCTCCTGCGACACGCCGGCCAGATAGGCGGCGACGGTGTCGGTCACATCCGTGCCCGCCCGATCCTTCAACGCTCCACCGAGCACTCTCCCGGCGCCGTCGATGAGCAGCAACCCTTCGTTCGCTCCTTCCAATCCGGCGAAGACTCGCGCTTCATCGAGCCCGCTGCCTTGCGGCGCCTGGGCGGTAGATGAGGCGGCGGTAGGTGAAGCGGCGGTAGATGAGCCGGCGGCCGCGGCGGACGGTTCCGGCGGAGACGCACCCTTCCGCATCATCGCGATGGCCTGCTCGATGGTCGGATCGTCGGGCTCGACTCGCTTGGCAGCCGCGAGATGGGCCTCGGCTTGCTCGATGTCGCCGACTTTGAAATAGAGGAAAGCGAGTCCCTTCAACGCGCCCGTATGATGGGGCGCGATACGGACCGCCATGTCCCACTCGTCGAAGGCACGTTCGTAGTCGTGCTTGTCGGTCAGAATGCGCGCGTACAGGTCATGCGCGTCGGCGAGATGCGGATTGCGCTCGAGGCCGTTCATCGCCACACGCAGCGCCGCCTCGAGCTGCCCTTTGCGTCGCAACGCCTCGCCCAGCCGCAGAAACACGAGGCTTTGCGGATCCTGGGCGAGTTGGGCGGAGAGTGCGCGGATGTCATCCATGAGCGAACACTCGGGCGGCCTCGCGCGCGCGGTGCACATCCGCCCGCTGCGCTTCCTCCTCGGGCGTGCGGGCCAGACGCTCCCATTGATCCCAGCTCTGCACTGCCTCCCCGAACCGCCCCATGGAGACGAGCGCAAATCCCAGCTCGCGATGCGCCGCGGCCAGCAACGGATCCAGCCGCAGCGCGCGGCGCAGCTCCTCGGCGGCCGCGGACGCGTGCCCCTGCGCCAGATGAATCCGCCCGAGCAGCAGGTGCACGGTCGCGTCGTGCGGCTGCATGTTCCCGGCTTGCTCGGCGGCGGCGCGGGCGGCGTCGAGATCCTTGGCGAGGAGCGCCCGCTCGGCTTTCGCGGCCAGCTCGACCAGCTCGCCCGCGGCACTCGGCTGGCCGCGCTTCGCCGTCCCCGGATCCACCAGGACGATCACGCCCGCACTCTCGAGGCCGAACAGCGTTTTCGCGACTTCGAAGTCCGACCGCCCCAGCTCCGTCGCCAGGCCGCGGACCGACCGCTCGCCGTCGATGAGGGCGAGCACTTCCCACTCCGGCGGCAGGAGATCGAGCTCACCGCCGCCTCCTTCGGGCGGTGGCGCGAGCGATGGGACGACGCCGACGTGCGGAATGCGGTTCTCAATCCGGGACCACTCGTCGATGCGGCGCGCGCCCTCCATCAAGAGCGCCTCGACGGGAATCCGCACCGTGACCTCCGTGGGCACCTTGCTTTCCGACTGCTCGGCAAACGAGAAGTAGCCCTCGTTCCAGCTCATGACCTCGAAGACCACTTCCTCGATCTGGAAGCGCACCTGGCGCTCGACTTCGCCCTTCGTGATCACGCCGAGGGCCACGAGGATTTCGCCGAGCCGGCGCTTATCGCCCTGGCGTTGCTGCATGTCGCGCGCGCGTTCGAGATCGGCCTCGGTGATCTTGCCGGTGCGCAGCAGCAGTGCGCCCAGCGGGTGCGGGTTGCTGCGGATCTCCGCCGACACGACCACGCCGTTGTCGAAGTAGATCGTGCCCTCGTTGTGCCGTAGCTCGGACGTCACGCGCAGCGCGCCCGTCTTCCGGCTCAAGTCCAGCAGCTGGAAGACGTCGTGAATCCCGAGCTCGCGTAGCGGTCCTTCGATCGCCATGCGCTAGGCCGCGTCCGAGGTCGAGAAAATGTGCTGCAGGTCGACGGCGGTCCGCGCGTGCATGCGCGCGCGCTGCGCGAACGGACCGCCCGGATCGATGCGCGTCACGCGGTCCCAGGCATCGACCGCCTCACCGTAGCGCTGCAGCCGCGCCAGCGTGGCCCCGAGATAAAACAGCGCGCCGGTGTGCCGGGGATCGAACTTGAGCGCGCGGCGGAATGCTTCCAGCGCCTCGTCCGGCCGCTTGTCATCCAGCAACGCGCGGCCCAGCAGCAGCAGCGCGTCCATGTCGTAGAGGTCCTGCTCCAACATGTCGGCGAGCCGGAGGATCGCGGCGCGGGCGTTGCCGGAGCGGCGCAGCAGGTCGGCCAGCGCCAGGCCCGCCTCGTGAAAAGTTGGCAAGGCCTCGAGCGCGGCTTCAAACGCGCGCTGCGCGTCCGCCCATTCTTCATCCTGTTCGTGTAGCCGGCCGAGCTCGAGCCAGACCTGCACGAATCCCGCATCCAGATCGAGCGCCGCGCGATACGCGGCGCGCGCGCCCTGCCGGTCGCCGACCTTGAGGGCGATGTCCCCCTGCAGCTTGTGCAGGTCGGCACGCGCGGGTGCGCGCGTCTGGGCCTGGCGCAAGGCGGTGAGCGCCCCCGCGGCGTCGCCGGTGGCGGCCCGCGCGCGGGCGGCGGCGACCAACACCTCCACGTCGTCCGGCGCCGTCGCCACGAGCCCTTCGGCGAGCGGCAGCGCCTCCGCCGCCCGATGCACCGCGAGCAGGCTTTTCACTTCACCCAGGACGGCGGCCGAGTTGGCGGCATCGAGCGTGCGCGCCTCGCGGTACCGCTCCAGGGCTTCGCCGTGCAACCCACGCCGCGCATAAATGTCGCCGATCATCGTCGCGGCCTGGCCGCGATCGGCGCCGCGCTGGACGGCGCGCATCGCTTCGGCGACGGCGAGGTCCATCATCCCTTTGCTGACGTAGTCGCGCGCGAGCGCGAGGGGATCGTCGGCTTTCTTGGCAAGGCCCCCAGGCGCAGCCTGCGCTGCCGTCGCCGCCGGCTCCAGCTCCTGGAAGATGTTGTCGAGCAAACGTTGATCGAACGCAAACTCGCCGCCGAGACTCTCGGCGCTGACGTCGGCCGAGATCTCGGGGACGATCCCGATCGCCACCGTCTCGTATTGCAGATCGATCGCCAGCGCGAATTTCTGCGACACGTAATACGGATCGAGCTCCAGCGCGCGCTTGGTGGCGCGCAGGGCGCCGTCGTAATCGCCAAGGTTCGAGAGCGTGAAACTCAGGTTGTAGTGTGCGCCCGCGTTGTGCGGATCGGCCTCCACGGCGCGGACGAACGCGTTGCGCGCGTCGGGAAAGCGCTTGAGCTCTACCAGGACCAACCCCACGCCATTCCATGCGGCCGCGGAGGCCGGCTGATCGGCGAGCACCTGGCGGTACGCCTCGAGCGCGAGCTGGAAGCGGCGCAGATGAGTCAGGAGCAGTGCGAGGTTGAGGCGCGCACCGACAAATTGTGGGGACAGCTGCAGCGCCTTCCGAAAGGCCTCAATCGCATCGTCGGCGTCGCTCTGGTGCGCGAGGACCACCCCGACGTTATTCCAGGCGAGCGCGTAGCGCGGATCGACCTCCGTCGCCTGCCGGTAGGAGGTCAGGGCGTCCGCCGTGCGCCCCGCCTGATGGAGCACGACCCCCCGCTCGTTCCAGAGCTTCGGCGAATCGGCAGTCTCGTGGATGAGGGACTCGTACAGCTCGAGCGCGTCGGTGAAGTCACGCTTGAGGAGGTGCACCTCCGCCATCGCCTGGCGCACGAGCCGCCGATCCTCGCCGCGCTCGATCGCGAGGCGATATTCGCGCAGGGCCTCGGTGTAGTAGCCCTTCTGCCGGAACGCGAGGCCGAGATTGTGATGCGCGAGCTCGCTGCCCTCGGCGACTTCCGGCGCGGGCTGCTCGCGCAGCCGCTGCTCGGCCGACTGGCGCTCGGCGCGATAGCGCTCCAACGACAAATTCGTCTGCGCCCGCGCGAGCGGCGGATTCAGCTGAATCGCGCGCTTGGAGGCGGCCCGCGCGTCCTGGTGCCGGCCCATGTCACCCAGGACGAACGCCATCAGATAGTGCGCGTTCGCATTGTCCGGATTGAGCGTGACCGCGCGCTCGAGCGCCGCGAGGGCCGGCTCGTTCAGCCCGCGATTGTAGTAGACCTCGCCGAGATAGAACTGCACGACGGAAGAATCCGGCTCGGCCTCGGCGGCCCGCAGGAACCACTCCGTCGCCACTTCCAACCGCCCCCGCGCCTTTTCGGCGAGCCCGAGCTGAATGATCGCCGCCACGTCGTTCGGCTTGTGGGCCAGCAGCTCCTCGAACTCGGCGACCGCGTCCTCGAAGACGCCGAGGATCGCGTAGGTACGGCCCAGCTCCCAGCGCGGGTCACGCTCGTCGGGCGCCTGCCGCAGCTTCTCCTGCAGCTCGGCGACCCGCCGGTCATAGAAGCCGGTTTGGTGATAGGCGATCTCGAGGTTGCGCTGCGCGACCTGCATGCGGGGGTCGAGCTCGAGCGCCCGCGTGAACTGCTCGATGGCCTCGGGCACGAGGCCTTTCTGGTAGTAGAGAACGCCGAGATTGTTGTGCGCGCCCGCATCGGATGGGTCGATCCGGCGGGAAAAAGACCTCAGGACGGCGACATCACGCTCTGAGACCGTCAAGTCAGCCGAATGGCGTCGAAGATGGCCTTGAGGGACGCCAGGTCGGGCAGGAGCAGAAAGTGGCCGCGCAGCCCGTCTTGGGCCTCGATGCTGAACTCCGTTTCGACGCAAAACACGAAGTCGCGATCGTGCCCAAAATTGAGGTACGTGGTCGTGAGGACGGCGGCCGACAGGTCCACCACCAGACTCGGCACCGACGGCAGCAGCAGCATGCCCATGAACTCGGACAGGGCATTCATGTAGGCGCCCGACAGGATGTTGCCGGCTTCTTTCAGACACGACTGCTCGATCGTCTCGAACGCCTTCGTAGTGCCGAGCGGGCGCTTGAGCAGCATGTCGCACAGCTGCCGGCCGACAGGCTCCGGGAACAGCAGCAGAGTCCGTCCCGTGAGATCGCCGAGCATGTGCATGAGGACCGCGGCGACGACCTCCTGCGGATCGCCGATCAACCCCGGCACGTCCTCGAGGCGTGCGATATTGATCTCGGGGACCGAGATCATGATGCGGCGGTGCGTGAGCTGTGACAGCGCAGTCGCGGCGTGGCCCGCCCCGATGTTGGCGACCTCTTTCAAGGCGTCGAGCTGCAGGGCTTTCAGATCACGGACGTCTTCCATGCCTCGCTCCCTTCACACCCTGAAGGGTGTGAAAACCTAGACCAGTCCGGCCGCATCGAGAATCAGCGCGGGCACTCCGTCGCCCATGATCGTGGCGCCGCTGAAGACCGGCAGCGTGCCCTGCGGCGCGTCGAAGGCCTTCACGACAATCTCCTGCTGGCTCAACATCCCATCCACTACAATGCCGGCGCGACGCTCTCCCATTTCCAACACGATCACCGGGCGGCGCGGAGGCGGCGCAGGGGCGCCGCCGTTCGTTCCCAACAGCTTCCTGAGATCCACCAGCGGCACGACGCGATCGCGCAGCACGATCGCATCCTTGCCTTCCATCGTCGTGAGCGGCGTCGTGCCGAACTCCACGGTCTCGGCGACGTACGTGAGCGGCAGCGCGTAGCGCTCGTGGCCGACGGCGGCGATCAGCGCGCGCACAATCGCGAGGGTGACCGGCAACCGCATCACGAACGCGGTCCCCTTTCCCGGCTCGGTCCGGATTTCGATCGAGCCACCCAGGGCGCGGATGCGCGTCATGGCGACATCGATGCCCACGCCGCGCCCGGAGACGGCCGTCACCGACTCAGCCGTCGAGAAGCCGGGCCGCGCGATCACGCGCAGCAGCTGGTCGTCCGACAGCGACTCTACATGCGGGCCGAGCACCCCTTCGCGCTTCGCTTTCTCCAGGATTTGCGCCCGATCGATGCCGCGCCCGTCGTCCGAGATGCTGATCGCCACGCTCGAGCGCTCGCGCACGGCCGCCAGTACGATTTCCCCCTCGGGATTCTTCTTGTGCCGTTTGCGCTCGGCGGGCGGCTCGATGCCATGGTCCACGGCATTGCGGAGCAGATGCATCAAGGGGTCGCCAAGCTCATCGAGGATCTGGCGATCGAGCTCGATTTCCTTGCCCTCGACACGGAACGCCACCTGCTTGCCGAGCTGCCGGGCCACGTCGCGCACGAGACGCGGAAAGCGATCGAACACCTGCCACACCGGCGTCATGCGTGCCTGGATGATTTCGTTCTGGAGGTCGGAGGCGAGACGCGAGACGTGGATCGCGACATCGTCGATCTCCGGATCCTTGCCCACCCAGCGTGCGGCCAGCTCGTTCAGACGGCCGCGCTCGGTGACGAGCTCGCCGATCAGGTCCATGAGGGTGTCGAGGCGCCGGAGATCGACGCGGATGTGACGACCGCGTCCTTTCTCCCCCGCACCACCGGCCGCGCTTTCGGCCGGGCTGACCTGCCCTTCGTCCGTTCCCCCGCCCAGCGACACGCCCTCGACGTCTCCCACCGATCGGACGGCGGTCTCGATGTCTGGGGCCGCCGCGGCGGTGTCGAGCTCGACCACGAACCGACCATCGAAGTCATCCGACTCGAAGGCGGCGGGCGGCGGCTGCACCCGGCGCACCGTGCCCAACGCCTGCAGCTTGCGAACGACGAGCATCGCCCGGCCCCCTTTGAGGGGAGCCTCCGGTCTGATCACGACGGCGATGAGGAGCCCGGATCCTAGAGACGGAGCAGGCGCAGCAGGTCCGCCTGGGGATTCAGGCGGTTCGGGGGATGCGACGAAGTGTCGCGCGAGCGCGCTGGGTTGCGGCGCGGGTTTCGCCTGGACGGCGGCCCGATCGATGTCGGCGAGTATGGCGAGATCGGCTTCGCGCTCGCGACCGGCGACGGCGAGCCCGACCACTTTCTCCAGCGCATCGGTGGCGCGAAACAGCAGCTGAATGATGTCTTCGGCAGGTGCGTGACCGCCGCGGCGCAGGTGGTCGAGCAGGTTCTCCATGCGGTGGGCCAGATCGGCGACGCGGCCGTAGCCCATCGTCGCCGCCATCCCTTTGATCGTATGCACGGCACGGAACAGGCCGCCGACCGGCTCGGCCGCCGCCGGGTTCCGCTCCCACTCGAGCAACAACTGATTGCAGGCGCTCAAGTGTTCGCGGCTTTCCGCCAGGAACAGCTCGGCGTACTGCGACAGGTCCATGGCTAGCCCAGAACGCGCTGCACGGCTTCGAGCACGCGGGAGGGCTGGAACGGCTTGACAACGAAGTCTTTGGCGCCCGCCTGAATGGCCTCGACGACCAGCGCCTGTTGCCCCATGGCGCTGCACATCAGGATCTTCGCGTCAGGATCCTGTTTGACGATCTCGCGGACGGCATCGATGCCGCCCATGTCCGGCATCACGATGTCCATCGTGACAAGGTCCGGCTTGAGCTGCCGATACTTCTCCACCGCTTGCGTGCCGGTTTCCGCCTCGCCGACGACCTCGAATCCGGCCTGTCCCAGGATGTCGCTGATCATCGTGCGCATGAAGATGGCGTCATCACAGACGAGAACCGTGTGGCTCACTGCTCGCTCCTTAGGAAGTCAGAATCGGGCCCAACAGCGCCGCGACATCGAGTACGATGAACAGGTCTCCGTTCCGCCGGCCCACCGCGCGGACCAGCGTGGGATCGACGCCCGGCAGATCGTGCCGGTCCTCCAGTGTGGTGTCGCCCGCGGCCAGCATATCGAGTACTTCGTCAACCGTAAAGCCGAGCAGCCGGTGCGAACCCTTTTCGGCCCCCCCCCCGCCCTCTGTGCTTTCCCCGTTCCGCCTCATTTCGAGGATAAGCGTCGAGCCCGCGGCGACCTCGAGAGCGGAGCTGGGAGCGGTTGCGGAAGGTGGAGGAGTGGGGGGGGTGGGGGGGGCCGGAAGACCCAAGGCACGCCACCCTTCCACGACCGTCACCAGTGTGCCGCGGACATTCACCAGCCCCGCCACGACCGGGGGCGCGCCCGGAATACGCGTCGTTGGGAGCCGCGGGAGAATCTCCCGCACTTGGTCCACCTCGGCCGCGCATGCCAGTGTGCCCACGCGGAACACGAGCAGGCGAGCGGAGACGAGGCTTCCGTCAGTCATCGGATGCGAAGAAGCCAAGATACTGCAAGGGGTTGCGCTGAGCAAGCAAATTCGCGTCCGCTGCCGCTTCCGCTAGCGCGGGACGCAAGTCAGCAGGCCATTCGGACGTCACGGCGATCGGCTCATTGGTCACCGGATGAACGAACGACAGGGCCGCCGCGTGCAGCAGCTGGCGCGGCGCGAGCGCTTCGAGACGCTCGGCTTCCATCCGCGCCGAGGGCGTCACCCGCCGGCTGCCGCCGAACGTGTACTCGCGGTCCCCGACGATCGGGCAACCCACGTGCGACAGGTGCACGCGGATTTGATGGGTCCGGCCGGTGCCGAGGCGGACGCGGAGGAGATCGGTATGCGCGAAGCGGGCCACGACGCCCGCATGCGTCACGGCGTGCCGGCCACCCTGTGCCACGGTCATGCGCTTGCGCTCTGTGGGGTGGCGCGCGATCGGCGCTTCGATGTCGACCGCACTCTTGCGCAGGTGCCCCCACACGATCGCCGCATACACGCGCTTGACGGCGCGTCGTTCGATTGCGCCCGCGAGCCTGCGGTGCGCGAGATCAGTCTTCGCGACGACCAGCAATCCGGACGTGTCGCGATCGAGCCGGTGCACGATGCCGGGGCGGCCTTCCGTGGCACCCCGCGAAAGCTCGGTGCCCCGCCCCACCAGCACATTTACCAGCGTGTCGTCCCAATGACCGGGCCCCGGATGGACGACGAGACCGGCGGGTTTGTCGAGCACGGCGAGGTGCTCGTCTTCAAAGACGAACCGCAACTCCGCGTGCGCAGGGGCGAACGTCCGCGGCGCTTCCTTTTCCGGGAGCTCCACCGTGACCTCGATCCCGGGCTCGAGCACCGCGGATGCACGCAGCGGCTTGCCGCGCGCGGTCACGCGTTTATCGGCGATGAGGCGTCCGGCTTGTGTACGAGAGAGGGCGAACTGGTCGGCGAGGAAGCGATCGAGGCGTTCAGTCGTGCGAACAACACAGAAGGTGATGTTCAAGGCTCGGCCGCCCGAGCCTCCTTAGCCCGCTGTTGCGCGCGGCCTTCCTGCCAGAGCGAAAGTCCGAGGGCGATGGCGCCGATCGTGATGGCCGAGTCGGCCACGTTGAACGTGGGCCAGCGCCACGCGCCGACGCCGACATCGACGAAGTCGACGACGCCCTGCGCGCTGCGAATGCGGTCGATGAGGTTGCCGACCGCGCCGCCGCAGACCAGCGCCAGCGCGAGCAGCCGGAAGCGGTCGCCGGGACGCGTGCTGCGCACGAGCGAGGCGAGCACGAACAGCGCGACGACGGCCAGCGCCATGAAGATCCAGCGCGAGTTGTCGCCCACGTGCAGACCGAAGGCGGCCCCTTCATTGTAGACGAGCCGCAACTGGACCGTGTCCCCAATGATCGGGAGCGGCAGCCGCCGCGCCAGAAATGATTCCGCGATCAGTTTGGACACGAAATCGGAAACGACCACCGCGACCGCCGTTCCCCAAAACAGCCGGCGCTCAGCGGCGCTTACCATCTTCCTCTTTCGCCTTGCACTTGATGCAGAGTCGCGCGTGGGGGAGCGCGTCGAGGCGGTCGAATCCGATCAGCTCGCCGCACTGCTCGCAGCGCCCGAACCGCTCGGGCGCGCTGTACAGCCGGCGCAGCGCCTCGTTCACGTGCCACAGGTACCGCCCTTCCTGCGACGCGAACAGAAACTGCTTCTCGCGCTCCATCGCGTCGGTGCCCTGATCGGCCATGTGGAAGGAGTAGCTCGAGAGATCCCCGTCGGACGCCTGGAGGCTCGAGTTGAACGACTCACCGTAGTGGCCCAGCTCCTTGATGACGCGGGCGCGCTCTTCGAGCAACCGCTTCTCGAGATGGGTCAGCTGCTTTTTATTGAGGCCACCACTCTTGGCCTTCACCTTCGTCGACTTAGTCGGCATTATCGGGTTCCGCCCTTTCTTCCGTCGTGACGCCGGAGCGCAATCGTCGTCTGGCGTCCTTCGATGTCTACGTCACGCTGTAAATCGGGTTCGTCGAGCACTGCTCCCAACACCATGCGGCGTGCCAATGTTTCACCTTCGACAAACCCTTGAAACGCGCGAGTCGCGGCAACCACCTCTGCTGCACCGGCGATGCTCAACTCAATGCGCGTCGTATATTCGTAACCCGCATCTCTGCGCAGGCGCTGCACGCGATTCACGACCTCACGGGCCAGCCCTTCCTGGATCAGATCCTCCGTCAACGCCGGATCGAGCGCGACGACGTACGGTCCGTCGGCCTGCACGAGCCACTCGCTCGCGACTTCGCGCGTGACGGTCACATCCTCCGGTCGAACCTCAAATGCGCCGGCGTGGACCGTCGCGCCCCGCTCGAGCGCCTGCAATTGCTCCGGCACGAGCTCGGCAACCGCCACGGCCGCCTGCGGTGTGTCTTTGCCGTAGCGTTTTCCGAGGGTCCGAAAGTTCGCCTTCCCGCGGAGCCGCACCAGATCGTGGTCGGACGCCACGACGTGTACCGATTTCACGTTGACTTCGGCAGCCAGAATATCTAACAGGTCTGACAAGGCCGGGCCCTGGACGGCCGCCGGCACGGCCAGCTGCATGCGGGCGAGGGGCTGCCGGACCCGCAGATTGCGCGATTCCCGGGCCGCCCGGGCGAGGGAGGCCAGCTTCCGAACCGTATTCATGGCCGCGAGCAGCTCAGGCTCCCGATGCCCCCGGTCGACCGGGAAGGGCGCGAGGTGGGCGGAGGTTCCCGTCAGGGCCCGGTGCACCCAGTCAGAGATGAAGGGGGCGGCCGGGGCGAGGAGCCGCACGGCCGCCACGAGGGCCTCGTGCAGCGTTTCGAGCGCCACCGGGTCGGTCGCCCGATCGGGGGCCCAGAAGCGCGGCCGGTTGCGGCGGATGTACCAACGCGACAGGTCCTCGCTGACGAAGTCCATGATGGCGCGGACCCCGGCCGTCACGTCGTACGTGGACCATGCCTGCCGCACCTGCGCGACGACCTCGTCCAGCCGCGCGAGCAGCCACCGATCCGGCGACGGACGCCCGACCGGCGGCGTGCGGTCCTCTTCCGCGGGTGGCTGCCAGTCCTGGGCGTAGCGCCGGAAGAAGTCGTAGGTGGAGCGCAAGGTGTTGAGGAAGCCGCCCGCCACATCCGGGATCTGTCGCACATCGAAGCGCTTGGGGAGCCACACCTGGCTCTGCCCGCACAAGTAGAGCCGCACGGCATCCGCGCCGTGCTCGCCGATCACGTTCCAGGGATCGACGATGTTGCCGCGGCTCTTCGACATCTTCGCGCCGTGTTCGTCGAGCAGCAGGTCGTTGACGATTACGTGCTTGTAGACGGACGAGTCGAACACCGTCACGCCGATCGCGAGCAGCGAGTAGAACCAGCCGCGCGTCTGGTCCACGCCTTCGCAGATGTAATCGGCCGGGAAGTGCTCCTTGAAGTCGGCCTCGTGCTCGAAGGGGTAGTGCCACTGGGCGTAGGGCATCGACCCCGAGTCGAACCACGCATCGATCACTTCCGGGACCCGCCGCATCGTGCCGCTGCAGTCACGACAGGCCCAGGTATACGTGTCGATGTACGGTTTGTGCGGATCGAAGTCCGACGGGAGCGCTTTGCCCCAGCGTTCCGCCAGCTCGTCGTAGGATCCGATCACGTCGCGGTGCTCGCGCTCGACGTCGCACTCCCACACGTTGAGCGGTGTGCCCCAGTAGCGGTCGCGCGACAACGCCCAATCGATGTTGTTCTCGAGCCACTCGCCGAAGCGGCCCGCGCCGGTCTCCGGCGGATGCCAGTCGACTTCGCGATTCACTTCGAGCATCCGCGCCTTGGCCGCGGTCGTGCGCACGAACCACGAGCTCCGGGCGTAGTAGATGAGCGGCGAGTCGCAGCGCCAGCAGAACGGATACGAGTGCGTGTAGGGCCGAGTCTCGAGCCAGCGCCCGACCTGCTTCAGCCGCTCGATGATGATGCGATTCGTTTCCTTGTCGGTGACGAGCTTGCCCTCGATCTCCGGCCAGTTCGTCCCGGTGAACGTCCCGTCGGCCGCCACGGGATTGATGAACACGAGGCCGTACTGTTGGGCAGCGGCGTAGTCATCCGCACCGAACGCGGGGGCCATATGGACGAGCCCCGTGCCCTCGTCGGCCGTGACGAACGCGCCCGCCACCACGACCGCCCGCTGGCCGCGGCGATCCGCGGGCAGCGGCACCTCGTCGAGCGGCCGGAGGTATTTCCGGCCGACCAGATCGCGGCCGGGATACGTCGCCACGCGGGACGCGGTGGCGAGCGGCTTGCCGTGCACGTGCACGTCGCCGGCGCGCTGGACCGCTGCGATATAGCGCACCCCCTCCACTTCCCACTCGCCGTACTCGAGATCGGGATGGACGGCGACGGCGACGTTCGACAGCAGCGTCCACGGCGTCGTGGTCCAGATGACGAGCTGACGTGCGCGGTCCTCCGCGAGTGGGAACGTCACGTAGACGGAGTTCGTCTGCACCGTGTCGTAGCCTTGCGCGACTTCGTGCGAGGACAGCGCCGTCCCGCACCGCGGACAATACGGCAGCACTTTGTGCCCGCGATACAGCAGCGCCTTCTCGTGCAGCCGCTGCAGCAGCCACCACACCGTTTCGATGTAGTCGTTGCTGTACGTGATGTAGGGGTGATCGTAGTCGAGCCAGTAGGCGATCCGATCGGACAACGCCTCCCAATCGGCCTTGTACTTGAAGACGCTTTCCCGGCAGAGCCGATTGAACTTCTCGACCCCGAACGCCTCGATGTCCTTCTTGCCGCTGATGTTCAGCATTTTTTCGACTTCGATTTCGACCGGCAGGCCGTGCGTATCCCAACCCGCGATGCGCGTGACGCGCTGGCCGAGCATCGTGTGGTAGCGGCAGATCAGATCCTTGAGCGTCCGCGAAAAGACGTGATGAATGCCCGGCTGGCCGTTCGCGGTCGGCGGCCCCTCGAAGAAGACGAACGGGGGCCCATACCGGGTGGCGTCGCTCACGCGCGCGAACAGGCGCTCGTGCTTCCAGGTCGCGAGCAGCTGCTTCTCGAGCGCGTCGAGCCCTTGCGTCAAATCGGAAGACGGATATGCCATCGGCTAGAGCTGCTCCAGAACGCCGCGCACGAGCGTGGCGAGCTTGGGTTCCGCGGCGCGGGCCACGGCGATGATCGCCTCGACCGACGTCGGCTCGAGCGCGTCCGGCAAACAATTATCGGTAATGATCGACAGGCCGAGCACGCGCATGCCTTGATGCACGGCGGTGATCACCTCGGGCACGGTGCTCATGCCCACGACATCGGCACCCAGCGCGCGCAACATGCGGTACTCCGCGCGGGTTTCGAGATTCGGGCCCGGGACGGCGACGTACACGCCCTCGCGCAGCACGATCTGGTGTTCGAGCGCAACGTGGTGCGCCAGCTTCCGCAGCGCCGGATCGTAGGCGGTCGACATGTCGGGAAAGCGCGGGCCCTCGGCATCGACATTCGGACCGACCAGCGGGTTGTCGCCGAGCAGGTTGATGTGGTCGGAAATGAGCACGAGATCCCCGGTCGCCCACAGCGGATGCATGCCGCCCGAAACGTTGGACACGATCAGCGTTTTGGCGCCGAGCGTCCGCAGCACGCGCACGGGAAAGGCGAGCTGCTGCAGGGTGTACCCCTCGTAGCGATGGAAGCGCCCTTGCATGATCGCGACGCGGCGTTTGCCGATCGTCCCGACCAACAACCGCCCGGCGTGCGTCTCGACCGTGGGCGCCCTAAATCCGGGAATCTCGGGATACGGGATCGTCGCCTCGGTGTGCAGTTCATCGGCGAGCGCACCGAGGCCCGTGCCGAGGATCACCGCGACCTCCGGAACGATCGCGGTCCGCGACTGGACGGCGCGGACCGCATCGGCAACGGCAACCCCGGTCATTTTTGGCCGTCGAGTGCCCGAAGCTCGGCGAGCTGGCGCTCGAGGAGCGCGCGAAAACCGCCGACGTACTGTTGAAACTGGCGCTCGGTCTCGGCCATCCGCGCCTTGACCGTACTCTCCAAGCTCTTGGCCTCGTCGAGCAGCCGCTTCGCCTGCGCCTCCGCCTCGCGCACGATCACCTGCCCCTCACGCTCGGCGGCGGCGCGCGTCTCCTGGCGCAGCTGCTGCGCGGCCACCAGCGCCTCGTTCATCGCCTTTTCGCGCTCCCGGAACACGCGCAGGTGCTCGGTCAGCGCGTGGACGCGCTCCTCGAGCACCTGGCGCTCACGGTTGGCGCGCTCCAGCACATCGGCGACGCGCATGCGGAAATCCTCGACGCCCGCCGTGTCATAGCCGCGCAGGCTCTTGCGGAACTCCTGCTTGCGGATGTCGAGCGGCGTCAGGGTAAACGCGGGATCCGTCATGTCCTCGGACCGAACAGGACTGTACCCAATCGGATCACCGTTGCTCCCTCCGCGACCGCTGAAGCGTAGTCGCCGGACATCCCCATCGAGAGGGTCGGCAGCCATACTCCTTCCTCCTCCTTGATCCTATCGCGCAGGACGCGCAGCCCCCGGAACGTCCGGCGCTGCACGTCCACGTCATCCGTAAACGGCGCCATCGTCATCAAGCCTTCCAATCGCAGATGCTCGAGTGCGGCGACCTGTCGCGCCAGCGTGGGTGCCTGCTCCGGCGCGCAGCCGCTCTTCTGTGCCTCGCCCGCCACGTTCACCTGCAACAACACGCGCTGTGGTGTCGTCGACCTGCGATCGAGCTCGCGCGCCAGCTCGAGGGAGTCGAGCGAATGTACCAGGTCGAACCGTCCCGCGACGACGCGCGCCTTGTTGCGCTGCAGGTGCCCGATCAGGTGCCAGCGAATCCCCAGTCCCTCACCCCCAGCCCCTAACTCGTCCTGTTTCTGCAGCGCTTCCTGCACGCGGTTTTCGCCGATGTCGGCGAGTCCCGCGTCGCGTGCCGCCCGGACCGCGTCCGTCCCGAACCCCTTGGTCACCGCGACGATCGTGACGGGCTGCGGCGCGAGTCGCGCAATCTCGGCCCTCACCTGCGCCAAACGCTCCGGCAGGGCCTCCAAAGCCATAGCCTTTCAATATAAGGGGGACGGACACCTAGCGGCTAAAGAGGCTCTGAACTCCTTGCGTTTCCACGCGGTGGATGATGTCGGCGAGCGCCTGGCTCGGATTCAAATGGTAGGCACGGCGCAGGTAGTCCAGGGTGTGGCGCTGGTCGCCTCGCACCGCCGCCGCATTCCCGAGCTCCAAAAACGGCGTCGCAAAGGACGTCGCGACCTGTTGCGCCGCCGGCTCGAGCTCGAGTGAATCAGTACGAAAGAGCCGGCCCCACGTGAATACCGAGTCGACGAGCATGCGCGTGCGTGCCGTGTCCACCAGCGGGCCTTGAATGCCGCGCACGAAGCGGTGCGTCGAGTCGGCACGCGGATCGACTTTGAAGGCGAGTCCCTGGAACAACAGGTCAGGATCGAGTCCGAGCCAGGAGCCACGTCCCGAGGACACGCCGAACGTGACGGGTCGCGTGGGGAGATAGGTGGCGAGCGTGAACAGGATCACCTGATCGGCCGTGAGCAGGCGCTGTCCCTTGCGGAACACCAGCTCCACACCACCCGCGCGGAACACCCCGTCCTGTCCGAGCTCCATCGGCTGCATTTCGTCGATGTCGCGCTCCGTCAGCTGCAGCACCGGACCTGGCGGAGGCTGAGGGGGGCGCGACGCGAGTGCCCGGTACGCGGCCGGTGCGTGCGCCGCATCGAACGGTCGCGCGGGCCGCGCGGCCAGCTGGCGCAGGTACCAATCGAGATTGGCGAGCGAAAGGTTTATCTGCGTGACGTCCTGACGGATGCCTTCGACCTCCTGGAGATACCACACCGGGAAGGTGTCGTTGTCGCCGAATCCGAACAGCACCCCGTACGGCTCGACCGATTGCAGCATGTTGTAGGCAAAGTCGCGCGCGATGGTCGCGTCCGGCCCGTGGCGGCGCGAGGCAGCCGTGAAGTTGGCGCCCACTGGCAGCAGCGTGATGAGTGACGCCAGCGCAATACTCACGCGCGTGATTGCGACGCGGCCGAGTTCGGACAACCGCCGCACGAGGCGCACGAGCCCGAACGCGGCGAACATCCCCCAGACCTGGAAGCTGACCACGAAGAAGTAGTCGCGCTCGCGCACTTCGTGCTGCTCGATGGTCGGGTATCGGTCCCAGAACATCGAGTACCCGGCCTTGAAATTCATGTAAATGACGAGACCGATGCCGGTGACGAGCCACAGCGCGCCGAGCAGGTACGCAAATCCCACATCGCGGCGGCGCGCGAATTCGAAACCCAAACTCCCCAGTGTGAAAAACCCGAGCGCGACGATGACCATCGCGCCGAACGGCAGCCCGCGCGCCCACTGCCAGGAGCAGTATTGGAAGTAATTGAGGAACTGCTGTCCGAAGACGATCAGCGTGCGGCGAGCCCCTGGTACCATGGGGTTGTCCAGCAGGCCGCGGCTGCCGAACTGCTCGCGCCGGATCACGGCCAACAGGCTGCTCCAGTGGTCGGGCTGCGCCTCGTTGAGGATGGGGTGCAGGCCGGAGCGGATATAGAGGAAGGTGTAGACGGAGATCCCGACGGCGGCCACGCCGATCGCCAGGATGGGGAACGCCCACGAGCCACTTCGCATGCAGAACACCACCGCGGCAAGCAGCAGCAAGCCGCCCAGCAGGAGCAGTTTCCCGCTCCCCAGGCCCACCGCGACCAGCACGATCCACAGCGCGCTGAGCGCACCCCACTCCGCCCACTCCATCCGGCGCTCGGCGGGATCCGCCGCGGGCGACGCGCGCAGCGTGTGCAGCATGAACACCGACAGGGCGGGCCCGACGAGCAACGCGAGCAGGTGATTGCCGATGGACAGCGCGGCGAGGTAGACGATCAGCAGCAGGATGTGCGGCGCGCGCGCGGTGCCACGGAGGTCGCGCCACCGGACGGCGAGCCAGGAGACGGCGGCGATGCTGAACGTCGCCACCGCGTAGACCTCCGTCTCGTTGCTGTTCTGCCAGTGTGTAAACGGAAACGCGGACAGGATCGCGGCCGCAACGGCACCGCCGATGCGCAGCCAGTTGACCTCGCCGACCAGCAGCCGGTGCGCCACCAGAAAGAGACAGCCGGCTCCGGACGCGGAGAAGCAGGCGCTCATCAGATTGGTCCGCCAGGCGTACCCGCCGATCCTGAGGAAGCCGGCCCAGACATGGCCCATGAGGACGAACAGCGGTGTGCCTGGCGGATGGGGCACGCCGAGCACTTTTGCGGCGGTGATGAATTCGCCCGCGTCCCACAGCGTGACGGTGGGCGCCAGCGTGATCACATACCCGATGAGCACCAGGAGGGCGACCGCGGCCGCCTCCCGGTAGGGGGGCTTAGATGGCAGGCTGCGTCACGCGCTCGCCGCCTTCCAAGTGCGAGACGGCGCCCGAGAGCAGATCGCGCACGTGCTGCGGCGTGAGATGCCGATAGAGGAGACCGTGACTCGCGACCGAAATCGTCGAGGTCTCTTCGGATACGACCAGGACTGTCGCATCGGTCTCCTCGGACAGACCGAGTGCCGCGCGATGCCTGGTGCCGAGCGATTTGTCGGCGACCTTGAACTGCGTGAGCGGCAGCACGCACCCCGCGCCGATGATCTGGTCCCCGCGAATCAGGATTGCGCCGTCGTGCAGCGGCGAGTACGGTGTGAAGATCGTGGTCAGGAGATCCGCCGAGACTTTTGCCTCCATCGGCACACCCGTGGTGATGAACTCTTCGAGCCCAATGTCGCCTTCGACGGCGATGAGGGCGCCCGTCCCGGCGCGCGAGAGGCGGTCGAGCGCCTCCGCAATCTCTTCCGCCACCGATTGCCGGTCGCCGCGCGAGAACGCGCGCATGAACCGCGACTGGCCGAGCCGGGCGAGCGCGTTGCGCAGCTCCGGCTGGAACACGACGACCGCCGCAAACGCGCCGTACGTAAAGATGACCCCCAGCAGCGTGCTGATCATCGTGAACTTGGCGAACACGGCCACGAAGTAGGTCAACGACAGAATCACCAGGCCGATCACGATCTGCAGGGCGCGGGTGCCGACGAGGAACAGCAGGAACTTGTAGATGACGAAGGACACCAGCAGGATCTCGAACAGATCCGGCCACAGTCGCGGGGACAGGAACTTAAAGGCGTCTACGTTCACGTTGGATTGGTCGTAGCGCTCGCCAGTGCAAGGGCTTCGCGTGTCAATGCGACGTCGTGAACCCGGAACAGCCGCGCGCCCCGCTCCCAGGCGAGGGCACAGCCAACGGCCGTGGCGCGATCGCGGTCCTCCACGGGTCGCCCCGTCGCGGCACCCAGAAACCGCTTCCGCGACAGGCCGACGGCTACAGGATAGCCCAGCGCGACGATCGTTGCCAGTTCGTCGAGCAGGCGAAGGTTCTGCGTCGCCGTCTTGGCGAACCCAAACCCCGGGTCCAGGACGATTCGCTCCCGGGCGATCCCCGCTCGCTCCGCCCGCTCCGCAGTCGCTCCCAGCTCGGCGGCGACTTCGGCGGCGACGTGGCCGTACGTGGCCAGGTCGTCCATCGTATCCGGCGTGCCGCGCATGTGCATGAGGATCACCCCGGCCTGGGCGTCGCGCGCGAGCGCCGTCAGCCCGGTATCGAAGCGCAGACCAGAAACGTCGTTGATCACGGCCACACCGGCGTCGAGCGCCGCCCGTGCCACCTCGGCCTTCCGGGTGTCCACCGAGATCGGGCCGACCCCACGCTGGGCGAGCCCCGCGATGACGGGGACCACACGCGCAATCTCTTCCTTGACGGGCACGGCGGCGGCGCCGGGACGCGTGGATTCACCGCCGACGTCTAACAGCCGACAGCCGTCTGCCATCAGCCGACTGCCATGTTCGATCGCGGCGTCGGCTGACGGCAGATGGCCACCATCGGAGAACGAGTCTGGTGTCACGTTGATAACGCCGATGATCACCGGCTGCTTGAGTGAGATTTCGCCGTCGCGAATCAACCACGCGCGCGCCGGCTCAGCGCGCGCGGCGAGCAGGCGACCCAGGGCCGGCGCGAGCCGCGCCAGCTCGGCCGGCGCGCGGTCGTAGCGCGCGAGCGGTGCGATTCGGCTCGTGGAGCCTGCCACGAGCGCCCAGCCGGTGCCGGTCAGTACGTCGACGCCAGACTTCGCAGCCCAGTGCACGAGCGCTTCTCGCTCGGCTTCGGTGATGTCTTCGATGAGAACGACGAGCGGCTGGATGCCCACCGCGGCGAACCACGCGGGTTGCCCTTCCCAACCCCGAGCCGCGAGCGCCGCGCGCACCGCTTCCGGTGTCTGCGCGGCGAGCGCGGTCACCTTCACCGGAGCGCCTGTACCACCTGCAACCGAGCCGCCCGCAGCGCCGGGAAGAAGCCGCCGATGACCCCCATGACCACAGCGAACGTTAGCCCAGCGAACAGGAGCAGCGGCGTGACGCGGAAACTGAATGCGATTTCGCTGAAGCTCGACCAGTTCGTGGTGCCGGTCACGATGCCGTTGAGGGGCAGCGCGAAGAGACAGCCCAGGATGCCGCCGATGACTGCAATGAACGCCGACTCGGCCAGGAAGCTCACGAGGACGGTCCACGGCCTGAAGCCAAGCGTGAGCAGGACGCCGATTTCCGGCGCCCGCGAGGAGATCGCCGCATACATCGTGTTGATCGCGCCGAAGACCGCGCCCACCGCCATGATGCTCGTGATCATGGCGGCGAGAAAGCCGAGGATAGTGCTCAGCAGCCGTGACTGCTGCGCGTAGAAGTCGGACTCACGGTGCACGTCCACGGTCATCCGCTTGTCCGCCTGGAGCGAGCGCTGCGCCTCATCGAAGGCGGCGGGATCCTTCAGCCGGAACGTGATCGATTGAAACACCTCGCCGCGGAACACGGGCATGAACTGCTCGTTTTCGCCCCAGATCTCCGACTCGAACGCCGAGCCAGCCGCGGCAAAGTGGCACGTCACCTTCCAGTCGCGTCCCCCGAACCGCAGCGTCTCGCCGATTCCCGTATGCGGAAAGCGCTGGACCAGGCGTTTCCCCACACAAACGTCGGCGCGTCCCGACGCCGGACGCTGCCCCTCTGTCACCTGGACGTTCGAACGGACCTGCCACGCCTGGTCGCTGACGCCGCGTACGACGACGTTGGCGACCTGGGTGGTGTCGAACACTTTGCCGAGCGGCACGAGCACGTAAACCTCGGGCGACACGAGCGGCCGGTTGTCCGCAGCGATCGCCACGTGCGGATCCGCGGCAATGATGCTCGCCACGTCGCGCCCCAACCCGCTGGACAGCTCCGAGTCGGCGCCTTTCCGCAAGACCATGGCGTTGGCGTCCGAGCCGGTCTTCGCCAGCGCCGCGCGGAACCCGTTTGCCAACGCCAGCATCCCGATGAACACCGCGACGACGAGGCCAACGCCGAGCGCCGTGAGCGTCGTCGAGACGGGCCGTCGCACGACGCTCCGGACATTGTAGACGATGGGAATCATTCGACGTGCCGCAGCGCTTGGACGACCGGAAGGCGCGCGGCCCGCAGCGCGGGAACGAGACCGCTTGCCAACATCAAGCCCACCGCGACGAGCGCCCCGATGACCAACGTGCTCGTCGTGACCGCGAACCCCGGCAGGAATCCCATGCCGTTGAAGTTGATCGCCGGGTAGAGGAGCTTCGCTCCGCCGAGGCCGAGGACCGCCCCCGTCAGCGCCATCGCACCCGCCTCGACCATGACGAGCCCGAACAGCAAACGATCGGAGAAGCCGACGGTTTTCAGCACGGCGATCTCCCCCGTCCGCTCGCGCGCGCTCATCATCATCGCATTCGCCGTCACCAGCAGGATCGCGAACACGACGGCGAGGCCGATCGTGCTCATCAAGAAGCTCACGTTCCCCCACATCGTCGCGAAGCTCGCCTGGAACTCGCGCTCCGTGCCCGTCTTGGTCGGCGCGCTCGAATTGCGGAACATGTCGTCGATCGCTTTGGCGATGGCGGGCCCGTGTGCCGGATCGTCGATTTCGACGACATACCATCCCGCGATGCCGGCCCGGCCGATCCGCTCGTCGAAGTACTCGTGATGAAAGATCAGGACGTCGTCGCCGATTGCGGGATCGGTCGGTGTGTAGACCCCATCCACGGTGAACGTCCAGTCGCCGGGGAAGATGGTGCCCTGGAGCGTGACGTTCTGGCCCAGCTTCCAGCCGAACTGCGGGAGCAGCCGTTTGCCGATGAGCGCGCCCGTACGGTCCTTGAGAAATGCGTCCCGCTGCTCCGGCGGCAGGACGATCTCGGGATAAATCTTGAGATACGACTCGGCGTCCACGGCGAAATTGGCGAAGAAGCGCTTGCCGTCGCCGTACTTGCCGCCGAACCAGTTCGCCCAGGAGAGGCCCGTCACCCCGGGCATGGCCTTGATCCGATTGCCATACGCCAGCGGCAGCGGGAACACGAGCCCCGTCGCGTTCAGGGTCACCAGGCGGCGTGCGCCACCGAACTGCGCCGTCGCCGCCAGCGTGGTGGTCACGCTGCGCAGGGACGCAAACAGGAACAGCGCCAACGCGACGCTCAGGATCGTCAGAATCGTCCGGAGCTTATGGCGGCCGAGGTTCGCAAGCACCAGCTGGAGGTATTTCACCGGGCCGCCGCCGCGGCGATGCGCGGCTTCTCGATGAGGTCGCCCTTCTCCAAGTGCAAGATCATCTTCGCCCGCTCGGCGGCGTGCGCGTCGTGCGTCACGATGACGATCGTCTTGCTGAACTCACTGTTCAGCCGCTGGAGCAGCATCAGCACTTCCTGCGAGCTCTTGGCGTCCAGCTGGCCGGTGGGCTCGTCGAGCAGCATGACCGTGGGATCGGCGACGATGGCGCGCGCAATGGCGGTGCGCTGCTCCTGACCGCCGGACAACTGGCGTGGATAGTGATCGGCCCGATCGGCCAGGCCGACGACATCCAGCGCGAGCTTCACGCGTTCCGTGCGTTCTTTGCCCGACAGCCGCGTGAGCAACAGCGGCAGCTCGACGTTCTGATAGGCGGTGAGCACCGGGAGCAGATTGAACGACTGGAACACGAAGCCGATGTTGCGCGCGCGCCAGGCTGCGAGCTGGCTGGGTGACATTTCACTGACCGGCGCACCAGCCACCCGCACGGTCCCACGCGTCGGCTTGTCGAGGCCGGCGATCAGATTGAGGAGCGTCGACTTGCCGGAGCCGGACGGTCCCATGAGCGCGGTGAAACTGCCCGCCTCGATGTCGAGCGTCAGCCCGGTGAACACGTCGATCCGTTGCTCCTCACGTTGGAACGACTTGTAGACGTCGCGAATCTCGACTAGTGCCATGCGGCTTCCATGTCAGGTGTGGTGAATCGTGCGTGGTGCGTCGTGCGTCGTGCGTTACGGCCCGACCTTTACGCGCTGGCCCTCTTTGGGAGTTCCAATCCCGCCCACGAGGAGTTGTTCTCCGCCGGCCAGGCCGGAACGAATCTCGCGGAAATTACCGCTGACCGGACCTGCGTCAACGTCACGTCTTTGTAACCGTCCGTCCCGGACAATCCAGACGACGTCGCGGCCGTTCTCGGATCGGACCGCGTCGGCCGGCACGATTATCCGTGGCCGCTCGGCCGGCTGGGCGCTACCGGCTGCGGCCGCGCGCGGCGTTTCGAGAAACTCGACCTTGGCGCCCATCTCGGTGAGAATCCGCGCGTCACGATCGAGGATGGACACCTTCACCTGCACGGTCGCACGCTGGCGGTCGGCCGTCGGGATGATCTGGCGCACCGCGCCGCGGAACGCGGTGTCCGGATACGCATCGAGCGTGATGCGCGCCTGCTGGCCGCTGTGGACACGCGCGATGTAGGCCTCATTGACGTCGACTTCGACCTCGAGGGTTGCGAGGTCGGCCATCGTCACGACCGCGCCGCGGGTCAACCCGCCGCCCACCGACGGCGCGACGACCTCACCGACCTCCGCTTCTTTGCGCAGCACGGTGCCGCTAAATGGCGCGCGCACGTACGTGTTTTCGAGATTCGCCTGGGCCACGCGCAGCGCCGCGGCGGCGGCATCCACGCGCGCCGACTGGGCGTCGAAGCGCGCGCCGGCCTGACGAGCGCGGCTATCCGCGTTCTCGACGTCCTGCGGCGACACCAGATTGGGATTTTGCGCGTGGATGTCACGGACGCGCACGTAATCGCGCTGCATCTGGTCGCGGTCTGACTGCGACTCGATCAACGTCGCCTTCGCGCTCGCGAGGCCCGCTTCCGCCTGGCCGACCGCCGCGGCGTAGTCGGCGTTGTCGAGCCGCGCGATGACTTCGCCTTTTTGGACGTTGGAGCCCTCACTCACGTTGAGCTGCGCGAGCCGACCTGGGATTTTGGCGGAGACCGCGGCCTTCGTTCGCGCGACGACATATCCATTCGCGACCACTGCAACAGCGCCGCCTGCCCCGTCCCCCGTCCCCCGTCCCCCCTCCCCCGACGTAGTCACGGTGACCACCTGAACGGGTACCGTCCCCGCGCGCCGCCCGATGATCACCACGACGCCGATGATGAGGATCGCCGCGGCAGTAAGCCACAAGGCACGACTCAGCGCCCGCTTGACCGCAGGCGGTGGGTCGTCGCGATTGATCCGAAGCTTCGAAAGGTCGGCGGCGGGAGGAGCGCTCACGCCCCGGCGGGCTCAGGCGGCGGATTGCGCAAAATGCCGCCACTGGTGCGCGCCTGGGCCTTCTCCTTGTCCGCGGCTTCACCGCTCTCGGTGCGCTCGCGCGGAGCAGGCGGCACGTACGGCGGGAGTGGCCGGCCGGCGACCACCATCTCGACTTGCTCGCGCTCCAGCGTCTCACGCTCGAGCAACGCCGTCGCGAGCCGATCCAGGGCGGCGCGCCGCTCGGTGAGGATGCGCGTCGCATCGGCGTAGGCGTGCGTGAGGATGTTCCTCACTTCCTCGTCCACGATTTGCGCCGTGCGGTCGGAGATCTCGCGGCGCTGTACGACCTCGCGGCCCAGGAAAATCTCCTGCTCGCGGTCGCCAACGGCGATCGGACCGATCACCGCGCTCATCCCGAATTGCGTCACCATGCGCCGAGCGATGTTGGTCGCCTGCTGAATGTCCTGCGCCGCGCCGGTCGTCACCTTCTCCGGCCCGAACACCAGCTCCTCGGCCACGCGGCCGCCGTACGCCATGGCGAGGCGCGATTCGATCGAGCGCTTGGTGTACTTGTGCAGCTCCTCTTCCGGCAGGTACGCCGTGAGGCCGAGCGCCCGGCCGCGCGGAATGATCGTGACTTTGTGCAGCGGATCGGCATCCGGCACGGTGAGTCCGACCAGCGCATGCCCCGCTTCGTGATAGGCCACGAGCCGCCGTTCTTCATCCGACAGCACGCGACTCTTGCGCTCGAGGCCCAGCATCACTTTGTCTTTTGCGTCCTCGAAGTCGGCCATGTCCACGTGCGCCTTGTTGCGGCGCGCGGCGAGCAGCGCGGCTTCGTTGACGATGTTCGCCAGCTCGGCCCCGGCGAGACCCGGCGTGCCGCGGGCGATACGCTCGAGATTCACTCCCGGTGCCATCGGGATCTTGCGGACGTGCACGCGCAGGATCTGCTCGCGGCCTTTCAGGTCCGGCATGTCGACCACGATTTGGCGATCGAAGCGGCCGGGCCGCAGCAGCGCGGGGTCGAGGATGTCGGGCCGGTTCGTCGCCGCGAGGAGGATCACTCCATCATTGCTTTCAAAGCCATCCATTTCGACGAGCAGCTGATTGAGCGTCTGCTCGCGCTCATCGTGACCGCCACCCAGCCCGGCCCCGCGATGCCGGCCGACGGCGTCGATCTCGTCGATGAAGATGATACACGGCGCGTGTGCCTTGCCCTGCTCAAACAGGTCGCGCACGCGTGAGGCCCCGACGCCGACGAACATTTCGACGAAGTCGGAGCCGGACATGGAAAAGAACGGCCGGCCGGCTTCACCGGCGACCGCCTTCGCGAGCAGCGTCTTGCCGGTTCCCGGCGGCCCGACGAGCAGCGCCCCCTTCGGCAAGCGGCCGCCGAGGCGCTGGAACTTCTGCGGGTCCTTGAGGAAATCGATGATCTCCTCGAGCTCCTGCTTGGCCTCGTCGCACCCCGCCACGTCGGCGAAGGTGACCTTGGGGGTGTCGCCCGCGAGCAGCTTCGCTTTCGACTTGCCGAAGGCAAAGGCGCGGTTCCCCCCTTGCTGCATCTGGCGCAGCATGAATATCACGAGGCCGAAGATCAGGATGTACGGCAGGAACGTGAGCAGCACGACGCCGAACGACTGACCGGCCTCGCGCGCGCGTACGTCCACGCCCTTCGTCGAGAGGTTCGCCGCGAACTTGTCGTCGGCCTCGAACGGCAGCAGCACGTTGAAGCGCTCGACCGTCTGGCGCTTCACCACCACCGGCCGCTGGAAGATGCCGCGCACCTTCTGCCGCTCGGAGATCTCCACCGACGCGATGTTGCCGGCGTTCAACTCTTCGGTGAACTGCGTGTACGTGATTTCGGCTTCTTCACGCCGGCGGCTCGAGGCGAGCTGCACCAACGCGATCGTCCCGACGATGAGGAGCGCCCAGAACGAGAGCGTCCGCAGCATCCGGGCCCAGTTGAATTCCCGCGGTGGCGGGGGCAGTCGATTGGCCATCTACGTCAGACTCGCGATATAAGGAAGGTGCCGGAAGTTTTCCGCGTGATCGAGACCGTACCCGACCAGGAACAACGTCGGGGCGTCGAGACCCACGAATTTTGCCTCCAGCTCCAAATGGTTAGCCACATGTTTGTGCAACAGCGCACAGATCTCCAAACTACGCGGGCGCCGCTGCCGCAGCAGCGTAACCAGCTTGTTCAATGTCTTGCCGGTGTCGATGATGTCCTCGACCAGCAGGATGTGCTTCCCCGCGAGCTCGGTTTCCGGGTCGTACACCAGCCGCACATTCCCGCTCGACACCGTCCCCTCGCCGTAGCTCGATGCGACGATGAAATCGACCTGTAACGGTCGCTCGATGCGCCGCACCAGATCGCTCAAGAAGATGAAGCTCCCCTTGAGCAGGCCCAAGACGACCAGGTCGCCGTCGGGATAGGCCGCGGTGATTTCGCGTCCCAGCTCCCGCACGCGCTCGGCGATCGTCTCCTCATCGAAGACGATGCGCTTGAGCTCACGTCCTCCCGTCTGCCTGAGCTGGGCCGTGCTCGGTAACATCCAACCTCACTGCTCGAGTTCCGGGCACCGGCAGCCCGGTGGCACTTCGACAGATGCCCGGCACCCAGAGAATCGTCGCCCCCCGGCTGACGACGGGATACCGCGATCGAGCGCTGCGCGGCACCCGCGCTTCCATTAATAGACGTCGCAGCGGCCGATGTCCGACGCCGCCGAGCGGCACCACCGCATCGCCACGGGCGGGCGGGCGGACTTCCCAGACGGTGCTGTCCAGCCAAGTCGTCCACGTGGCGCGCTCGATCCGGTCCGGGGCTGCGTCGGGCGACCACGAGATCTCAAATCCACCAAACATCGCCGAGCCGCGCTCGCCGCTGGGCGAGACCCGTTCGAGCGCGCAGCCAACGTCGTCTTCCCGACTGCGGCGCACGTATACCTGATCGAATGCGACTTCCGCCGACCACCCCGCGCCCAGGGGGTGCGAGCGCCCGGACGGTCGTTGCGCCAAGTCGACAAGTTTCCGCGCTTTCGCCGGGCCCAGAATCAATCCCACGCGCCGGGCGGCTGCGCGCAAAAGCGCAACAGACAATGCGTTATCATAGCCGCACAGACTCGCCCGGGCAACGGCGAAGCCATTCTTGTCCACGGTGAGGCCGAGATCGGGCACCAGGTCGAGCACTCGGTCCCACGCGCGCCGGTCACGCGCCGCGTGCCGTCCCAATGAGAGCAGATCGCGTCGCAGCCGTGGCGTGGAGCCGAGTCGCTCATGCAGCAATGGAAGCAGCGTCGTGCGGAGCCAGGACCGCAGGTGCCGAGGATCGTGGTTGGCGGGATCGTCGTGGACGGGCAGCCCGCGCGCGTTCGCGTAGTCCGCGAGCTCGCGGCGCGAGAACGGCAGGAGCGGCCGCACCAGTCCACCGCGCGATCGGGCACTCATTCCCGCGAGTCCCGCGGGCGCGCTGCCACGCAGCGCGCGCAGCAAGATCGTTTCCACCTGGTCGTCCTGGTGATGCGCGGTGACGAGATACTTCGCGCCGCGCCGATTCTGCAGGTCGTGCAGCCAGGCGTATCGCACACGGCGCGCTTCTGTTTCCGTCGCGTTCGGGCCGAGATGCAGTTCGGCGAGTTCGAACGGCAAACCATAACGCGCCGCGAGCGTCGCGACCGACCGTCCGACCGTCCGGCTGTCCGACGAAATGCCGTGGTCTACATGGACCACCGCGAGCGTGATGCCGAGCTCGCCGGCCATGCTGTGCAGGAGATCGAGCAGCGCGACCGAATCCGGGCCGCCCGATACAGCGACCAGCGCCTCTCCCTGTGTGCGGAAGAGTCGGGCTTCGCGAATGTGGGCCAGCACGCGCGCCGGCAGCGAGTCATTAGTGGCCATGTATCTTGAAGTATGCTTGAGCCCGACCTTACTTACCAACTCCTTCGCAATCTCACGTCGCCGGTGGTGGCGATTACCTGTGTTCGAGGCGGCAAGGAGAACGGCATGATCTCAGATGCCGCCGTGCGCGCATCCATCGTGCCGACCGTGCCGCGGCTGTCGGTGTACATCCACAAATTCAACTACAGCCACGACATGATCTACGAGACGGGCCGCTTCGCGATGCACCTGCTGCACACGAAACAGTTCGACCTCGTGCGGCGGCTCGGGTTTTTTAGTGGGCGCGACCAGGACAAGCTCGCGGGGATTCCGCACCACAACGGCAAGCTCGGCGTCCCAATCCTCGATGACTGTTTCGCGCACTTTGAGTGCAGCGTCGTGAACGTCATGGACACCGGCAGCTCGACGTTATTTCTCGGCGATGTGATCGCGGTGGGACGCGGCACGGCTGCGGCCGAGCTGCTCACCGCGACGTACTTTCGCACCAACATGCCGGCGGCGTGGAGGAACGAATACGAAGCGAAACTGCAGGAGGCGCAACAGGTCGCGGCGGAGATGTCCCGCACGATTCAACCCGTCGTTTGGAACCGGAGGTGATGTATGCGCGCAATGATCGGATGTCTGTTGGGATCGGTCGCACTCGCGTGTGGCTCGGCAGGCGCCCCCCGGGAAATCCTGGACACCGACAAGACGACGATGCGGGCGTCCTTGGACAGCTTTACCGCCTACGTCGTCACGCATCGTGATTCGATGGCCGCGGCGATGTACGCCGAGAATGCGACGTTCATGCCGCCGAATCAGACCATGGTGCAGGGTCGCGCCGCCATTCGAGCGTGGATCAAGACGGTGCCGCCGATGAGCCACTTCACCGCTTCCGCCATCGAGATCAATGGGTGCGGTGATCTCGCGTATGTGCGCGGCACGTATCAGGTGGCCTATCTCAGCGGCGCCACCGAGCACGGAAAGTTCCTGGAAATCCGGCGGGGTGAAAAGGATGGGCGCTGGCTCATCGTCGCAGACATCTTCAAT
>WNGI01000405.1_pt1 | contig 41119 bp, 41 predicted proteins | sample 5400621 | NCBI WGS metagenome assembly WNGI01 (sample SAMN13153374, study PRJNA577476) | soil metagenome | isolation source: 20 cm soil or saprolite under Garry oak tree replicate 1 | place: USA:California | collected 2016-06-15
GCATCGCGCAGCATCCTCGTATTTGGCATCTATCTAATCGTCAACGCATTTGTCTTGGCCATCTCGCCAAACACCATGCTCGGACTTCTCAGATTGGCACCGACAACAGAGCCGTGGATTCGTATCCTTGGTGTGGTCGTAGGAGTCCTGGGGGCATACTACGTCACGGCAGCACGGCACGATCTGATCCCGTTCTTTCGCGCGACGGTGTGGGGGCGTGGAATTGTTCTTGTTGCGCTATGTCTGTTTGCGATTCTTAAGGTCGCCCCCGCCATTCTTATTGGCTTTGGGATCCTCGATGCCGCAGGCGCGCTGTGGACGTGGTCAGCTCTGCGATCATCGGTCGCGGTGGGAGCGGCCTAACACGCGCCTGAAGCTGCCGGCGCCCGTCGTCTATGGTAGAATTGCGTTTGTGAACCCTTTAGTGTGGCGCCGCAGCTTAGGCGCAATCCGTTAGGCCGCAACGCCCAAGACCTCAGGATGGATGTCCACACACCGATTCCGCTCCGACTCCAGCGGCCATGGAGTCCCGTCCTATGTTGTCGTCTCTCAATTGATGGAGTGTCACAATGGGGAAGATCAACGTGCTGAAGGTGATTATCGGGGGTCTGGTCGCTGGTGTCGTCCTCAGCATCGTTGATGTTGTGCTATACGGAGTCCTCGTGAAGGCACCAATGGCCGTGGCCATGCAAAAGCTCCCGCCGATGACCGATGCATGGCGCGCGGCAGAGATACCGTGGTACATATTCCTCGACTTCGTCACCGGCATTTTTCTGGTGTGGTTGTATGCCACCATGCGGCCCCGCTTCGGCGCAGGTCCCGGCACCGCGGCGATCGCCGGACTCGCTGGTTGGTTCTTTGCCGGTTTGTTGTGCAACCTGATCACGTTGCCGATGGGGATCATGCCATACAACCTCACGATCATCACGACCGCCGTCATGCTGATAGAGTATCCTCTCGCCGTCGTCATCGGCGCGAAGCTCTACACGGAAAATGGCGGTCGCGCGGTTGCGGCCTAACAAGCGCTTGAAGCTGGCGGCGCGCGTAGATTGTGGAATGAGTCTTTCTTCAGCGCGCCGCAGCTTAAGCGCGATCCGTTAGGCCGCACCGAGAACAACCCTTTCAGGTCGATATGAGCCGCAATCTCGTCGCATCCGCTGGAGCTGCTATCCTGGTTTTGGGAATCGCGGGACTCGCAATCGACTTTGTTATCCCAGCGCCTCCGAACGCTCTGGTCTACGCCAGCGACACGCGACGCGAGTTCGTCACGCCTCCGTTCCTAGCCGCCAACCCCAGTTTCGCACGAGAGTTCGCCCGCCCTTGGACCTACGGAGCCGCAAGGGCAGCCCACTACGGCTCGGAGACCAAGTGCAACAGAGAGAATTGCTGGTGGCAAAAGGGTCGCTCTCTCACAGGCAAGGTCCTTGAGAGTGTCGGACTACTGCCCAAGCGGCGCAGCCGCTGGAATGACGATGGCAGTTGGAACTGGTAGCCCAGACCACCTCTGGGTCTTGGCCGATCGTGCTCTCCTCCGGTCTCTTCTCAACTCATGTCATGCCGACGAGGACGTTCAAGTCATGGCTTACAACACGCTTAACATTGCCGGCTACACGCCCACGGACGCAGAGGCGGCGGCTCTCTGGGTAGCTGTGCTCCGAAGGGCCAACACTCGGTCGGACGATCCAGGCGGTGCGGCCTAACAAGCGCTTGAGGCTGGCGGCGCGCGTAGAATATTGAATGACTACTTTTTCTTCAGCGCGCCGCAGTTTACGCGCGATCCGTTAGGCCGCACGCGGAGGCTTTTGTGAACCAGGAGCCCTCTCGCGCCTTTACTCCGGCAGCGGCGATCGTCGCGATTATCCTGGTTGTTCCAGCCACACTCGCGGCTGGGCTCTTGGTGGTCATCTACAAGTGGTTCCTCTCAGGCGTTCTAACCACATCCTGGTTGCCAGGTATCGTTAACAAGATTGCCCTCCTTTGGTTTCCGAGCCTTCTGCACGGTGGGATCGCTGGGCTGCTTGCCATGGCTGGCACGCGGCGTCTCTTCAAGTATGCGGATCTAAACGCGGTTACCTACGCAACATCCGCGGTGTACGTCACCCTGTCAGTTCTGATTTGGACCCTCAATCTTCGGTTGTACGGCGTTCAGGAGGATACGGTCTCGCTGGCCGCGCAGACAATTGGCCTCATTGCGGGTTTGTCGGAAGGTCGCCGTTGAGGACGTGTGGTGCGGATCGTGTGCGGCCTAACACGCGCCTGAAGCTGACGGCGCCGTCTTGCTGTGGTAGTCTTCTATTTGTGAAATCGTCCAGTTCGCGCCGCAGCTTAGGCGCATTCCGTTAGGCTGCTGCCCTCCCTCAGAAGCCTCGTGGCCGAGAACCCGCCGTCCCCTTGGGACATCGATGAAGGCATTCGGAACGCCGAGGCCTTCTTCCGTCTCCTCGCACGGATCTTGCCCGATGCCACGCTCTTTGTCGCCGAGGGCCTAACTAGGCTGTCGGCGCGCCTACGTCTCGTCTTTTTCGTTCTTGATGTCGTCGAGCAACGCGGCCGCGTCCTGCTTGTACTGCGCATCGAGCACGTCGACCTCGCGTAAGGTCGCGATCACCTGGCACTGCTCCCGCGCTTTCGAGTACTGGCCGAGATCGGTGTAGACCTCGGCCAATTCCAGCCGGTGATAGATGTGATTGGGCGCGATGGCGACCGCCCGCGCGAGATGCCGGACCGCGTCGGGCCAGTTCGCCTTGTCCATGAAGCCGCCACCGAACAGCGCTTTGGCGAAAAAGCGCTGGAACCCGGACAGCCGCTTCACCTCGGCGTTCCAGGCGCCCAAAACATGGTGCGCCATGTCGTAATTGGAATCGATCTGCACGGCGCGCGTCGCCTCGTCGAAGATGATCTTGGCGTACCGCACGCGCTCCTTGCTGCCTTTGGTGCGCGACAGGCGACCCAAGACCATCGCCAGCGCGTAATGGCCGTCGGGCTTCGTTGAGTCCGCGCGAATCGCGCGCTCGGCATACGTGCGGCCCACGGAATACAGGCTGTCCCGGCGGTGCTTGAGGGAATCGGCATTGCCCTGTATTTGTTTGGCGACGTCGGCGATCGCCCGCGCGGCCTTCCAATTCGCCTCATAGGACATCGAGTCTAGGCCCAGGGCCGCCTGGTAGTGCTTGAGTTGGACCTCTGGATGCATCAGGCCGGCGCTGTCGCCTTCCGCGATGTGCCGGGCTACTGTTTGAGCGGCGAGATTCGTCGCGAGCAAGGACGCGAGCAGGCAGAATGAAAGGCGCATGAGACAATGATCGTGGTGCCCCTGATCGAGCGCAAGCGCGACGGCGGAGCCTTGAGTCCGGAAGAATGGTCGGCGCTCGTCGCGGAGTATACCGCCGGACGCATTCCCGATTATCAAATCGCCGCGCTCTTGATGGCGGTGTTCATGCGCGGGCTCGAGCGCCAGGAGCTGGCCGCACTCACCGACGCGATGCTCGCGTCGGGCGATCGCCTGTCGTTCGACGGGGGGGGCTTCAAAGTGCCGCGGATCGACAAACACTCGACGGGCGGTGTCGGCGACAAAGTCTCGCTCGTGCTCGGCCCCCTCGTGGCGGCCTGCGGCATTGCGGTGCCGATGATGTCGGGCCGCGGGCTGGGGCACACCGGCGGCACGCTCGACAAACTCGAAGCGATTCCGGGATTCCGCACCAACCTGTCCCTCACCGAAGCCAAGGCACAAGTGCAGAAGCTGGGCTGCGCGTTGATCGGCCAGACGGCCGAGATCGCGCCCGCCGATCGCAAGCTGTACGCGCTGCGCGATGTCACCGGGACCGTCGAGTCGATTCCGCTGATCGCGGCGAGCATCATGTCCAAGAAGCTCGCCGAAGGGCTGAACGGCCTGGTGCTCGACGTGAAGAACGGCAGCGGCGCATTTCTGCCGGAAGTAGAGCGTGGGCTGGAGCTGGCGAAGACGATGATCGCGCTCGGGGAGGATCGCGGCTGCCCGACGGTCGCGCTCATCACCGCGATGGACCGGCCGCTGGGGCGTGCGTGCGGCAACGTGCTCGAGACCGAAGAAGCGATCCTTGCGCTGCGCGGGGAAGGGCCTGCGGATCTGCTCGACGTCACCTACGCGCTTGGGGTCGAGATGCTCATTCAGGGCGGGATCGAGAAGAACACGAAGAAGGCGCGCAAGAAGCTGGAGACGGCCATCGAGTCTGGATTGGCGGCCGAGAAGTTCGAGCAGGTCATCGAGGCGCAGGGCGGGAATCCCAACGCGGTCGAGGATCCGTCCGTATTGCCGCAGGCGCAAGCGGTGGAGGTCTACGCCGCGGCCCGCACCGGTGTGGTGCAGCGTGTCGAGCCCCGCACGATCGGCCGGGCCATCATCGCCCTCGGCGGCGGCCGGCGCACGGTCGACGACATCATCGATCCGACGGTCGGCTTTGTGATCACGGTGAAGCCGGGCGACAAGGTGCTGGAAGGTGAACCGATTGCTTCGGTCTTCGCCAAGGACGCCGATGGCATCCGCACCGGATTCGATTGCCTGGGTCAGGCGATCGTGATCGGCGACAAGCTCACGCAAAAGCCACTCCCGCTCGTGTCACACCGCGTGACCCGAGCGGGAGTGGAGGTGCTGGCGAAGAGCTAGACGTCGAGGTTCTTGACGAACTTCGCATTCTCCTCGATGAACTTGCGGCGCGGCTCGACCTCGTCGCCCATCAGCGTCTCGAACAGCTGCGACGCCTCGAGCGCATCTTCCATCGTCACCTTCAGCAGCGTGCGCCTGGCGGGATCCATTGTGGTGTCGCGCAGCTGGTCCGGGTTCATTTCGCCCAGGCCCTTGTAGCGGCTCACGTTGATCGCGGCTTTGCTTTCGGTGCCGTTGGTGAGACGCTTCACGTACGTATCGCGCTCTTTTTCGTCGTAGGCGTAGAACTCCTCTTTGCCCTTCGACACGCGATACAGCGGCGGCTGGGCGATGTAGATGTACCCGACGTCGATGAGCTGCTTCATCTCCTTATAGAAGAAGGTGAGCAGCAGCGTGCGGATGTGGGCGCCGTCCACGTCGGCGTCGGTCATGATGATGATCTTGTGGTAGCGCGCTTCGTCCACCTTAAAGTCCTCGCCCACCCCCGTGCCGATCGCCGTGATCATGGTGCGGATTTCTTCGTTCGACAGGATCTTGTCGATGCGCGCCTTCTGCACGTTCAGGATCTTGCCACGCAGCGGCAGGATGGCCTGATAGCTCCGGTCCCGGCCCATCTTCGCCGAGCCGCCCGCCGAGTCGCCCTCGACGAGGTAGATCTCGCACAGCTTGGGATCGGTGAGCGAGCAATCGGCGAGCTTGCCGGGCAGGAGCCCGGCATCGAGCCCGCTCTTCTTGCGCACCAGCTCGCGCGCCTTGCGGGCGGCCTCGCGGGCCCGCGCCGCGCTCACCGCCTTCGCGATGATCGAGCGGGCGACGCTGGGATTCTTGTCGAAAAACGCGCCCAAGGCCTCGTTGACAACCGTTTTGACGATGCCTTCGACTTCGGAGTTGCCGAGCTTGGTCTTGGTCTGGCCCTCGAACTGCGGCTGCTTGACCTTGATGCTGAGCACGCAGTTGAGTCCCTCGCGGACGTCGTCGCCCGAGAGCGTGAACTCTTCCTTCTTCAAGGCGCCGTCCTGCTTCGCCCACTCGTTGATCGTGCGGGTGAGCGCCGACTTGAAGCCGGTGAGATGCGTGCCGCCTTCGTGCGTGTTGATGTTGTTCACGAACGTGAACGTGTTTTCGCTGTACTGGTCGTCGTACTGAACCGCGCCCTCGACCTCGACGTCTTCGCGTGACGCCTCGAACGTGATCGGCTTGGGATGCAAGGGACGCCGGTTGCCGACGATCCACTTCACGAATTCGGACAGGCCGCCCTTATAGTAGAAGGTCTCTTCCTTCGTGCTGCCCTTGCGCTCGTCTTTGAGCACGATCGTGAGCGCCTTGTTCAGGAAGGCGAGCTCGCGCAGGCGGTTGGCGATGGTGGCATAGTCGAAGCGCGTCTCGGTAAAGATGCTCGTGTCCGGCTTGAACCAGACCGTCGTCCCGGTGCCCTTGGCCTTGCCGACGACCTCGAGCTTCTTCTTCGTGTCGCCGCGCTCGAACGACATGTGATGCCGTTTGCCGTCGCGGTCCACCCACACCTCGAGCTTCTCGGACAGGGCGTTCACCACCGAGACGCCGACACCGTGCAGACCACCCGACACCTTGTAGCTGCTCTTGTCGAACTTGCCGCCGGCATGCAGGACCGTGAGCGCGACTTCGACGCCCGGCTTTTTCTCGGTCTTGTGGATGTCCACGGGAATGCCGCGGCCGTTGTCGACGACGGTGATGGCGTTGTCCGCATGGATCGTGACCGAGATGTCGGTCGCGAAGCCCGCCAGCGCCTCGTCCACCGAGTTGTCCACGACTTCATAGACGAGATGGTGTAAGCCGCGCGACGACACCGAGCCGATGTACATCGCCGGCCGGCGCCGCACCGCCTCGAGCCCCTTCAGGACCTGGATGGAGTCGGCCTGGTAGCCGCCGTTGCCTTTTTGCTTTTTAGGTGCGGCGGGTTTCTTCTTAGGCATCAATTTCCTAGCGTGAAAGGAGCCAGCGTATTGTCGTAATGCGCCCCGGACCGCGGCCCGCGTTGACGCGGGCCATGATGTCGGGTGTCATGAGCTGCAGCTCATTCATCCATGAGCTCGTCGCGACGCGCACGAACAGCACGCCATCGGGCGTGATGCTTTCGGGAGTGGCGACGGCAGCGATCTGCGGACCTACCAACCGGGGCCAGTCGGGAATCATCTGCGCCTGGCCTACACGACGCGCCAAGCCGGCCCGTTTCAGGTACCCCGCGAGGGCCTCCGAAACAGCGACGGGACGGCTCTGTTTGGGGCGTTCCGAGCGGTCGGTCACAGCCTAAAAAATAGCCGGAAGTTATTGTCCTGTCAACAGTTAAGTGGTGCGGCGGAAGTTACGGTATGACCACGACGTAGGTGTCTTTTTGGGTCTCGAACGCGGCGACGTCACGTGCCCGAAATGACATCGGGATGTGGGTCCCGGGCTGCTGCCCCGACGGGAGGATGAACCGGTACGGGAAGCTGAACGTCCGGCTGAAGCCGGCGTCGGTGGCCTGCTCGCTCGTGCCGACCGTCACCCATAGCGAGTCGAGGCCATCGGCGTCCTCGGCCATCACGATCCCCGTCACTGTGTCAGCGCGGCTGGAGACCACGGTCGTGTCGTCGATCGTGAAGGTGACTTGCGGTGGGCCCGGCCGGTCCCGCTCGCCCAGACACGCCGCCGCGAGCAACAGAATCAGCGTCCCTGAAATTTGGCGGATCGTTTTTCCAGAAATGCGGTGGTTCCTTCCTTCATGTCTTGCGTCGCGGCGAGCAGACCAAAGTGATTCGCTTCGAGCAGCAGTCCCTCATCGAGGCTCATCTCGAGCCCTTGATCCACGGCTTCCATCGCCAGGCGCACCGCCAGCGGACCCATGGCGAGGATACCCCGCATCATCTTCTCCGATTCCACGAGCACGTCAGCCGCGGGCACGACCTTGTTGACGAGCCCGACGCGGTACGCTTCCTGGGCATCGATCATCTCGCCGGTCAGTATCAGCTGCAGGGCAACGCCCTTCCCGACGAGGCGCGGCAGCCGCTGGGTGCCGCCGTACCCGGGCGCGATCCCGAGTTTCACCTCGGGCTGGCCGAACTTTGCGTTCTCGCTTGCGATGCGGATGTGGCACGCCATCGCCAGTTCGCAACCACCGCCGAGCGCGAATCCGTTGATCGCGGCGATGACCGGCTTGCCGCAAGTCTCGAGTCGCCGCAGGACGGCCTGCCCGCGCTGGGCGCGCGCCTTGCCGTCGAACGGCCCCTGTCGAGAGAGATCACTAATATCGGCGCCGGCGACGAACGACTTGGGACCCGCACCCGTGAGGATCGCGCCCTTGATCTCTGGTTCAGTGGCGATGCGTTCGGCCGCGTCGGCGAGATCCAGCATCACCTGATCATTGAGAGCGTTGAGCTTATCGGGACGGTTGATCGTCACGAACGCGATGCCGTCGCGGATCTCGAAGAGGAGGGTCTGGTAGGTCATGGCGGAATCCTAACCCAAGAATGCGGAATGCGAAATGCGAAATGCGGAATGTCACGGCTGGTTTCGTGCGCGCCGAGGCTTTCTTTGAAATTTCGCATTCCGCATTTCACATTCCGCATTAGGTTCACGACGTGCCCATCCAAGCCATCTCCTGGTCGCCCTCCGGCGCGGTGCGCATCATTGACCAACGCGCATTGCCGGAAGCCGAAATCACGCGCGAACTCGAGAGCGCGGAGTCGGTGGCGGACGCGATCCGACAACTGCAGGTGCGGGGCGCGCCGCTCATCGGCATCGCGGCGGCGATGGGCCTGGTGGCGGGGCTCCGCGAGCAGCGCGCGGCTTCCCGCGGCGAATTTCTTACCCGGCTGCAGGAGTTGGCCGGCATGCTCGTGACGACGCGGCCGACTGCAGTGAATCTGCGCTGGGCACTCGACCGCATGCGCCGCGTTGCCGAGGCGACATCGGGCGACGGCAGCGACCTGTGGGAGCGGCTGCGCGTCGAGGCAACGACGATCTGGGAAGAGGATCGGGCGATGTGCCGCAAGATCGGCGAGCACGGCCTGACGATTCTTCCGGACGGCGCGAACGTGCTCACCCACTGCAATACCGGCGCGCTGGCGACCGGCGGCATTGGGACGGCGCTCGCGCCGATCTATCTGGCCCACGAACAAGGTCGGAGGGTGCATGTCTATGTCGATGAGACACGGCCGTTGTTACAGGGATCACGCCTCACCGCCTGGGAGCTGAAGCACGCGGGCGTGCCGTCCACGTTGATAACCGATGCGACCGCCGGGACACTGATGCGGCAGGCCAGGGTCGATGTCATTCTTGTCGGCGCGGACCGCATCTGCGCCAACGGCGATTTTGCGAATAAGATCGGGACCTACGGGCTCGCGGTGCTGGCCCGTCATCACGGCGTGCCGTTCTACTGCGCCGCGCCGTGGTCCACCGTCGACACCACACTTGCCGAGGGTGATTTGATTCCGATCGAACAACGCGCGGAAGCGGAAGTCACGATGCTGGCCGGCCGCAGGGCCGCCCCCGAGGGGATGCCCGCACTCAACCCCGCGTTCGATGTCACCCCGGCGCGCTATGTGACTGGATTCATCACCGATCGCGGCATCGTCCAACCCCCGTTCCCGGAGTCCGCCCCATGACGGCTGTCCTCGCCCTCGATCAGGGCACCACCGGCTCCACCGCGCTCGTCCTGAGCGCCGACGGCCGCGTCCTCGGCCGGGGTTACCGCGAATTCACCCAGCACTTCCCGTCGCCCGGAGAAGTCGAGCACGACGCCGAGGAGATCTTGCGCGTCACCGTCGACGCCGCGCGCGAAGCCATCAAACAGGCGGGAGTTACGCCCGACGCCATCGGCATCACGAACCAGCGCGAGACGGTGTGCGCCTGGGAGCGCGCCACGGGCCGGCCCGTCCATCGCGCGATTGTCTGGCAGGATCGCCGCACTGCGGCCCGGTGTGCGCAGCTCGAGAAACAAAAAAAGGGTGCGCTGGTAAAGTCGCGCACCGGCCTCGTGCTCGATCCCTACTTCTCCGCGACGAAGGTCGAGTGGTTGCTCGAGCACGTTAAGGGACTGCGCAAGCGCGCCAAAGACGGCGACGTCGTGTTCGGCACGATCGATACCTGGCTGATCTTCCGGCTCACCAATGGGAAATCGTTCATAACAGATCACACCAACGCCTCGCGCACGATGCTGTACGACATCGGCAAGCGCGCGTGGGATCGCGATCTCCTCAAACTGTTCGGGGTGCCGCGCGCTGCCCTGCCGGATGTACAGAATTCGAGCGGCGACTTCGGCACCGCCGCCCCCGAGCATTTCGGGACCGAGTTACCGATCAGCGGGGTGGCCGGCGACCAGCAGGCGGCCCTGTTTGGCCAGGGGTGCTGGAAACCCGGCCAGGCGAAGAACACCTATGGCACCGGCGCATTCCTGTTGCTGAACACGGGGACGCGGCGCGCCATTTCCAAGCGCGGGCTGCTCACCACATTGGCGTGCGGCCCGCGCGGTGAGCCGGTCTACGCGCTCGAAGGCAGTGTCTTCATCGCCGGCGCCGCGATGCAGTGGCTCCGGGATGGACTCGGCATCATTGCCCGCGCTGCCGAATCGGAGCCATTGGCACGGAGCGTGGAGGATACCGGCGGCGTGTACTTCGTTCCCGCATTCGTCGGACTGGGCGCGCCGCACTGGGAGCCAAATGCCCGCGGCACGATCGTCGGCCTGACGCGCGGCAGCAGTCGCGCGCACCTCGTGCGTGCCGCGCTGGAGGCGATGGCGTTCAGCACCAAGGACGTACTCGACGCGATGCAGGCTGACGCGAAGCTCGAGCTCTCGAGTCTCCAGGTGGACGGCGGCGCCGCCGCGAACGACTGGCTGATGCAGTTCCAGGCCGATGTGCTCGGCGTCCCGGTGGCGCGGCCCGATCTCGTTGAGACCACCGCGCTCGGCGCCGCCGGGCTCGCGGGCCTGGGTGCGGGCCTCTGGAAATCGGCCGGCGACTTCCTGGCGGGGCGGATGTTCACGCGATTTGATCCCAGCTTGCAGCGCCGCGCCGTCCAGGCGCGCGCCGCGGAATGGCACCGGGCGGTCCAGACCGCGTTGCACTGGGCGGGATGAAGCCGATCATCGGGGTCATTGGCGGGAGCACCTGCACGACTACGGAAGCTGCGCTCGCCGACGAGACGGGCCGGCTGCTCGCCGAGCGCGGAGCGGTCCTGGTGTGCGGCGGCCTGAGCGGGGTGATGGAGGCCGCGGCGAAGGGCGCGAAAGCAAACGGCGGCGTGACCGTCGGCATCCTACCGGGAGCGGACCCGGCTGCGGCGAACCCTTATATCGATGTGCCGCTCGCCACCGGCCTCGGCGAGATGCGGAACCTCCTCATTGTCCGGACGGCGCAGGCGCTGGTCGCGATTGGCGGTGGCGTGGGGACATTGTCAGAGATCGCGCTCGCCCAGCGCATCGGGAAGCCGGTCGTGGGTCTTCACGATTCCTTCAGGAACGCCGTCGATATTCCGCGTGTACAGACGGCGGCGGCGGCGGTGGCGTGGGCGCTCGAATGGGCGCAGAAGGGGATGGTATAATACAGACATGAAGGCAGGCACGAAGTTCGCTCTCGGCGCGGTGCTGATTGTGGGCTCCGTCGGCTATCTCATGGCGGCGGGGATCAAGCAGACGGGGCAGTATTTCCTGACCCCCAGTGAGCTGGCGCAGCGCGTCTCCGCCGACCCCTCCTTTTATGATCTCGGCCTGAAGGTCGGCGCGCGCGTCGTGCCGGGCACGGTCACCAAGGAGATCGCGACGCAGACGTTGAGCTTCCATATCACTGATGGCACCGTCAGCTATCCCGTCGTGTTCAAGGGCCTCCCCCCCGATACCTTCACCGACTCGGTCGAGGTCGTCGTCGAAGGCCGACTGCAACGTGATGGTGTGATTCACGCGACCAACGTGCTGGCAAAGTGTGGGTCGCGGTACGAAGCCGTCCCCAAGGCATAATGCCGCTGCTTGGTCACCTCTCCCTCTGGGTCGCCTTCCTGGTCGGCCTGTGGGGGGGGATCACGGGATTCGCCGGCGGCGCGCACCGGCGTGACCTGCAACAGAGCGCGCGTCACGCGACATTCGCATTGTTCGGCGCGTTGCTCGTGGCGGTGATCTCGCTCGAGATCGCGATCTTCCGCCACGACTTCAGTCTCGAGTACGTCGCCGCTTATACCAGCCGCAATCTTCCTACGTTCTATCTCTGGTCCGCCCTCTATGCAGGGCAGAAGGGCAGCCTGCTCTTTTGGGCGACGGTGCTGAGCCTGTTCGCGATGCTCGTGCAGCTGATGACGAGCGGGCGGCATCGCGTGTATCTGCCGTATGTCGCCGCCGTCACCTGCGCGGTGGCGACGTTTTTCATCACGGTGATGTTGTTCGCCGCGAACCCGTTCGAGCGGCTCGCGTTTGTGCCGCTGGACGGCCGCGGCATGAACCCGCAGCTCCAGAATCCCGGGATGGTCTTCCACCCGCCGATGCTGTACCTCGGCTACATCTCCATCACCATTCCATTCGCGTTCGCGATCGCCGCGCTCTTGTCGAAGCGGCTCGACAGCGATTGGCTGGTGGCGATTCGCAAGTGGACGTTGGTCTCGTGGCTCTTCCTCAGTATCGGCCTCATCCTCGGCATGTGGTGGGCCTATGTCGAGCTGGGATGGGGCGGCTACTGGGCCTGGGATCCGGTGGAGAATGCCGCGCTGTTGCCCTGGCTCGTGATGACCGCGTTCCTGCACTCGGTCATGATCCAGGAAAAGCGCGGGATGTTGAAAAAGTGGAATCTGGCGCTGATCATCGGCGCCTGGCTGCTGTCGATCTTCGGGACGTTCATCACGCGCTCGGGCGTGATCGCGAGCGTGCACTCCTTCACGCAGTCGAGTGTCGGCTATTTCTTCCTCGCCTTCTTGGTCCTTGCGGCCGCGCTCAGCTTCGCGCTGTACGCCTCGCGGCTGCCCCTGCTCGAGGCGGAGGCGACGCTCGAATCGATGGTGAGCCGCGAAGCGAGTTTCCTCTTCAATAACCTGCTCCTCATCGGCATCGCCTTCTCGGTGCTGTGGGGCACCCTGTTCCCGATCCTGTCCGAGGCGATCAAGGGCACGAAAATTACGGTCGGCCCGCCCTTCTTTAATCAGGTCAACGTGCCACTGGGTCTCGCGTTGCTCGCGATGACGGGCATCGGACCGTTGATCGCCTGGCGTCGCGCCTCGATCCCGAACCTGAAGCGACAATTCGCCGTCCCGCTGACGAGCGGCGTGTTTGTGTTATTGATCTTGCTCGTGGCGGGCGTTCGGGACGTCGGGGCGCTCATGGCCGTCAGCATCGGCGGTTTCGTCTTCGGTACGGTCGCCCAGGAGTTCGCGCGGGGCGCCCGCGCCCGGCATCGTCAATACGGCGAGCCGACGCCGTACGCATTCGTCCAGCTGCTCGCCCGCAATCGCCGGCGCTACGGCGGCTACATCGTGCACGTCGCCATCGTCCTGCTCTTCGTCGCCTTCGCCGGGATGGCGTTCAAGACCGAGACCGAGGCGACGTTGCGGCCGGGCGAGTCGGCCGAGCTCAAGGGGCGCGATGGGCACGTCTACACGTTCACGCACCTCGGCGTCTCGCAGTACAACGCGCTCAACCGGCAGGTCACGGCGGCGCTCATCGACGTGCGCCGGGATGGGAAAGCGATCGGACGTCTGCGTACCGAGAAACGCCAGCACGTCGATGCCCTCGGCAATCCCACGTTCGAACCGTCTACCGAAGTCGGCATCATGAGCGGACTCCGCGTCGATCTCTACGTCGTGTTAGCGGGGCTCGTCAACGGCACCGAGCAAGCGGTATTTCGGTTCACGATCAACCCGCTCGTCTGGTGGGTGTGGTTTGGCGGATTTGTGCTCGTGATCGGTGGTCTCATCGTGCTATGGCCCGGAGGTGCGCCGGTCGCGGTGAAGGGGCCGAGCTCACAAGCGGGGTACGCGGTGAAACTCGAGGCTGAACGATGACGGACGGTACTCGGCGCGAATTCCTGATCGCGGTGGGCGCAGCGGTCGTATCATTCCGTCAGACTGTCCAACAGTCCGACAGGCAGACGGCAGGTCGCGTCTACGATCCGCAGCGGGCCGGTCGCGCGCAGGCGCCGATCACGGCCGGCGACAACGACGCGCGCATCCAGGCGATCGAGAAAAAGCTACGGTGTAGCTGCGGGTGCGGGCTCGACATCTACACCTGTCGCACGACCGACTTCCAATGCACCTACAGCCCCGGCTTGCACAAAGAGGTCCTGCGGCTGACGGGACAGGGCAAGACGGCGCAGCAGGTCATCGACGAATTTGTCGCGCAATACGGGCAGGCCGCGTTGATGGCGCCGCCCAAGCGCGGCTTCAACCTCGCGGGATATTTCGTTCCCTCCATCGCGATCATCGTCGCAGCCGCGGTCTTGTTGCGGGCGTTACGCCGCTGGACGCGGGAAGCGGCGGCCGTGCCCGTGCGCGCACCCGTTCCACCTCCCCCCGCCGCCACACCCGAAGAGCTCGAGCGTCTCCAGCGAGAACTAGACCGGCTCGATGCTTGAGCTGATCCTCGGGATCGCGCTGGCGGCAAGCGCGACGTACTTCGTCCTGCTTCCGATTCTGCGACCGCCCCTGGAATCCGCGGGTGCCCTCAGTGGCGACCAAGGCGAAGACCCCGGTGACGACATGAGCCCGCGGGCCGTTGCGCTGCGCGCGCTCAAAGAAATCGAGTTCGACCGCGCGACTGGGAAACTATCCGACTCGGATTATGAGCAGCTGAAAGCGAAGTACACACAAAAAGCGTTGGTTGCGATGCGAGGGGACGTGGGACGGGAGACGGGGGACGAGACGATCAAGCGCGCGTCCACCCGTCCCGCGTCCCCCGTCTCTCGTCCCTCATGTCCAGATCACGGCCCCCGCCCGGAGTCGGACGCTCAGTTCTGCTCCGAATGCGGGCGGCGACTCGGATCCGCCCCCGGCTACTGCGCCCGCTGCGGCACGGCGCTCGCGGATGACGCGCGTTACTGCAATCGCTGCGGAGCCCGCGTCGCCGCCTGACTATTGCGTTTTCCCGTCGCGTTTCCTATCAGTCTGCATCCCCGAATCCTGGAGTGCGTCGTGAACCGATGGGTCTCGCGGTTGCTGGTGGTGGTGCTGCTGGTAGCGTTGACGGCGTCGACGGCGGATGCCCAACGGCGGTCGCGGCGCCGCGCGATCGCGACGACATCCGGTCCCAGGTACGGGGCACACCTCGGGTATAACTTCGACGTGGACGAGCTGCTGATCGGAGCGCAGCTCACCTGGCCCTTTACTCTGGATCTCGCCTTCTATCCCACCTTCGACTACTACTTTGTCAGCGGCGGATCGCTGTGGGCCCTGAATTTCGACCTGAAATACCGGCCCCCGACTCGCTATGGCGCCTGGTACGTCGGCGGCGGGTTGAACTGGTCACACGCCAGCGCCGGCGGGACCAGCGCCAGCGACACCAACCTCAACCTGCTGACCGGGCTCGAAGGGCGGCGCGGACGCACGCGGCCGTACGTCGAGGGCAAGTTCATCCTCGGCAACGGCAGCTCGTTCCAAATTGTCGGCGGGGTCAGCTGGCGTTAGGCTAGAACTCGAACGTCTCCATCTTCTTCAGCGCCAGCCTGAGCGGAACGATCGTGGCCGCCGTGCACAGCGCGGCGGCCACGCCAAACCAGAGAAACATCCACGCGTCGATGACCACGGGCCGTCCGTCGTACACGGCCCGCACGTATTGGTAGACCGCTTGCCAGAGCGAGACGATCACCCCCGCCAGTAACGCGATCGTCGCCATCATGAAGACCAGCCCGCCGAACGACGTCGGGATCTGCGCCGCGTTCTCCGTCTCGAACTGCGGATAGAGCGTCCCAAATGCGAGCGCCATCGCGGCGATCGCGAGGGTCAGCGCCGCCATCGTCGCCAGGCTCATCAGCATCATGAAGGTCGATACCTCGAGCAGCGCGTTGGTCATGCCGGTGAGCAGCAGTCCGAGCGTGAGGAGGGGCACTGTGCCCACCCAATACTTCGACCACAGCAGCGCGCGCAGGTCGAGCGGCGACGACCGCAGCAGCCACATCTGCCGGCCCTCCAGCGACACGGCGGGGAAGATGAACCGGGCCGCGATGGACGCGAGGACGAACCCGGCGAGCCCGAGGTTCAGGAATGACACCAGGTTCACGTAGAAGAATCCCACCGGCTCGCCCCGATGCAGCGGCAGGGCCTGAATATTGAAGAGGTAGACCACGACCAGCACTGTGAGCAGGATCAGCTGGCTCCATTGCGTGGTGTCACGGAAGAAGAGCTTGATGTCTTTCAGGACGAACTCGCGCTTGGCGACGGGGAGCCAGCGGAGCAGCGAGCCCACCGTCCAGCGCCAGAACCCACCACGAATGAAGCGCTGTGCCCCTTCCTGCGCCTTCGTAAACCCTTGTGCGTACAAGGCGCGGTGCAGCACCGCGCCGAGGGTGACGAATGCGGCAGCGGTCGTCCACAGGAGCATGAGGGGCAGGGGATCGAGCCGACCCTGCAAATATCCCATGACGGCCTGCGACGCCCACTCACTCGGCAGGAACGGCGATGTCGGCCCGCGCAGGAGAATGAGGAAGTCGAGCAGATTGCGAAATCCTTCGGGCCGGGCGAGCTGTTCGGGTCGAATGACCCGGAAGAGGAGGATCACGCCGCCCGCGGCGCCCAACGCGATGATCGACAACAGATCGCGCGTGCGACGCGCCGGAAAGATGTTTACCAGCACCAGCGTGACCGCGCAGCCCAGCACCGCCGGGAGAATCAGCATCGGGACGATCGCGAGCACGGCGTACAGGGCGAACAGCACGCCACCCTTGTACACGACGCCGTAGGCCGCCAGGATCGGCACGACCATCAGCGCCACCATCCACGACGAATGCAGCAGCGTCTCACCCAGCTTGGCGAGATACAGCCGCAGCCAGTCCACCGGGGCCGAGACGAGCAGGTCGAGGTCCTTGGCGAGGAAGAAGCTCGAGAGCGCCGTGATGACGTTCGACAGCACCAGGATGGATATGAAGGAAAGCAGAATGAGCCCGAGGATCTTGCCAGGGATGAGCGGTCCCAGCTCTTCGACTCTGCGGAGATTGCGCAGGATGAGAAACAGCACGCCGAAGACGCCTGCCCAGAACGCCCCACCGACAATGATCAGAATGACGAGCTTGCCGCTGCCGCCCTTGGCGCGCTCTTCCCGCAGCCGCTGCAACGCGGTCCGCCATTTGGGTTGCAGCACGTGGGCGAGCGACGGTTGCTTGATCACGTGCCTCCCAACACCTCGACCAGATCGCGGACCTGGGCGCCGCCCGTGAGCTTGAGAAACAGCTCCTCGAGACTCGCGTCGCCGGCCTGGTGCTGGCGCCGCACGTCACTCACGGTTCCCGCGGCGACGGTCTTGCCGTGCTGGATGATCGCGATCTGGTCGCACATCGCCTCCGCGACTTCGAGCGTGTGCGTGCTCATGAGCACGGTGCCGCCGCGTCCGACGAACTGCCGGAAAATGTCCTTGAGGAGCCGCGCCGCTTTGGGATCGAGGCCCACCATTGGTTCGTCCACCACGATGCACTCGGGGCGGTGAATCAACGCGCTCGAGATGATGAGCTTCTGGCGCATGCCGTGGCTGTACGCCTCGACCAGCTCGTCCTTCCAGCTCGTCAGCTCGAAGACTTCGAGGAGCTCCGCAATCCGCCGCTCGACGACGTCCCCTTGCTGCCCGTACAGGCCGGCGACGAACCGCAGGAACTCCGCGCCGGTGAGCTTGTCGTAGACGAACGGCCGGTCGGGGATGAAGCCGAGCCGCATCTTGGCGGCGATCGGATTGGCGTGGACGTCGTCGCCGCCGAGCAGGACGCGGCCCTGCGACGGCCGCAGAATCCCGGCGATCATGCGGAGCGTCGTCGTCTTGCCGGCGCCATTGGGACCGAGACAGCCGTAGAGCACGCCGCGCGGGACATGGAGGCTGATGTCGTCGACCGCGACGAAGCTGCCGTAAAGCTTGGTGAGATTCTCCAGGCGGATCATAGCACCTCGAGCTGCAGCCGGCCGATGAGCGGGACGAGCTCGACTTGGCGGGCGAGCCCTCCGGTCACGATAGGCAGCCGCGACGCGTCGGCCGGCAACTGATCGAACGTGGGGTCCACGGCGGTCCACGCGCTCAGGAACACCTCGGCCCAGGCGTGATAGTAGAAGCGGCCGTTCAGGTAGATCAGTCCCGCCACGGTTCGGGCCGGCAGTCCCGCCCCGCGCGCGAGCGCAACGAAGAGCGTCGCGGCTTCGTTGCAATCGCCACGGCGCGTCTCTAGGACCTTCACGGCACTCGGCGCGCTCGGCTCGATGGAAGTCGCGCGCTGCAGCGACCGAGACACCCAGTGCGTGAGCAGCTCGGCAACGCGACCGGGGCTGCGCTCCCGCCCGATGATCAGGCGCCCCTGCGCCGCGATGCGCGGATCGTGGCTCTGGATCAGCGGCTCCGGCGCGAGCCAGCGGGCCAGCGCCGTGTCCTGCGACGGAAGCCGATAGGCAGCCGCCCCCGCCTGGATCGCGCTCGCCTGGACGATCTCCACCGTGTCGCGTTCGTTCAGGAGCAAGCGCAGGCGCTGGCGCGGCGTTGGGCTTGCCTGGACGCCGGCCGCCAGTGCGGTCAGCGGCACGATGGCATCCGCGCCCGGAGCGGTGCTGCTGCGCGCGACGCGCGCCGTATCCCGGTGCTTGAAGTTTTCGTACACGATCTCGAACGCCGCCCGTTCCATGGAGAAGCCGGGCTCGCTGGCGGTGAGCACGATCCGTCCTTGTGCATCGATCCAGCTGTGCGTCGTGACCCCGTTCGCCTCCTGATCGATGCGGAATGCCCGCACGGTATCGAAGTGCTCCGGTACCCACGTCATCGTCGTCGAATCGATATCGGCGCTGTCGGACACCACCAGCGTCGTTTCGGCGGACACGCGTGCCGTCACATCGCGTCCGGTGACGAGGAGTGGATCAAACAGGCGCGCGGTGTACGAGCGTCCCGACTGCAGCTCTCCGCCGAACGCCAGGCGCAGGGGCAGCAGTGCCGGGAGCGTCACCGGTCCCTTCAATGGAATGCGCGTCATCTGAGAGTCTTGGCCGGACACGATGGCCACCGAGAACACGGTATCGCCGAGCACGCGCCCGTGCGTCTCGAATCGTCCGATATCGCCGTCGAATGAGGCGACCACGCTCTGCAGCCGCAGCGCGCGCGAGAGCATCGTCGTGCTGCGTGCAGTCGTGCGATGCAGTTTGCCGAGGGCGGGAACGTCGAGCACGAACACGGTCTCCACCCGCAGCGCGCTGGGGAGCGTGTCGATGGTTGTCGACGAGTAGCCCATCTGCTGGCCGCCGACGTCCAGTCGGTAGAACAGCGCGCCCGGCGGCACGGCCAGCGCGGCTTCCGCGAGGCGCGCACCAGTGGGGCGAAAGACTTCCCGCTTTACCAGCCAACCGAGCGACAGTACCCAGGCGGTGAGGATGGCGATCACCCAGCCGCGGCGGCTCACGCCACCGCCCGCTGCAATGCGGCCTCGAACACCTGCTGATCTTCCGGTCGCTCGACGACGAACGACACGTCCCCCGGGAATTGCGCGCCGCCTTGGTGTGCGTGCAACACCGTCGCCATGATCTCGGCGGAGTCCTCGAGCGTCAGGTTGCCGGCGCCGGTCCCGAGTGGTGGGGCGCTGAGATGCCCGAACGCCCACTCCTGTGCTTGATGCAGCGTCGATAACCAGGCGCGCGCCACGTTCCCACGCGTGACCGGCTCGGTCTCACTGCGGATCACGGCGTGGATGACGAACTCCGCGGGGAGATCGCCGCCGGCCGCGGTGACCACGGCGGCGCCGACGGCGAGCTCGCGGCTCAGGCGGATGCGGTTCTGGAACTCCTCGCCGCCGAGGATTTCGAGGCGGCGCAGGGCGGCTGCCGTGGGGTCGAGACGAGTCGTGGCGGGACGGACGATGGCATCTGCGGCATACGACGCGAGATCGTCCACGACTACGCGAATCACCTACCGGTCATTTCCCGGGAGCGGCGGTACATCGCCGTCGCTTCGTCAGGCCGGTTCAACCGGTCCAGCACCTTGCCGATGCCGTAGAGCGCCTTCGGATTGGCGGGTTGCAGCTCGACGGCCCGCTCGTACGCCCCCAGCGCGCCGGTGAGGTCGTCCATGTGGTTGAGCGCTTCGCCGAGATAGTACCAGGCGGCAGCCCGTCCCGGCTCGATTGCCACGGCGCGTCTGAGGTGGTCGATGCCCTCCGGCCACATGCCGCGCCGGGTGAGCACGATGCCGAGATTGAATAACGCCTCGACGTTGTTGGGATCGGCGCGCAGCACACGCTGCAAGTCGCGCTGCGCGGCCGCGTAGCGCACCGTCGCCCCCAGCACCGCGGCGCGGTTCAAGAGCAGCGCAGCGTTGTCGGGGTCCATTTCGAGCGCGCGATCGAGCTCCGTCAGCGCGCCTTCGCGATCGCCGCGGGCGTCGAGAATGAGCGCCAGGTTGTTGCGTGCCTTCACATGCTTGGGATCGCGCGCCAGAAGCTCGCGGTACGCCGCCGCCGCGCGGTCAATTTCGCCCCGGTCCGTGGCTTCCCTGGCCGTGACGTAGAGAGGATCGTCGGCGGCTGGGGGGGGGCTGGGCGGCTCCGTCAGCGCCGGAGGTGCCGGTGGAGCTGCTGGAGGTCGTGGAGGTTCTGGAGGTTGACCCTCGTCCAGTTGCGATGTGATGTCCGTATGCGCAGGAGTCGCTACTCCCTGGGCGATGCGGAGCGGCGGCGGCTGCTCGTCCCGTGCCACATCGTTCGGGGTGGCGATGGCGCCGGTCTGGGTGAGCGACTCGGCTTCCTCGATGAGCTCGGCTGCCACGCGCGCCCGCTCCTGCGAGGTCTGCCAGCGGCGCTCCCGCTTGGGATTCCGGTCCTTGGGATTGTTCATCATGGGGGTGCTAACGTAGGAAATCGACACAAGGGCGGCAATAGGCGGCAACAGTCCGCAACGGTCGCGCCGTTGCCGCCCTATGCCGCCATTTGGCGCCCGTTGACCTGAACGCCGTAATCAGGGTAGCCTCAAAGTCTATGCCTGGCGATGCGCTGATCGTCCGCGGTGCCCGCGAGCACAATCTCAAGAACATCGACGTCGAGCTCCCCCGCAATGCGTTGGTCGTGATTACGGGACTCTCCGGCTCGGGCAAATCGTCACTGGCGTTCGACACGATCTACGCGGAGGGCCAGCGCCGCTACGTCGAATCGCTCTCGGCCTACGCGCGCCAGTTCCTCGGGCTCATGGACAAGCCCGACGTCGATGCGATCGAAGGGCTGTCTCCCGCGATCTCCATCGAGCAGAAGACTGCCGGCGCCAATCCGCGATCGACGGTCGGCACGATCACAGAGGTCTACGACTATCTCCGGCTGCTCTGGGCCCGCACCGGTACGCCGCATTGTCCGAACGATGGAACGCCGGTCGAGCGGCAGTCCGCGTCGCAGATCACCGACCTCGTGCTCGAGTGGCCGGAAGGCACCAAGATCGAAGTGCTCGCGCCGCTGGTGCGTGGTCGCAAGGGCGAGTTCCGAGACGAGTTCGAGGCTATGCGCAAGCAGGGCTTCGTGCGCGTACGGGTCGACGGCGGGACGTATGATCTCGCCGACGTGCCGAAGCTCAATCGCCGCCAGAATCACGAGATCGCCATCGTCGTGGACCGGCTGGTGGTGCGCGCGACTGATCGAGGAAGACTTGCCGACTCGATTGAAACGGCATTGAAGACCGCGGATGGCGTGGTCGAAGTTGTCCGCCAGAGCGGCAGCCCCCGGTCCCGCCTGTTCTCGGAGCGCTACGCCTGCCCGAAGTGCGGGCTCTCGCTGCCGGAGCTCGAGCCGCGGCAGTTCTCCTTCAACTCGCCGTATGGCGCGTGCCCCGAGTGCTCGGGGCTCGGCACCCGCCGCGAGGTCAATGCCGACCTGGTCTTGGGCGACCAGAGTCTGTCCATTCTCGAAGGCGTCGTGCTGCCCTGGGGCGAGCCGAGTGGGTATTTGCGGAAAGTGGTGCTGCCGGCACTCGCACGGGCTTACAAGTTCGACCTGAATGCGGCGTGGCGCGACCTGTCGCCCGCGGTGCAGAAGATCCTGCTCCAAGGCGCTCCCGGGAAAACGATCACCTACCAGTATGACAGCGAGCGCTGGCACGGCTCGTATGAGTCGGGTTGGAAGGGCGTCCTCGATCACGTAGAAAAGCGCTACCGCGAAACCGCATCCGACGCCGTTCGCGAGCAGCTCGAGCAGTACATGGTCGAGCAACCGTGCCCGGCGTGCGGCGGCCGGCGGCTCAAGCCCGAGAGCCTGTCGGTCCTGGTGGCGGGGAAAAGCATCGGCGACGTGGTTGCGCTCCCGGTGCGTGAATCGCTCGCCTTCTTCTCGCAGGTGCCGGTGCGCGGCAACGGGAGGCCAGGGCTCGATCCGGAAGTCTCTCGGCCCATTCTCAAGGAAGTCACCGATCGGCTGCGTTTCCTCGTCGATGTCGGCCTCGACTACCTGACTCTCGATCGCTCGGCCGCCACGCTGTCGGGCGGCGAAGCCCAGCGCATCCGGCTGGCGACGCAGATCGGCAGTCGCCTGGTGGGTGTCCTCTACATCCTGGACGAGCCGTCGATTGGCCTGCATCAACGCGACAACGCCCGCCTGTTGGCCACGCTGCGAGAGCTGCGCGATCTCGGCAACACCGTGCTGGTCGTCGAGCACGACGAGGAAACGATCCGCTCGGCCGATTATGTCGTGGATCTCGGGCCGCGCGCCGGCCGGCACGGCGGCGAGGTCGTGGCGGCCGGTCCTCTCAATGACGTGCTGCGGCATCCTGATTCGCTCACGGCGCGCTATCTCCGCGGCGAGCTTCGTATTCCCGTTCCACCCCGCCGGCGCGTCGCGAGTGCTGACCGCGCCCTGCGCGTGCTGGGCGCGAAGCATCACAATCTTAAAGATCTCACCGTCGAATTCCCGCTCGGTCTCTTCATCGCGGTGACGGGAGTGTCGGGATCGGGGAAGTCGACGCTCGTCTCAGACATCCTGTACCAGTCGCTCGCGCGGCATTTCTACCGCGCGAAGGTCGTTCCCGGCGCTCACGAGCGGTTGGAGGGTCTCGATCAGGTCGACAAAGTCATCGACATCGATCAGAGCCCGATCGGTCGCACGCCGCGCTCGAATCCGGCCACGTATACGGGCCTCTTCACCCCGATCCGGGAGCTCTTCACCTATCTCCCCGAGTCCAAGCTGCGCGGGTATGGGCCCGGCCGGTTCTCCTTCAACGTCAAAGGTGGCCGCTGCGAAGCGTGTCAGGGCGACGGGCTCGTCAAGGTCGAGATGCATTTCCTCCCCGACGTCTACGTTCCGTGCGAAGTCTGTAAGGGCCGGCGTTACAATCGGGAAACGTTGGAGGTCCGGTATAAAGGAAAGTCGATCGCCGACGTGCTCGATCTGACCGTGGCGGACGCGCTCGATTTCTTCGAGCACCAGCCTCGTATCAGGACGAAACTCGAGTTGCTCAACGACGTAGGTCTCGGATACATCCACCTTGGACAGTCGGCGACGACCCTTTCGGGCGGCGAAGCCCAGCGCGTGAAGCTTGCGACTGAGCTCGCCAAACGGGACACAGGTCGTACGCTGTATATCCTGGATGAGCCGACGACCGGATTGCACTTCGAGGATGTCCGGTTGCTGCTGGAGGTGCTCCACCGGCTGGTGGACAAAGGAAACACGGTCGTCGTCATCGAGCACAATCTCGACGTGGTCAAGACGGCCGATTGGGTCATCGATCTGGGGCCTGAAGGCGGCGAGCTGGGTGGGCGCGTGGTGGCGGAAGGCCCGCCGGAGAAGATCGCGCAGTCCAAGGGCTCTCACACGGGGGAATTCCTGCGGAAGGTGTTGCAGGCGGGTGACTAAGCAATAGGTTGGACGCAGTCAGGAGGACGCGCTGTGAATCCGGATGATCTCATTGGCCTCGTTGCGGTGATACTCCTCGCGCCGCCAGGAGCGCGCTGATGCCCCCCGAGGGCGTGGCCTTCCTCTCCGCCATCACAATCGTCGGCGGTTTCGTACTCCTGTATCCGGTGGTCCGCGCTCTGGCAGAGCGGATCCGTGGGCGCGCAGATGCAGGCGTCAGGGAAGAGCTTCAGATGCTGCGGGAAGACTTGCTCGCTGAGATCCAGCAAGCGCGGCGTGAGATCGGTGACCTCGGCGAGCGCGTCGAGTTCACGGAGCGGCTCTTGGCCAAGAAGTCGCAGGTATGAACGGGCCTGAAGCCGTTGCCGCCTTCATGTTTTTCGGGGGGACATTCTGGGTGCTCCGTCCGGTCGCCGCCGCGGTCGCGAAGCGCATCGCCGGCGAGCATCGGCGGCCCGGTCTGGAGCCGTCGGAGCGTGAAGAGATTCTGAGCGAGCTGCAGCACGTGCGCGAGGAGGTCGCGGAGCTGGCGGAACGGATGGACTTCGCCGAACGCCTCCTTGCCCGGCCAAGGGATGGGTGATGGAAGACATTATCGCGGTTTTTATCCCGATCATTGCCGTGGGCGGCTTTTTCGCCTGGATGATTTCGCTCTCGCCGGTGGGGAGAGCGTTCGCCGAGCGCCTCAAGCACGGCCCCGTGCCTCGCGACGGCGGCGGAACCGCCGAAGACCACGCGGAGTTGGTCGAAAGCGTGGAGCAATTACGCCGAGAGGTGGCGGAACTGGCGGAGCGAGTAGATTTTACCGAACGGCTGCTCGGCCAGCAGAGGGCCATGGGGCAGCTCGAGAAGCCGAGAGCCTGATGTTGCCCGCTGAAACGGGCCGCGGACGAGCGGCGTAGGAGAGCACGTGATTCTGCAGACGCCATTACCGCCCCCACCGGGCATTCCGTTCGATCCGAATCAGCTCATTCCGCTGATCGGCCTGATCGGGGGACTCGTCGTCGCGGGTGTGGTACTGTATGCCTTCTTCAAGTCGGATCTGGCCGCCGCCATTGCCGAGCGCATTCGCACGGGAATTCATCGTCGCAAGCGCTGGAAAGGCTTCGGTCAGGAATACAGCGACACGCCGGCCGAAGGACTCGAGTCGGGACACGTCGTGGAATTGGAGCAGCGCGTCGTGGAGATGCAGGGACAAATTGCCGAGATGGCCGAGCGGCTGGATTTTGCGGAGCGGCTGCTTGCGCAGAAGCGCGAGCGCTCATTGCCAGGAGCCTAGATGGGGATCATTGATCGTCTGTCCACGCTGATCCGGTCGAACATCAACGACCTGATCTCGCGCGCCGAGAACCCGCAGAAGGTTCTCGAGCAGCTCATCGTCGACATGCGCAACCAGCTGGCGAAGGCGAAGCAGCAGGTTGCCGCCGCGATCGCCGACGAGAAGCGGCTCTCCGCGCAGGCCGAGCAGGAAAAGAAGCTCTCAGAGGATTGGGAGAAGCGGGCTGTGCTCGCGGTGCAGGAAGGTCGCGACGATCTCGCCAAGCAGGCGCTGCTGCGCTACAACGAGCACGTGCAGGGCGCCGTGCAGCTCCAGGACACATGGGTCAAGCACCGCGAGGAAACCGAGAAGCTCAAGGCGTCGCTGCGCTCGCTGAACGACAAGATTGAAGAAGCGAAGCGGAAGAAGAACATTCTGATCGCGCGGCAGAAGCGGGCCGAGGCGCACAAGCGCATTCAGGAGACGATGGGAGCGATCTCCGACAAGAGCGCCTTCGAGACGTTCGAGCGCATGGCGGAGCAGATCGAGCACGAAGAGCGCAAGCTCATCGCCGCCGCCGAAGTGAACGAAGACCTGTCTGGCGATTCGCTGATCAAGCAATTCCAGGGACTCGAGGTCAAAGCGGATGCCGATCAGCAGCTGCTTGCCCTGAAGCGCAAGATGGGTTTGCTCCCCGGTGGCACGCAGGCCGAGGCCCGCGCGCTGGGCAAGGGGGCGAAAGAAGCCGAGCTGCTCGAGGATGACGACGCGGAGCAGAAAAGCTGAAAAGTTCCGAGACTCCTTCCCCGCCCGCCCCCCGGTTGTCGAGCGCCACGTTCGTGGCGCTCTTTGTTGCGGCCCTCGTCGTCCTGTTCATTCTCAAGGTCATCGATGTCCTGCTGCTCGTCTTTCTCGCCATCCTCGTGGCGGTCTATCTCTCCGCGATCACCGATTGGCTTGAGTACCGCTTCGGCATGCGACGCTGGATCGGGCTCACGCTCACCGTCATCGCCACGCTCGCCGTGGTCGCCAGTGTGGCGGCGCTGCTCGCCCCCCCGGTGATCGAGCAGACGCGCGCGCTCGTCAGTGGATTGCCGGACACGCTCAACAACATTCAGAACGTGCTCGCGCGCTGGGCGAGTCAATATCCGGTGCTCGACCAGACCGAGCTGGCGAATCCATCGTCCGGCGTCGTGTCCGGCCTCGTCAGCGACGCGGCGAGATTCCTGAGTGGCTCGGTGTTCGGCTACGTACGCGGCGGGGGCGTGCTGTTCATCGAGGGCGCGAGCGTGGTCGTGATGGCGCTCTACCTGGCCAGGCAGCCGGCGATGTATCGCGACGGTCTGATCTCCTTATTCGCCCCGCTGCACCGGCCCATCGCCGTCGCCGTGTTCGATGATACGTCGGCGACGCTGCGCGCCTGGGTCGTGGGCCAGCTGATTGCGATGGCGGTGTTGGCCGCCCTCACCGCGATCGGCCTCTGGATCCTCGGCGTACCGTACTGGCTGGCATTTGGAATCTTCACCGGGCTCGTGGCCATCGTGCCGTTCTTCGGAACGCTGATCTCTACCATTCTGCCCGCGCTGTTCATGGTGGCATCGGGGGATTGGCTGAAGGTCCTCCTCGTCTTGCTGCTCGGTGTGCTGGTGCACGTGTTCGAGGCGAACGTCGTCGTGCCGCGCATCATGCAGCGCAAGGTCGAGCTTCCCCCCGTGCTCACGATCGCCAGTGTCCTCGTGATGGGCAGCCTGCTCGGCGCGATCGGATTGATCGTGGCCGTGCCGGTGTTGTGCGTGACAATGGTGTTGATCCGGCACATTCTCCACGGCGAGATCTACGGTGAACCGGGGCGCTTCCGGCCGGCCGTGCTGCGTCCCACCGAGCCATGGAGCGGCGTCGAACGGCGCCACGTCGCGGTATCCGCCAAGAAATGACTACTCCGAAGCATCGGTTCCTCATCATCGCCGACGGCGACTTCGGGCCGCTGACATCCAAGACCGCCAACTCCTGCATTCGCTACTTCCCCGAGCGCATCGTCGCAGTCTTTGATCGAAAGCAGGCCGGCAAGACGGCTCAGGATGTGCTGGGATTCGGGGGGAACATCCCCGTCGTCGGCGATTTCGAGCGCGGTCTCGAGCAGGGCAAGGGCGCGACCGCGGTGATGGTCGGGATCGCGCCCGCCGGCGGTCGCCTGCCCGACGAATGGAAAGGTTGGCTCCGCACCGCCATCGAGAAGAAGCTCGAGATCTGGAGTGGCCTGCACACGTTCATCGGCGATGATCCTGAGCTGGGGCCGCTCGCGAAGGCGCGCGGGGTCCGGATTCTCGATGCCCGCAAGCCGCCACCGAACCTGCCGATTGCCGACGGCCGCGCGGCCGAGGTCGATGCGCTGGTTGTGCTCGCGGTGGGGTCGGATTGCAACGTCGGCAAGATGACCGCGCAGCTGCAGCTGCGCGATGCGCTCGCGCAGCGAGGGGCTCGCACGAGCTTCGTCGCGACCGGGCAGACCGGCATTTTCATCGAAGGGTGGGGCATCGCGGTGGACGCGGTGGTGGCGGATTTCATCGCCGGCGCCGCCGAGCAGCTCGTGCTCCAGGCCGCGAAGGACAATGACATCGTGCTCGTGGAGGGGCAGGGCAGCCTGATTCATCCGGGCTATTCCGGTGTCACACTGGGACTGCTGCACGGCTCCTGCCCGGACGCGCTGATCCTCTGTCACCAGGTGACGCGCGATTACATCGGCGATTATCACGGCCGCGAGCCGTGGGTGAGAATCCCCTCGTATTCAGAGCTCATCGAGATCCACGAGCGGGCGGCGCAGCCCGTTCATCCGACCAAGGTCATCGGTATCAGCCTCAACACCTACGACATGGATGAAAACGCGGCCCGGGAAGCCGTGGCCAAGGCTGCCGAGGAAACCGGACTGCCGGCCACGGATCCAGTGCGGTTTGATTCCGATGTGCTCGTAGACGCGATCATCGGAGCGCGCGCAACGATTTGATTCGGGTGGCGGCGAATTGGTACCGCTCGCCGCTGCCTCCTCGCCTAATGTGCCGCCATGCGATTCCTGCATTGCGTGCACGCCGAATTCCTGCTCGTTCTGCCGCGATTCACGCGCACGCGCCTCGGCGTATCCCTGCTGGCCCTCGGCGGCGTGCTGGTCTGGCTCAGCGCGCATGGCCTCGATCCGCTCACGGCAACGCTCCAGGCTGGCGCGTTGGGAGCGATTATCGGTGCGGCTGCGATCGTGGGACGTGAGGGCGACCTGGCTGCTCTGGCAACTGCGCTCACGCATCCGACAACTGCCCTCGGCGTCGCCACAGGACGGTGGCTTGCGGTCCTGCTGCCGCTCGCCCCGCTCACGATCGCCTGCACGGCGGCGACGGGGGGGCACGCCGGCATGATTGCGGCGGGACTTGCCTCCGCCGCTGCCGTCGGCGGTTGCGCCGTGTTTGTCGTGTTGCTTCTCGGTAACGGCGGTGCGCTCGTCCTCTTCCTCTTTATGGCGGTCGCAGGCACGGTGGCGCCCGAGCGCCTGGTCGATCTCGCTCGCCCGGGCGTAATACGTCTCACGGCCGCGAGCGCACTCGAGCTCGGTCCAGCACTGTGGCACTATCGGGACATCGCCAGGGGCGACGTCCCCGCCGCTCTCCACGCGCTCGCCTGGGCAGGCCTTGGCGTCCTGTGCGCCAGCGCTTCGATCGCGCGGCGCGGTGTGCACTGATGAGGGACTTCGCACTGACGCTGAGCGATGTCTCGGGGCAGGGCCTCGGTCCGCTTTCGTTCGCGCTGGTACCCGGGGAGATCGCCGGTCTGGTTGGTGCGACCGGTGCCGGTAAGACAACGCTCCTGCGCGTCGTCGCGGGCTGTCTCCGGCCGCTCACCGGAGCCATCCGGGTGTGGGGGTTGCCCGTAACGCATCCCGCCGCACGCCGGCTCGTGGGTTTCGCACGAGATACCGCCCTGTTTCCGCCGTCGTTGACGGTCCGGGAAGTCTTGATGTACTACGCGCGCCTCCATTGCGCGATGAGTTCGGACCGTGCGCCCTTCGGTCTGATGCGTGAAGCGTTGGAAATCGCCGGTTTGGCCCCATCCGCCGACCTCCGCATCGAGATGTTGGGTCAGGCGGACCTGCATCGGCTGAACCTCGCGCAGGCGGCCCTGGGCGGACGCCGCATCCTGTTGCTCGATGAGATGCTGTCAGGGGTGGACGCGTGTGCGCGCCGTGACCTACGCGGTCGTATCGCGGCGCTGGCCGCGAGCGGGGTGGCGGTGCTGATCACCTCGCGCGATCCGACGGCGCTCGAGCGCCTGGCCGCCCGCGTGCTGGTGTTGCGCGGCGGCCGCATCGTGCGCGCCGGTCCGCTGGCGGCATTGTTGGGCGAACGGGTACTCGAAGTGATTCTGGATGCCCCGCCGCCCGAGCCACCGCCTGGATTTCGAGTCACTGCAGCCGGCATCGAGGCACCGCTGGCCGGAAGGACGGTAGAAGCGGCATTGGCGCTGTGTCGCGCGCACCGCCTGCCTGTGCGGGCGTCACGCGTGCGCGTGAAATCTCTCGAGGAGGTCGTGCTGGAAACCCACGACACCCACTAGTACGTTTCGCCGTCAATGACGGCGCCCGCTCCCTCCAAGCTTTCGCTGTTCAATACGCTGACCCGTCGCGTCGAGCCGCTCGCGCCGCTCGCGCCGCCGCGCGTCACGCTGTACACCTGCGGTCCCACCGTCTGGAACTACGCCCACATCGGCAATTTCCGCACGTTTCTGTTCGAGGATTTGTTGCGGCGCTGGCTGGAGCGGTCCGGCTACGATGTGTTTCACATCATGAACCTCACCGACGTGGACGACCGCACCATCAAGGCCGCGCGCCAGGCGGGAAAGCAGCTCACGGACCACACCGCGCCGTTCACGAAGGCATTCTTCGAGGACCGCGACTATCTGCGCATCAAGCCGGCGCACGTCTACACGCCGGCCACGGAATACATGCCGCAAATGATCGCCCTGGTCTCGAAGCTGATCGAACGCGGCGTCGCATATAAAGGAGAGGACGGCTCCGTCTACTTCGCGATCAACAAGTTCCCGACGTACGGCCGCCTGTCACAGCTCGACAAGCGTGAGATCAAAGTCGGCGCGCGCGTCGCGAGTGACGAATACGCGAAGGGTGACCCGAGCGATTTTGCATTGTGGAAGAAGGCGGACGCCGAAGCTGAAGCGGTGGGTGCTGTCTGGGATGCCCCATTTGGGCGCGGGCGCCCGGGCTGGCACCTCGAATGCTCGGCGATGTCGCTCGACGAGATCCGGAAGTGCTGCGGCGTTCAGACGCTCGATATCCACGCCGGCGGCATCGATCTCATTTTCCCGCATCACGAAAACGAGATCGCGCAGTCGGAGGGTGCGACGGGCCAGCAGTTCTCGCGCCATTGGGTGCACGGCGAGTTCTTGAATGTACGCGGCACCAAGATGTCGAAACGCCACGGAAATTTTCTCACCGCTCGAGACTTGCGAGAGCAAGGTGTGGATGCCGCCGCCGTTCGCTTGCTCTTCTTCCAGACGCATTATCGGCAACCCGTCGACTTCACCGACGACGCACTCGAGGCGGCGAAAGAGGGCGTCCGGCGACTCGGCGAGTTTCACGCACGTCTGACGGAAAACGGGAAACGAGAAACGGGAAACAGGCCACTGGGTGAGTTGAGTCGAAAATTGGAAAACGACATTGCTGCCGCGCTCAATGACGATCTGAATGCGCCGCGGGCGGTCGCGGCGCTCTTCGATTTCGTGCGGGCCGCCAATCGCGAGCTCGATCGTCCTCAGAGGACAGGGGGCGCGGCCGCAGCCCTTGGCGCGTTCGAGCGCGTTGCGGGCGCCCTGTTCGACATCCTGCCCACGGAGCGGGCCGCGGATCCGGCGCTCGAGCGCTGGGTCGCAGAACGCATCGCAGCCCGGGCGCAGGCTCGTAAGTCCAAGGATTTCAAGGCCGCCGACGCGATTCGAGCCGAGCTCCAAGCGCGCGGGGTCGAGATTGAGGACACGCCGACCGGGACCAAGTGGCGAGTCGGCTGACGCGACCTAAGTCGTTCGAGGTCCTACCCTTGCCATAGTCGCATGCCCCGTCTAAGATACGAGTCTGTAGGATTTGAGCCTTGACCAGCTGACGTAGCTCAATGGTAGAGCAGCTGATTTGTAATCAGCAGGTTAAGGGTTCGAGTCCCTTCGTCAGCTCACTGCCGAAGCACGACGATTCGAGGAACCAACAAACCCCGCGGGCGGAGACACGCGGGGTCTGTTGTCAGGGGAAGTCTCGCGGGGCGAGGGCGGGGGGCACGGTGGGGTGCCCGAGCGGCCAAAGGGAGCAGACTGTAAATCTGCCGCGCTTAGCGCTACGAAGGTTCGAATCCTTCCCCCACCACTTTGTGGCGCGCGGGCGTAGCTCAGTTGGTAGAGCATCAGCCTTCCAAGCTGATAGAGCGCGTCCTTGGTAAGGACGAGGTCACCGGTTCAATCCCGGTCGCGAGCTCTGCTCTTTAACTGAAGACCTAACAGAGGAGAAAATGGCAAAGGCCAAATTTGAAAGAACCAAGCCGCACGTGAACGTGGGCACGATTGGACACGTCGACCACGGCAAGACGACGCTGACGGCGGCGCTGACGAAGGTCTCGGCCGACAAGGGGCTGGGGACCTACGTGAGCTACGATCAGGTGGCGAAGGCGAGCGAGAGCCAGGGCCGGCGCGATGCGACGAAGATCCTGACGATCGCGACGAGCCACGTGGAGTACTCGACGCCCGAGCGGCACTATGCCCACGTCGACTGCCCGGGCCATGCCGACTATGTGAAGAACATGATCACCGGCGCGGCGCAGATGGACGGTGCGATCCTCGTGGTCTCCGCGGTCGATGGTCCGATGCCGCAGACGCGCGAGCACATCCTGCTGGCGCGGCAGGTGAACGTGCCGGCGATTGTGGTCTTCCTGAACAAGTGCGATCTGGTGGATGACCCCGAGCTGCTCGACCTCGTCGAGCTCGAGGTGCGGGAGCTGTTGTCCAAGTACCAGTTCCCGGGCGACGACACGCCGGTCATTCGTGGGGCGGCGCTGAAGGCGATCGAAGGCGACAAGCAGTGGGCGGGGAAGGTCGAGGAGCTGCTCACGGCCCTGGATAAAAGCATCCCGGTGCCGAAGCGCGAAATCGATAAGCCGTTCCTGATGCCGGTCGAAGACGTGTTCTCGATCACGGGCCGCGGCACGGTCGCCACGGGCCGGATCGATCGCGGCAAGATCAAAGTCGGCGAGGAAGTCGAGATGGTGGGCTTCGGGACCGACAAGAAGACGGTCGTGACGGGCGTCGAGATGTTCCGCAAACTGCTCGACGACGGACAGGCCGGCGACAACGTCGGCTTGCTGCTGCGCGGCATTGAGAAGGACCAAATCGAGCGCGGGATGGTGCTGGCGAAGCCCGGCTCGATCAAGCCGCACACGCAGTTCGAGGCCGAGGTATACGTCCTGACAAAGGAAGAGGGAGGCCGCCATACGCCCTTCTTCAAGGGCTATCGGCCGCAGTTCTACTTCCGGACGACGGACGTGACGGGCTCGGTCGAATTGCCCGCCGGCGTCGAGATGGTGATGCCGGGCGACAACACGAAGATGACGATCGAGCTGATCACGCCGATCGCGATGGAAGAGCAGCTGCGGTTTGCCATTCGCGAAGGCGGGCGTACCGTGGGCGCCGGTGTGGTCACGAAGATTTTGAAATAGTGATAACTGAGGACATTAGATGCCACGAGAGAACATCATCATGGAGTGTACCGTCTGTAAGAGTCGGAACTATTTCACGACCAAGAACAGGCGGAAGCATCCCGAGCGGGCGGAGTGGAAGAAGTTCTGCCCGCGGTGCAACAAGCAGCAGGCGCATAAGGAATCGAAGTAATGGCAACGGAAGTGATGACGGGCGGCCCGGAGCTACAGCCGGGGCGCGGCCGCATCGGTCGGTTTGTTCAGTTCCTGCGCGACGTGCGCAACGAGCTGCGCAAAGTCACGTGGCCGACGTTCGACGAGCTCAAGAAGGCTACGACCGTGATCATCATTTTCGTCACGGTCCTGGGGCTCGCGATTGGGTTGATGGACTCGTTCTTTCAATGGCTGTTCGTCTCGCTCGTCGCGAGAATGTTCTGATGTCGGATCTGCGCTGGTACGCGATTCAGACGACGGCCGGGCATGAGAACAAGGTGCGCAACTTGATCGCGCGCCGCATCGGCGAGGATACCCGGCCCGAGACGGAGAAGCCGATCCGTCAGGCCTTGGTCCCCACGGAGGCACAGGTGGAGATCAAGAACGGCAAGAAGGTGAACGTCGAGCGCAAGAAATACCCGGGATACGTGCTCGTGGAGATGGACCTGAATCAGGAGACCATCCACACGATCAACGGCATCCAGGGCGTGATCAAGTTCGTCGGCACCAGCCGGCTGCCGATGGCGCTGCGGCCCGAAGAAGTCAATCGGCTGCTGGGCGTCGAAGAGGCGATCAAGGAAGAAGAGCCCGCCGAGGCGATTCCGTTCCTCGTGGGCCAGGTCGTGGAGATCACCGAGGGGCCGTTCTCGGACTTTAGCGGAACCGTGCAAGAAGTGTTGCCCGACAAAGGCAAAGTGCGCGTATCTGTAGCGCTGTTCGGGCGGCCGACATCCGTGGAACTGGACTATTTGCAGCTGAAGGCTCACTAATGGCGAAACCAGTCACCGCAATCGTCAAGCTGCAGGTGCCGGCCGGGCAGGCGACGCCCGCGCCGCCGGTGGGGACCGCGCTCGGCCCGCACGGCGTGAACATCATGGACTTCGTGAAGCAGTTCAACGCGAAGACCGGGTCCCAGGCCGGCATGATCACGCCGGTCGTGGTCACGATCTACAAGGATCGCACGTTCACGTTTGTGACCAAGACCCCGCCCGCGGCGGTCTTGCTCAAGAAGGAAGCGGGCATCGAGAAGGGCTCGGCGACCTCCAACCGCGAGAAGGTGGGGAAGGTCACCCGTGCCCAGCTCCAGAAGATCGCCGAGATCAAGATGCAGGACCTGAACGCGACCGATCTCGAAGGCGCGATCAACATGATCGCCGGCACGGCGCGCTCCATGGGCCTGACGGTGGAGGGTTGATGCGCACCCGCGGCAAGCAGTACCGGGCTGCGGTGGGCACCATCGAGCCGCGCAAGCTGTACCCGCCGCCGGCTGCCGTCGAACAGGTGAAGAACACCGCCTTTGCGAAGTTCGACGAGTCGGTCGACGTGGCGGTGCGCCTGGGCGTCGATCCGAAGCACGCCGACCAGATCGTGCGCGGCACCGTCTCGCTGCCGCACGGCACGGGGAAGACGATCCGCGTGCTCGTCATCGCTCAGGGTGAGAAGATCAAAGAGGCGGAAGCGGCCGGCGCCGACTTCGTGGGGATCGAGTACATCGCGAAGATCAAGGAAGGCTGGCTGGACACTGACGTCATCGTGGCTACGCCCGACGTGATGGGGCAGCTGGGCGCGCTCGGAAAGGTTCTCGGGCCGCGCGGGCTGATGCCGAACCCGAAGGCGGGCACCGTCACGATGGACGTGACGAAAGCGGTCAAGGAGCTGAAAGCCGGCAAGATCGAATTCCGCGTGGACAAGAGCGGCATCGTGCACGCGGCCGTCGGGAAGAAGTCGTTCTCGGCACAGCAGCTCGCTGAGAACCTGCAGGCGTTCATGGACGCGATCGTGAAGGCGAAACCTTCGGCCGCCAAGGGGCATTACATCCGTTCGGTGACGGTCTCGAGCACGATGGGTCCGGGCGTGCGGGTCGATCCGGCGGGGTACCACGTATGAACCGCACCAAGGCGCAGAAACAGGAGATGGTCGCGACGCTGGCGACGCAGGTCGCCAAGTCGCAAACCATCTACGTCACCGACTTCACGGGCCTCAACGTGGCCCACATCACGGATCTGCGTCGCCGCCTCCGCGCGGTCGGCGTCGAGTACGTGGTCGTGAAGAATACGCTGGCGCGGCGCGCGCTGACGGAAAAACAGTTGAAGGACGGCGGTCTCGAGTCGTTCCTGGCGGGCCCGACCGCGTTGGTGCTCGCGGGTGCGGACCCGGTCGGCGCCGCGAAGGTGCTGACCGACTTCGCGAGGGAATTCGAGAAGCCGGCGATCAAGGTTGGACTGGTCGAAGGCAAGCCGGTCACGCAGGCGCAGGTGAAGTCGCTGGCGGCGTTGCCTTCGAAGACTCAGCTGCTGGCGCAGCTGGGTGGAGCCCTTCAGGCGCCCATGGCGGGATTCCTGGGAGTGCTGAACGGACTGCTGTATGCGATGGTGGGTGCCCTCGAGGCTCTCAAAACTAAACGGGCAGGAGAACAGTAATGGCGACGCAAACGATGAGTAAGGACGATATCCTCGAAGCCATCGGCAACATGTCGGTGTTCGAGCTGGCGGAGCTGATCGAGGCCTTCAAGGGCCGCTTCGGTGTCACGATCGCGGCTCCGGCAGCAGCACCGGCGGGCGGCGCAGCTCCGGGAGCGGCAGCTGCCGCGCCGGCGGTCGAGGAGAAGACGGAGTTCACGGTCGTGCTGAAGGCGGGCGGCGAGAAGAAGATCCAGGTGATCAAGGAGATTCGGGCGATCACCAGCCTCGGTCTGAAAGAGGCGAAGGATCTCGTCGAAGGAGCGCCGGGGACCGTGAAGGAAGGTGTGTCCAAGCAGGAGGCGGAAGAAATCAAAAAGAAGCTCGAAGCGCAGGGTGCGGTCGTCGAACTGAAGTAGCCTCGAGTGTGCCCTGGACCACGGGGGTCCAGCGGCCAACCCGAGTCTCGCTTCGGTTCTACGACATGCGCGGATTAACTACAACCTGCTCGCTTTTCCGAGCCCTAGCATCCTCCCCCGCACAGCAGCCGGGCGCGGGGGCGGCAGGGCCTTTTGCATTACTTGAGGGTTCGAATGACTACTAAGACGTCACTGCAGCTTTCGTTTGCGAAACTGGAGACGGGCATGCCGATGCCCCATCTCCTCGACATTCAGACGCGCGCGTTCCAATCGCTCCTGCAGCCGGACGGTAAGGACGGCGTGCGCTCCGACGTCGGATTGGAGCGGGTCTTCAAGGACCTGTTCCCGATCCAGGACGTGAACGGCAACTACTCGCTCGAGTTCGTGAAGTATGGGCTCGGTGAGGCGAAATACACCGTCGAAGAGTGCATCGAGCGCGACATGACCTACTCGGTGCCGCTCAAGGCGACCTTGCAGCTCGTGGTGATGGAAGAGGTCGGCGAGGTCACCAAGACCAAGCGGCCCAAGAACATCATCGAGAAGGAAGTCTATCTCGGCGAGCTGCCGATTCTCACGCCGCTCGGCACCTTCGTCATCAACGGCGCGGAGCGCGTCATCGTGTCGCAGCTGCACCGCTCCCCCGGCGTCGTGTTCGAGGAGAGCATCCACCCCAACGGCCAGCGCCTCTTCTCGGCGCGGATCATTCCGTTCCGCGGCTCGTGGGTCGAGTTCACGGTCGACATTCACGACGTGATCTACGTCCACATCGACAAGAAGAAGAAGTTCCCGGCGACGGCGCTGCTGCGCGCGTTCGGCTACGGCACGAACGCCGATATCCTGAAGCTGTTCTACGCGGTGAAGGAGATCGACATCACCGGCAAGCTCGAGGGCCGCGCCCAGAAGCGCGAGGTGCTCGGCACGCTGCTGGCCGCCGATGTGCCGGACCCCGAGAACAAGAAGGGCGAGCCGCTCGCGCGCGTGGGCGATGAGCTGACGCTGGAGCGCTTCAACGCGTTCCGCCGCGCCGGCATCACGGCGGTGCGCGTGTTCGCCGGCTATACGTCGCTCGATCTGCGCGAGGACGCGCAACCGACCACGACGCAGCAGGCGCCGAGCAAGTACGTGCTGGCCTTCGACGTCGCGGATCCCGACGGCGAAGTCGTCGGAGAGGCTGGGCGCGAGCTGTCGGACACGCTGCGCAAGAAGCTGCTCAAGTCCGGCGTCACGAAGGTCGACGTGCTGCTGCCCGCGGGCCGCAGCGAGTCGCCGCTGATCAAGAACACCCTCGCCAAGGACCCGACGCACACCGAGGCCGAGGCGCTGGCGCAGATCTATACGTTGCTGCGTCCCGGTGAGGCGCCGAACATCGAGACGGCGCGCGAAGCGCTCAAGCGGCTGTTCTTCCACCCCAAGCGTTATGACCTGGGGCGCGTGGGCCGCTACAAGATCAACCAGCGCCTCAAAGTGAACGAGGCGAAGGACAACACCGTCCTGACCGAGAACGACTTCGTCGCGATCATCCGCTACTTGATCGAGCTGTCGGAAGGGCGCGGCTACACCGACGACATCGACCACCTCGGCAACCGCCGGGTGCGCTCGGTGGGTGAGTTGATCGCGAACCAGTTCTCGGTGGGTCTGTCGCGCATGGCGCGGCTGATCAAAGAGCGGATGAGCATCAACAACGACCCCGAGCGGATCACGCTCGACGATCTCGTCAATGCGCGCACGGTGAGCGCCGTGATTCAGGCGTTCTTCGGCAGCTCGCAGCTGTCGCAGTTCATGGATCAGACGAACCCGCTGGCCGAGCTGACGCACAAGCGCCGTCTCTCGGCGCTCGGGCCGGGCGGTCTCACGCGCGAGCGCGCGGGCTTCGAAGTCCGCGACGTGCACTACAGCCAGTACGGCCGCATGTGCCCGATCGAGACGCCGGAAGGTCCGAACATCGGACTCATCACGAGCCTGTCGTGCTACGCGCGCGTCAACGAGCTCGGGTTCATCGAGACGCCGTACCGCGTCGTGAAAGACGGCAAGGTCACGGACGAAACGCGCTGGCTGTCCGCTTCCGAGGAAGAGGAATACGCGGTGGCGCAGGCCAATGCGCGCCTCACGCCCGACGGCCGCTTCGCCGACGAGCTGGTGCTGTGCCGCAAGCGGGACGACTACCCGTTGCTGCCGCCGAACAAGATCGACTTCATGGACGTGGCGCCGGAGCAGCTCGTGTCCATCGCCGCGGCCCTGATTCCGTTCCTCGAGCATGACGACGCGAACCGCGCGCTCATGGGCTCGAACATGCAGCGGCAGTCGGTGCCGCTGCTCTTCCCGCAGGCGCCGCTGGTGGGCACGGGACTCGAGGACAAGGTCGCCCGCGACTCGGGCGCGGTGGTGATTGCCCGCCGTTCCGGCGTCGTCACGCGCGTCACGGCGGATGAGATCATCATCGACGCCGGCGACGACGAGACGCGAGGTGGCAGCGGCGATCATCCGCTGGCGCGGCTCAAGCAGCACGACCGCTACCGCCTGAAGAAGTTCTGGCGGACCAACCAGGACACCGCCACTAACCAGCGGCCGCTCGTGCACATGGGCCAGAAGGTGAAGGCGGGCCAGATCATCGCGGACGGTGCGGGCACGGAACGCGGCGATCTCGCGCTCGGCGCCAACGTCACGGTCGCGTTCATGCCGTGGTACGGTCACAACTTCGAAGACGCCATCGTGCTCTCCGAGCGCCTCGTCAAGGACGACGTGTACTCGTCGATCCACATCCAGGAGCTCGAGCTGCACGTTCGCGACACCAAGCGCGGTCGCGAGGAGATCACGCGCGAAATCCCCAACGTCGCCGAGGAATCCTTGGTTGACCTCGACGAGCGCGGGATCGTGCGGATCGGCGCCCACGTGAAGGCGGGCGACATCCTCGTTGGCAAGATCACGCCGAAGGGTGAGACGGAGCTGTCGCCGGAAGAGAAGCTGCTCACGGCGATCTTCGGCGAGAAGGCGAAGGACGTGAAGGACTCGTCGCTGAAGGTGCCGCCGGGGATGGAGGGCGTCGTCATCGACGTGAAGATCTTCTCGCGTATCGAAGATCAGGTCGTGGAAAAGGACCGCGGCGAGCGGATCGGTGATGTGCGCCGGCTCGAAGGTGACGAGAAGGCGCGTATCTCGGAGGCGATGTTCACCGAGCTGGCCGAGCTGCTCGCGAATCAGGAAGTCGGGCTGATGCTGAAGGCGGGAACGGTCGAGGAGTATCTCCCGGCCGGCACCAAGCTGTCGAAGCAGCAGCTCAGTGAGCTCAACTTCGCGGACGTGGACTTGAAGACGCTGCGCGTCGCCAACAAGGCGGTGAACGACAAGGTCCGTGCCGTGCTCGACGCGGCCAGCGCCGAGCGCGCCAAAATCGAGGAGAAGTCAGAGGATCAGATCGACAAGATCCTCCAGCCGGATGAGCTGCCACCCGGGGTCATCCAGCTGGTGAAGGTCTACGTCGCCGAGAAGCGCAAGATCTCGGTCGGCGACAAGATGGCCGGACGCCACGGCAACAAGGGCATCATCGCGCGGATCGTGCCGGAGGAGGATATGCCGTTCCTCCCCGACGGGACGCCGGTGGACATCGTGCTCAACCCGCTGGGTGTGCCGAGCCGAATGAACGTCGGGCAGATCCTGGAGACGCACCTGGGCTGGGCGGCGCACCTGCTGGGCTTCGACGCCAAGACTCCCGTCTTCCAGGGTGCGGACGAAACGGAGATCGGCGTGCTGCTGCGCCTGGCGGGACTGCGCTGGGCGGCGGATGCGCTGCGTCTGGACGTGCGGCCGCCGGAGCTGGACCCGGCGCGCGTGCACCAAATCGTCTCCGATCTGCGGAAGCTGCCGTCCACCAACGGCGGGCGGCCCGACATCGGGTCGGCCGGTGTGGAGCTACTCGGCGGGCGCAGTGTGTCGGCCGAGACTCGGGAGCTGCACCATCAGTTCGTCGATTTCCTCAAGTTCGCCGGCAAAGAGCTGGCGGAGCGAGAGGTGGCGCAGCGCCGGATCGAGCAGGAAATGCACAACGCGCGGCTCGAAACGGCGGATGAAAAGGACAAGGCCCCGTTCAAGGCGGGCCTCAAGGAAATCGAGAAATCCCTGGCCAAGGACAAGCCGGCCGAGGTGCTCGAGGCGACTGGACGCCCCGCTCTCGCGGCGCTGTTCGGCGCGAAGTCCGAAGCCGATGTCGACGCCGCGGCGGTCGAGCTGCTCGCGGCGGCGGGGCTGTCGCCCGTCGGCAAGTGCCGGCTGCGGGACGGCCGCACCGGGGAGCTGTTCGAATCCGAGGTGACCGTCGGCTCGATCTACATGATGAAGCTGTCGCACCTGGTGGACGACAAGATCCACGCCCGCTCCATCGGCCCGTACTCGCTGGTGACGCAGCAGCCGCTCGCCGGCAAGGCGCAGTTCGGCGGCCAGCGGTTCGGCGAAATGGAAGTGTGGGCGCTGGAGGCATACGGCGCCGCGCACACGCTGCAGGAGATCCTGACCGTCAAGTCGGACGACGTGAACGGCCGCAGCCGTGTGTACGAGGCGATCGTGAAGGGGCAGAACCTGCCGAAGCCCGGGATCCCGGAGTCCTTCAACGTGCTGGTGAAGGAGCTCCAGGCGCTCGGATTGAAAGTGACGCTCGGCACTACTGAAGACGTGGAGGAATAAGTGATCGATTTCCGTAGCGGAGGGGGCCACGAGCCCAAGAGCTCCAGCTTCGACTATATCCAGATCCGGATCGCTTCACCCGAGGAGATTCGGGGGCCCAAGGACTCCAAGGAGCGCGAGCGCCTGGAGCTGCAGGGCCAGCGCACGTGGTGGTCGTGGGGCGAGGTCACCAAGCCCGAGACGATCAACTACCGCTCCTTCAAGCCCGAACGGGATGGGCTGTTTTGCGAGCGCATCTTCGGTCCGGTAAAGGACTGGGAGTGCCACTGCGGCAAGTACAAGCGGATCCGCTATCGCGGCGTGATCTGCGACCGCTGCGGCGTCGAGGTCACGCTGTCCAAGGTGCGGCGCGAGCGCATGGGACACATCGAGCTCGCGGTGCCGGTCGCGCACATCTGGTTCTTCAAGACGCTGCCGTCGCCGATGGGGAACCTGCTCGACATGACGCTGCGCGATCTCGAGCGCGTCATCTACTACACGAACTACGTCGTCATCGAGCCGGGCGAGCAGGAAGTGCAGGAGCGGGAGCTGCTCGATGAAGACCGCTACCTCGAGCTGCGCAACAAGGCGAAGACCGAGGGTGACACGGCGTTCAGGGCGGACATCGGGTCTCCGGCGATCCGCTTGCTGCTGGAGCGGATCAACGTCGACAAACTCGCCGACGAATTGCGCGACACGGTTGCGAACGAGACGAGCCAGCACCGCAAGAAGCAGATGCTGAAGCGGCTCAAGATCGTGGACGCGATGCGCAACTCCGGCAATGCCGGCGAGCAGCGCAACGATCCGCGCTGGATGATTCTCGACGTCGTGCCG
>WNGI01001050.1_pt1 | contig 41034 bp, 47 predicted proteins | sample 5400621 | NCBI WGS metagenome assembly WNGI01 (sample SAMN13153374, study PRJNA577476) | soil metagenome | isolation source: 20 cm soil or saprolite under Garry oak tree replicate 1 | place: USA:California | collected 2016-06-15
GGCGGCAACCAACAGAAAGTCGTTATCGCGAAATGGCTTGCAACCAAGCCGACGGTGCTCCTCCTCGATGAGCCGACCCAGGGCGTCGACATCGGCGCCAAAGCCGAGGTCCATCGGATCATCTCCCAGCTCGCCGGCCAGGGCATGGCCATCGTCCTGATCTCGAGCGAGCTGCTCGAGGTGCTGGGCATGGCCGACCGCATCGTGGTCTTGCATGAGGGACGGGTCGCGGCGGAATTCGCTCGCGATGACGCGACCCAAGAACGAGTCATGGCGGCCGCGACAGGCCACATCGAAGCATGAGCGAACGCGCAATCGATTCGCCGACCAGCTCAGCGCTTGCCGGCCGCATCGGGCTGGAGCGAACACTCACGCTGGTGGCTCGGCTGCGCGAAGTCGGCATCGTGATCGTGCTCCTCGTGGTGGTTGCGATCGTCACCGTTCAGGCACCTCTTTTTTTCTCCATCTCCAACTTCGAGCAGATCTTGCTCAACGTCTCTCTCATCGCAATCGTCGCGGTGGGGCAGACCACAGTTGTGCTGACGCGCAACGTGGACCTGTCGGTGGGGTCCGTCGTCGGATTGGTTGCGTTCGCGACTGGCGACTTGCTCAAGGAGCACACCCTTGGCGTTGCAAGCGCCATCGCCGTCGGGTGCCTGATCGGCCTCGGGCTCGGGGCGTTCAACGGGCTGCTGGTCGCGGTCGCGAAAGTGCCGGCGATCGTGGCGACGCTCGGGACGCTCTACGTCTACCGGGGCCTTGACTTCCTCATCGCGGGCGGTAAGCAGGTCAGCGCGATCGACCTGCCCCGGGGTTACCTCGGCATCGCTTCGTCAACGGTGCTGGGCGTCCCGACCCTCATCCTCGCGGCCGCCCTGATCGCCCTTGTCGCTGCTTACATGCTGCGCAACTCCGGCGCCGGACGGCAGCTGTACGCGATTGGCAGCAATCCGACTGCCGCCGAGGTGGTCGGCATCCCCACACAGCGGCTCATCTTCGGAGCTTTCGTCGTCTGCGGACTTTGCGCAGGAATCGCCGGGGTCCTGTGGGGCTCGCGTTTCGGGAGCGTCAACGCCCTCGCGGCCAGCGGGCTGGAGCTGCAGGTGATCGCGGCGGTCGTGGTCGGAGGGGTCAATATCTTCGGCGGCTCGGGAACAGTCATCGGCGCGGTGCTTGGAGCCATCCTGCTGGCCACCATCGAGAACGCCCTGCGCATCCTCCACCTCTCTGAGTTCTGGCTGCTGGCCATCGACGGGGCGATCATCCTGCTCGCGGTCGGCACCGACGCCGCCATCCGAGGCTACTTCCAGCGAATCTTGATGAGGACGGGGCGCCGATGAGCCTGCTGGCCCTCCAGCTGTTTCGGCGCTGGGAAACGCTGCTTGTCGTCTTGCTTATCGCCTTCATCGTGCTGGGCTCGACCCTGTCGCCCTTCTTCTTGAGCGGGTCGAACTTCTCCGACTTGACCGGCAATCTGATGGAGAAGGCGATCATGGCCCTGCCGCTGGCGCTGATCATCATCGCGGGCGAAATCGATCTCTCCATTGAGTCCATGCTGGGACTCTCCAGCGCGCTGCTCGGCTTTACCTACGCTCTCGGCTGGCCGTTGTGGCTCGACATTTCCTTGGTCCTGGTTGTCGGTGCGATGGGCGGACTTCTCAACGGACTCCTCGTCACGCGCGCAGGGTTGCCGTCGCTGGTCGTCACCCTCGGAACGTTGGCCCTTTACCGAGGCCTGGCATCGGTGGTTCTGGGTCCGCGCTCCGTCGGCGGCTGGCCCGAGTGGTTCACCAACTTCGGATTCGGCGATGTTCCCGGAACTCTCGTCCCATGGCCGCTGGTGGTTTTCGCGGTCCTGGCGGTCGCTTTCCTTTTCGTGCTCCACAGGACCTGGATCGGCCGCCAGATCTACGCCATCGGCAAGAACAAGGAGGCGGCGCGCTACTCAGGCATCGACGTGGCGAAGGTGAAGACCTATCTCTTCATCCTGTCTGGGGTGCTGGCCGCCCTCGCCGGGGTGATATTGACGGCACGATTCTCGAGCGCCCGCGCCGATAACGGGCAGGGCTTCGTGCTCGACGTCGTCACCTCGGTGCTCTTGGGCGGCGTGAACATCTTCGGAGGCGAGGGCACGATCGTCGGCGTCGTGCTGGCGATCTTCGTGATCGGTGTCTTGCGCAACGGACTCACGCTGGCCGACGTGAGCCCAGATACGCAGAGCGTCGCGGTGGGGGCGCTTCTGATTCTCTCGGTCGCCGGCCCCACCCTGGTGCGCCGGATCACCGCGGCTCGGCCGCGACGTCAACTGACAAGTCCAGTCAGCAATTCATGAGGAGGTTCGATGCAATGAGGTGGAGGCGTGGATCACAGTTCGCGACAGCCGGGATGGCGATCCTGGCTCTGGTGGCCTGCGGAGGGAGCAGTGGCGGGGGTGGCACAACCACCACTCTGAATATCGCCTTCCTGCCGAAGGCGGTCAACAACCCGTACTTCGACGTAGCCGCATCGGGAGGCCAGGAGGCGGCGACTGCGTTGAGCGGGCAGTTCAAGCAGGTCGGTCCGTCGGATGCGACCGGCGCGGCGCAGATTCCGTTCATCCAGACACTGACGCAGCAGAACGTCAGCGCGATTGTCGTTTCCGCTGACGACCCAGACGCCATCGCTCCGGCCCTCAAGCAGGCGATGGCAAAGGGCATCAAGGTGGTTGGCTATGACTCATCGCCGGCCAAGGATGCGCGCAACGTTTTCATCAACCAGGCTGACTCGAAGGGTATCGGCGTGGTCCAGGTCCAGATGATCTGCGACGAGATTCCTGGCTGCGCTGGCGAGATCGCGGTCCTCTCGGCAACCAGCACGGCGACGAACCAGAACGCCTGGATCCAGGCGATGAAGGACGAGCTGGCCAGCAACTCCAAGTACAGCGGATTGAAGCTGGTCAAGGTCGCGTACGGCAATGACGACCCCCAGGTGAGCACGACCGAGGCTCAAGCGCTTCTGACCTCTTACCCGAACCTGAAGGGCATCATCTCCCCGACGACCGTGGGCATCTCAGCTGCCGCTCAGGTCCTCAAGCAGACCGGCAAGGCCGGCAAGGTCCAGCTGACCGGCCTCGGCACACCGAACCTGATGAGGGCCTTCGTCAAAGACGGCACCTGCAAGGAGTTCGCGCTGTGGAATGTCAAGGACCTCGGCTACCTTGCCTACTACACGGCGGCGCTGCTTGTGCAGGGCAAGATCAAGGGCAACCCAGGCGAGAAATTCACCGCCGGCCGACTCGGTGACTACACCATCGACCCCAACGGTGTCGTCCTGCTCGGACCCCCGTTTGTCTTCAAGGCCGACAACATCGACCAGCTGAACTTCTAAGGTGAATCGGCGCGGGGAGGCTCATGCCTCCCCGCATCTTTGAGGCAAACCATGGAGCGAGTTGCGTTCGTGATGAAGGTGAAGCCAGGCCAAGAGGCAGAGTACCGCCGGCGCCACGAGGCGGTCTGGCCGGAGATGCTTCGTGCCTTGAAGGACGCCGGCTGCTCCAACTACTCCATATATATGAAAGGAAGGGAATTGTTCGCCTACATGGAGGTCGATGACTTCGAGCGCTTCAAGCGTCGGATGTCAGGGAACAACGACGCGCGGCGCTGGGAGTTGCAGATGGCGCCGATCATGGCGCAGGCGATCCAGGCGGATACCGGCTTCCATGAGGTGCTGCCGGAGGTCTTTCACCTTGACTGATGCGCGCGTGATCGAGCGCATCAACGGGCTTCGCGTCGAGACGCCTTCTTGGGGCTACGGCAACTCCGGGACGCGTTTCAAGGTGTTCGCGCAGCCCGGCGCCGCACGCACCATCGAGGAGAAGCTCGCCGACGCCGGGATGGGCCTCGCTCATCCGTCCTCGGCCATCCGCCGCCAGGCGGTTGATCACGTGCTCGAGTGCATCCGGATCGCGCAGAAGGTGAAATCGTCGATCGTCAGCCTGTGGCTTGCTGATGGCACCAACTACCCCGGCCAGGACGACCTGCGCTCTCGGTCGGGGCGTCTACGCGAGGGCTTGAAGGAGATCTACGCGGCCCTGCCCTCGGGGATACGTCTGCTGGTCGAGTACAAGTTCTTCGAGCCGGGCTTTTACAGCACAGATCTGCCGGACTGGGGCACGGCATACGCGATGTGCCTCGACCTCGGCCCGCACGCGGAGGTCCTGGTCGATACAGGGCATCACGCGCAGAGCGTGAACATCGAGCAGATCGTGGCCCAGCTTCTTGACCGAGCGCGCCTCGGCGGTTTCCATTTCAACGCACGCAAATATGCGGATGACGACCTCATCGTCGGTTCCACCAACCCGTTCGAGCTCTTCCTCATCTTCAACGAGCTGGTCGCGGCCGAGGAAGACTCGGACGACAAGGTCGCCGCGACCGCCCGAAACGTCGCCTTCATGATCGACCAGTCCCACAACATCGAGCCCAAGCTCGAGGCGATGGTCCAATCCGTCATCAACATCCAGACGGCCCACGCCAAAGCCCTGCTTGTGGACCGGGCTCGGCTTCGCCAGGCCCAGACCGCGGGCGATGTGCTGGCGGCCAACCGCGTTCTTGTCGAGGCGTATGAAACCGATGTCCGTCCGATTCTCGCGGAGGCAAGGAAGCGGCTTGGCATCGATCCCGATCCAGTGGCTGCGCTTCGCGGCAGCGGTTATATCGAGCGCGCGGGGCGAGAGCGCGGAAAGGCAGCCACGGGCAGCGGGTACCAGGGAGCGTAGGGGGTGGGGGAGGCTGCGCGTTTGCTGGCTGTCGATCTCGGGGCCGAGAGCGGCCGCACTGTCGTCGGCACGTTCGATGGCGAACGCCTGACCTTTGAGGAGATCACACGCTTTCCGAACCGACCGGTCGAGGTGGGTGGCACATTGCAGTGGGATGTGCTTCGCCTGTACGCAGACGTCCTCGACGGAGTCCGCGCCGCCGGGCAGGTCGACTCGATGGGAATCGACACCTGGGGGGTCGACTTCGGATTGCTCGACCGCGCCGGCCATCTGTTGGGCAATCCGGTCCACTACCGCGACCGACGCACGGAAGGGATGCTCGACGAGGCCGTCCACCGAATTGGCCGCGAGGAGATCTACGAGCGAACTGGCATCCAGTTCATGCCGATCAACACGCTCTACCAGCTGTTGGCCCTGGTGACTTCACGGGATCCCCAGCTCGAGGCGGCCGATCGCCTGCTGACGATGCCGGCTCTGCTGGCCTACTGGCTGACCGGGGCTCAAGCTGACGAGTTCACCGACGCGACGACGACCCAGTGCTACGACCCGCGGGCAAGCGCATGGGCGGTCGGCATGCTGGAGAAGTTGGATATCCCGGCTCGCATCTTCGGTGAGGTCGTCCAATCGGGAACCGAGCTAGGCGCCCCTCGAGCGGATCTCGGGCTCGGAGTGGCCCGCGTGATTGCCACGGCGACCCACGACACGGCCTCCGCCGTCGCCGCCGTTCCGTTCGAGAGCGACAATGCGGCGTTCATCAGCTCGGGCACCTGGTCCCTGGTCGGAATCGAGATCCGCGAGCCCGTGATCAATCAGAAAGCGTTGGAGGCGAACCTCACCAACGAGGGCGGCGTCGGCGGGACCTTCCGGCTGCTGAAGAACGTGATGGGCCTCTGGCTGCTCCAGGAATGTCGGCGTGCGTGGTCGGTCAAGGGCGCCGATATGCGATACGACGACCTGCTCCGCATGGCGGAGGCCGCACGTCCGTTTGCCGCGGTCATCGATCCAGATGATGAGCGCCTGCTGCGCCCGGGTGAAATGCCGGCTCGTATCGCACAGATTGCAGCCGAGGGTGGTCTGCAGATTCGACCGGAGCCAGGCGTGATCGCCCGCTGCATCTTCGAAAGCCTCGCCCTCAAGTACCGCCAGACAATCGAACGTCTGGAGGGGGTCAGCGGTTTGAAGATCGGAACGGTCCACGTGGTCGGCGGCGGCTCGAATAACCGACTCCTGTGCCAGATGACGGCGGATGCCTGCGGGCGCCCTGTTGTCGCCGGCCCGGTCGAGGCCACTGCGATTGGCAATCTACCGAGAGCGAGCTCCGCGAGCAGCTGGTCCGATTTGCGCGCCAGATGATCACGACAGGCCTGGTCAGAGGTACTTCCGGAAACATCAGCACGAGGGAGCCGGCGGCGGCGAAAGCCCTGGTCACTCCATCGGGCGTGGACTACGACACCATGACCCCTGACGCGGTCGTGCTCGTGGATCTCGAGGGCCGACCGGTTCACGCAGGGTTCAAACCTTCGGTTGATACGCCAATCCACGTGGCAATCTATCGCGCCAGGCCCGACGTCGGTGCCGTGATTCACACCCACTCCCCATACGCGGCGGCCTTCTCGACGCTGGGGCGCGAGATTCCGCCGCTGATAACTGAATCGGCGGGCTACTTAGGCGGGGCGGTGCGCGTGATGCATTACGTGCCACCGGCGCGGACGGACACCGGCGACGACGTCGCCCAAGGGCTTGGTGGAGATCGGGCGATCCTGTTGCCGAACCATGGTGTGGTCGCTGTGGGCGAAAACCTCAAGAAGGCCTTCGGCGCCGCGATGGCGGTGGAGGAAAGCGCGCACGTCGCGTATATCGCGCTCCAACTAGGGGAGCCGCGACTGGTGCCTGACGCCGAAGTTGTTCGAATGAACGACTTCATCCACCACAAGTACGGGCAGCGATGATGGCGAACACAGACGGGTGGCGGGAGCTTTCGTTCATCGGCCGCTCCGCCGTCGTGACCGGCGCGGCGAGAGGGATCGGCCGCGCCGTCGCCTATCGTCTGGCCGGTCTAGGTGCGAGGACGGTGATCTGGGACCTCGATGGTGAGGTCGCGGAGCAGACCGCTGCTGAATTGGGCGGGCTGTTGGCATCGCAGGGCCGCTCCAATCGACTCGAGTGGAAGAAGGTCGACATTACCAATCCAGATGGGGTGTCGAGCTCCATGGAGGAAGTCGCGTCGGCAGATGGTCTCGATGTCCTGGTGAACAACGCCGGGACCACGAGCGTCCAACAGACCGAGACGATGCCGCTCGATGTCTGGGACCGAACCATCCGTATCAACCTGAGCGGGACGTTCTACTGCTGCCGTGCCGCTGTTCCTTATCTGAAGAGGAATCACGGAGCAGCCATCGTGAACATCTCATCGAGCTCAGCCCTGGTCGGCGGGGGCGGTGGCGGGCACTACGCGGCATCCAAGGCAGGGATCGACGGACTGACCAGGCACCTGGCTCGCGAGCTTGCGCCCGGAGTCAGGGTGAATTCCGTACAGCCCCGGACGATCGATACGGAGCTTTTTCAGGCCCGCTATGCGCATGCGCCGCTCGAGCAGGAAAAGATCCTGAATCAGATCCCGCTGCGGCGGATCGGACAGCCTGAGGACATCGCGGACGCGGTCGCGTTTCTAGCGTCCGACTGGGCCTCTTACATCACGGGCCAGATCATCCTGATCGACGGAGGCCGCACCTATCAATGACGCATCCAATCAATCACCTGGCCGCGTGGGGACGTTGGGTTTGCAACTCCAGCCGAGATCAGGGCAAGTCGTCCACCGCGATCAGATGGGATACCTCCGGCGGCGGGTCCGAAAGCATGTCGGCCCTTTCCTCAAATTCGTGGTCCGTGCCCGTGATTCGGTAGCGATGCTGACGTAAGTGCTCATCCCACGATGGCACCACGTACAGCTCCACGAATCGATGCGCGACCTCCCCGTCCCTGAAGAGTCCCCACTGCGTGGCGCCCGTGCGAAGTCGCGATTGGCGTAAGTGAGTCATCGCCTCCAGGAACGACTGCTCCTTCTCCGCCGCGATCGTGTACGTGCTCCTGACCACAACAGGACCGCTGTCGAGTTTCGCGTCGAAGGCCAGATGCGGCTCGGGCCAGTACGCCATTGTGCGGCGCTCCATGCCGGCAGTGTCGAGAAACGGCCAGAACCGGATGGTCGCGAGACCAGCCACCATCACCGCTGCAGCGATCAGGAATGCGCCTCTGACGCCGAACGGTTCGGCGATCGCCCCCCATACCAACGCGCCGACACCCTGAGCGCCGAACAGGACCATCAGGTACACAGACAGCCCGCGGGCGCGGACCCATGCCGGGAGAAAGAGCTGGAGTTCGGCGTTGATATCCGACAACACCGCGATCCAGGCCGCTCCCGCGGGCAGCAACACGATCACCGCCAGGACCGGGTTGGGCACGACGACGATGAGAACTGACGAGAGCGCATAGATCACGCTTGCCGCCCCGATCAGGTAATTCGCCGAAAGGCGTGCCCTGAATCGGGGCAAGATCAGCGCGCCCGCCACCGCGCCCGCTCCAAGGGCACCGAGTAACAAGCCATAGCCGGCGGCGCCGAGTCCAAGTCGCTCGGTGGCGACGAGCGGCAATAGTGACCACACCACGCTCGCCGGGACCACGAAAAGGATCGCCCGGAGCAGGATCCGGCGCACGACCGGCGCGTTGAGGACGTACCGGCCGCCTGCCCGCATCGCGGAAAGAAATCGTTCCGGCAGCTCGGGAGCGCCGCCGGCCGGCGGGCGCCAGACGATGAGCACGACGGCAAAGAACAAATAGGTCAGCGCGTTCACTCCGAACACGGCGGTCACGCCGATCTTCGCGATGAGGAGTCCGGCCAGCGCCGGACCGATCAACCGCGCCAGGTTGATGCTTATGGATCCGAGGGCGGACGCTGCCCTGAGCTGATCGCGGGGGACAAGCTCCGGAACCAGCGATTGATACGCCGGGTTGGTGAACACGGACGAGCAGCCCAGGGCGAAGGTGAAGACCAGGAGCAGCGCAGGCGGCATCTGACCGGCAGCCGTCAGGATGGCCAGCGCGGCGCCTACGCAAGCCATGGTGACCTGGACGACGATCAGCAGCCGGCGCCGATCGAAGACGTCGGCCAGCGCGCCGCCGACGAGCCCGAACAGCACGTCGGGCAGAAAGTCGGCGGTCTGCACCAGGGCGACCAGGATCGCCGCGTGCGGAAGGTAAACGAGCAGCCACTGCGCCCCGACCGTCTGCATCCACGTCCCGATGTTGGCCACCAGGACGGCGATCCACATTGCGCGGAACACGCCAAGACGCAGCGGGGACCAGGTTGAGACCGACCTCGACTGCTCACCCATCCGATTGACATTAGGGCCCATGGCGCCTTCCATCAGATCGAAATCGACCGCACGTTGCGCCACCATCTCAAAATCAGTTCAGGTCACTGGCCCAACTGATGGACACCGGGGAGCGAGACCCTACATAGTCTCGAGCTCTTTTCCCTTGGTCTCTCGCACAAAGATCCATACGAAAACGATCGAAAGCAGCGCTGCCGTTGTGTAGATGCCGTACGCGAACCCGAGTCCGAGATGTTGAAGGGGCGGAAAGCTCGTCGACACGGCAAAATTCGCCAGCCATTGCGCGGCCGCGGCCACCGAGACCGCGATGGCCCGGATGCGGTTAGGAAACATCTCGCCCAGCAGCACCCAGACCACCGGACCCCATGAGAAACCGAAGGCGACCACATAAAGGTTCGCTGCGACGAGTGCGATCGGCCCTGTGATGCTGCCGAGATGAGGCTGTCCGCCGACCAGGGGCGCGGTGCCGAACAAGAAGGCGAGCACGCCGAGCGTGATTGCCATTCCGGCCGATCCGGCAAGCAGCAGTGGCTTGCGTCCTATGCGGTCCACCAAGGCAATCGCGATGAAGGTGGTCGCAATGTTGGTCATGCTCGTGATGACGGTGATCAGCAGCGAGTTCTGCACGGAGAACCCGACGCTGGACCAGAGAACGCTCGAGTAATAGAAGATGACGTTGATACCGACCAGCTGCTGGAAGAGGGAAAGAGCGATTCCGATCCACACCACCGGCAAGATTCCGTAGCGCCGATTCAACAGATCTTTCAGTCGAGGATGCGCCTCGGTTTTCACGGTCCGCCGGATCTCGTCGATCTTGGCTGACACGGCGCCGCCCTGAAGCTCACTCAAGACGACCCGCGCCTCAGCATCACGACCGCGCTGTACCAGGTATCGGGGCGATTCAGCGATTTGGAGAGCGAGCAAGCCATAGAGAGCCGCCGGTATGACCTCGACCCAGAACATGACGCGCCAGGCCGGCGTCCCCAGGAGGAAGGTGCCTTGGGCTGACCCGGCTACAGCCGCGATCGCGAAGTCGGCGAGGAGCGAGATGAAGATTCCAAGCACGATCGCGAGCTGCTGCAGCGAGGCCAGCCGGCCCCGCAGCTCAGCCGGTGAGATCTCCGCGATGTACGCCGGAGCAACCACGCTCGCGATTCCGACCGCCAGCCCGCCGACGATGCGCCAGGCACTGAAGTCGACCAACGAGAGGGCGAAGCCGGTTCCGAGCGAGCCGATGATGAACAGCCCCGACGCGAGCAACATCGTGCGCACTCTTCCAATTCGGTCGGCGATCTGACCTGCGAACCACGCGCCGATGGCTGACCCGATCAAGGCGGAGGCGACTGACGCCCCCAGGGCAAGAGCTCCCGCCTTGTAGTGCTGCTGAACCGCGGCCACAGCACCGTTGATGACCGCGGTGTCGTAACCGAAGAGGAAGCCGCCGAGCGCCGCGGCGACGCTGAAGAAGATGACGCGCTGCCGCCGCAGTCTCTCCTGCGTCGCTTCGACCAGCACACGCTCAGATGCCGATAGAGTGTCGAATTCCGGTCGCCGAACCTCAGCGGTTGGCAATGCCGTGCTTCTCCTTCGACGCTCTTCCATGCTCTTGGGCCTGTCGATTCCGCCACAGGTCGAACGTGATGTTGCGATCGATCCGGTCCTCGAGCTTCCAGATCCGCTCGCCGCGCCAGACCGTGTCGAAAAGTGACTCGAGCTGGGTGCCGAGATCGAGTATTGGAAGCTGACCCGTCCTGCTATCGCCTCTCCGTGAGGTCTGTGGGCTTGCCATGCGTCTCATGCTTCGTGACGCTGGGGTGAGCCGTCGTCACCCGCTTCAGGTGATTTAGGTGCGGCTGGCGCTCCTCAATGCGGAAGGCGCCAGCATGCCGAGCCCGCGAGCCCGCTCGACGGCTTTACCGCGACTGTGTGCGCCCAGCTTGCCGTAGAGGTGACGCATATGGGTCTTGACGGTGTTCACCGAGAGGTAGGTCTGGTCCGCGATCTCAGGCACTGAGAGGTTGGTAGGGAGGTAGCGCAAGATGCGCTTCTCGCTATCGCTCAGTGGCTCGTGCAGCCAATCCACATCGCCGCGCTTTGAGGTGGGCCGGTTGCCCGCGAGTATGTTCAGGATTTCCGCGACAAGCGCGGCGTGTGCGGTGCGCCGTCGGGAACGGCGCTCGAGCAGTATCGGAGCTGGGTTGAGCAGAAACGCGATGACCGCGCCGTCTGGCTCGACGATGTCCAGGGCCCGCTCGAGAGACCGGTCCGCGCCTTCCTCGTCGCCACTTGCCTCTCGCGCGATCGCGTCCAGCACCAGAGCGTCCAGGACCCAGAATCGGTTCGTCACGGCAGCGGAGCCATCGATGACCGGCCCGAGCGCGACGGTCGCCGCCTGCGGATCTCCCTGGGCCAATCGCAGGTGAGCAAGTACGGTCTGGTTGTCTCCCCGCATGCGCTTCTGCTCGTCAATGCCGGCGAGCGTCTTCTCGACGGAATCGGTTTCGCCCAGTCGGATCAGGGTTCGCATGATCAAAGCTCGGACGTGCGTCTTGAGCGTATGTGTTGTGACGACGGACTCAGCCTGCCCCTGCGCTGCACGGAAGGCGGCGAGCGCCTCGTCGTTGCGGCCGCGCATCCCCTCGAGCAGGCCGCGAGCAATGTAGAGCGTCATCCCCATCGTGGGTTCGCCACCAGGTCGACGGACGCCCTCGGCCCGCTGGAGCCATTGCTCTGCCTCCTCGAGCCGACCCTGCCCGACATACGAGTTGGCCAGCGCCACGTACGCGGGATACACGATTCGATCATCGGCCCAGCCGTGCCGTCGGGCGAGCTCGACCGCCTGCATACCTCGGTCTATCGCGAGCGCCAGGGACTGGACCCTGCCGGCCATCGCCCAATGGGCCAGGGCGTTGGTCTCGAGGAATGGATGCTTTGAGTCGTGCGCTAATACGACACCTTGCTTGAGGTGTCCCTCGGCCTCTTCGACCTGATTCAACCAGAGCTCGGCGATGCCGAGGCTTGTCAGGGCCACAGCACGCAGGTCATCGTCAGCTTCGATTTGCGAGGTGTCAGCACCTTCCGCAGGTGAGAGGATTCGCTGCGCCTCCTCGACAATCGCCGGAAGATTGCCGATTCGAGTCGCCAGGATCAGCCGCAGGATCGTAAGGCTCACCTGGAACCGCGCGCGCCGTTCGGGCGCAACCGTGGTCATCCCGCGTGCCGCAAGCGCGAGCTTGGATTCCGCGTCCTCTGCGGACCCATGCAATATCGCGTCCGAGGCGCTCAGGGCGGTGAGCTCTGCATCGCCCGCTGTGACGCCGGCGGGAAATCGGGCGAGCAGCTCCCGCGCGGTGGCGCGTTGTCCGTCGAGCTGCAGGCGCAGGCTGTTGTCGAAGAGCAGGCGTGCGGCCTCACCCCAGCGTTCCGCCGCCTGAAAGTGGCGGATCGCCTCGACTGCATAGCCTCGCTCCGCAAACCACCCTGCGGCTGTGGCATGCAGCGCGTCGAGCTCACCTGGCTCGCTTCGCCGCAGCTCGAGCTGCAGCAGGTCGGCAAAGAGACGGTGGTAGCGAAACCACGAACGCCCGGCATCCAACGAGACCACGAACGCGTTGGCTTCTTCCAGCTCATGCAGTATCCGCATACCGCCGGATTGGCCGGTCAGAACGTCTGCCAGCGGACCACTCACGCGCTCGAGCACCGAAGTCCGGAGCAAGAGTCGCCTGACGTCCTGTGGCTGGCGCTCGAGGACTTCGGCGAGCAGGTAGTCGGCGATTGTCCGCTCGGTACCCGAAAACTCAGCCGCGAACTGCTCCGGGTCGCGATGGCGGCCGAGCGAGAGTGCGGCGAGTCTCAGTCCAGCGACCCAGCCCTCGGTCTTGTCGACCAACAGGCCAAGCGTCGTGTCCGACACCGCGACCCCGGCAGCTTCGACCATCAGCCGTGACTCTTGGGTGGTAAAGCGAAGATCCGCTCCGCGGATCTCGGTCAGCTCACCCTGCAGGCGCAGACGATGCAGTCCGAGTCGAAGGTCGTGGCGGGTCGCGAGCACAAACCGCACGGTTGCCGGCGCACGCATAAGCAAGAGCTCGAGCTGGCGCAGCAGCTCGTCGTTGCGCACCTCGTGCAGGTCGTCGAGCAGCAGCCAGATCCGCTCCTGCAGGCGCCCCAGATCAGCCAGCAAATGCTCGACGATCGCCCAGCCGTCGAGGTCGGGCGCGGCCGTCAGGGCTTGGACGACCTTCGAACCCGGGGTTGTGCCTCGGAGCGCGTCGGATACTGAGATCCAGAACCGCTGCGGGTCGCGCCACTCCGGTCCAACGGCAACCCAGGCGGCGCGCTCCGCCAGGCCGGCCTCCTCGATCCAGGATCGCAGCAAGATCGTCTTCCCGCTTCCCGCGGGCGCGGACAGGTTGACGACGCGTCCTGCCTCTTCGAGCCGTTCGAAGAGCTCCCGGCGGGAGACGATGCCTCGCCGGACAGCAGGAGCGACGGGCCCGTCGGTCGAATCGGACCGGACCGTGAGTCCCACGGCTCTCCAATGGTTCGTATCGCGAGGTTCACCCGATTCGGGCGATGCCAGCTCACCTTCCCTGGGCCGACGATTCAAAGCATAAACGTGATCTACGAGTTTCGGATTCGCGGTCGCCTGGGTGACACAGTGCTGCGCGCGTTCGACGGCCTAAGCGCTGAAGCGAACGGCCAGGACACGGTCTTGAGGGGTGCTGTTCTTGACCAGTCCGCCCTGCATGGCGTGCTGGCCCAGATCGAGGGGCTTGGCCTCGAGCTGCTCGAAGTTCGGCGCATTCCCGTTGACACGCCTCCGGTATGACTCGAATCACCTGGACCGTGCGACGCCGGCGGACAGCAGCTGAGCGCCGGCGCCGCTGCGTGCGCTGCCTTTCGGGCGGCGCAGCCACGCGATCTAAATCACTGGTTCTTTGGAGGTAGACATGAATCAGATAAGGCTCGGACGCAGCGACCTCCGGGTTTCTCGAATCGCTTTCGGCGCCTGGGAGCTTGGCGGCGACTGGGGCGCCACCGATGAGTCGGCCGCGATCGCCACCATCCGCCAGGCGGTCGACCACGGCATCAACTTCTTCGACACCGCTCAGGGCTATGGCTTCGGCGCCTCGGAGAGATTGATCGCCAGGGCGCTCGCCGGTCACCCGCGCGACCAGGTCGTGATCGCGACCAAGGGCGGCTTGCGGCCCGCGCCGGGAGGCGGCGCCGATCGAGACTCCAGCCCGGACTGGATGCGACGAGGCTTGGACGAGAGCCTGGGAGCGCTCGGCACCGACTACATCGACCTCTACCAGGTGCACTGGCCAGACCCGAATACCCCCTTTGCGGATACGGCAGGGGCGCTCGCCGACCTGGTTGCCGCCGGAAAGATCCGCCACGTCGGGGTGTCCAACTTCGACGTCAAGCAGATGGAACAATTCAGCAACACTCTGCAGGTCGAGACCCTGCAGCCGCCGTATCACCTCTTCCGGCGTGACATCGAGGCGTCGATCCTTCCGTACACCCGTGCTCACGACATCGGCGTGCTCGTCTATGGGCCTCTCGCACACGGGTTGCTGAGCGGCGCCATGAGCACCGAGACGAAGTTCGCGCCCGGCGACTGGCGCGCGAAGAGCGACGTGTTCAAAGGTGAGCTCTATCGCAGAAACCTGCGCATCGTGGACGCCCTCGGGCGTTTCGCGCAGCTGGAGTTCGGCACAACGGTCAGCCGGCTTGCGGTTGCGTGGACTCTCGCCAACCCTGCGGTCCAGGTCGCGATTGTCGGCACGCGCAACCCGAGGCACATCGACGATGCGATCGCGGCGTCCGACCTTAGGCTCGACCAGCAAGCGTTGCGGCGGATCGACGAGATCATCTCCGCGGAAGTCGCTGTGGGCGGACCAACGCCCGAATCGGTTTGAGGAGGTTTTTTGTAATGAATCCACGAGTAAGTCTTCTCGGGACGGGGATCATGGGCGCCGGAATGGCCGAGCGCCTGCTCGACCAGGGCTTCACCGTCGACGTCTGGAACCGCACGCCGGCGGCCACCGCGCGGCTCGCGGAGCGCGGCGCCACAGCACACGGGCAAGCCGCCGACGCGATTCGAATGGCTGACGTTGTTGTCACCATGCTTCCGACCGGCGACGCAGTGAACGATGTGATGCTGCGTCAAAACGCCCTTGCCGCGATGCGGCAAAACGGCACATGGGCCCAGATGGGCACGATCGGCGTCGAGGCGACTGAGCTGTTGATCAAGGAGGTCGCGAATCTCCGACCTGATGTCGACTTTGTGGACGCACCGGTGTCGGGCACGCGCGATCCGGCCCGAAACGGTCAGCTCACCATCCTCGCCTCCGGTCCTGATCGCGCTCGGGCGACGGCCGAGCCGGTGTTCAACGCTCTCGGTCAGCGTGTGCTCTGGCTCGGCGCGGCCGGGCTGGGGATGCGCCTCAAGCTCGTGCTCAACACCTGGCTTGCCTTCGAGGTCGAAGCCGCGGCCGAGGCGAGCGCCACCGCGCATCGCCTTGGCGTTCCCTACAGCGCGTTGCTCGCGGCCGTGCAGGGCGGGCCGCTGGCATCGGGGACGGCGCTGGCCAGGCTAGCCAAGATGGAGAAGTCGGATCACAGCACGCAGTTCCCGCTCGAGTGGGCGCTCAAGGATCTCGACCTGACGGCGGCCGCCTCGGGGCCCGACGCGATCCCTGTGGCCACCGCTATCGCGGATCGATGGCGAAGGCTCGTCCGCGAGGGTTATGGCCGCCTCGACGTGAGCGCCGCCAGGCTGGGACTGACGAGTGATGCAGGGGTGACCATCGCTCGATGACAGGCGCCGGCGTCGTCCTACTGACGACCTTCCTCGCATCTGTTGTAGAGGCGATCGAAATGGTCACGATCGTCGTCGGAGTCGGGGCCACACGGGGCTACCGCTACACCCTCATGGGCGCCGCGGCCGGCCTCGTGGTGCTGGTGGTCGTGGTCGCGGTTGCAGGCATTGCCCTCGCCGCGATTCCGATCGGCCCTCTGCGGCTGGTTATCGGAAGTCTGCTGCTGCTGTTCGGACTGCAGTGGTACCGCAAGGGCATTGTTCGTGTGGCGGCTCGCGGCTTCGCCGGGTATCACGGACAGGAGCCGAAGGAAGGACCTCCTGAAGCGGCCGGATTTGATGCGACGGCCGCATTTCTCGCCTTCAAGGGCGTCTCCCTGGAAGGGCTCGAGATCGCGATCATCGTCGTCTCTGTGGGCGCCACCGCAGGCCAGCTCGGGCCCTCAATCGTTGGCGGCGCGGCGGCACTCGTGCTGGTCGGAGCAGTCGGATTCGCGCTGAAGGGGCCGATCGAGCGGATTCCGCGCAGCTTCTTGCAGCTGGTCGTTGGAACGATGCTCACGTCGTTCGGCACGTTCTGGGCGCTCGAGGGTCTCGGTGTGATGTGGCCGCAGAGCGACGCCGACATCGTCTTGCTGCTGGTCTTCTACGGCCTGTCCGCTCTCAGCTTCATAGGTCTCGAGCGGCGAGCGCGACACCAGGCGCTGGAGGTGGTGCGGACATGAGCGCCGTGGTCGAAGTCGTTGTAGCGGTCCCGAAGTTCCTCTACCACTTCATCGTGGGCGATGACCTGGTTGTCGCCATCGTCATGGTCCTCGCTCTCGCGGCAACTGGCGTCATGGTGGCGAACGGCATCAACGCGTGGTGGCTGGTGCCACCGCTGGCGGTGGTCATGACAGGGGTCAGCCTGTGGCGGCGCGGGGTAGCCAATTGACGCTGCTCGATCTCGCGCGCTGGCAGCCCGCCCGCAGCTCCCTGGTGGAGATGATGCGACCGCGTGAAATCACCCGCACCGGGTGATGCCGGGTCACCCAGGCGCGCGAGAAGCTTCCGACATGATCACAAGACCTGACGTTGAAAAATCGACAACCGCGGCAACAAGGCACGTCTGGGCGCCGCGCTGGTGGCTTGTTTTCCCGATCGGCCTGGTGCTGTGGGTCGCGACCGTCGCCGACACCTTTTACACCAATAATCTGATCCTCCTGCCGACGGTCGTGCTGCTGGGCAGCTTCCTTGTGCCGGTCACCGGAGTCGTTTGGTACCTCGACCACGATCCGAGCCCGGAGTTATCGCCTAGGCGCATCGTGTCCGCATTCATCCTCTCCGGAGTGTTGGGTGCACTGGCCGCCTCGGTACTCGAGTTCTGGCTGGTATTTGGGCCGGGCTTGTTCGGGACGTTGAAGGTCGGGTTCATCGAGGAGCTCGTAAAAGGTGTGTTGGTCGTCCTCTTCGCGTTGGGGATTCGCTCCTACACGACACGTGACGGCATGGTCCTGGGAGCGACCGTCGGATTTGGCTTCGCCGCCCTGGAGAGCAGCGGCTACGCGCTCGCATCGCTTTTTGTCGTCCAGGGGAATCAACTCTTTCTTTCGCTGCCATCAGTCGTCCTGAACGAGCTCGTTCGGGGACTGCTGGCTCCGTTCGGCCACGGCCTCTGGACGGCGATCCTCGGCGGGGTGATCTTCCACGCCGCGCGCAACGGCCGCCTTCGCCCCACACTGGCCATCCTCATCACCTACGTCGGCGTGTCGCTTTTGCACGCCGCGTTCGATTTCTTCGGCGGCATCGTCGGATACATCGTCATATCGGTCATCGGGATCGCCCCGCTCGTCTTCATCTGGTTGCGCGAGGACCGGGGGCTGCCGTTTCGTCGGGCGGCGCATCGGATCCAGGGAGCATGAGCCTAGCCAACCCGTTTAGTTAATGCGCCTCGATCAGCGCTCTGATCCGGCCGGCGTAGTCTGGCCGCAGGTACGCGCCCCTGATTACAGTCCACGCGCGGATCCGGAAGTCATCCAGACCTGCTGCGACAAAAGCTGCGATGCGCCGCTCGGTCCGCTGCCGATCTTCCATCTGGTTGCCTCGCGGGTTCCATAGGAATGAGGGCACGTCGTATTCGCGATCCGCGAGGTACGGCTTGGGATCGATCGCCACGAACTCATCGCCTCGGCGAAGGATGTTGTAGTGGTGAAAGTCACCGTGCACCAGCCACTGCGCCCCCGGATCGAGCTCGGCGAGCAGATCGCGAGCGAGCGGAACGAGCTCGCTTCCCTCTCGATCCGCGTTGTCGAGCCACCGCTGAACCTCAGGCGCTACCGGGCGGAACGGAGATCCCGCACGACGCCACAGCCGAGACGCAAGGTTCACGGCGATCGCGGTCCCCTTCTCGTCAGGCATAGCCGACAAGTCGTTGCCCGGCACCGCGCGCTCCTCTAGGAGTGCGCGCCCTGACCGGCGCAAAAGTCGCACCGCACCGTCCCCGTCCCAGAGCTCGAGCGCGTCGCCTTCATGCAGCGACTCTGTGTCCCCTTCCCATGCGACCTTGCACACTGCGTCGCCGGCGGGCGCAACGTAAGAGACGTACGAGAAGGCGAACGGCTCCCCGAGCTCGAGGCCCCACTCCCGCGCGGCTTCCAATGCAAGGGCCTTTGACGCGGTCAGATCGAAGCGCTGCTCACCGGGCCCTGGCATCGAACGAGCCTACCCGGTGCGTCCACTACAGCTGAAAACCGTTCCTGACACTGCAGCGGTAGGATCGCGTCTCGTGTTCACTGTTGAGCAGCGGGATGCTCTGCGCGACCGCTTGCTACGGCTCGCGCAGGAGGATGAGCGCGTCGTTGCCGGAGCCGTTGTCGGCTCGCTCGCCAGTGACGGCGGAGACCGCTACTCCGACCTGGACCTCACCTTCGGCATCGCCGACCGTACCGCGTATTCCTGCTACCGGACGAGCTTCAGTGCGACCTCTCGATGACACCGGCGACTCAGTTTCGTCCAGCCGGGCCACGATTCCGGCTTCTGTTCGGCGATATAGCGGCAGGCGAGTCCGAGGCGGCCCCGGCGGCGGCCGCGGGGAACCTCTTCATTCCCATGCCTGCGGTCGCTGTGGATATCTTCGGGTGGGGCGTCATTTATGCGCTGCACGCTCGCGCGTGCATCGAACGCAAGCGTGTGTGGCAGGCCGAGCATTACGTCGGCGCCGTGCGCGACCACGCGCTCTCGCTTGCCTGCGTCCGGCAAGGTCTGCCCGCGGCGCAGGCGCGCGGCTACGACGACCTGTCGGCTGAGACCCTCGCCCGCTTCGAGTCTGCCCACGTCGGCGCGGCGGAGCCCGCCGCGCTCCGCGCAGGCCTCGCCGCATCGGTCCTCGCGCTCATGCGCGAGGGGGCGGAGGGGCGTCTACCGCACGCGGATGCTGTAGCGCAGCGCCTTGCTGACCTTTGCTGAGGCCAATACGAAGGGCGCAGCCGTCGATGAATTCGGCGCGCCTGAGGAGTCTCTACCTCTGGAGCCCGATTTCTCGTTCACGCAAGGAGCATCACCATGTACGCCGAAGTCAACGGCATCAACCTCTACTACGAGACTCACGGGAGCGGGCGGCCGCTCATCCTGCTGCATGGCGGGCTCGGGTCGGGCGAGATGTTCGGCCCGGTTCTACCGCTGCTCGCGGAGCGCCACCAGGTCGTCGCCGTCGACCTGCAGGGACATGGCCGGACCGCTGACATCGATCGACCGATCGACGTCCAGCTGATGGCCGGCGACATCGCAGCGCTCATTGACCATCTGCGGCTGGCGACGCCCGACTTGGTGGGCTACTCGCTCGGCGGTGGGGTAGCGCTTCACACCGCGGCCAAGTACCCGGCCAAGGTCCGGCGTCTCGTCGTGGCCTCAGCGAACCTGCGGCCCGACGCAATCTATACGGAGATGCGGGCACAGCAAGGCCAGGTGAGCGCGGCGGCCGCCGAGTTCATGCGAGACACGCCCATGTATCAGCTGTACCAACGGGTCGCACCACGCCCTGAGGACTTCCCCCGGCTGCTGGACAAGATCGGCGAGGCGATGTCCAAGGACTTCGACTTCACCGAGGAGGTTCGCGGCCTGCAGGTGCCGACACTCGTCGTCGCCGCGGACGCGGACATGGCTCCGCCGAGCCACTACGTCGAAGTGTTCAAACTGCTCGATGGCGGCCTCCGCGACGGCGGCTGGATGGGCGAGGGGAGGCCGAAAGGCGGTCATGCGCTGGCGATCCTTCCGGGCCTAACCCACTACAACATCGCGAACTCGCCACTCTTCGCCGCGGTCACCCTTGCCTTCCTGGAGGAGCAGCCGACATGAGTCTTGGGGCCGAGCGTGCTCGATCTAGACCTCTCCTCGATCGCCTTGGAGCGCTGTAACGTAGATCCGTGAGCCGAGGATTCCGCGATGCCGATGAGACGCAGGCGATGAGCGACCAGGCTGTCGCGAACGAGATCCAACGCATTCTGGAGCGCGGTCGGGCAGCCTCCACCGCCCCGGCCGCTGACGGTCTGTGCCATGACTGCGGAGAACGGATCGGCGCCGAGCGCCTGGCGGCGCTGCCGTCGGCGGTGCGCTGCGTCAGGTGTCAGGCCGCGTGGGAGCAGGTCCAGACCAGCACCTGACGGCGCGCTAGCTGCGCAATTCAGCCTCCGGTACTTTCGTGTGGCGTGGCGCTTCCGGCAGTTGAATGTCGAAAAGGCCGCCGGCCATTCGATGAGGGGGCAAGGCCGCAAGCGGCCTGAGCCCTGACCACTCGGAAGTTGCAACTGGAGGAGACCTGAATGCGTGTGCTGATAATGGCGAAGGAAGGCGAGCAGAGTGAGGCGGCGACTACCCCAACGCCCCACGCTATGGCAGAGTACCAAAAATTCAACGAGGAACTGGTTAAGGCGGGGGTGGTGCTCGAGGCTGGCCGCCTCTACCCCAGCTCGCAGAGCAAGCGCGTTCGTTTCGACGGCAAGAAGCGCACGGTGATCGACGGGCCGTTCGCGGAAACCAAGGAGCTCGTGGCGGGGTACTGGCTGTGGCAGGTGCGCTCGATCGACGAGGCCCTCGAGTGGCTAAAACGGGCACCCTACGAGGGCGGGACCTTCGAGGTCCGTCAGGTACTGGACTACGAGGGGATGTGAAGGAGCTGAAGCCATAGGTCGGCGAAACGCAGACCCGCCCGAAGGTCAACGTCGCCGTGAAACAGCGGCGACAGCTGCCCATCGTGCGATCGAGGCGATCTGGCGCATCGAGTCGGCCCGGCTCATCGCCGGGCTGGCTCGTGTCGTCGGCGACATCGGGACAGCTGAGGAGCTCGCACAAGACGCCCTCGTCGCCGCGCTCGAGCAGTGGCCTGTCGAAGGCGTCCCCGACCGGCCGGGGGCCTGGCTAATGGGAACCGCGAAACACCGCGCCGTCGACCTCGTAAGGCGCCGCAAGACGCTCGAGCGCAAGCACGAAGAAATCGGACGCGACTTCGAGCTGGCTCAGGAAGCCCTGCACCTGGACACGGCGCTCGACGAGGAGGTCGGGGACGATCTCCTCGGCCTCATCTTCATGGCCTGCCATCCAATCCTCTCGAAGGACGCGCGGGTTGCGATCACACTTCGCGTCCTTGGCGGGCTCACGACCGAGGAGATCGCGCGGGCTTTCCTCGTCCCTGTCTCGACCATCGCCCAGCGGATTGTTCGCGCCAAGCGGACCCTCGCCGAAGCGCACATCAGGTTCGAGGTCCCCGGCGGTGTCGAACGCCTTGCCCGCCTCGCTTCCGTACTTGAGGTGATCTACCTGATCTTTAACGAAGGGTATTCCGCGACGGCGGGCGAGGACTGGGTCCGGCCTGCTCTGTGCGAGGAGGCGCTCCGACTCGGCCGGATTCTGGCCGAGCTCGCCCCGACCGAGCCTGAAGTCCAAGGGCTCGTCGCGCTGATGGAGATCCAGGCCTCTCGTCTGAGTGCTCGAATCGGAGCGTCTGGCGAGCCCGTCCTCCTGCTCGATCAGGACCGAACGCGCTGGGACCGCTTGCTCATCCGGCGCGGCCTGGCGGCGCTCGAACGTGCCGAGATGATGGGCGGCGCTCTTGGTCCGTACGGGCTGCAGGCGGCGATCGCCGCCTGCCACGCTCGAGCGGCGACCCCGGGGGATACGGACTGGCCCCGGATCGTGGCCCTCTACGACGCGGTCGCGCAGCTGGCCCCTTCGCCGATCGTCGAGCTGAATCGGGCGGTCGCCGTAGGGATGGCATTCGGTCCTGATGCCGGGCTCGACCTTGTGAACGCGCTCGTCGGCGAGCCCTCGCTCAAGTCGTATCACCTATTGCCGGCCGTCCGCGGAGACCTCCTGAGGAAGCTGGGCCGGGCTGAGGAGGCGCGCGCCGAGTTTGAACGCGCCGCGTCCCTAACGGAAAACCTGGCGGAGCGCAAGCTCCTGACAAGACGAGCCGCGGAATGCGCCGCCGAGCAGATCGTGCGCTAAGGAGTTTCTGCGAATCGTCGATGCTTTCCTGCAGCACGTCGAAACAGGAGTGCTCAACTAGGCACTGAAGACCTTCGCTCGAGAACCGCCTGGACCGGTGTTCGGGGCGGCTAGAGAAGCGACTCTATCGCGCCGACGATGGCGGGATCTTCGGGGACGACCTTCGAACGGAAGCGCCGGAGGACACGTCCGTCGCGCCCGACCAGGAACTTCTCGAAATTCCATTTCACGTTGCCCGCCTTGCCGGCGTCGTCGGCGGACTCACTGAGAATCGAATACAGGGGATGCTGGTTTGGTCCTTTGACGTCCAGCTTGGCGTAGAGGGGAAAAGTCACGCCGTAATTGAGGCTGCAGAATTCCTGAATCTGCTCGGCCGTCCCCGGCTCCTGGTGCAGGAACTGGTTGCACGGAAAGCCGACCACGACAAAGGCTTGATCTGCGTAGCGGTCCTGCAGCGCCTGCAGGCCGGCGTACTGCGGCGTGAACCCGCAGCGCGACGCGACGTTGACCGCAAGCACGACCTTCCCGGAATACACGGACATGCTTTCGAGCTTGCCGTTGAGTCGTGGTAGCTCGAGCTTATAGATCGACTGCCGGCTGATGTCGGTCACAACAAGATCAACCAGTCGCGCTGGAAGCGGTATTCCGACCCGCCTAGTTCGACCGCATCAAATCCATCGCGCGCGTCACGGCGGAAAGCCATATCGGATCCTCAAGCCAGGTCTCAGCGCCCCACATCAGCACCACGTCGACCGGCTCCCGGCGGTAGTCGGCAGCACCCTTGAGGAGGTCGGACGTCGTGAAGCTTGTCTCATCGCCCCACGGTGCCGCCTGCATCTCGGCGATCCAGAAGTCCTTGCCCATCCCGTGAGCCCGATTGGCCCAGAAGTCGACTGCCTGCTGCTTCCAGACGGTACGGAGCCCCACGGTCGCAAAGTCGGCCTTGATTGGCGGACCGTCGACATAGAGGTCGAGACCGAGCGCATCGCCCGCCTGCAGCGCTTCCTCCGGATGCCCGCTCGAGCCCCCCAGTCGCGCCAAGACCGGAGCCGCGTACAGCTGCATCATGTCGATAGTCACGTTCCATCCGTTGTAAGTCGTGACGACGGCGTCGTGGACGGGGTCGAGCTCGTGCACGCGATCGATCTCCCAGGTCAGCTGAGATGCGCTTATCCGGTCGTCGGCGGTTATGTCGTTGTGCACAAGGTCAAAGGGCTCGTTCTCCACCTGCCATGCGTAGAGCAGCGGGGAGTCCATGTAGCGAGTGATGCTCGTCTCGAAGTAGGCTCGATAGTCCGACCCTGTCTGCGAGCTGTTGATGTAAGGCTGCTCGCGCGGTCCAGCCCAGGCCGGCTGATGAAGCTCGGGGTAGAGGAAGTTGCGCGCGCCGATTGTGAGCACCACGCGCGTGGGGTCACCGGATGTCTTGTTGTGCTCCGCGACCACCTCGAGGAGCTCATCGATCGAGGTGAAGTCAAGGACGCCAGGGCTTGACTGCACCGCGTCCCAATAGATCGGCAGACGGACGAGGTCAGGATGCGTTTCAGTCAGAAGGCGGCGCAGGTCCGCATCGGGTTCACGACCCGCCCACTCCGATAGGTTCGGGCTGAAGCTGAAGCCGACGAGAGGCGGATCAGATTGCGGTTGGGCCCACGTCTCGCTGCCGAGGAGGCACGCGAGGCAGACCAAAACGATGAGGCTTTTCAACTCCCCTAAGCCAAAACGACAGCATGCATTCTTGTGAATTCACTCAGAAAGAGCTAGGAACTTCGTGAGTTCGGGCTCTACGGCGCAGGCCGCACCACTGCCTTGACGCTGTGCGGATCACGGCCGGCGGTCAGGGCTTTCTCTACGTCGGCAAGACTGAACTCGCCGGTGACGAGGTCGTCGAGCGTGACTCGTCCAGACGCGACCAGAGCAATCGCGGCCGGCCAGGTGTTGGCGTAGCGGAATGTGCCGGTGACAACCAGCTCGCGTCGCTGGATGATCGCGAGCGGCAGCGTCAGCTCGTCTGCACCCATCCCGACGAGGACCACTGACCCCGCGGGCTTGACCAAACGGATGCCGGCATCGATCGCGGCCGGCGAACCGGAGCAGTCGATGAATGCATCGAACTCGCCGGCGAATTTGTCAGAACCTGGGACGGCAACCTGGGTGGCGCCGCACGCCGACGCCGCCGACAGTCGGTTGCGGTTGACATCGGTCACGGTGATCCGCGTCGCTCCGGAGGCTCTTGCCACCTTTGTCGCGACCAGGCCGATCGGCCCGGCTCCCGCGATCAGCACCGAAGTCCCGATCTGAATACCTGCTTTGCGATTCGCCCAGATGCCGACGGAAAGCGGCTCGAGCAGCGCCGCGGCGTTATCGCTGATTTCGATGGGCACGGGGTAGGCGAGCTCCGACCTCACGGCGACGAACTCCGCCAGCGTTCCATCGATTGGAGGCGTGCCGTGGAATCGGATGTTGGGACACAGGTTGTATCTGCCAGTCCGGCACTGCTCGCAGCGGCGGCATGGCTCGCCCGGTTCGATGGCTACGCGCTCGCCCACACGGCCGGGTGAGACTCCCTCGCCGACATCGACTATCCGACCCGAGGATTCGTGCCCCAGGACCAGGGGCCGTTGGACAACGTAGTCGCCGATACGGCCGTGCTCGTAGTAGTGGACGTCCGACCCGCAAACTCCCACCGAAAGAATCCGGACCAGCACCTCGCCTTCGGATGGCGCTGGGATCGGACGCTGCTCGATTCGCAGATCGCGCGGCGCGTGCAGGACCGCCGTGGTCATGGTGCCGGTTGGTCGGCCTTGAGGGCCAGTTGACTTGGAAGTCGACGTGGTGGACACGGCCAAGCCCCACTATGGCACACGGGTCGGATGGTCAGTCGGAAGCGGATTATCGTGCCGCCGCGACGACGGATCGGTCACGTCCTGGCGGAAAGTCGAGCGGCCTCCTGGGGCGTGGGGGGACAGGCCGTAGCCTGGCTATGGAACAAAGATCGACAGGCACCTCGAGAATGGCCGTGTAGTGTTGGCCGTGGCCCCAAGGGACACGTTCAACGGACACGGAGTGGTCGCAAGGCAGACTCCGTGGTCGAAGAGGCGGTTCGTTGGGGTCGCTTCTTTTTCGCTTGCGTGTGCCGGGTACCTGCCTACGTTTCCTGTCTGCGCACCTGCGAACGCGCCAGCAAGAACTGGCCGGCGAATCCCACGACCAGCGCCACCAGCACGCCGAGGTTGGCGTAGGTCCACGGGCCAGCGTCTTTTGGTCCGAGGCCAAACGGATTCAGCAGATAACCCTGCCAGCTGAGCCACGCGGCGAAACCATTCGTGACGAGGCCCCAACCCAGGAAGGTCGCGACCAGCGTCGTGCCCACCGCGACCAAGCTGATTGGTCCGTACCGGCCGCGCGGGTCGTAAAGGTCGGCCTCCGAGTAGTCGCGCTTTCGCAGGAGGAGGTCGGCGAGGAAGACACCACACCACGCGGAGATCGGCACACCGAGGGTGATCAGAAAGCCTTCGAATGGACCGATGAAGTTGCTCGCGAACCACACCACGTAGATGGTGCCGAGAATCATGATCACGCCGTCGATCGCCGCCGCCGTCCAGCGCGGGACTTTCAGGCCGAGGGTGAGCAACGCCAGACCCGACGAATAGATGTCGAGCACCGCTCCGCCGATCAGGCCGCCAATCGCCACCAACGCGAAGAGCACCAGGTACCACGTGGGAAGCAGGGTGGTCAGCGCGCCGATCGGATCCGAGCCGATCGCCTGATTCAACTTCTGGTCCGAAGCCGCAAGCAGGAGCCCGTACACGACCAGCAGGACCGGCGCGACTGCCGCGCCGAATGTCGTCCAGGCCACGACGCCCGCGCTCGAGGCAGAACGAGGCAGGTAACGCGAGTAGTCGGCGCCGCTGTTCACCCAACCGAGGCCGAAGCCGGTCGCGGCAAAGATCAGCGCGCCAAGCACCGCCTGGGGTGATCCATTGGGAATCGACGTCACGGTTCCCCAATTGATGTGGCCGACGGTCAGCACCACGTAGCCCACTGTGAGGATCGCGAGCGCAACGGTGAGGAACGCTTGCAGCCGCATGATCACGTTGAAGCCGAAGATGCCGGAGAAAACGACCACGCCCGCGACGAGCAGGAACGCGATGATCTTGGTTGCGTCGCCGCCGCCCCAGCCGAGCCGATCGAACACCGTCGCCGTGGCGAGGGTGGCGAGCGAAACCAGGACGGTCTCCCAACCAACAAGCAGGATGTACGACAGGGCCGCCGGGATCCTTCCGCCGTGGACTCCGTAGGCGGCACGGCTGAGCACCATCGTCGGCGCGGACCCTCGCTTGCCGGCAAGGGACACGAAGCCGACCAGGAGGAAGGACAGGATCGTCCCGATAAGACCGGCGACGGTCGCCTGCCAGAACGACACCCCGAAGCCGAGCAAGAAGGAGCCGTAGCTGATGCCGAGCACCGCGATGTTGGCCGCGCACCACGGCCAGAACAGATCGCGAGGACGGCCCTTTCGTTCCGCGTCGGAGATGACGTTGATGCCGTTCTGCTCTACCGACAGGGTTTCCCGTGGTCGGACTGCCACCTCAGTCGCCATTGCTTCCCTCCCCAAATACCGACTGCTGAGCGCGCCGAAATGCTACTCCCAGCGGGTCGCGCCGAACTCTCGCAGCTCCTCGTCGGTGGGCCCTGCCGCGGGCCCGGGCCGCGACACCGCGTAAGCCGCCGCCCGGTTGGCCAAGCGGACCGCGTCAGGCCAGGTCATCCCACGCGCCAGCCCGGCCAGGTTGGCGCCGACGTGCACGTCGCCTGCGCCGCTGGTGTCGACCGCCTTCACCGGGACCGATGGAACGGTCAAGGGCGTGGACCCGGCGCGATGGATCGCCGCACCGTCGGGTCCTTCACGCAAAACTACCGTGGCCTCCCGCCGGACCAGGCTCATCACCGGCTTCAGGCCGCCGAGAGCGTCGAGCTCGCGCCTGTTGAGGCTCAGGATGTCCACCCGGCGCAAGGCAGTCGCAAGCCGCCCGGCCTCGATGTCAGCCACCAGCGGGCCAGGATCCAGGACCACGACCAGCCCCGACGCCAGGGTCGCCACGTGATCGGCGATCGCGCCTCCTGCGTTCGGGTAGGCGAGGTCGTAGCCCGAGACGTAGACGGCGTCACCGTCCCGGTACTCGATCGACCGCAGTGAGTCGGGAGCCACGACCGCGTCGGCGCCCGTGACTGTCACGAAGGTTCGCTCTCCGTCGGGCTCGATCAGGGCAAGAGTCCAGCCGGTGTCCAGATCGAGGCTCGGCGGCATGATCGCCGGCACTCCCTGGCCGGTCAGAGCGGCGCGCACGAGATCGCCAAACGGTCCGGTTCCATGCTGGCCGGCGTAGATTCCCGGCAACCCCAGCCTGGCCGCAGCCGAGAGCACGTTGAATGCCCCGCCCGCGACCATCCCGCGCTGCGACGCCAACACGTCGCCTCCTCGGTCCGGGAACGCGGGCACCTCGAGGATGAGGTCAACGATCACGCTGCCCAGCGAGACAAGGCGCTTGATCACGTTTGCGAGTGACAGCCTAGTGCCAATCCGCGTGAGTATCCTGCCGCGCCGGCTGGATGTCCTGCTCTGGGCGCCCCGGTCTGTGGTGGCCTAACCAGCGCGCCGGCGCAGCTGGATGAAGATCAAGACGCTGCTCACCAGCAGCGCCGGCACATACATCGTCACGATCACCCAGTTCACGCCTAGACCATGGGTGAACACGCTGAAACGCATCGATTGGATGATGGCGTTGACTGTATCCAGCATCCCGACGGTGAGGCAGACCCACACCAACGCGATGGCCCAGGTCAGGCGATAGCGCAGCGCAACCAGGGCGATCAGGGCGAGGACGGCCGTCGTGATGTCGCCGTAACCGATCATCGTGCGAAACTCCGCCGGCACGGCGGCGTCGACAGCCCCGGGAGCCAGGATCGTCCCGCCGACGATGCGGAAGGCATGCACCCACAGCAGCGGCATCAAAGCCACCTCGCGCGGCAGCCCGGACAGGCGAGGCGCGACATACCACCATGCGATGAGCGCGTAGGCGGCCAGGCTGAGCGTGAACTGAATCCCAAATAGAACAATCGGTGGCATCGTCGACCACCGCGAACTCTAGTCCAGGGACGAGTCCGGGCTAGCAGCCCACCCAACCGAACAGCTGCTGCAGCTTGATCCGGTCGAATCCTCGAACGATCGAGTTGTTTCCCATCCGGAGCATCGGCACCCGGTCGCCGTCCAGCTGCTCCCACTCACGCATCGCGACCGGGTCGCGGTCGATTGCCCGATACTCGAATTGAACGCCGAGCTCGTTCAGGAGCTCGACCATTGCGGTCGACTCGCCCGATTCGGCTGAGCCGTAGAGGATTGCTTCGGTGTCGCCCATCTCGTGTAAGTAACGTGAGGCTAGGTCGATTTCGGCGATAAAGCGAATCAATTGTTTCGATCCGAGCCATAGGCCGGCTCGATGAGACTAGGTTCGGACGACCGCCTTCAGCTCGCGCGAGGGTCTGACCTTGAGTGGGAGCGTGAAATGGAATTCCGTCCCCTGACCGGCCGCGCTGTCGAACCAGATGCGGCCGCCGTGCATCTCGATGATCTGGCGCGCGATGGGCAAACCGAGGCCGGTCCCGCCGCTGCCGTTCGCGTGACGGCCCGTGAACAGCCGATCGTCGAAGTCGTGAGGCATACCCGGGCCGTGATCCTTCACGGTCACGGTCACCTGCTCGGCGTCCGACTCGCTGGTCACCACGACCTCAGCGCCCTTGCGCGAGAACTTGATCGCGTTGCCGACCAGGTTTGCCAGGACCTGGGCGACCTTTTCGCGGTCACAAGGCACCGCCGGGGCGGAATCGTCGAGCCTGGCCAGCAGCACACGCTGCGGACTGTCTCGGCGAATCGACTCGAGAACTTCCCTGATGACCTCATTGATGTCCATCCGGGCGATCTGAAGAACGGTTCGACCACTCTCCATCCGGTCGAGCTCGAGCATCTCGTTGAACGCTCGGTCCAACCGCTCGGCGTCGTGGTGGATGTCGTTCGCGTAGGCCCTCACCTCAACTGGGTCGATGTGTTCCGAGTCTCGGATGACCTCACTGAAGCCCTCGATTCCGACCATTGCGGTCCGGAACTCGTGGCTGATGCGGGTCAGAAATTCGGTCTTGAGCTTGTTGAGCCTCTCGAGCACTGCGAGGTTTGCCAATGCGGTCGCCTCAGCCTCGTGCAGCAGGCGGCGCCTCCAGCGCTCCGCAAGCAGCACAACGGGAAACAAAGACGCGTAGAAAAGCGTGAGTCCGGCCGCCAGCAGCAGGTACAGCTGATTTGATTCGCGGTCGATGGCCGCCTGCACGGGCGTGTAGGGCAGGTACAGCTCAAAGGCCCCGCTCGGTGACGAGCTCCCCTTGAAGACCAACGGCACATAGACCTGGATCAGCGGGCCGATGAGATTGTCCTCCGCGTTCTCCGCGTCGCGGCCGTCGGTGAGGTTGGCGTTTGCCTTCCCGGCCAGCGCCTCGCCAAGGTCTTCGTCCACCGGGAAACTCTTGCCGATGATTACGTGGTTGTCCGAGTAGACGACCGTCCCCTTCCGATTCCAGACCTTGACCCGGTCGACTTCCTCGCTGAGGGCGGCCCCCTGCAGCTTCTCATCCATCGTCGCGATGTCGGCCGGGCTGAACCCGTCGGTCACCTGCTGAGCATTGAGGAGCGGTTGGATGCCGACCTGAGTTATGAGCGTGGCGCTGCTCCGCGCCGTATCCAGGTACCGCCGTTGAACGTCCGCATTCAGCTCGTGGGCCAGCACCGCTCCCAGGGCCACCACCGGCACCAGGGCGAGCAGTCCGAAGCGAACAAGCGATCCAATTCCGCTAAGCCCGTATTTCGTGGTGGCGAGCATTCTGCCACCGGGCCTGCGGCGCTCGGCCTTCTTAGGCTAAGTGTCAACTCCAAACGGGCGACGGTCGACGATCAATGGCTCGGCGACCGCCTCCGCAACCGACCGCTGAACCATCGAAAGCTCGGCGATGGGAGCCACCGCTCGGGCAGCCAAAGCACGAGCGCGGACCAGCCCGCGCCGAGGAGCACGCCGCCGATGACGTCGCTGGGCCAGTGATCACCGGCCCAGACCCGCGCGATGCACGTCAGCACGATCACGGTGGTCGCCACCAGCCAGATGGCGGGTCGGTAGACCGGCTTGATTCGCGGCGCCAGGGACACCGCGAGCATGAAGCTCATCCAGGTGAAGAAGACGGCATGCCCGCTCGGGTAGCTGAAGCCGCTGGCCGGGGTCAGGATGTGGACCAGGTCGACAGTCGGCCTCTGGCGCGAGACGAGCAGCTTGATGATGTTGTCGAGCAGGCTCGAGACGCTGCCGATCAGCATCAGCCACCCCGCGCGGCGCTCAACGACGAAGAGCGCAACGATTGCGATGATGCCGGCCAGGACCTGCCAGTAACCCGCCGTCACGTTGATCAGCTCCATCGGGTACACGATCGGACCCCAGCTGAGGCCCTGGACGAAGGTCGTGATCCTGACGTCGATGGGCAGCCAAAAGCCATCCAGGACGAGGACGGTGTCGATGCCGAACAACACGAACATCGCCAGCGCGGTCCAGCCCAACCAGCTCCTGGCGGCTTCCTGAGGCTCGCCGGCAAGAATCTCCTTCGCGGCTTCCTTCGGTTGCGCGCTCATCGAGGCAGGATGACCTTGAGCGCGCTGAGCTCGGCCGAGATCGACGCCGGGGTCAGGCCGACGCGGATGTTGTCGGCGTAGATCCGAGCCCGCGGCTTGGTGGTGACCTGCAGCTTGCGGAACCTGAACCGCTGGCCGAGCCCCTCCTCGCCATCCTTGGAGAGCACAGTGCGGGCAAGCACACGCCTGACGATGTCGGTGCGGTTCGAGCCGGCATGGACCGACAGCTCGAGGAAGGGATCCTCCGGCGTCTTGTCGCTCACGGGCATCTGAGTGCCGATCGACCTGGTGTTCGTGAAGACCAGCGACATGGCGCTTCCCTCACCGGTGATATCGCCGGTCAGCTCGTAACTGAACTGCCTGGCCGTGATCACCCTCCTGGCCGCGTCGGCGAACGCCCCGAAGGCCAGGTCCTTGGCCGCATCGCCCGCGGCTATGGTCGCGCCGAACAACCCGATTGCGGCAGCCTCCAGGAAAACAGTGCCGTTGACGCGACCCAGGGTGATGGGATGGGGCTTTCCGTTCTTGACCACTCGGATTGCCGCGTCGACGGTTGTAGGCAGGTGCAGCGATTTCGCGAAGTTGTTGAACGTCCCCATGGAGATGATCCCGACTGGGTGCTTTGAGTCCACGAGCCTGCGGACGACCCATCCGATCGTCCCGTCGCCCCCGGCGACAATCACCGTGGCGGTGCGCGTGATCAGATTGTCGAGGTCCATCCTCGGATCGAACTCGACGATCAGGCTGCCGTCGAACGCCTTGCGGATCTTCGCTTCGACGTCCGGATTCATCGATCCCGCCCTGGGGCTCAGGATCAAGAGGCTCGTGGCACGCGCGGTCTGGAGCCTGACGGCGCTCATCTGACTCCCACGAGTTTGCGCGCCGCCGCGGTTATGCCGCTCCCGAGCTGCCCAGCAAGCGCATCCATCGCGCGCAGACCAGGGAGTGGAGGCCCAGCGCGATGAATCCGAGCGCGACGGTGCCCAGGACCAGGTGTCCATACGGCTGGGCGAGCAGAAACATGAAAGCTCCGCCAAACCCCTGGACCTTGCCGGGGTCATGGTGGACTCCGGCCTGGACGATGAACCAACCGATGACGAGGAAGACGACGCCCCGAGAAAACATCCCGAAGCGGCCGAGGGCAACAGCGACCTTGCGCTGCATCTCGCTCATCTCCGCGCCTTTGAGGTCTCGCTTGAAGACAGCGCGATAGGCCTCGACGAACTGGCCGAGGCCGACGCCGATCGCCGCCAGGCCGATGACCACCGTCAACCAGCCGCCTTCGGGGTGGTCGAGGATCGCGGAGATGGTCTTTTGCGTCGAGTCTGTCGAGGCTCCGCCCGTCCCGATCAGGATCTTGAGACCGAAGGCCGCGATCGCCGCGTACGACACCGCGCTCGAGATAAAGCCGAGTCTCTCCATGTAGCCGGACGGATCGCTGCCTCGATGCAGCGGATCGAAGACCGCCCGTATGAGACCCCAGACCGAATAGGCCGCCAAGCCGACGATGATCACGAGCAGGACGAACTTCCCGAACGGGTTGCCGATCAGGAAGACCACGCTGCCGGTCAGATCGACGGCCTGTCCGTCGGGCTTTGACATCGCAATCCGAAGCGCAAGCACGCCCATGACGGCGTACAGGGCCCCGCGCACCACGTAGCCAAGCCTCTCGAGCAGCTCGAGGCCCGGGTTCGCGGCGGCCTGCTTGACCGAATTCGCGTTCGCCTGAATCGTCGCCATGCTTCGAAGGGAGAACGGTTGAGGGCGACAAGTCAGCGAACTTTCGCCAACAGACCGTTGCCGTACGGTGATGGTGTGGCCAGGGTCGAACGCTATGGCCCCGGTGAAGAGGCGACCGAGTTCGACCCAGGCGACTTCGTGCTGACCCACCGCCACAACCCGATCTCCCGGCTGATCAGCGCCGGCCAGCGCTGGCGCTTCCGGGGCGCCGAAGCCGTCTACGCGCATTGGAGCCACTCAGCCCTGGTGGTCGGCAGAGACGGTGCGCTTGTCGAGGCGGAGAGCACTGGGGTTCGCCAAAGCCCGATCTCCAGGTACAGGACAAACGAGTACCACCTCGTTCGCCTCGGCCCGGAATTCGGCGCCGACGGCCGGCGCCGCTCTGTGGACTACGCGAACGCCCAGGTGGGGAAGGCTTTCGGTTATCTCGCTCTTCTTGGGTCGGCCATCTTCCTGCTCACTGGATGGTCTTTACGGCTGATGCGCGCCGATCACCAGATCTGTTCCGGGCTCGTTGTTCGCGCACTGCATGCGGGCGGCCTGCTACTGGACCTCGACCCTGACATCACGCTGCCTGCCGACCTGGCCACGCGGTTCGGAGTGCGAGCTCGAACCTGAGCGCTACAGTCCCCGGCCGACCTCAGTAGCTCGCTTCAGGGCGTCGAGAACCACGGTCCAGCGCTCGATGAGCTCGGGCCGGAGCATCCCGTTGGCCGCCCACGGGTCCTCGGCCATCCGCTCGCGAATCTGTTCTTCCGACTCGGCATTGACGATCCACAGCACCTCGCGTCCGCCCTCGAGCGGGCCGGCAAAGAGGACGAAGCCCGAATCGAAGAGGTCGTCCATGTACTTCGCGTGCTCGTCCCAGCCCGCCTGTTCGCGCATGTCTCGCGAGAAGTCCCAAGGGCCACCGCGCCGAACGCGAACCACGTAGGTCGCCACTCGAGAAAGTCTATGGCTTGGACCTGCGTCCCCCGATACATGGGGAGGTCTAGTAAGCGCCGGTGCGCACGCCCAGCTCGCGCAGCCAGCGCCGGTAGGCAATCGCCGTCCTGTCACTCCGTAGATGAAGCTCCGCCTGCAGGTCCAGCGGCAGGAGCTCCGGCCGCTGCGACTCCAGGATGGGGCGGTCCTGGGCGAAGATGCGGTCCTGGAAGTCGACCATCTCCGAGGTCGGCTCGTAGTCCATCGCCATCCACATCCAAGCGCTGCTGTCGACCGCATCGTGCGGTGTCACTGACAGCAGCATTCCGAAGGAGTGCTCCCCGTGTTTGATGAATGACGCGGAGAGCGGGCGGTGGACGCGGTAGGTGTAGGTCACCGTCGCGCCATTGCCGGTCGCGTACGGGTCGGGCTGATAGACCTTGACTCCCGTGGCCAGCACGCCGTCGGCATTGATGACGGCGTCGTAGTCGGCAATCTCCGGACGGGAACGGTCGCCGAGGATGCCCTCATGAACAAATGGAAAATGACCCACGTCGAGAAAGTTCTCTACGACGCGAGGGCCGCTGGCTTTCACGCGATAAGGCCCGGACATCAAAACGTTGTGTCCGGGGTCGTCCATCAGCTCGAATGTCGGGATATCAGTCGCGCCGCTACCGAGCGTGACCCAGACGACTCCGTGCCGCGCTTTCGCCTGATACGTCGCAACCCTCGCCTTTGCCGGCGGGGTCTGCTCAGGGTGCGCCGGCATCAGGACGCAGCATCCGTCAGAGCCGTACGTCCAGCCGTGATACGGGCATTCGAGCCGGACGCCGTCGACGATGCGTCCGAGCGACAGACGTGTTCCGCGATGCACGCAGAGGTCGCGCCAGGCATGAAACTCCTCGCCCGAGCGCCAGACGACGAGGTCTTCGCCGAGGACCCGAGCCGGCAGCGGTCCGCCGTCGGCGAGGTCCTGGACGCGCGCTACGGGATGCCAGTCCTCGACCAGGACCGGGTCGTCGAGCATCCCGCCTAGGACTGAGCCCGGTCGAGCACCGCCACCAGGTTGCGCGCCGACACAAGGCCGAGCGGATTTCCCTGCCCGTCCACGACCGGCAGGTGGCGGACGCCGAGACTCATCATCTTCAACGCCACTACGCTCACATCTTCATCCGCGGTGACGGTGGCCGGGTCCGCGGTCATGATCACGCTGGCCGCCGTTTGGCTCGGATTCACTCCATCGGCGATCGCGCGCACGAGGTCTCTTTCGGTGATGATGCCGACCAGCGCGCCGTCCGACATGACGGCGACCGAGTCTGCGTCATGGCCGCGCATCTGGCGCGCCACTTCCGCCAGCCTGGTCTGCGGGTCGACCGAAAGCAGGCGGCCGGGCGGCAGATCCCTGACTTTCACCTTTCACTTCACCTCGTAGCTGATTGGCACCATGCGCTGTGTGCTCTTCGGCGGTCTTGTGTAGCTGCGCTTTTGGCGAGGCGGCAGCTTGATCTCGTCGTGCGGCACTTCCTCAAACGGGATGAGCGAGAGGAAGTGGCTGATCAGATTCAGGTGCGCGGCGCGTTTGTTGTCCGTCTCGACGACGTTCCACGGCGCTTCCTTGATGTCGCAGTACGCAAACATCTGATCCTTCGCCTCCGAGTAGTCCACCCAGCGCGCACGCGCCTGGAGGTCCATCGGACTGAGCTTCCATCGTTTGCTGGGGTCATTGATGCGGCCGAGGAACCGCCGCTCCTGTTCCTCGTCGCTGACCGACAGCCAGTATTTGATGAGGATGACGCCGGCGCGGACGAGCATTCGCTCGAACTGCGGGCACGTCCGCATGAACTCTTCGTACTCGTCGTCGGTGCAAAAGCCCATCACATGCTCGACGCCCGCGCGGTTGTACCAGCTTCGGTCGAACAGAACCATCTCGCCCGCCGACGGCAGGTGGGCGATGTAGCGCTGGAAGTACCACTGCGTTCTTTCCCTCTCGGTTGGCGCCGGAAGCGCCACGACCCGGACATACCGTGGGTTGAGCAGCGCAGTCATGCGCTTGATGACGCCGCCTTTGCCGGCCGTGTCGCGTCCTTCAAAGAGAACAACCACCCTCAGCCCACGATGCCTGACCCACTCCTCGAGCTGCACCAGCTCGACCTGGAGCCGGCGGAGCTCTTTTTCGTAGTCGGCCTTGGACAGGGCGATCTGCTTCTTGGGCGGCCACTGGCCGTCCTTCTTCTTCCGCTTCTTGTCCTTCCTGGCGACGGCGGTAGGCATTCCTGGCCCCTTCGTAAGTCAGGTCGAAAACGCGTCCAACTGTAGTGGCTAACCGGGCGGTCTGGTGAACCAACATCACCAGGCGAGGGCATCGGGCGGAACGTGCGCGAGGTCGGGGGCGATCCAGTCCGCATCAGCCAGCTGCGCCGCGTCGAAAGTGGACGTGATGCCCAGGCAGCGAGCTCCCGCCGCCTTGGCCGCAGCCACCCCGCTCACCGCATCCTCGACGATCAGGCACGCCGAGGCCGGCAGGCCCACGCGGCGGCATGCTTCCAGGAATATGTCCGGCGCGGGTTTCTTGCCCACGACCTGATTGCCGTCCACGACCGCCAGAAAGAGGCTCTCGGGCAGCCCGATCTCGCGTAGGTTGGCCATCACCTTGATCCGATCGGCGCCCGAAGCCACCGCCACGGACCACCCGCGTCCTATGCAGGTCTTCACGAATTCGACGGCACCGCTCAGCGGCCGCAGCCGGCCTTTGATGACCCGGAGGTAGATCTCGTACAGGCGAGCCTTGTCGCGCTCCAGGTCCAGCTCGATGCCTAGCCGATCGGCCACGCCGCCGATGTATCTGTCTTCTCCCATCCCGATAAACGGCTTGAAATCGTCGGCCGTCACCGCCTGACCCTTCTCGGCGAACAGTGCGATGGCGGCCTCGGCGAGAAGCGGTTCAGAGATCGCGAGGACGCCGTCGAGGTCGAAAATCACTCCACGCAATTGACGGGCTTTCAATCCGGCAGCTTCGACGCCGGCGCCATCGTGTTCGACCTCGACGGCGTGCTGGTCGACACCATGCCCGCGATTCGAGCCGCCTGGGCCGAGTGGGCAACGTCCCGGGGCGTTGCACCTGACGTCGTGCTCTCGGACATCCACCTCACCGCGCTGGAGCTCATCCGGAAATTCGCTCCGACGGTGGATCCGGTCGCCGAGGCACGCAACATCGCTTCGCGTCAGGCAACGCTGCATACCTCAGTTGTCGCTTTCGACGGAGCGGCCGGGCTCATCGCCGGCCTTCCGGTCGGCCGCTGGGCGATTGTGACCTCGGCCAGGCGCGAGCCGGCGTTGCGCCACCTCGCGTTGGCCGGCCTACAAGTGCCCCAGGTGCTCATCAGCGCCGAAGATACCCCGCGCGGAAAGCCCGATCCCGCCGGTTACCGGCTGGCGGCCCAACGGTTGGAGGTGCCGGCGAACTCGTGCCTCGCGGTCGAGGACAGCCCGGCGGGAATCCGCGCCGCGCGTGGCGCCGGCATGACGGCGCTAGGCGTGACGAACACGCATGCAGCCTCCGAGCTGCGCGAAGCCGATGCGGTCATCGCGTCACTTGCCGGCATCGACGTGACCCTGGAGCCACTGCAGGACGTCCGCAGGATGCGTATCCGGTGGAAACACGGGATAGAAGACCTTCACGATCGTGCCTGACTCGGCGACCAGCGTCAGCCGCTTGTAAAGGTGCAGGCCACCGGCGCGGAAGGTGGGGAGGCCGGGGTCTCTTGATAGGTCGAGATCCGGGTCGCTGAGCAGCGGAAACGTGATGTTCTTCCGTGCCGCGAACTGCGCCTGCGCCTCGCTCGTTTGCGCCGAGAGGCCCATCACCGAAGCGCCGGCCGCCTGGAACGACGGCTCTCGGTCGCGAAAAGCGCAGCTCTCAGCCGTACAGCCGATCGCTCCCGGAATTTCGGCCCATCCGGGTGCCGGCGGGTCGGGCGTGCCGGTGGCGTGCGGATACACATAAAGGACGAGCGTGCCGACGATGCTCGTGAGGTCGACGGCCGCTCCCGATGTGGAGGGGAGGCTGACTTTGGGCAGTCTCTTGCCTTCCAGGCCGGCCGCCCCTCCGTCGTCGATCGGCGCGGGGAATCGAGAGAAGTCGGACATCAGCCGGCCAGCAGCGCCTTCAACTGTGCCGGGCTGATGTTTCCGCCGGTGCAGATCAGCGCAAGGCGGCGTCCCCGCAGCTGGTTGCGCAGCTTTAGGGCGGCGGCCAGCGCAGCGGCCCCGGCGGCTTCGACCAGGGTCCGCGTTTTCTCGATCATCAGCGCCGTCGCTGCATCGATCTCGTCGTCCGAAACAAGCACAAAGTCGTCCAGCAGCCTGCGCATGATTCGCTGCGGCAGCTCGAATGGCGCCGCTGTCGAGAGGCCTTCGGCACGGGTCCGGTTGGGCGAGTCCTGGAGCGAGCCGGATTTCCAGCTTAGATAGGCAGACTGGGCCTGGTCGGACTGGACCCCGATCACCTTGATCTCAGGATTCACCGCTTTGGCCGCGATGCACGCGCCGGCGGCACCTGACCCGCCCCCGATCGGAACCATGACGGTGTCGATGCGAGGCTGCTCCTGAAGCACCTCCAGGGTGTGGGTCCCGACGCCGGCGATCAGGAGTGGCTCGTCACCCGAATGGATGTAGCGGTAGCCGTGCTCGCGCGCAAGCCGGTCGGCGTTGCGGCGTGAGTCGTCGTAGCGCTCCCCCTCGAGGATCACCTCGGCGCCCATGTCCTGCATCGCCTCGACCTTGACCGGGTTGGCCGCGGCGGGCGCGCAGATGATGGCGCTGACCCCGAAAAGCCGGGCCGCGAAGGCAACCGATTGGCCGTGGTTGCCGGTCGAGGCGGCGATCACGCCGCGCCGCCGCTCGTCGTCGCTGAGCCGGCTGACGAGGTTGATCCCGCCCCTGACCTTGAACGCGCCGGTTGGGTTGTGGTTCTCGTGCTTCACGTAGAGCTCAGTCCCGACGAGGCGCTCGAGCGCGGGATAGCGCCGAAGAGGCGTCGGTGCCAGGTACGGCCGGATCTGCCTGGCCGCGTCCAGCACGTCCGCAAAGGTCGGCTCCTCGAGATCAGGCATCGCTGACAGATTAGGCATCTCGTCTAACCGGGATCGAAATGCGTGCCTGTCGCTCAACATATCGGCCGTGCCAAGGGCGATCGGAAAAGCGATGCTCGTCGGTGCCCTCGTGTTCGCCGCCGCTGCGTGCGGCTACGACACAAGCGCGACGTTCAACGCGGATGGCTCGGTCAAAGTAGGGATGAAGTTCCTGTTCCCGAAATCGCTGATGCAGGGAACCAGCGGCGCCTCGGTGTCCGGCTTCAGTGCGGCGGACATCGCATCGGCCAACACCCAGCTCCAGAAGCAGTACCCCGGCGGCAAGGTCGCCGTCGTGACCGAAGGCGACGAGACCGGCGCCCTCGTCTCGATTCCTTTCAGGTCTGAAAAGGACGCCTTTGCCTTTCTGACGCAGCCCTCGAAGCTGAATCCCGCCGGGGCGACGAGCGGCTCGGCGGTCAATCTCTCCAACACCGGCGGCATGTTCACATCGGCGACCCACAGCACCTCGGGCCAGTCGGACACGTATACGTTCAAGACGGCGCCGGCGGCCACGCCGACGCCTTCGCCTGGCGCGCAGCAGATGATCAGCCAGGACGAGCTCGCATCGATTTTCGTGATCACGTTCGCCGTCACACTGCCCCACGTGATCAGCTCCGCTCCAGGTGCGCTGTTCACGCTCGACCGCAAGACTGCGATCTGGAAGCTGTCGTGGACCCAGACGCAAACGTTGACCGCGACCACCGGGGCCGACGCCGGGCTCGTCGCAAACGTGGCTTCTCCGCTCCAGGATTTTCGACTCGTGATCGCGGTCGGCTTCATCGCGATCGCGGTCGGTTTCGTGCTGGGCATGTTCACGCCCTGGCGCGGAATGCTCCACCCGGCTCCTCAACCGGCGGTTCAGCCCGTCGCCGTGGAACCAACCGCATCCCAGGCCTCGCAGGTGAGCCACGCGCCGACGGCGTGGCCCGGTCCGCCGCCCGAGGCACCGCCTCCGACCAAGCTGTAAGCGCCGACTCGCTGAACCAGCCGACAATTAGGTCGTGTCAGGTCAGCTCAAGTTCGGCGTCTTCCTGCCCCAGGGATGGCGCATGGATCTGGCGGACATACACGACCCGGTCGAGAAGTACGAAACCATGTCGCGCTGCGCCAATGAGGCTCAGCAAGCCGGCTATGACGCCGTCTGGCTCTACGACCACTTCCACACCGTGCCGACGCCGCAGCTCGAGGCCGTGTTCGAGTGCTGGACCTCGATGGCGGCGCTGGCGCGCGACACCAGCACGATCCGTCTCGGCCAGATGGTGACCTGCAACAGCTACCGGCCGCCGTCGCTGCTGGCGAAGATGGCGAGCTGCATCGACGTCATGAGCCACGGCCGGCTCATCCTCGGCATAGGCGCGGGCTGGTACCAGCACGAGTACGAGGCTTACGGGTACGAGTATCCCGACACGCCGGACCGGCTGCGCATGCTTCGCGAATCGCTGCAGGTGATCAAGGCAATGTGGACCCAGGACGAGGCGACATTCGACGGTCGCTTTTACCGGATCCGTGGCGCCGTCAATGAGCCGAAGCCGGTCCAGAAGCCGCACCCGCCGATCTGGATCGGCGGCGGCGGGGAGAAGGTGACTCTGAAGCTCGTCGCCCAGTACGGCGACGCCTGCAACTTCAACGCGGACGTCGCGACCGTGCGCCACAAGCTCGAGGTCGTGCGGCAGCACTGTGAGGCGGTGGGCCGCGACTACGACTCGGTGTTGAAGACGATCGAGTTCTACACGATCCTAGGCGACAAGCGCGAGATCGACCGGGTCGTTGCCGACCAAGCCCGGCGCACGGGCCAGGACGAGTCGTTCATCCGTTCGTGGCACCCGCTGCATGGCGATGCGGATCGGATCGCTGAGATCGTCAACGAGTACGCCGCGCTGGGGATCGAGTACTTCATCGTCAACCTTCCGAACGCCGCCGAGGGGGGCGTGTTCAGCCGCTTCGCGGAGGAAGTGTTTCCTCGGCTCGGCTTGCGAGCCCGCGTCTAGGCGCCCATACTCGCCGCAACCGGCAAAACCGCGCGACAACCCAAGGACGCCCGGCATGATCTCCCTCGTCAGGCGTTGGCC
>WNGI01001389.1_pt1 | contig 41025 bp, 43 predicted proteins | sample 5400621 | NCBI WGS metagenome assembly WNGI01 (sample SAMN13153374, study PRJNA577476) | soil metagenome | isolation source: 20 cm soil or saprolite under Garry oak tree replicate 1 | place: USA:California | collected 2016-06-15
TCGGCCCGCGAACTCTGCGGGTCGTTGGTGAGAAACAGGATCCGCGTGCCGGCCGCGCGGAGCGCCGCGATCGCGTCGACCGCACCGTCGATCGGCCGGCCGCTGAGCCAGACGACGCCGTCCAGGTCGACGATCACGCCGTCGTACCCGACGGTGGGCGCGCCCGTCTCGGGCGTTGCCTTGGCATGGCCGGTGCCGCCCAGGATCGTGCCCAGCACGGCGGTGTAGTCACGCTCGCCCGAGCCGGCCCGCTCGGCGTCGCCCAGCCAGGTCCGTGCGGCATTCGCGACGCGCAGCTCGACGTGAGCCGTGGCGGCGGCGTCCCTGACCAGCTCTGCGTCCTTGCGGGCGAGTGCGAGCGGGAAGCGCGGCGGGTAGTCACCGCCGGCGATCGCGTCCCGGCGCCGATCGGCCTGTGCGGCCAGCGGGGTCGCGGCGAGAACCTCGTAGGCCACCTCGTCGGACAGCCCGAGCGCGCGGGCGAGGGCCAGCGCCTCGCCCAGACTGGCCAGCGTCGCGAACAGCGTGGCGTTGGCGACCAACTTGCACGCTGCACCGGAGCCGAGCTCGCCGACGTGGCTCACGTAGCCGAGCTCGGACAGGACCGGCTGCACCCGCTCGACGAGCGAGTCAGGGCCGCCGACGAATATCCGCAACGAGCCGGCGTCCGCCTCGTCGATGCTGCCGAGCACGGGCGCGTCCAGCAGGCTGAGTCCGGCCGGCAATGCCGCGGCGAGCCACGCGATCCCGGCCGGTCCGACCGTCGACATCTCGACCACGGTCAGCGGCGCGCGAGCGCCCGCGGCGATGCCGTCCGGGCCTTCGGTCACTGATCGCAGCGCGCGCAGGTCGGCCACCATGGTGATCAGGATCTCGACCCGGGACGCGACCTCTGCCGGCGTCGCCCCGGCGTCCGCGCCCAGATCGACGAGCGGCGCCGCCCGCTGCGGTGAACGGTTCCAGACGACGACCTCGTGGCCGGCGTCGATCAGGCGGCGCGCGATGCGGCTGCCCATGCCCCCAAGACCGATGACACCGACCGCCGTCACGCGGCACTCGCCCGGGCGGCCGCGAGCACGGGCCCCGAGCCGCGCACGAGTCGCCGAATTGTCACGGCTGGAGGCTCTCACACTGGCTGCGACATCGCGCCCTAGACCGCTGAGAGCGCTCGCATACCTCGCAATGCGGTCTTGGCTCGGACGATCAGCTGCTGGGGCGCCGCTAGGTGGCGTCCTCGTCGAACGGCGCCTTGTCGCCGCGACCGAGCGGCTGCTGGGCCGGCGGGCTCGCCGCCGCGCGAGTATCAGCCGGTGCGTCGTCTCGCGGCACGTCCACTACCTCGTCGTCGTCGCCGAGCAGCGCCCGCTGGATGGCCGTGCGGGGGTTGAGCGAGCGCAGTTCGCGCAGCGAGTCGAGGCCGACGTCGGCGAACTCCGGGCCGAGCTCGTTCTTGAGCTGGCTGCGCGCTCCGGTGGCCATGTCGCGTAACTGCCGGATCATTCGCGCCGCGTCGCGGGCTACGCCGGGTATGCGGTCCGGGCCGAGCACGATGATGCCGACGAGCGCCAGCACCACCAGTTCCAACGGCCCGATGTTGAACACGGCTTACCTCAATCCGAACCCAGGGTGACGGTGACGGCGGATTGCTTTGCGCTGTTGTCACGATAGAAGCGAACCTTGACCTTGTCACCGGGCCGGTGATCCTGGACGGTGACGGCCAACTGCTCGCGCGAGTCGATCAGTGTCGTGTCGATGAGCGTGATGACGTCTCCGGCCTTGAGCCCGGCCTGATCGGCAGGCCCCTCCGGCACCACCTGCACGACATATGCGCCGTCGCGCAGGCCGGTGGTCGAGCTCTTCGCCTGCAAACCGATCGAGGCGTGCTTCACGTTGCCGGTGTGGATCAACTCCTCGGCGATCGTCCGCGCGCCATTGATCGGAATGGCGAAGCCGAGCCCGACGCTCCCGTTCGCGCCGCCCTGCAGAACAGACGGTGACACCGCCGCAGTGTTGATACCGACGACCGCGCCGGTGGCATCGACCAGCGCACCGCCGGAGTTGCCCGGGTTGATCGCGGCGTCGGTCTGGATGGCGTCGATGACCGCATCGGTGTCGCTGCCCTCGCCGGAGACCGGCACGGGCCGGTCGAGCGCCGAGACGATGCCGGTGGTGACCGTTCCGCGCAGGCCGAGCGGCGAGCCGATCGCGATGACCGGGTCGCCGACGGCCAGCTTGGCCGAGTCGCCGAGCGCGGCGACGGTGAGCTTGGACCGATCGACCTTGATCACGGCGAGATCGGTCTTCGGGTCGCGCCCGACGACCTTCGCCGTCAGCCGCGACTTGTCGCCGAACGTGACCCAGATGTCGCCCTTATTCGTGGCGGCGTCGGAGATGACGTGGTTGTTCGTCAGGATGTAGCCGGCCTTCTGGATCACGATGCCGGCGCCCACGGCGTCGAGCTCGGACGTGTGCTCCTGAATCGACACGACCGCGGGCGAGACGCGCTGCGAGATCTCGGCGATCGACCCCGGCGGACGATTGGCCGCCGTGCCGACCTTGGCGAGCTTGATGTCTCCGTTGTGCAGGGCGCCGTGCGCTCGGGTCGCGAACCAGTAGCCGGCCCCCCCGCCGAGCGTGCCCGCGACGAGCGCGACGATCAGCGCGAACAGCAGGGCGCTGAGCCCGAAGCGGCCACCGCGCACGGGCGGCGCGGGTTCCTCGACGAGATCCTCGTCAGGCGCCGGGATCTCGTCGTCGGTCTGCTCGGTGTCCTCGTCCGGCCAGACCTGCGCCGGGCGCCCGCCGCTGAAGACCGCCGGGCGGCCGAGCCAGAACGGCGACCGGGGATCACGCCAGGGGTCGCGCCGCGCATCGGGTTTCCACCACGGCGACTCGGGCTTGTGCAGCTCCGGGACGATACGGCTGCCGGGCTCCGGATCGAAGGCGCCGGCGGCGTCCGGGCGACCGTAGTCACGCGTCAGTCCCGGGTGTACGGGCGGCGCAACAGACCGATGCGACGGCGGGATGCGCTCGCCGGGCAGCGGCGCGAACTCGGCGTTCGAGCCCGCGGGCCGGCCGAACTCGGCACGGTCCTCGGGCGAGACGGTGGGCGGGGGCGGGCTGTAGAGCGCCTCGGCGTCGCGCGGTGCGAACGGCCCGTCGACATCGGACGGGCGGGCGAATGCGCCATCGTCTGAACCGCTGTCAACCGGTTCGCGCTGGCTTTCGTCCTCGACGCTCATGCCCTGCCGGTCCTCCTCGCGGTCAGTGTCGAGTCTGCCTCAGCACGCTGCGAGAAGGCCAATTGCCCGCTCTCAGCGGGGGGTGACCAGGCGCGCGCCCGCCGCCGGCTGCTGGTAGAAGCCGAGGTTCGGGTTGAACACCGCCGGGCTGACCTGCGCCGGGGCGCCGGGGACGGCCGGCACATCGCGTCCCGCCCCGCCGGTCGTGGCGACCGCGATGCCCGCGGCGCCGAGCGCCACGACAGCGGCGGCCGCGGTGAGCAGGCCGTATGGGCGGTGGCGCCGGTCGACGCTCATCGTGTGCGGCGTCGGCGGCTCGGGCTCGACGGTCGGCGTGCCGAAGGCGGCGAACACCGCCGAGCCGTCCGGGTCGAGCGCGAGCGGGCGCTGATCGAGCGGCGTCGTCGACGGCACGGCGCGCAGCCGGTCGAGCAGGCCGAACGGAAGCGAGGGTGCGACAGCGCTGCGCAATGCCCAGACGGCCTCGCGCTGGACGGCTACCGCGTTCGAGCACTCGGCACACTCGGCGAGGTGCCGGGCGGCGCGGTGCCGCGCGCTCACACCGAGGGCGCCGTCGGCGAATGCGGCGACGGCTTCGTCGGTCAGGTGCTGCGCCGGCAGGCTCGGAAGGCTCACTGCGGACTGCCCTCGGCAAACTCGGAGAACCCGGTCGGCTCGCCGAACTCGGCTAGCTCGGCCGCGCCGGGCTCGGCCGGACGGGTTCCCGGCGCGCGGTGGGCCAGCGCCTCGCGAAGCAGCACACGGCCGCGGTGGATGCGTGATCGCACCGTGCCGACCTTGATGCCGAGCGTCGCGGCGATCTCCTCGTAGGACAGGCCCTCCAGGTCGCACAGCACAACGGCCGCGCGGAAGTCGGCGGGCAGCGCGTCCAATGCCCCCTGGACCTCGGGGTCGAGATGCATCTCGGCATAGGCCTGCTCCGGGCCGGCCGCGTTGGAGGCCAGTCGGTCGCCGGCGTCGTCGGGCAGCGCATCGAACCGGATGCGCTGGCGCCGGCGCACCATGTCGAGGAACAAGTTCGTGGTGATCCGGTGCAGCCAGCCCTCGAACGTGCCCGGCGTGTACTCGGCCAGGGACTTGAAGACCCGGACGAACGTCTCCTGGGTCAGATCCTCGGCGTCGGCGCGGTTGCCCGACAGACGGTAGGCGAGCCGATAGACCCGATCGGCGTGCTCGCGCACGACCTCGTCCCACGTGGGCGGCACCCACACGGCGGCTTGAGTCACGATCTCTCCTACCCTGCCCGGACGGTTTGCTGATCGGGTCCAGGCAACCAGTATCCGCTGTGCCCCGGGGAAACGCCTCAGCGTTCCCTTACGTTCCCGGGGCTTGTCATGCGAGACTCTGTTTGATGCAGCTAATTACGCACTGTATGTCGGGGAGGTGCTGGCTGTGACGCTGTGGATTGTCGTCGGGGTGCTTTCGATCACCGTCCTCGGATTCGTCTGCTCGTGGGTGCTCAATGCCCGCGGCGGGCTCGAGGCGGCCCATCCGACCGAGCGGAGGAAACCGGCGGTCCCGGACGACGACCCGCGCGGGCTTTCGAGCCGACGGCACGGGGGCGGCTGATCGCGCCGCTCGATCCCTAGTCTGGCGGCGTGCATCGATACACGCCTGACGACGACGTCACCGCCCGGGCACTCGCCGAGTACTGCTTGTGGCGCCTGGAGATCAACGCCCCGCTCGACCGCCCGTCGACACCGGCCGAGCTCGAGGCGCTCGCCGGCGCGACGATCACGGAGAAGGGCATCGGCGGCGCCGAGGTGATGCGGATCTGGGCCGACGTGCTCGCGCCGACGTGCCTGTCGGTCGACCACCCGCGCTACCTGTCCTTCATCCCGAGCGCCCCGACGAAGGCGGCGGCGGCGTTCGACATGGTGGTCGGTGCGTCCAGCGTCTACAGCGGTTCCTGGCTGGAGGGGTCCGGTGCCGTGTACGCCGAGAACCAGGCGCTGCGCTGGCTGGCCGACCTCGCCGGCATGCCGCGGACGTCGGGCGGCGCATTCGTGCAGGGCGGGACGATCGGCAACCTGTCAGCGCTGGTCGCCGCCCGCGAGGCCGCGTTCGAGCACCGGGGCCGGCGTCCCCAGCGGTGGGCCGTCTGCGTCACCGGGGAGACCCATTCGTCGGTCAAGCACGCGCTCCGCGTCGTCATGGACGTCGAGATCGTCGAGGTGCCCGGCGACGAGCGCGGCCGGATGACCGGCGAGGCGTTGCAGTCGGTGGTCGACGCGCTGCCAGATCACCTCCGCGAGCAGATATTCGCGGTCGTCGCCACGGCCGGGACGACCAACCTCGGCGTCGTCGACGACATCGCGGGCATCGCCGAGGTGGCCGGTGGGCACGGCTGGTGGCTGCACGTCGACGGCGCGTACGGCGCGGCGGGGCTGGCCGCGCCCAGCGTCCGGCACCTGTTCGACGGCATCGAGGCGGCCGACTCGTTCATCGTCGACCCGCACAAGTGGCTGTTCGCGCCGTTCGACGCCTGCGCGCTGATCTACCGCGATCCCGTGCTCGGCCGGGCGGCGCACACGCAGCGGGCGAGCTACCTCGACGCGGTCAACGTCGAGGGCGAGTGGAACCCGTCCGACTACGCCGTGCAGCTCAGCCGGCGGGCGCGTGGGCTGCCGTTCTGGTTCTCACTCGCCCTGCACGGCACGGCCGCGTACCGCGACGCGATCGAGCAGACGCTGACGATCGCCCGGGCCGGCGCGGAGCTCATCAGGTCGGCGCCGCACCTGAACCTTCTCGTCGAACCGGACCTCAGCGTGCTCATCTTCGAGCGCCTGGGCTGGGCCGCCGCCGACTACGACCGGTGGAGCGCGCGCCTGCTCGACCAGCAGCTGGCGTTCGTCACGCCCACCCGCCATCGGGGTCGCGTGTGCACCCGATTCGCGATCGTCAACCCGCTGACCACCGAGGACGACCTCGCGTTGATCACCGAATCGATGGCCTAGCGCGTCTAGTCTGCGTCCATGGCAGACGCGATGCTGGGCACGACCAGCCTGTCCTACGCCGAGTCCTTCCAAGCCGAGGACGAGATCGTGATCGGCGCCCGGGCGCGGGCCGCCGAGCTCGGGTGCGTGCCGATCGGCCCCGCCGGCGGCGCGACACTCCGCCTGCTCGCGACGGCGATCGGGGCGCGGGCGGTCGTCGAGGTCGGCACCGGATCCGGCGTCTCGGGACTCTGGCTGCTCGGCGGCATGCTCCCGGACGGCGTGCTCACCACCGTCGACCTCGAATCCGAGCACCAGCGCGCCGCACGCCAGGCGTTCACCGACGCGGCGATCGCGCCGACGCGATTCCGGCTGATCAACGGTTCCGCCGGCGAGGTGCTGCCCCGGCTCACCGACGCCGCGTACGACCTGGTCTTCGTCGACGCCGACAAGGCCTCCTACCCGCTCTACTTCGAGCAGGCGCTGCGGCTGCTGCGTCCCGGCGGCATCGTCGCGTTCGACAACGCGCTCTGGCACGACCGGGTCGCCGACCCCACGGCCCGTGATGCCGACACCGTAGCGATCCGCGAGGTGGGCAAGGTCGTCCGTGACGATGCGCGCGTCGTCTCGGCGATGCTGCCGGTCGGCGACGGCCTGCTGGTGGCCGTCAAGCGCTGAGCGGCTGGGCGTCCGCTCACCTCATCGCGCGGCGTCGGCCAGCGCGTCCAGGACGCATTCCACGACGGGACGCGACGACGCGCTAGACCGGGTCACCGCCGTGATCCGCCGGCGCAGCGGCGGCGAGCGCAACGGGCGCACGTCGACGTCCGCGATGCCGTCGACGACAGCCAGCCGCGGCAGCACGGCGATGCCGTGGCCGGCGGCGACGGCGCGGACGAGCAGCAGCAGATCGTCGGTCTCCCAGCGCACCCGCGGCTCGAACCCGGCGGCTCGGCACGCGGACCGGACCGCCAGCCCGCACGCTGCGTCGTCTGGTGGCATCACCCAGTCCTCCGACATCAGCGACGCCAGCGACACGCCACTGCGCCGGCCGAGTGCGCCCGGAGCGGACACGACGACCAGCCTCTCGGCGCACAGCTCGCGTCCGAGCAGATAGTCGGGCAACGCCAGCGGCACGTAGTCGTACTCGTCCACCACCGCGATGTCGGCGTCGTCGGCGAGCAGTATGCGCAGCGCGTGCGCCGGCTCGGCAACGAGCACCGACACGTCGACGCCGGGCTCGCGCGTGCGCAGCCCGACCACCGCGGCCGAGACCAGGGTCGCTGCGGCGCTGGCCACCGCCGCCACCGTGACCGGACCGGTCACCGCGCCAGAGATGCGATCGATGTCCGCCCGCGCCGAGGCCAGGACGTCGACGATCGACGCCGCTCGCGCGGCGAGCGCATGCCCGGCGCCGGTGAGCGCGACGCCGCGTGGCGACCGGTCGAGCAGCGCGACGCCCGCCTCGCGCTCGAGCACGGCCACTTGCTGCGACACTGCCGAAGGGGTAAGCCCGAGAGAGCGGGCCGCCGCCGCGATCGTGCCGCGCAGCGCCACCTCGCGCAGCATCAGCAGGCGCCCCGCGTCCAACGTGGACCCCGAACTGGCCATAAGAAGAACTTACGGCATACTGGGGAGAATCATTAACGACAGTGAAGGGGCGAGTGCGTGATCAGCTCGGTGCGGGTCATCGGCCTCGGCAAGGTGGGCGAGCTGGTTGCCTGCCTGCTCGACGAGTCCGGCTTCACAGTCACGGCCTATGACGCGCGCGGACGCGACGACCTGCCGTTCGAGACGGCCACCCTCGACGTCCGCGACACCAGCGCGGTGCGAGCGGCACTGAAGGGCGCCGACGCCGTCGTGTCGTGCATGCCGTTCCACCTCAATCTCGGCGTCGCCGAGGCGGCCCACGACGTGGGCGTGCACTACTTCGACCTGACCGAGGATGTCCCGACCACCAACCGGGTCATGGAGCTTGCCGCGCTGCACGGCTCTGCCGGTTCTGGCGGGACCGTCTACGCCCCGCAATGCGGCCTCGCGCCGGGGCTGATCGGCATCGTGGGCTCGGCGCTCACCAAGCACTTCGAGCAGATCCGCAGCATCGAGCTGAAGGTCGGCGCCCTGCCACGGCACCCGTCGGGCCTGCTGGCATACGCGTTCAACTGGTCGCCGGAGGGCGTCGTCAACGAGTACCTGAACGACTGCGAGGTGTTGCGCGGCGGCGTCCGGCAGATGGTTCCGGCGATGACCGAGCTGGAGCGAGTCGTCATCGGCGGCATCACGCTCGAGGCCTCGCTCACCTCGGGTGGGCTCGGGACGATGTGCGAGACCTACGAGGGACGCGTGCAGCGCCTGGACTACAAGACGATGCGCTACCCCGGCCACTTCGAGCTGATGCGCTTCTTCTTCGACGAGCTCGGCATGCGCGAGCGACGCGAGCTGGCCGGCGAGATCCTCGTCAACGCCAAGCCCCCGGTCGACGACGACGTCGTGTACCTGCACGCCGCCGTCGAGGGAACCGCCAACGGCGTCGGCGATACCGCAGCCGGGCAGCTGACCCGCAAGCAGTACGTCCGCGCGTACCAGCCGCTGGAGATCAACGGGCGGCTGTGGCGGGCGATCTCCTGGACGACCGCCGCGTCGGCCGCCGCCGTCGTCGAGCTGGTGGCCACCGGCAAGCTCCCCGGCAGCGGCTTCATACGGCAAGAAGACATCCCGTTCGAGGCGCTGCTCGACACCCGCCACGGCGCCCTATTCGCAGAGCAAGGCAAGGTGTGACATGACCGTTCCCGCACACGGCGAGCTCGTCGCCGAAACGACCGCGATCCTCGGACGCCTCGGCGTGACCGACCTGCCGTCCGACGGCGACCTCATCGCCCGGTCGCCCATCACCGGCGGCGAACTGGCCCGCATCAGGTCGCACACCGCCGAGGACGTCTCGGCGATCGTCGGTCGCGCGCACGACGCGTTCGCGCAGTGGCGTAGCGTGCCGGCACCAGTGCGTGGTGCGCTCGTTCGCGAGCTCGGTGAATTGCTGCGCCAGCACAAGGACGATCTCGGCGCGCTCGTGTCGATCGAGGCGGGCAAGATCCGCTCCGAGGGGCTGGGCGAGGTGCAGGAGATGATCGACATCTGCGACCTCGGCGTGGGCCTCTCGCGCCAGCTGTTCGGTCTCACGATCGCGTCCGAGCGGCCGGGCCACCGGATGATGGAGCAATGGCACCCGCTCGGGGTCGTCGGCGTCATCAGCGCGTTCAACTTCCCGGTGGCGGTGTGGTCGTGGAACGCCGCGCTGGCGCTCGCGTGCGGCGACCCTGTGGTGTGGAAACCGTCGGAGAAGACGTTGCTGACGGCCCTGGCCTGCCAGTCGCTGGCTGCGCAAGCGGCCGCGCGCGTGGGCGCGCCTGAGGCCGTCTCGTCGGTCGTGCTCGGTGGGGTCGAGGTCGGCGAGGCGCTGGTGGACGATCCGCGCGTGGCGCTGATCAGCGCGACCGGCTCGACACGCATGGGCCGCTCCGTGGCGCCGCGGGTCGCCGGGCGCTTCGGCCGCCTGTTGCTCGAACTCGGGGGCAACAACGCGGCCATCGTGGCGCCGTCGGCCGACCTCGACCTCGCGGTGCGCGGCATCGTGTTCTCGGCGGCCGGCACGGCCGGTCAGCGGTGCACGTCGCTGCGCCGGGTGATCGCTCATTCGTCGATCGCCGACGAACTGGTCGAACGGATCAGGGCGGCGTACGAGACGCTGCCGATCGGTTCGCCCCTGGCCGACGGAACCTTGGTGGGCCCGCTGATCGACCGCAGCGCTTACGACGGGTACGTCACAGCACTCGGCAAGGCGCAGGCCGACGGCGGCGAACTCGTCGCAGGCGGTTCGCGCGTGCTCGCCGACGAAGGTGCCGATGCGTACTACGTACAGCCGGCGCTCGTCCGGATGCCTGGCCAGACGGCCATCGTGCAGGCCGAGACGTTCGCGCCGATCCTGTACCTGCTGACCTACGACGACTTCGACTCCGGCCCACAGAGCGCCCTGGCCTTGCACAACGACGTGCCGCAGGGCCTGTCGTCGTCGATCTTCACGCTGAACGTCCGGGAGGCCGAGCGGTTCACGGCCCCGGACGGCTCGGACTGCGGCATCGCGAACGTCAACATCGGCCCGTCCGGCGCGGAGATCGGCGGCGCGTTCGGCGGCGAGAAGGAGACCGGCGGCGGGCGCGAGTCCGGCTCGGACGCGTGGAAGTCCTACATGCGCCGCGCCACGAACACCGTGAACTACTCGACCGACCTGCCGCTGGCCCAAGGCGTCGAATTCGGCTAGGCCAGGCGGGTGACCTCGACGCCGACCTCGAGCGTCGAGGTCCCGGATCCGCCGATGATCCCCTTGATCGGTGGCACGTCGTTGTAGTCGCGGCCGCGGCCGACCATGACGTGCCGCTCGCCGACCGGCGCATCGTTGGTCGGATCGTGGGCGGTCCATTCGCCGAGCCACCACTCCACCCAGGCGTGGCTCTCTCCGGTGGCCGGCTCGCCGATCGCCGGGTTCTGCTTCGGATGCAGGTAACCCGACACGTACCGCGCCGGGACGCCGAGATGGCGCAGGGCGCCGACCACGAGGTGGACGTAGTCCTGGCAGACGCCGCTGCGTGATCTCCACGCCTCACTCGCCGCGGTGTGCACCCCGGTCGAGCCGGGCAGGTAGCTCATCGCGGTGTTCACCCGCGTGCACAGGGCGAGCGCTGCCTCGTGCGGGGTCAGCCCGGCGGCGCACTCGTCGGCCAGCGCCGCCAGCTCGGCGTCCGGCTCGGTGCTGCGCGTCTGCGCCAGGAACTCGCCCCACCGGTCGCCCACGGACGCGGCGCGCAGGTCGTCCCACGACGTGTCGAGGCGCGCCGGCGGGCGGCGGCCGGCATCGATCTCGACCACGCTCGTCGACTCGACGACCAGGCCCGAGTGCGGGCGCTGCGCCTCGAACACGCGGACGTGCGTGCCCCAGTAGTCGACGTACTGGTGTTGCCAGGACGACTCGTCGACCCGCAGTACGGATTCGAGCAGCGTCTGCCAGGCCGTGGCCAGCGGGGTGAGCCTGACCTCGTTGAACGACGCGACGACCGGCTGGTCGTAGGAGTATCGCGACACGTGATGCACACGAAGCCGGGTGCTCATGAGACCATCCAGGCGGTGACGGCACCGCGCGGGAAGTAGCGCCGCGTCACCGCCTCGCTGGCTACCGAGCACGCGCTCTGCACGCGTTCCATCAGGTGGTAGAGATCCTCGAACAGCTCGGCGGTAGGGGCGAACTCCAGCTCCGAGCGGATCATGCCCAGCACGCGATGTGCCTCGTCGGCGCGGATGCCGCGACTGGTCGGCTCGGCGAGGTCGTCCAGGCATCGCTCGGCACTGACCAGCGAGCACATGAGCGAGCGCGGGAACAGCGGATCGAGCAGCAGGAACTCGACGGCGCGCTGGTCCTCGATCGCACCGCGCGAGCTGCGCAGGAACGCCTGGTAGGCGCCGCAGCTCTGCAACAGCGTCACCCACGACGGTCCGGCGCTGCCCGCCAGCGCGCGAGCCGCGACCAGACGAGCCGTCATGTCGGCTCGCTCGATGCTGCGGCCGAGCACCAGGAAGTGGTACGCCTCGTCGCGGGAGAGCGTCGCGTCCGCGATGCCGTTGAACCCCGCGGCGCGTTCGCGGACCCAGGTGAAGAAGGCATGCGGACGCGCGCGCCGGTTCCCGTGCGTGGCGTCGTACCAGGTGACGTTGATGCTCTCCCACAGCTCGGTCGACACGATCTCGCGGGAGCGGCGCGCGTTCTCGCGGGCCACCCCGATCGAGCCGACGACGGAGCCGGGGTACTTGCGGTCCCAGGCCAGCTGGTCGAGCACATCGGTACTCGTCATCGCCCGCTCGACCTCGTCGCCCTCGACCGGCTTGCCCATCGCCGCGAACAGCGAGGCGCACACGACGTTCTCCGGCGCCCACGGGTCATCGAGGAGCAGGTTGAGGTGAACGTCGAGCAGCCGGCTGGTGTCCTCGGCACGCTCGACGTAACGGCCGATCCAGTACAGCGACTCGGCAATGCGGCTCAGCACGGGCGGCCCTGCTGTTGCTGCTGCTGTTGCTGCTGCATCTCGGTGTCGTCGGCCTCGTCCGGCGCGGGCAAGGGTGCGCGCTCGGCGCGCGAGGGCGTCTCGCGACGCACGCCGTTGCCCCCGGCGACGGCCGCCGGGCGCTCGCCGGCCAGCACCCAGGTGTCCTTCGACCCGCCGCCCCGGCTGGAGTTCACCACGAGCGATCCCTCGACCAGGGCCACCCGGGTCAGGCCACCAGGCAGCACCCAGACGTCATTGCCGTCGTTGATCGCGAACGGGCGCAGGTCGACATGGCGCGGCGCGATGTCGTCGCCGATCAGCGTCGGCACCGTCGACAGGGCGATGACCGGCTGCGCGATCCAGCCGCGCGGGTTCTGCACGATCCGCTCCCGCACCGCCGCAAGCTCGGCGGACGATGCCTGCGGTCCGATCACCAATCCGTGCCCACCCGCGCCGCCGACCGGCTTGACGACGAGCTCGGCGAGACGGTCGAGTACCTCCTCGAGCGCGTCCGGCTCCTCGAGGCGCCACGTGTCGACGTTCGGCAGGACGGGCTCCTCGGCGAGGTAGTAACGGACCAGGTCGGGCAGGTAGGTGTAGATCAGCTTGTCGTCGGCGACGCCGTTGCCTACCGCGTTCGCGATGGTCACGTTGCCCGTGCGGGCCGCGGTCAGCAGGCCTGGGCAGCCGAGCATCGAGTCGCTCTTGAACTGCACCGGATCGAGAAACTCGTCGTCCACGCGCCGGTAAATGACATCGACGCGGCGCTCGCCGCGGGTGTCGCGCATCCGGACGGTGCCGCCCGAGCAGGTCAGGTCACGGCCCTCGACCAGCTCGACGCCCATCGCGCGCGCTAGCCAGGCATGCTCGAAATACGCGCTGTTATACACGCCTGGCGTGAGCACGACGACGTTCGGCTCGGCGACGCCGGCCGGTGCGGCGCGGCGCAGCGCCGCGAGCAGCCGCTGCGGGTAGTGCGAGACGGGGCGCAGCCGCAGCCGGGCGAGCGTCGCGGCCCATTGCGGGCGCATCGCGCTGCGGTTGGCCAGGACGTAGCTGACGCCGGACGGAACTCGCACATTGTCTTCGAGGACGCGGAACGTGCCCTGCTCGTCGCGGATCAGGTCGATGCCGGAGATGTGCACGCGCACGCCGTTCGGCGGCTCGATGCCATATGCCTCGCGGTGGAAGTGCTTGGACGACGTGATCACCCGGCGTGGCACCACGCCGTCGTCGATCACCCGGCCGGGCCCGTACACGTCGGCCAGGAAGGCCTCCAGCGCCCGAACCCGTTGTCGGACGCCGCGCTCGATTATCTGCCAGCTGGCGTCGTCAATGATGCGGGGCACGATGTCGAGCGGGAACGGCCGCTCCTCGCCGCCGACGTCGAACGTCACGCCCTGGTTGAGATAGGCGCGCGCCAGCGAGTCGACGCTTGCCCTCAGTTCGTGGACGCCTGCGTGCTTCATCGACTCGTACAACAACCGGTACGGCGCGCGGGCCGCTCCCTCGGCGTCGATCATCTCGTCCCACGCGGCGCCGAGCCGGTAGTCGTCGAACAAGTCGGCCACCCTCCGGATCGTATGGAGGTTCTGTGTCGGCAGTATTGCAGCCGCCGCGAGCCCCGCGCGGCTTGCGGTGCGGGCCGCGGCCTCGGGGTGTGTGCTGCCGCTCGCTTGTGGTCTGCTCACATTGATGTAGGCAGAGCACAAGCAACCAGCACAACACCCCCGGCGGTGGCGGGCCGTGCGGCAGCGTGTCGGCCCCGCGGCAGTCGCCGGCGAGCCGGCTGCTCAGACGCCTACCCGCTGCGCAGCGAGGGCGATGCGATCGTCGGGCTGCACGGCCGCGACCCGGAAGTGGTCCGCCGAGCTCGCGCCGTAGAACTCGCCGGGCGAGACGACGATGCCCGCCTTCGCGGCGAGGTCGCGCGCAGCGGCCCAGGCGTCGCCACCCGGCGCAGGCACCCACAGGTAGAACGCGCCGGCCGGCAGCGGCGCGTCGTAGCCGGCGGCCTTGAGCACCTGCTGGAGGCGCTGCAGGCGGGCAAGGTAGCGCGCTCGCTGTGCCTCGACGTGCACGTCGTCGCCGAGCGCGATGACCGCTGCTGCCTGCACCGGGCCGGGCGGCATCAAACCCGCGTGCTTGCGCGTCTCGCGCAGGTAGTTCACGAGCGTGGCGTCACCTGCGTAGAACCCGATCCGCGCGCCCGCGAAGTTGTCGCGCTTGGACAGCGAGTGCACCGCGATCACGCCCTGCGCGCCGCCGCGCAGGATGGTCGTCGGCGCGTCCTGCCAGGCGAACTCGGCGTAGCACTCGTCGGAGAACACCGGGACGTCGTGTGCCCGGCCCCATTCGGCGACAGCCGGGAGGTCGAGCACGTCGCCGGTCGGGTTCGCCGGGGAGTTCGACCAGATGCACAGGGCGCGACTCGCGTCGTCGTCGTGGATGTCGTCCAGCGTGCGGTACGGCACAGGCCGGCATCCGCCCAGGATGGCGCCCATCTCGTAGGTGGGATAGCTGATCGCCGGGTACAGCACCGTGTCGCGCGACGGGTCGCGCAGCCGCAGGAACTGGGGTACGGACGCGACGAACTCCTTCGTGCCGACGCACGCGGCGAGTTCGGTTTCGGGGTCGACGTCCGCGCCGAGGCGCCGGCTGACCCACTGCGCGGCCGCCTTGCGGAAGGCCGCGGTGCCGATCGACGGTGGGTAGCTTCGTGCACCGTCCACTGTGGACAGTGCAGCGAGCACATCGGGCGGCGTCGGGTCGCACGGCGTGCCGATCGACAGGTCGACTGCGCCGCCCTCATGGGCGTCGGCGATCGCGCTCACTTCGCCCAGGCGCTCGTAGGGGTAGGGCGGTGGGACGAAACCGGGCATCACGTCTCCAGGTGGTCGGCGAGCAGTTCGGCCAGGTGCAGGCTGTGCTTCGCGGCGAGTTGTTCGAGCTGGGTACGGCAGGAGAACCCGTCGGCAAGCACGATCGCATCGGGCGGTGCGGCGCGGACGGCGGGCAGCAGCGCCGTCTCGGCGACAGCCACCGACACGTCGTAGTGGCCGCGCTCGACGCCGAAGTTGCCGGCCAGTCCGCAGCATCCGCCGACCGGCTTCAGGTCAGCCCCGGCATCGGCGAGCAGCGCGGCGTCGGCGTCCCAGCCGAGGACGGCGTGCTGGTGGCAGTGCGGCTGCGCCACGCCGCTGATGCCGTCCAGCCGCGGTGGCGTCCAGCCCTCAGTCGCCGTCAGTAGCTCGGCGAGCGTTCGGGTTGCCGCCGCCGCCTTCGTCGCGCGGGGATCGCCGGGCAGCAGCTCGGCGGCGTCGGCACGCAGCACCGCGGTGCACGACGGCTCGAGTCCCACGATCGGGATGCCGGCGTCGAGCGCCGGGCCCAACGCGTCGAGGCTGCGGCGCAACTGCCTGCGCGCACCGTCCAGCTGGCCGGTGGAGATCCAGGTCAGCCCGCAGCACACCGGCTTGCCGGTGACACGCACCTCGTAGCCGGCCGCTTCGAGCACGCGCACCGCGGCCTGACCGACCGACGGCGTGAAGTGATCGGTGAACGTGTCGACCCAGAGTAGGACGGGATTGCCTTGTGCCGCTGAGTGATTCGCGAACCATTGCCGGAACGTCTGCCGCGCGAACTGGGGCAACGGGCGGCGCGCATCGATGCCGCCGAGCCGCTTGGCCGCCGCCGCCAGGGCGGGCCGGCGCAGCGTCGCGTTGACGAGTCGCGGCGTGCGAGCAGCCACCCGGGCCCACCGGGGCAGCCACCCCAGCGCGTAGTGCGACGACGGGCGCAGCCGGCGACGATAGCGCTGGTGCAGCACCTCGGCCTTGTAGGTGGCCATGTCGACACCGGCCGGGCAGTCGCTCGAACATCCTTTGCAGGAAAGGCAAAGATCCAGCGACTCGGCAACCTCGGTAGAGCGCCAGCCGCCGCGCAGCAGCGAGCCGTTCGCCATCTCCTGCAGGACGCGGGCGCGTCCGCGCGTGGAGTCCTTCTCGTCGCGAGTCGCGAGGTACGACGGGCACATCACGCCGCCGGTGCTTGTCGTGTCTGCGCGGCACTTGCCGACTCCGACACAGCGGTGCACGGCCGTAGAGAGGTCGCCGTGGTCGTGCGGGTATGCGAAGCCGAGCCTGGTCGTCAGCGCGTGCGCCGCGGGCACCCGAAGGTCGGCGTCGAGCGGCGCCGGGCGCACGATCACGCCGGGGTTCAGCAGGTCGTCCGGATCGAAGGCGTGCTTGATCGCCGCGAACGTCTCGATCGCCTCGGGCGAGTACATGTACGGCAGCAGCTCGCCGCGGGCTCGCCCGTCGCCGTGCTCGCCGGACATCGAACCGCCGTAGCCGCCCACCAGCGCCGCGGCGTCCTGGGTGAACGCGCGGAGCACCCCGGCACGCGACGACAGCGGGAAGTCGATCCGCGCGTGTACGCAGCCGTCGCCGAAGTGACCGTACGCCAGGGTATCGAGCCCGGGCTGGCGTAACAGGGCAGCGAAGTCGCGCAGGTACGGGCCGAGCTTGGCCGAGCTTCTGCGCGGCGGCGCGCGCCTCGTCGTCCGTGTCGCCCGCCGTCTCGGCGAACAGCCAGCCACCACCACGGGGCAGATCCGGCACGGCGGCTGCCCCTCGGCGACTGCGGACGACGTCAGCAAGGCGGGCATCCATGCCTTCGAGGGCGACCGGCCGGTGCGGCAGCAGGCCGGCAACCGCATCGGCGGCCGCCGGCAGGTCGGGATAGCCCAGCACTGCGAGGGCGGTCGCCCGGGGCGCTTCGACGAGCCGCAGCGTCGCCTCGACGATCACAGCAAGCGTGCCTTCGGTGCCCACGAGGAACTTCGCCAGATCGGCCCCGTTCTCGGGCAGCAGATGCTCGAGCGAGTAGCCGGACACCTGCCGGGTGAAGCGGCCGAACTCGGTGCGGATCAACGCGAGCCGCTCGCGCACCAGACTGTCCACAGTGGACGGAAGGTCAGTGAGGGACGCACCGTCTGCGGTCAGCGCCTCCAGCGCGACGACATTGTCGGCCGTGCGCCCGTACGCGAGTGCGCGCGAGCCACACGCGTTGTTGCCCATCGAGCCGCCGACCGTGGCGCGCGCGTGCGTGGACGGGTCCGGCCCGAACCGCAGGCCATGCGTGGCGGCTGAGGCGGTGACCGCGTCGAGGATCGCGCCGGGTTGGGCGACGGCCGTGCGCGCCTCGGGATCGACCGACAGGACGCGGTTCAGATGCCGCGAAAAGTCCAGGACGAGCCCGGTGCCGACGGCATTGCCCGCGATGGACGTCCCGGCGCCGCGCGCGATCAGCGGCACGCCGAACTCTCGGCAGACACTCAGCGCGGCGGCGACCTCGTCGCGATGCCTCGGGAACGCGACTGCCTGGGGCACGACGCGATAATTCGACGCGTCCGCGGAGTACTCGGCGCGGCGCCTCGCCGATGCGTCGACCTCGCGCACGCCGGCTCGGCGCAGCGCGGCGACGAGCGTCTCCGGTGCCGGCACGGCACCTATTCTTCCCGCGCCGGCTCAGCGGACTCCGCGCGGCCGGAATTGGACGCTGATCCGGGGGCCGACCGCCCGCGCCGTCTTGGGGATCGCGTGCTCCCAGGTGCGCTGGCAGCTGCCGCCCATGACGAGCAGGTCGCCGTGACCAAGGTCGAATCGCAATGCGCTGCCACCGCCACGCGGACGCAGCCGCAGCGCTCGTGGCGCACCGAGCGACACGATCGCGACCATGGTGTCGTCGGTTGCGCCACGGCCGATCCGGTCGCCGTGCCAGGCGACGCTGTCGGCGCCGTCGCGGTAGAGGCACAGCCCGGCCGTCCGGAACAGCTCGCCGAGCTCGTCGGCGTAGTGGGCGTCGAGAGCGCGCTTGGCCTCGTCGAGCGCGGGATCTGGCAGCGCGTCGTCCTCGTCGAAGAAGCTGAGCAGCCGCGGCACGGCAACCACACGCTCGTACATTCGCCGCTGCTCGGCGTGCCACGGCACGTCGCGCAGCAACCGGTCGAACAACGCATCGGCCCCGGCGATCCAGCCGCAGCGCAGGTCGACCCAGGCGCCGCGCGAGAGCACCGTCCGCTCGACGGACGCGCCGAGCCGCCCGACCCGAACGTCGTCGCCGAGGCCGAGCAGCGAGCCCTGGAAGGCAGCTGTCACCCGTGCGATGCTACGCCGCCCGTCAAACACATGTTCGACCATGAGCCTCGGCAGCTCCGAGATCGGCGGCGCGCTGTCGGGACTATCTCGAGAGTCGCGGCGATGCGGGGTCAGGGACGGGCTGCGACGAGAACCTCGACTCGAAGAGGTTCGGTGACCAGACCCGATGGATGCAAACCGATCACGGCGCCGCGGACGTCGGTGGCGAATGCCTCGGCGCGATCTGCGAACAGCGCCGGCGTTGAGAACGAGTAGGAGAACTGCAGGCCCACGACTTCCTCCACGCTCAGCTGCCGAGTCCACGACCAGGTCAATCTGTCGACCGAGGAGAACGGCGAGTCGCGGAGCACGTCGTAGTGGCTGCGACTGGGGCTGGTGTGCGCGTCCGTCCCGGCGGGGTCGGCGCCGAGATAGCGCCCGCGGAGATCCGCGATCGCGTGCACCCAGTCCGGATCCTCGGACTCGTCGAGATCATCATTGATGATCACGATCGACCCGCCCGGTGCGAGCAGTCCGTCCAACTGCCGGACGACGGCCAGACGATCGGTCCAATGAAACGAGGCGGCGAAGAACGCCGCCCGCGCGCCCGGTTCGACGAGTACCGAAAGCTGGCGCGAGTCACCCTGCAGCCACGTGATGTTGTCCACCCCAGCCGTCTCGGCCGCGCGTCGACCATAGGCCAGCATGTCTGCGACCGGGTCGATCGCGAGGACCCTACCGGCGTGACGCGCGAGCGGGATCGCAAGCTGCCCCGTGCCGCACCCGACATCGATAACCCGTCCGCTGCCGTCCAGCCCTACCCGAGCCGCCAGCGCGTCAAGGTCGGCGACCGGATACCCCGAGCGGTACCGCTCGTAGTACGAGGCAGCGGACGCAAACAGATCCCACGGAACACCGCCCACGCTCAACTCTCCAGTCTCGGCCCCCGGGCTCGCAGCTGTTACGGCGCGGGCTGCGCCTCGCCGATGACCCAGTCCTGGCCATCGCGGTCGACTCGGCACTGCCAACCAAGCTGACCCAACCGGGCAGTCAGCTGCTCCGGGTCCACAAAGTTCTTGACGATGCGGAACTCACTGCCATCGCGCAACCGTCGGTCAACCATCTCCGCGGAATCCGTGCCGTAGGCCTCCTTGCCGTGTTCATCGACGTGCTCGTCGATGAACAGCACCCGACCGCGATCGGCAAGCAGACTCCGCAGCGACCTCCAGAACTGTTCGAACCGACTCGTCGGCACGTGCGAAAGCCATGCGGAGAAGAAGATCACGTCGAAGCGCGCCGCTGTCGTCCACGCGAACACGTCGGCGACCTCGAACGTGACGTTCGGGGAATCGACACCCTCGCGAGCGATCGCGATCATCTCCGGCGCCGAGTCGATCGCCCTAAGTTTGGACGCCCAACGAGTCAACGCCGCCGTCCAGATGCCGGTGCCGCACGCGATCTCCAAGACATCGCCACTCGGCCGCATTTGCGCCACCAGCCGATCGATGCGCACCCGGGCCGCGACCACATCGCCGTAGGCCGTCACGTCGTACTCGACAGCGCGCCTGCGGTAGTAACTCACCTGCTGCGCGAGAACCTCGTCGATCACCATCACACCATGATCCACCGACGAGGACGGGCCACTACCGGCCGAGGCCGCCCAGCAATTTGCCCAGCGAGCCGCTCAGCCCGCCCAGGTCGGGCAACTTGCCGTCCGGGCTGAGCTTGTCGACGAGGCTCGGCACCAGCTTCGCCAGCTGGGACTTGGCGTCCTCGTGTGAGACGCCCGCATCCTGGGCGACCTGGGCGACGGTGTCACTGCCGAGGGCGTGCTCGACCTGCTCGCCGCTGATCGGCTCGTTGGCTCCCGTGCCGACCCAGGACTGCGCCTTGCCGGCGACGGCCGCGTCACCGCTGCCGGTGAACTTCGACACCAGGTCACCGAGCCCACCGCCTTGGGACTGGGCCAGCTTGAGCAGCGACTGCGCCACGTTGCCGCCACTGCCGCCCAAGAACCCACCGAGCATGCCGGTCAAGCCTTCAGCCATGTCCGTCCCCCCTTCGAGCGACGAAGCCGTCGCGGAGCGCGACTCAGTCGGTCTGGTCGTCGAGGCCGGCGTCGGCGGCGTTGCGCCTGACCGAGTCGATGCCGTTCAGCGCGGACGGCTTGGACTCGTACGCCTCGCCCACCGCGATGATCTCGCCGTTGCCTGCCTTGAGGCGAAACCGGTACTTGCCCGCCGCGTCCTTGTACAGCTCGAACTTGCCTGCCATCAGAACCCCCGATCGATACCGCAGGGCTGGTCGGCCCATCGGCATCATGTCACCACTCGGCAAACTCCGCCTTAACGTCGGTTCGGGCGAGCAGCCGAGGCGCCAGGCACCGGAATCCGGCTACCGTCGAAGGCTCTACGGCGTAACGCAGTCCCGACGCAATAGAGGTGATCCGCATGCGAGGCGATCGGGTCGAGATCGTCATCGACGCCGGTGGCGAGACGAAGACGTACGAGGTCGTCGCGACCCGTGCCGGCAGGCGGGTTGAGATCACCACCGGACGGGGACTCGTGCAGGTGTCAGAGGTCCGTCGCGGCGGCACGGTGCTGGCCCTGGTCGAACACCCGGCAGACCAGCGCCCGACCAACTCGTCCACCGCGGACAGCGGCTCTCCGTAGCCGGCTGTCGGGATGCGTCGAGCAGTGCGCCTCGTGCCGTCCCTTCAGCGAGTGTCGGCGATCTCAGCGATGCTGTTCTTGCTGATCGCGGCGAAGGGCCGCACCCCACGGACCGTGACGTAGTCGGGCGAGCCCTTCTGCGCCACGCGGTAGGTATCCGCGGTGGGCCCGGGAACCGGGGTTACGACTGGGCTGCGCCAGCCGTACACGGCAATTCCGTAGACCTCGGCAACCGACTGAGGGCTGCCTCGCCACGGCTGGTGCCCCTGATCGAACGCTGCCTGCATGTCTCGTGCCGCGGCCAGGCTGTCCTCGGGCCACATTCGCCAGGCCGGGGTTTCCGCGACGTCCACGACCAAGCGGTCCGGGGAGCCCAGCCGCGTGACCCGGAAGCCGGCTGTCCGGCTGAGCCCGATGCCGAAACTCAGGACCGCCTCGAAGTCGCCGGATATCGATACCTGCTTGATCGTCGGGTAGCCCGGCGTCATTGTGGACGGTCCCGAGTACGGCGTGATGGGTGACGCCTGCCATTGGGCGACGGCCCCATGGACCACGACCTCCAGGAACGACCTGCCCTGCAAGGGCACGATCTTGTCTGAAGGATCCGAACGGACGACGGGCACGTAGCGCACTTTCGCCATGCCGTACGGGGCTGTGAACTCGAGAACGAGTCGCTCGTATGAGCCGTGCCGGCCGGTCCGGATCGCTTTGAGCACGGGCACGCCGGCCGCGGAAACGCCCGCGACTGTGCGCGGTTCGATCGGCCAAACCGGACCGACCAGGCGTGCCGTCGTAGCTGGGGAGGTAGCCGACGGCGCCGGGCTGGTTGCGGTTGACGTTCGCGCGGCCGGGACGACAGCTGTCGGGGATTGTGCGGTGGTCGAAGCACGCGCCGGGGAGACACCTGCGGTTCTAGTGCTGCAGGCCGCAGCCCCCACCAGTGCGGCGGTGCAGACGGCCAGGACTGCAGCAACGCGAAACGCGCGCAGCGCATGCACCGCACGTCCAGCGCCCTGCTCGAGCGGCCCAGTCCAGGATCGTCGTCGGCGTGATCTCGCTCCGGTGGCTCCGCATGTATTCATCGTGGTCGTCCCCCTGATCGTCTGCTGTGTGGAACCTGTGCCTCCAAAGACGTTCAGGCCGAGCAAGGGTTGCGCCCGTTACCGGAGCGTGACGAAGAACGCGTAGGTAGTGGCCCGGGTGGCATCGCGATGTCACGACAAGGCACTGCGTGTGCCGAGATGTCACCCGTTGCCGCCGCGCACGCGGCGCAACTGATCTTGGCGACGGCCCATTTGTCCGTCGACATGCCGCGGCGCGCGACGTACGTTCCGCTGGCACCCCGCCGGGACCGTCTCGGACAGCCGGGGTAGATCCACCGAACGTGGGGGGGCAGATCCATGGGCTATGGCGTCGTCCATCAGTTCCAAGGTGGCACCAAGGAGCAGTACGAGGCATCGATCGCGGCGGTGCACCCGGCCGACGGGAGCCTGCCCGCCGGGCAGGTGTTCCACGCCGCCGGCCCGTCCGCGGACGGCTGGACCATCGTCGCCGTCCACGACTCCCAGGCCAGCTGGGAGACGTTCCGCGACTCCATCCTCCTGCCGCGCATGGAGGCAGGCATCGAGGGCGGCTTCGGCTCGCTGCCGCTCGAAAGCCGATTCGAGGTCGCCACGGAGATTCGCGCCTGAGCGAACCGCCGACCGCCACCGTCCCTCGAGCTGGGACGGCGGCCGCCGGCGGTTGCCCGCGGCAGGCGGGGCGCTCAGTGGACGGTGACCACCATCTTGCCGAGTGCCTGGTTCGCCTCCATGACCTTGTGTGCCTCGGGTACCTCGTCGAAGCCGAAGACACGGGCCGGCTTCGCCTGGTAGACGCCGGCCTCGGCCTTGGCGATCAACTCCTGTACCGGCACCGCGTCCAGCGGGAAGTGCTCGGAGCCGAACATGAAGCTGCCGAAGAAGCTCAGCTGGACGCCGGAGGGCAGGTCGACCAGCGGGTCGAAGTCGACCACCGGTCCCAAGCCGCCGAGGAAACCGATCTGGCACACCCGGCCGCCCGGCCGCACCGCGGCAAGCGTGTCGCGCAGCGCGCTGCTGCCGACCAGGTCCACCGCCGCGTCGATGACGATGCCCGCCGCATGCGCCTGCGGAGCCAGCCCGCCGTCGTCGAGCAGCACGTCCTTCGCGCCGAGGTCGAACAGCAGGCCGCGGCGGTCCGGGTTGCGAGTCGTGGCGATGACCGCGGAGCCGAACTCCGCGGCGATGTTCACGGCGGCCTGGCCCAACGCGGACGTCGCGCCGCGCACCAGGACCGTCTGTCCCGGCGCCACGGCGAGATTGTGGTGCAGCGCGGTCCAGGCCGTCGCGTAGGTCTCCGGCACGGCGACCAGATCGGCCCATGACAGGCCGGTGTCGACCGCGACCACGTTGGTGGCCGGCACGGTGACCTTCTCGGCGTAGGTGCCGTTCCGCGTGCGGCCCATCCCGCCCATCATCGCGACGACCTTGGTGCCGGGCGCCAGTCGACCGGTGCGGTCGAGGGCGACCGTGCCGGCGCACTCGATCCCGGTCACCGGCGCGACGTCTAGGTCTCCCCAGCGTCCGTCCCGGAAGTACAGCTCGGCATGGTTGAGCCCGAAGGCTTCGATGTCGATGAGAACCTCGCCGTCGGCGGGCTGCGGGTCCGGCAGTTCGGTGACGGTGAGTACCTCGGGCCCGCCGTGGGCGGACGTGACGATTGCGCGCATGATCTTGTTCCTTTCTTTAGGGATCGTTCAAGTATTGTTGCCGAGAGAGGGCCACCGGATTCTCGGTGGCCGGACGGGTGGCCTCAGTGCAGGCCGGAGAACGCGTTGTCGACGATCGCTCGCAACACCTCCTCGTCCGGGTTGGCCTTCCCGACGACCATCAGGCCCTGGCTGGTGGCCACCAGCATCCGGGCCGCGCCCACGGGGTCGATCCTTCGAGGCAGCTCCTTGCGGCGGATGGCCGTACGCAGCGCTGCGGTGAAGCACCGTTCGAGCCGGGCGAGATGGCCGCGCACCACGGCGGCCACCTGGTCGTCGTGCGCGGCGAGCTCGACCGCGCTGTTGACCAGCAGGCACCCTTGCCTGCCCTCGGCCGAGAGCAGATCCTCGATGAGGCCGTCGAAGTAGCCGCGGGCCTCGGCGATCGAGGCGCCCGGCTCGTCGAGGTCGCGCAGCTTCTGCGGCACGACCAGCTTCGAGTAGCGGTCGAGCGCGCCGATGAACAGCGCACGCTTCCCGCCCGGGAACGCCCCGTACAGGCTGCCCGGCTTGACCCCGGTGGCCCGCACCAGGTCGTCGACCGACGTGGCGCGGTAGCCGCGCTCCCAGAACTCGCGCATGACGTCGTCGAGAACCTGCTCAGTCTCGAACTCTCTACGACGCGCCACGGCCCGAACGATATCTGAACGATCACTCAATAATCAAGAGCTGTCGTACAGCGCGTCGACGGCGGCAGTCGCCGCACCGAGCTGGCTGTCTCGCTGCGCGACGGCCCATGCCCGAGTCGTCCGATCCAGTGCGATGGTCGTCCAGCCGCTCCCGTCCTCGTCGCTGACGTGGACGAGCAGCGTGTGGTTGTCGTGCTCCACTCGGACGCGATGCCGCGAGTTGGCCTCGTCGCGCAACTGCCGGGACTTGCTGCCTGCCGGTGCCTCTGGCGCGACGAAGGAGGTCCAGCGTCCACGGCTCGTCTGCGGTCGTCGGACCGGACCGCTGCGCCCGTCTGTCACGGCCTCATTGTGCCGACGTCGCTCAGTGTTGCGCCTCCTCGGTGAGACCCGCGAACGGGATGGGGCACGACGGGTGCTTCGAGCAGGCGACGAGGTCGTCGCATCCGGCGAGCAAGGCCGCCTGCAGGGTGTTCCGGATGACCTGCAGATCGCTGATCCGCGCGTCGATCTCGTCCAGCTTTGCCGCGACCCGGGTCCGCAAGCCGAGATCGAGCAGCTCGGCAACCTCGTCGAGTGTGAAGCCGAGCCGCTGCGCGGACTTGATCACCCGCAGCAGGGCCACCGTGCTCGACGGGTACAGACGATGACCGCCCAAGCTTCGTTGCGGCGCCGGCAGCAGCCCACGCCGCTCGTAGTAGCGCAGCGTTTCGAGGTTCACCGCGGCGGCGCGCGCAACCTGCCCGCTGCGAAGCCCTTCGGTCACGCCGGTCGCCCGGCCACGGCACTGGCGCGGGCGGTCATGCCGTCGAGCACGTCGACCTGACCTGGCGGTACGCCGACGGTCAGCGCCAACGCATCGCCGTCCTGGACCAGGTCGAACGTGAAGAACGCACAGCACTGCGACTCGCGAGCGACAAGGTCGGCAACGCTCGCCGCAACTCCTGGACCGGCAGTGAGCGTGAACCGCGCGCTGAGCGCCGTCGGCCGGTCGACGGTGACCAGCGCCGTCGCGAACAGCTCGTCGAACTCGGCAACTCGCGTCGGCCGCTCGGCCGTCGGCAACGTGCATGCATCGGGCGCCCAATCGGTGTCCATGCCTCGACGGTAAGCCTGTACCCAGGTACAGGATGCAAGCACTAGGACTGGCACCAGGACGGGGGCGCCGTGCCGTCCAGGGCCAGCGTGACGGCTGCGCGTGCGGTGACCGGACCGACCAGGTTTCCCGTGCCGCTGTAACCGCCGCAGGCCACGACGCCGGGCGCGACCTCGATGCACAGCGGCTTGCCGTCCGGGGTGTAGCCGACGGATGCCGCCCATCGGTGCCTCACCTCGACCGGACCGCCGGCCATGCGAGCGGCCACTTGCTCGATCCACGCCTGAACCGGCGGTGTCGGCGTTGCCTCGGACGTCCATTCGTCCTCGACGAACCGGTCGCGGCCGCCGCCGGCGAGGATCCGACCGGCGGCGTCCTGCTGCGCGTAGTCATATCCCCAGCGGCCGTAGACGGGGCACGGCAGGCGCCGGCCGACCGGTTGCGTCGCGAGCATCTGCAGCCGCGCCGTGCGGACACGTCCAGCGAGCTGCGGCAGCAACGTATCGAGCCGTCCGTCGACGGCGACGAGGACGACGCCGGCGCTGATCACGCCGTGTTCCGTCACGACGCGCCTACTGTCCACAGTGGACACTGGGGTGTGCTCGTGCAGGGCAGCCTGGTCGCGCAACGCGGCGGCCGTCGCCAGAGCGCGGCGAGACGGATTCGTCGCCGCGTCGTCCGGCAGGAACAGGCCGCGTCCGAGCTCGCCGTCGTACTCGTCGACGGCGATGTCGTGCTCGCGCAGGGCGCGCGCGTGCCTGTCGCAGTCGGCGAGTTCGGCCGCCCGGTCAGCCTCGTCTGCGGCATCGAGTGGGGAGCCGGGCAGACCGGCGAGCCGGATCGAACCGACTCGCTCCACCAGCGCCGGGCCGAGCGTCTCGGCCAGCCGGTCGAGTTCGCGAAGCGTGGCCCGGTAGAGAGTGAGCGCCGGTTCGGCGCCCCACCGCGCGATGGCGTCGTGCAGGTATGGCGCGGGGCCGCCCAGCAGGAATCCCCCGTTGCGTCCGGCCGCTCCGGCAGCAACCCGCCCGGCGTCGACGCCGACGACGGACAGCCCGCGCGCGGCGAACTCCTCGATCGCGGCGAGGCCGGACGCGCCGAGGCCGACCACGCAGGCGTCGGCGACGCGATCACCCGGTAATGGTGGCAAGCCGGGCCAGTCGAGGTCCTCGTCCCAACCGACCGTCAACGGGTCGTCGGTCCGAGCGCGCCCCTGGTTCGCTCCGCAAGCGTCGCTCACGGCAGCGCGAGCTGGCTCTTGCCGAGGACCGCGATGCCGCTGTCGGTGACCTTGTACCGGGCGCGGTCGAGATCGAGCTCGACGCCGACATGTGCGCCCTCGGGCACGACGACGTTCTTGTCGAGGATCGCCCGGCGGATGACGGCACCCCGCCCGATCTGGACGTTGTCCATGATCACCGACGCTTCGACGTAGGCGCCGGCGTGCACGCGGACGTTCGGCGAGATGACGCTGTTGCGCACCGTTGCCCCCGCGACGATGGTGCCGGAGCTGACGATCGACTCCTGGGCGATGCCTCCCTCGACGAACTTCGCGGGCGGCAACTGCGGCGGGTTCGTGTAGATCGGCCAGAGCTGGTTGTAGAGGTTGAAGATCGGATGCACCGCGACGAGATCCATATGCGCGTCGTAGTAGGCGTCCAGCGAACCCACGTCGCGCCAATAGCCGCGGTCGCGTTCCTCGGCGCCGGGCACGTCGTTGTCGGAGAAGTCGTACACGTGGGCCGTGCCCTGCTTGACCATCAGCGGCATGATGCTGCCACCCATGTCGTGCACCGAGTTGTCGTCCTCGGCGTCGGCGCGCAGAACCTCCAGCAATGCCTCGGTGGTGAACACGTAATTGCCCATCGACGCGAAGCACTCATCCGGACTGTCGGGCAGTGCCGGCGGGTCCTTCGGCTTCTCGACGAAGTCGACGACCATGCCGTCGCCACTCGTCTCGAGGATGCCGAACGCGCTCGCCTCGCTTCTCGGCACACGCAGGCCGGCGATCGTCACCCCGGCACCTGACTCGATGTGCTGGGTGACCATCTGCCGCGGATCCATCCGGTACACGTGGTCGGCGCCGAACACCACGATGTACTCGGGCTTGTCGTCGAAGATCAGGTTGGACGACTGCAGGATCGCGTCGGCGCTGCCGGTGTACCAGCGCGGGCCGAGCCGCTGTTGCGCCGGGACGGGGGTGATGTAGTTGCCGAGCACCGCCGACATCCGCCAGGTCTGGGTGATGTGCCGGTCGAGCGAGTGCGACTTGTACTGCGTCAGCACGCAGATCCGCAGGTATCCGGCGTTGACGAGGTTCGACAGGACGAAATCGATCAGCCGGTAGTTGCCGCCGAAAGGCACAGCGGGCTTGGCGCGATCGGCCGTCAGCGGGAAGAGCCGCTTGCCCTCTCCCCCCGCGAGGACCATGCCAAGAACCCGGGGTTCCCTCGCCATGCACCTCACCCTAGCCGGGGCGTCCTGCCAGGAGCGACCCCGTGAAATCCCAGTAGGGTCGGACGCATGCGCGTCGGCATCCTCACTCGCGAGTACCCCCCAGAGGTATATGGCGGCGCAGGAGTGCACGTCGAGTTCCTGTCCCGGGAGCTGCGCCGACTGGTCGACGTGGAGGTGCACTGCTTCGGATCGGGACGTTCCGAGCCGGGCGTTTTCGCCTACGTCCCGCCTGCCGGGCTCACCGGCGCGAACCCCGCCCTGCGCACGATCGGCGTCGACCTGGAGATCGCCGACGCGGTTGCCGAGCTGGACGTTCTGCACTCGCACACCTGGTACGCGAACCTCGCCGGCGTGCTCGGAGCGACGCTGCACGGGCTGCCGCACGTGCTCACCGCCCACTCGCTCGAGCCGCAGCGCCCCTGGAAGGCCGAGCAACTCGGCGGCGGCTACGGGGTCTCGTCCTGGGTGGAGCGGCAGGCCTACGAGACCGCCTCGGCGATCATCGCGGTCTCGTACGGGATGCGCGCGGACGTGCTCGCCGCGTACCCGTTCGTCGACCCGGCGCGCGTCCACGTGATCCACAACGGCATCGACACGACGCTGTACGCGCCGAGTACAGCGGTCGACGTCCTCGACCGCTACGGCATCGACCGTTCGCGTCCCATCGCACTGTTCGTCGGGCGGATCACCCGGCAGAAGGGTCTGTCGCACCTGCTTGCCGCCGCGCCGCAGATCGACCCCGCCGTGCAGCTCGTGCTGTGCGCCGGCGCTCCGGACACCGCCGAGATCGCCGCGGAGACCACGTCCGCCGTTGCGGCGCTCTCGGCACGGCGCTCGGGCGTGGTCTGGGTGCGCGACATGCTGCCGCGTACAGATCTCGTCCAGTTGCTGACCCATTCGACGGTGTTCGTCTGCCCGTCGGTGTACGAGCCGCTCGGCATCGTCAACCTCGAGGCCATGGCCTGCGAGACGGCGGTCGTCGCCAGCGCCGTCGGCGGCATCCCGGAAGTCGTCGCCGATGGCCTCACCGGCCTGCTTGTTCCGTATCTCGCCGTCGAGCCGGCCGAATTCCAGGCCGGGCTCGCGGCCGCCGTGAACGAGCTCGCGTTGAACCCGGAGCGCGCCGCAGCCATGGGACTGGCCGGCCGGGAGCGGGCGGTGCGCGAATTCGGCTGGGACACGATCGCGCACCGCACCGTCGAGTTGTACGAGTCGGTGCTGTAGCGCCGGCCGCACGTCGTTCGCGGCCCTAGTCCGACACTTCATGGCCGAACTGGTCGTCCGGCTCGGGACGTTCGCGCCGAGCGGCCGGGCCGAACAGCCCGTGTGCATCGGCCGTATCCCGTCGATGTAGGTAGTTGATGCATCGTGCGGTGCGGAGACGAGGTTCCATGTCGGCCAGACACGTGCGCCTGATGGCGTCGTTCGGGCTCGCGCTCGTGGTCGCGGTCGTCGCCGCCAGCCTGACGCGTGAGGCGGCTGCCGCCGGTGCCGCTCCGCGCGCCTCGACCGGTCACGTCGACCACAGCGCCGCCGTCGCGGGAGGCATGCTCGCGATCAGTGGCTGGGCTCTGGACCCAACAGCGCCAACGCGTTCCATCTCGGTCGATGTCTATGTCGACAGCAAGCGGGTGGGCCGCTATGCGACGACCAGGCCGCGGGCCGACATCAATCGCCGGTTCGCGACGCACGGCATCCACGGCTTCGCGGTGACGATCACGCGTCCCAGGGGCACCAGCGTGGTGCGTGTCTATGCGATCGGGCGAACGCCTGGACGGCTGCTCGGGTCGGTGCACTGGCTGAAGACGCCGCCTGCCGGCTCACGCATCATCGCGCAGGCGCGCAAGTACCTCGGGGTGCCGTACGTGAACGGTGGAGCGTCGCCGTCTGGCTTCGACTGCTCGGGCTACGTCATGTGGGTCTACCGCCACGCTTCGGTGGCCAGCCTGCCGCACAACGCCGAGGCACAGCGGCACAAGGTGCGGATCATCTCCCGCCACGCCGCCCGCCCCGGCGATCTGATCTTCTACCTGTCCGGCGGCTACGCCTACCACGTCGCCATCTATGCGGGCGGTGGCCGGCAGTACGCGGCGCCCGCACCCGGGCAGCGGGTCAAACTGGAGAACATCTGGTCGTCCGCGATCCAGTTCGGCACGGATTGGCACTGAGCCCGCTAGCCAGGCCCGGCGGACCATCGGCTGGCTTCGCGCTCGCCAGATCTGGGTTATCCACAGGGGCAATTCTCGGTTGGACGGCAGCCGCGGACCCTGACTAGGGTCGAATGCATGTTCGACGATCGGGAGCCACCGACGGTCCTCGACGCCCTAGTGGCGCCGGCGGATGTGGCCGCGTGGGCGACGATCGCGTCACCTGGTCCTGATGCAGTCGGGCCACTGGCGGTGATCGACCCGGCGCGGGTGGACGGCGCGACGCGGATTGATCTGCTGGTCGGGTTGGAGCGTCAGATCGCCTGGTTGCAGGCCTGCCAGCAGCGGGTCCTCGCGGCGCTGGACGGCGAGGCGCTGACCTGGGCCGGTAAGGAGTCAATCGACTTCACGCAGGAGCAGGTCGGCGCGGCGCTGCGACTCTCGCCCAGCACCGCCGCCAATCGGCTGGCGGTCGCGCGCGCGTTGACCGACCGGTTGCCGGGCACCGTCGAGCGGCTCGCTCGCGGCGAGATCACGTACTTGCAGGCGAGGAAGCTCGCCGAGGCTGTGGCCCCGTTCGATGAGGCGACGTGCGGCGTGATCGAAGAGAAGGCGCTGCGCCGGGCCGGGGAGCAGACGCTGAGCCAGTTCACCGCCACATTGCGCCGCGCGGTCCTGTCGGCTGATCCGCGCAGCGCCGAACAACGCCACGCGGACGCGCTCGCCGAGCGGCGCGTGGTGATCACCCCCGCCGATGACGGCATGGCGCAGTTGTGGGCACTGCTGCCCGCCGAGGGTGCCGCGTTGATCGGCTGTGCCCTCGACGCGCTCGCCGTCAAGGCACCTGGCGAGACGCGTGCTGCCGATCAGCGCCGCGCCGACGCGCTGGTCGACGTGTTCGCCGGTGCACTCAACGACCCGAACCTGCCCGAACAGCACGGCATGCGCCCCAGCGTCCAGGTCACCGTCGCCGCATCGACCCTGCTCGGCGCCGACGAACAACCCGGCGAGCTGACCGGCTACGGGCCTATCACGGCAGCGCACGCGCGGCGCATCGCCGCCGATCAGAGTGGGACGTGGCGGCGGCTGCTCACCGACCCCACCACCGGCGCGCTGCTCGACTACGGCCGCACCACCTACCGCCCACCCCGCGACCTGGCCGACTTCGTGATCGCCCGAGACCGCACCTGCGTCTTCCCCACCTGTCGCCGAGCCGCACGGCGCTGCGACCTCGACCATGGCCAGCCGTGGCGCGACGGCGGCACGACGTGCCGACACAACCTGCACCCGCTGTGCCGTCGCCACCACCGCGCCAAACACCACGCCGGGTGGGCTGTCACCCACCAGCCCGACGGCACCTACCACTGGACCAGCCCCACCGGCCACCGCTACACCGTGCAGCCCACGCCCTACCCACCCGACGATGGTTAGCGGAGCCAGCCCAGCATCGGCATCCGCACTCGTGGCGAGAGGTCAGCTCGATACGAGCCACGGCAACACGGCGAGCGCAGTCTCGGCGCCAGGCTCGACCTCGGTGAACCCGCCGTCGCGGACGACCGGAGCGCCCGAGGCGACAGCCGCGGCCCACGATTGCGGAGACGCATCGCGCACCGCGAGCTCGAAGTCCCGCTCGCTCCAGGCGGCACGGTCAGCTGCCGACGACGCACGCCAGCCGAGCTGCGCGGCATGAGCCGCCTGCGCCATCGCCTTGCCCGCCGTCATCGCCTGATGCGGTGAGAGGAGTACCAGCGCGACACCAGTCGGAACGGGCGGCAACTCGTCCGGATCGTCGAGCTCGGTTCCGCCGACCTGCAGCCGGGCGAGATCCCGCGGCCAGTCGTCGACCGGGATCGGCGGGAACACTCGCACCTGCGCGCTGCCGTGTCGCACGGTCAGGCCGTCCAAGGCCGATGCCCGTTGCCATTCGGCGCCGCGGGCGCGCCGCACGACTTTGCGGATGCGCTGCGCGTCCCAGGACGCGATGGCATCGTGCCATTCCGGGCGCGAGTCGGTGAGGATGAGCAGCACGCCACGTGTCGCCGCCTCGAGCGCGTCGGTGCGTGTCGGCGGGGCCGCCCGCTCGATGCGAACGACGAACGGCAACACCAGCTCGGTCGCGTCGTGACCCCCGGCGGTGTCGCCCATGAGCGTCAGCCCCGGGCAGCGTGCGACTCGGCCCAGCTGGCAAGCAGCCGCGCGCCGAACCCCGTAGCCCCCTTGCCGGCCAGAGCACCGTCGGACAACGCGCGAGCCGTCCCGGCGATGTCGACGTGTGCCCACGGGGCGGACCCCGCAAACGGGCGCAGGAACATCGCCGCCGTGATCGCTTGCGGATTACCGGCCGAGTTGTTCGCGTCGGCGATGTCGGAGTCCAGCTGCGACTCGTGCTCATCGAGGAAGGGCAACCGCCACAACGGCTCACCGGTGGCCGACGCGGCGCGAGCGAGCTCGGCCGCGAGATCGTCGGATGTGGCGAAGTAGCCGGCGGTCCCCGTCCCCAGGGCCACCTTCACCCCACCGGTCAGCGTCGCGATGTCGACGAGCGCGGTGGGACGCAGTCGGGCGGCAGCGTAGGCGAGAGCGTCGGCGAGCACGATGCGTCCCTCGGCGTCGGTGTTGCGTATCTCGGTCGTCCGGCCGCCGTAGTGCCGCACGACATCGCCTGGGCGCATCGCCGAGCCGGAGACGGCATTCTCGGCAAGCGGCACGAGCGCCGTCACGCGGACCGGCGCGCGCAGCGCCGCGAGCACACGCAGCGCCCCCAGCGCGGCCGCGCCACCGGCCATGTCGGTGAACATCGTCTTCATCGACTCGCCCGGTTTGAGGTTGTATCCGCCGGTGTCGAACGTGATGCCTTTGCCGACGATGACGAGGTGCTGGCCAGCGGTCGCATCTCGCGAACGGGTGCCAGCGGTCGCATCTCGCGGTCGCCAGGTCGCCTCGACCAGACACGGCGGCGACACCGAGCTCATCCCCACCGCGAGCACGCCCCCGAAGCCCTGCTCGGCCAGCCACTGGGCGTCTCGGGAGACGACGCGCACGCCGAGCGGCGTGAGCTCGCGATCGGCCTGCTCGGCCAGCCAGGTCGGCGTCTTCGTGGACGTCCGCGTATTGGCCAGGTCACGCGCCCAGACGGCGCCACGCCCGTAAGCCAGGCCACGCTCGACGGCGGCCATGTCACCGTCGCCGATGCCGGCCAGGAACACGGCACCCGGGACGTGCGGTTCGGACTTCACCTCGTAGCGGTAGCCGCCGAGGATGGCCCCCTCGACCTGGGCTGCCAGCTCGGCACCCTGGACGCCCGGCAGCGCTACCGTGAGCGATTCAGTCCGGGCCGCCCGCCCTAGGGCCGCCCCGGCCAGTCGCAGGTCACCGACGCTTGCCTCGCCCACACCGGCGACGAGAACGCGAGCGGGCAATTGGCCGGGCAGGGGCAACTCGCGCACGTCGCCGGGCTTCGCGGGCGGCTCGCTCTCGCGGATGAATGTCTCGAGCGTCGCGCGGACCACCAGTGGCAGCACGCGCGTCGAGATGCCATCGAGCAGCGGTCCGGAGTCGTCGATGCCGACCGCCAGAACAGCAGGAGTCTCGTCGGCGGCGGCTGGCTGGACATCGGTCATGGGCGGCGCTTCTCTCTGGCCGGTCGATCGCAGGCGGGTTGAGCAGGACGGGCGTGACGGGCGGGACAGAATTCGGCCCCGACACCCCTGCTCGGGGGGCCGGGGCCGATCTGGTTCGCGGGTGACTGGCTGCGATCAGCCGACAGCAGCCTTCAGCGCGTCGCCGAGTGCGGCCGCCTCGTCGGCTGACATCTCCACGACAAGACGCCCGCCACCTTCGAGTGGTACACGCATGACAATGCCGCGCCCCTCCTTGGTGACCTCGAGCGGGCCATCACCCGTCCGCGGCTTCATGGCCGCCATGCGCGCCTCCTCCGTGAACGCCGTGCGCGTTCGTCCGAACCGAAAAACGGGCGCCGGGCAGCACACCCGGCACCGGTGCTGCGGTCATTGTCCCGCACGCTCGGTCCAAGCCAAGCCGAGGGGTCACGATCAGTCCGGATAGGCACCGGGGCGCACTGTCGTCTCGACGGTGGGCCGTCTAGCGTCACCGGCATGACCGATGCGCTGATCATCGAGCGTTCCGACGGTGTCGCGACGTTGATCCTGAACCGCCCGGAATCGATGAATTCGCTCTCCGTCGAGCTCAAGGAGGCTCTCGTCGACACGGTGGCACAGATCGCCGCGGACGACTCGGTGCGTGCGGTCGTGCTGACCGGCGCCGGCCGCGCGTTCTGTGTCGGGCAGGACCTGCGCGAGCATCAGGCGCTGCTGGACGCCGGCGACACCGCCCCGTTGCGGACGGTCGACGAGCACTACAACCCCATCACCGCCGGGTTGGCCGCGATGCCGAAGCCGGTCGTCGCGGCCGTCAACGGCGTGGCCGCCGGCGCCGGCGCAGGCTTCGCGTTCGCCTGCGACTTCCGGATCGCGAGCAAGTCGGCCTCATTCCTGCTCGCGTTCGCGAACGTCGGGTTGTCATTGGACAGCGGGGCATCCTGGACGCTGCCCCGGCTGATCGGCTCGGCACGGGCGACCGCCCTGGCACTGCTCGCCGAGCCCGTCACCGCGGACGCCGCCCTCGACATGGGTCTGGTCAACGCGGTCGTCGAGCCCGAACGCGTGCTGCCGGCGGCCCACGAGCTCGCCGCCCGCCTGGCTAACGGCCCGACGCTCGCCTACGCGTCGATCAAGGAGTCGATCGCGTTCGCCGCAACGTCGACGCTCGGCGAGGCGCTGGCCAAGGAGGCCCAGATGCAAACACGCACAGGCGCCAGCGAAGACCATCGCAGCAGCGTGGCCGCATTCGTGAACAAGCAGAAGCCGACGTTCACGGGCCACTAGTGCGCCACTAGGCAGTCGCGCGCCAGCAGGTCGCGATGTGGTCGTCGACCATGCCGGTCGCCTGCATCAGGGCGTACGCGGTCGTGGGGCCGACGAATCGAAACCCGCGCTTGCGCAGTTCGCGGGCCATGGCGACCGATGCCGGGGTCGTGGCCGGAACGTCGGCCAACGTCAGCGGGCGGCGGGACCCGTCCGGGGCGAACGACCAGAGCAACGCGTCGAGTCCCTCCGGCACTGCCTCGACGACCGTCCGGGCATTGCTGATCGTCGCCTCTATCTTCGCCCGGTTGCGCACGATGCCCGCGTCGGCGAGCAGGCGCTCGACGTCACGCTCGTCGAAGGCCGCGACGGACGCGACGTCGAACGCGGCGAAGGCAGCCCGGAAGGCCGCGCGCTTGCGCAGGATGATCAGCCAGGACAGCCCGGACTGGAACGCCTCCAGCGACATCCGCTCGAACAGCGGCTTGTCGCCGTGCAGCGGGCGACCCCACTCTTCGTCGTGGTAGGCGACGTACTCCGGTGCGGACGTGGCCCATCCGCACCGTGGCAGGTCAGCGTTCATCCACCGGGGCGTAGGCGTCGGGGTCGTAGGCGCTGGGCTCGGACGGGTCGGCGTCATCGGGCGCCTGCTGGCTGCCGGTGCTGCCACGCAGCCGCTCGATCTCCTCGTCGCGCTCGCGCAGTTCCAGGGTCAGCCGGTCCAGCAGCAGGTCTGTCTCGGCGAAGCGGTACCCGCGCAGGGCGACCGGCAGCCGGGTCGCGATGACGTCCTCGGGGACCAGTGGACGATCGGGCAACGCCTCCCAGGGCCGCGTATCCGGGGTCGGCGGGGAGATCTGCTCGCCCTTCGGCAGCACGAAGACGGCCAGTCCGAACAGGGCGGCGATCACGAACACGGCGAGCAGGCCGTACAGCAACAACGTCAGCACCCGACGATCGTGGCATGCCTGCCTGAGGTCCCGCCATCTGTCACCGTGTTGAGGTGATGCTTCGACTGGGCCAACAGGAGTTCGCGGCCGGGCAGTTCGCTGTAATGGCGATCGTCAACCGAACGCCGGACTCGTTCTACGACGGCGGCGCGAACGTCGACCTCTCTCGCGCTCTGGACGCGGCTGAGCGTGCCGTCGAGGCCGGCGCCGACATCGTCGACGTGGGGGGCGTGCGCGCCGGATACGGCCCGCCGGTCGACGCGGAGGAGGAGCTGCGGAGGGTCCTACCGGTCATCCGCGGCATTCGGCAGCGTTTCGGGCACCTGGTCATCAGCGTCGACACGTGGCGTGCACCGGTCGCCGCGGAGGCGATCGCGGCCGGCGCCGACCTGGTCAACGACACCTGGGCCGGCGCTGACCCCGCTCTGGTCGAGGTGGCGGCCAGCACCGGCGCGGGCCTGGTGTGCAGCCACACCGGCGGTCTCGGCCCGCGTACCGACCCGCACCGCGTCCACTACGCGGACGTCGTGGCGGACGTCGTGGGCACCGTCACGGACGCCGCCGAGCGGGCAGTCGAGGCGGGCGTGCGGCGCGACGGCATCCTCGTCGACCCGACGCACGATTTCGGCAAGAACACCTGGCACTCGCTGGAGCTGACCCGGCGCCTCGACGAGCTGACCGGCACGGGCTGGCCGGTGCTCGTCGCGCTGTCCCGCAAGGACTTCGTCGGCGAGACGCTCGACCTGCCGCCCGCCGAGCGGCTGGCCGGCACGCTTGCGGCCACGGCGATATCGGCCTGGCACGGCGCGCGCGTGTTCCGTACGCACGACGTCCGCGAGACCCGGCACGTGCTCGACATGGTGGCGAGCATCCGCGGCTCCCGGCCGCCGTCGGTGGCCCGCCGCGGCCTGGCCTGAGGGCCGTCACTCCGCGGCGCGGCCGCCTGAACGCTCGCCGGCGGCGGAGACGATCCGCGCGACGATCTCGTCGACGTCGTCGGTGACGGCCAGCAGGTCCGCGTCCGCGGCGCCGATCTTGCCGGCCGGGAGCACCGAACCGCGGATCCAGTCGAGCAGTCCGGCCCAGTACGCGGTGCCGTACAGGATGACCGGGAAGCGGGTGACCTTGCGCGTCTGGACCAAGGTGAGCGACTCGAAGAGCTCGTCGAGAGTGCCGAAGCCGCCGGGCATGATCACGAACGCCTGCGCGTACTTGACGAACATCGTCTTCCGGGCGAAGAAGTAGCGGAAGTGGATGCCGACGTCGACCCAGTCGTTGAGCCGCTGCTCGAACGGGAGCTCGATGCCGAGCCCCACCGAGACGCCGCCGGCCTCGGACGCGCCGCGGTTGACCGCCTCCATCGCGCCCGGCCCGCCGCCGGTGATGACCGCGAAGCCCGCCCGGGCCAGCGCACCGCCCAGCGCACGGCCGGCGGCGTACTCCGGATGATCGGCCGGCGTGCGCGCCGAGCCGAACACCGACACCGCACGAGGCAACTCGGCCAGCAGGCCGAACCCCTCGACGAACTCCGACTGGATACGCAGCACGCGCCACGGATCGGTGTGCACCCAGTCCGACGAGCCGCGCGAGTCGAGCAGGCGCTGGTCGGTTGTCCCGGGCTGCACCTGCCCCCGCCGCAGCAGCACGGGCCCACGTTGCCGCTCGGCTGGCTGACCGTCCTCCGGTTGCGTCGACATGGGGTCAGCCTGCCAAGAACCGCACCAGCGCGGCCTCGGCCTCGGCGATGTGCGCGAGCTCGACGTACTCCTCGGGTTTGTGCGCCAGGTTCGGATCGCCGGGCCCGTAGTTGAGCGCCGGGACGCCGAGTTGTGCGAAGCGGGCCACGTCCGTCCAGCCGAACTTCGGCTGCGGCTGCCCGCCGACGGCGGCTGCGAACGCCTTCGGAAGCGGCGAGTCCAGGCCCGGGCGGGCCGCCGGCGCCGAATCGACGATCTCGACCGCGAAGCCGGCGAACACGGCGCGGACGTGTGCTTCCGCCTCGGCCTCGGACCGGTCGGGCGCGAAGCGGTGGTTGACCGTGACCGTGCACTCGTCGGGGACGACGTTGCCGGCCACTCCCCCATTGATGCCGACCGCGTTGAGACCCTCGCGGTAGGTCAGACCCTCGACCTCGACGCTGCGTGGCTGGTATGCCGCGAGGATCGCCAGCACCGGTGCGGCCGCGTGGATCGCGTTCTCGCCGAGCCACGACCTGGCGCTGTGTGCCCGCCGGCCGCGCAGCGTGACGTCTGCCCGCAGCGTTCCCTGGCAGCCGCCCTCGACCAGGCAGGACGTCCCCTCGAGGACGATCGCGAGGTCGACGGCGAGCACGTCGGGGCGCTCGCGGGCGAGCCGGCCAAGTCCGTTGCGGTCGGCTTCGACCTCCTCGCAGTCGTAGAAGACCCAGGTCAGGTCCGTGCCCGGATCGAGCGCGCCGGACCCCACCAGGTGGGCCATCCGCAACTGCACCGCGACTCCGGATTTCATGTCGGACGCCCCGCAGCCGAGCAGCCGCCCGCCGTCGACGCGTGACGGGACATCTCCGGCGGTCGGCACGGTGTCGAGGTGCCCGGCCAGTGCGACCCGCTGCGCACGGCCCAGTGACGTGCGGGCGAGTACGACGTTGCCGTCGCGCTCGACGCCCAGCGCCGGGTAGCGCCGAAGGGCCGCCTCGACCAGGTCGGCCAGGTGGGCCTCGTTGCCGGACACGGACTCGACGTCGATCAGCGCGGCCGTCAACGCGCCACCGTCCTGGCTCAGCTCAAGCACGTGCCGCACGCTACCGCCCCTGCGACATCGAACCGCTCCGCGCGCCCGGAAGTCCGGGCCCAGCGTCTTTCGTTAGGGTTGCCTCGTGACTGTCAACGGCTCGCGCCCGTGAGCACCAAGGCCTGGGGATACGGCCTGGCCACGTCGATCAGCACCGGTAGCGGCGTCGGGCGGGTGCTCGACACCTGGTACCCGGCGCCTGCGCTCGGCGATACGCCGGCCGCCGCGTCCGCGCCGCACGAGCTCGCGTCACTGACCGGCGCGAAGGAGGGCGTGGGCGATCGCGGAGTCCGCCTCGACGTCGTGTTGCGCGAGATCGACATTGACGTCCCGCCGGCAGACACCTCCGACGCGTACCTCCGCCTGCACCTGCTCTCGCACCGGCTGGTCGCGCCGCACGGCGTCAACCTCGACGGCATCTTCGACGTGCTCCCCAACGTGGTGTGGACCTCGGTCGGGCCCTGCGCCGTCGAGGACTTCGAGCAGACCAGGCTGGCGCTGCGTCGCCGCGGCACGCTGCATGTTCTCAGCATCGACAAGTTCCCGCGGATGACCGACTACGTCGTGCCGGAAGGAGTCCGCATCGGCGACGCCGACCGGGTGCGGCTGGGTGCGCATCTTGCCGTGGGCACGACGGTCATGCACGAGGGCTTCGTGAACTTCAACGCCGGCACGCTGGGCGCGTCGATGATCGAGGGGCGCGTCTCGTCCGGCGTCGTGGTGGGCGAAGGGTCCGACGTCGGCGGCGGGGCGTCGATCATGGGGACGCTCTCCGGCGGCGGACGCGAGACGATCTCGATCGGCGCGCGCTGCCTGATCGGCGCGAACGCGGGCGTGGGCATCTCGCTGGGTGACGACTGCGTGGTCGAGGCCGGCTGCTACGTCACCTCGGGCGCCAAGGTCAAGCTGCCGGACGGGTCTATCGTCAAGGCCTCGTCATTGTCGGGACGGCCCGGTCTCCTGTTCTGGCGCAACAGCGTGACGGGCGCCCTGGAAGTCCGTCCGCATGGCGGCGACGGCGCCGAGCTCAACGCCGCGCTGCACGCCAACGCCTGAGCATCGCCAGATGGCCAACGCTGTACGCCGGACGCTCGTCGCCGCGATTGTCGCAATCGCAATCCTCGCGGCGTGCGGCATAGGTCTGTGGGCCCTGTGGCGCGCCGCCCAGTCGCACACGGTGGCCGAGGAATGCCGGGTCGGTAATTACACGCTCGACCCGAGCCAGGCGTCCGTCGCGTCCACCATGGTCGGCGTGGTGATCACCAAGCAGGTGCCCGAGCGCGCGGCCGTCCTGGTCCTCGCCGCCGGGTTGCAGGAGAGCAAGCTGGCCAACATCCCCGCCGGCGAGGGCGACCGCGACTCCGTCGGCGTCCTGCAGCAGCGCCCGTCGCAGGGCTGGGGCACTGCGGCTCAGCTGCACGACATCCACTTCGCAACGCGTGCTTTCCTCACCGCCCTGCTCAAGATCGACAACTGGCAGACGATGGACCTGGCCGACGCGATCCAGGCCGTGCAGATCTCCGCGGACGGCAGCGCGTACGCCCGGCACGAGGGCGAGGCGCAGGCGCTGTCCGACGCACTGAGCGGACGCGCGCCCGCTGGCATCACGTGCACGTTCCCGAAGCCGAGCCAGGTCGCCGCCGCGGCGAAGGTGGCTTCGCTGATCGGCAAGGATCTGCCGGTCAACAAGCCGGTTGCAGTCGAGCCGACGGTGAAGGTGCCGGGCGCATCGTGGACGACAGCGGCATGGTTCGTCGCGAACGCCGACCGCCTAGGCATCGACTCGGTGGCCTACTCCCGACGGGAGTGGACGCGCGCCCACGGCTGGCGCGACAACAAGGACGCGGCAACCACGGCCGTCATCGCCACGATGCATAAGTGAGCGCGGTGAGCGCTCGCGCGAAGAGCCCCGCCGCGCCGTGGCGATGAGCGCTCGCGCGAAGAGCCCCGCCGCCGCCACGCGGCCCGCGCCGAAGGCGCGGAGCGGAGCCGGGGATGCACCCGAGCGGAGCGAGCGGTGCAGAGGCGGATCCGCCCACGGCGGGATAAGTCAGTGCTCGGCGGCTTGAGGCGGCAGGCTGGCGATGAGGCCCGGGTCCTTGTCGACCCGGCCGACCTTGGCCGCTCCGCCCGGTGAACCCAGCTCGTCGAAGAAATCGACGTTCGCTTGTGTGTAGTCGCGCCACTTGTCCGGCAGATCGTCCTC